>Ga0066652_100001130_pt1 | contig 13470 bp, 8 predicted proteins | sample GraSoiAngelo_101_FD_71413 | JGI IMG/M metagenome (GOLD analysis project Ga0066652, IMG submission 71413) | Grasslands soil microbial communities from the Angelo Coastal Reserve, California, USA - 14_0903_02_30cm | ecosystem: Environmental > Terrestrial > Soil > Grasslands | place: USA...
TCTTCAAGTCCGAAGTTTAGTGAGATGTGGATGCTATTGGTAGATGCTCTTTTATTCAGTGTTATGAGCGACTGAAATCGTCCTAACTTTTCATAAAAATTGAGATTCTTTGCTTCTTTCAAAAACTTGTGGGCATAGATGCATTCAGCCTTTCCTTCCTTGGCCTTTTGCTCGTTATAATTGAGTGCTTTTCGAATGCTACTAGGCACAGTTATTTTAGCAACCATTGCTCATAGATTTGACTCATCTTATTTGTGATTTCATCCACTTTTTTCATGAAGCTTTTTTTACTCGCTTCATTTAAAATCGCCCAGGTTTTTATTTCTGAAATATGATCAAGTGTGTGGAGCTTGTGAACAGCCTGGTTAAAATTGTTGCCAATCGCATTTAATTCCTTTTTAAGATGGATCATCTCTTCAAGAAATTCATCAGCAGTTTGATTCCGGTATTTTATGGTTACAGGTTCTTCCAGAAGAACATCTCTCGCATACTCGCTTAGGCTGTTGCATTGAGCTTTATTACGTAGTCGATTGAGCTTCTTTCTTTCTTCTTCAGTAAATCTTACTGTAAGGCATTTTGTGCGGATTTGATCAATCTCTTTCATCACGTTGTCTTTTTCACAGTTATTCCACTCTGTCACAATTAACCCGAAACGACTCCGGAGTGGAGGGCAAGATGCGCCAAACGTATTACGTTTGTACATCTTGCCGGTTGCAGATTTAGCAACCTGACAGCTTTTATAAAGTTAGATTGTTGAGATATCGAAAAGAATACATGTTCAAATTCTGAAGGGGTTGTTTTCAGTGTTCAGAAATAGCTTTGTTGAGTCAATATGTTTTCTAATAATAAAAATGTGAAGTATGAGTAACGTGGCAGCATCCGGAAACAAGGAAAAATCGAGGATCTATCAAACTGTTTTTAGCAGTCCAGGAATGAACGAAAAATGCAAGATCAATTTGATGATGAGTCGTCAAAATATCTTGCTATTAAGTCGTCTGATCGAGGCCGGTTTTTTGAATGACAAAGGCCCTTTTGAAGATGAAATAATTGAGGCATTGCCTGAAAATTCTTTGGAAGAGTTTAAAACAATTCATGAGGAAATTTTAAGAAAGGGTGATCTGACCGAATTTTATGAAAGATTGAAGTCCATTTCAACTTAAATAATATATCAGATAGCTTTTCTTTTTGTATTAGGCCTGCATCATTCAGGCCTTTTTTCTGTTAGAGCAAATGCGGAAGAGACAAAAGTTTTTTCCGACCAAAAAAAGGGCTATAGAAGCCCTTCATCCGCGAAGGAGTAATACCCTTCACTAGTTACAATTAAATGATCCAAGACTCTTATATCAAAATACTTTGCAGCCTCTCTAATTTTTACGGTTAATTCCTCATCAGCCCTTGAAGGTTTGAGACTCCCTGAGGGGTGGTTATGCACAAGAACTATCGAGCAAGCCCCCACTTTTAATGCACCAGCAATGACCAATCTAGGATCAGCAACAGTGCCGGTAATTCCTCCTTGCGAAATGGGAAGAATTTGCAGCACTCTGTTTGATCTATTCAGGTACAAAACCTTGAATTCTTCAAGCAAATCTATTTTGTCCAGGTTCCAATAATGGAGGCAGATTTTATAGCCATCATTAGAGGATGAAATCATAGGTCGTTCGGAAATTTTACAGGTGGATTTTTTCTTATAAACAATGTCAATTTCGGATACATTGTTCAATACTTCCAGACTCAGATTGTTTTCCATAATCTCGTTTTTAAAGTGTTTAGAAATTGATTATGGAACTGCTTCCGCTTTTGGGCAATAAAGGCAAGGAAGCAACGGAATAAATAATATCTTAAGTTCTGCTGGAAAGCATTTCTTTATGCCGGAATTTCCTTGCCGCTTCAGCAGACCAAAAGCGAACTTTGTGAAGGAATTAATGAAGGAAATTCAATGTTGAATTGGTTATTTTTAAAAAAATTGTTGCCCCCACAAATCAATATCCTCTTATGTTAAAGCAAGTCGATCACCTGTTCCATTTCACTAAGGACATGGCCAGCACAAAAGACATTTTTAAGTTTGGATTTAAACCGTCGTATGCAAAAGAAAAACTGGATAATAAAAACATTATCGTCCCGATGGTTTCATTTAGCAACATTCTTATGCGGGATGTTGGGACAGACGAAGTCATCTTCTATGGGGATTTTGCTGTTTGTTTTGAACGCCAGTGGGGTATTGCTAATAAAATTGATCCAGTAATATATTCCTACGAACAAGGGTTGCTACATAGCGCCCTTAATACTTTTCTATTTAGTTCAATATTTCTGAAGCATATTCAGACATATAAGAAGTATCTTAAGATATTCAGCGAGAAGAATTATGGACCTTTTTCTAAACGAATAAGCCTATCTAACACCCCTAAGGAAGTGATGGATATTCTCGACTATTTGTCAACAAAGTATGATGAGAATCTACTTATTGTTTTCTCCAATTATGCAAGGATGATTTATGATACAAATTTACCCATACTTACTCTGGCTAAGCCGTATAAAGTTGTTTCTGCAAAAGGCCAGGAATTTATTGCTTATAATGATCGGGAATGGAGAAAACTATATCCACAACTGCCCATTTACTTTGAAGGAGATCTCGAGTATGAAGAATGGGATAAGAAGCCAAAACCTCATTTTGATCAAGACGAATACTTATTGAAATTTTCAATTGAAGATGTAAAGGCGGTCCTCGTTAAAGATTCAAAAGATATTGCTGATTTAACAGAATATCTTTATAAGTTGTTCGGTAGATCGACAATCGAGGAATTGGTAGTGAAAAAAAGAATCATCATTGATACAAAGGAAAATTTGATAAAATGCGGCTTTTAATAATATCAAATCTTATAGTTGATAGTTCTGCTTTTCTAGTAAATTTAAGCTCCTTATTTTTTTGATCGCACTATATTCCAAATTCATTCATAAACCCTCAAGCTGCCGCCCCATTTTGAAAAATCTGTCACAATGTTGGGCGGCAGCTTTTTTAGAATTGGGGAGGTATTGCCTCCCCAATTTCATTTTAATTCAGCGTTAAATTGCCCTTTTCAAATGATAAGCAAAGATCAAAAGCTGACTGTGTGCGAAGCTGCCCAGTTCCACCAAACAAAAGTGATTTTACTTTGGCTTCATCATCTTTGTAATTCCGAACATTTTGGAAGTATCCCGTAACGGCATTATAAGCCCCGAACAAAGTGCCTTTGGTGGTTTCCTGCTGCTGGCTTGGGTTACTCATAGCATACTCAAAAGTAGTATCACACATATTTTTAAAACAGGTGGATAGTTCGTCCTGTCTTCCTGATTGCAGGTTATGTAATACTTCCTTATTGGGAACCATTGCAAGCTCTATCAGTTTTCTTACCTCTTTATCGGTAATCCGAACCTGTGACCAGTTATTAAAAACCTGTTCCAACTGTACAGATAATTGGTTTGAAATACCCATTACTTTATGCGCTTGTTCCAATCTCTCTTTGGCATTGGCAGTATGCCGAATTTTAATCGAATTGCAATGGTTGCGAAGGGCTGCGTTTAAGGTATTCTGGCATACAATTCTCACCGGTGTAAAGGCTGCCGTGATACTCCCGAATCCATCGTGGGAAGTTGTCAGAAACAAATACTGTTCAATGAGATCATCTGTTCCGACTTTAATATATCCGGGCAATTTAGCAGTAATAAAAATCCGTTCTCCATTGCCTAAAGCTCCTGCTGTTTCATATTGGATGCCATCGCCGCTGACAATTGAATCAAAGAAACTAAAAGCCTCTATATTTTGTACCACTTCATAATCTTTACCCACGACTCCCAATATCGACTCGTTATCAGTTCTGATAGTGGCGTAAAAATTGTGCACTTCGATTTCAGGAATAATTATATCAGTTTCAGGATTGCCGTTTTGGTTTTCGTTGTCATAGGTAAACAGTTTTCTTTTTTCAACGGTAAAATCCAATCCTGCAAATTTTAAAGCTTCCTGGCTTGTGGGGTAATCTTCCACGATCTGACCCAAACCATGCCAGGCCTTTTCTTTTACTGAAAAGAAACTGTGTTTTCCTGTTTGCTCATTAAAATTAATATTGTGTCCCATACTAGTACCCAGCTTTAATTTATAACCCGCAGGCGGTGCTACTGCGGTTTAGTTAATAAAAATCAGAATGGCAAATCTTCCATAGGTGCGGTAATATCTGCCGCATTCGTAACCTTTTCCTTAATCGTTGTGGTGACTCCTCCATGTAGCTTTAAATTGTTTACATGGAAAGTAAGGCTGGCTTTTGCTTCTCCTTCGGCATTTGTCCATGCATTCACACCAATGCGGCCGGATAATTCAACCAAGCTGCCTTTTTTAAGGTATTCCCCGATTACGGGATTGATCCAGTACGAACAGTTTACGTAGTTGGTAATCTTTACGGGCTGTTCGACGTCTTTAGGCTTGTAGCTGTCATTAATTGCGATGCTAAAATTCACTACCTGCCTTTTGTCTTTAAGTGTGCTAACCTTTGCATCTGCGGTTAATCTTCCTACAATTTCCATAAACTTAAAATTTAGATGAATAAAAATTGTTTACTGCTTAAATAATGTCAGGCCATCCAAATTCACTCTGTTTGGATATTTTTCGTGGCTATGCTTCTTTACGAGGTGATAAACGGTTATATCCTCGTTCTGAAAAATTGACCATGCGGCCACTAGTGACCGGGAACGGGTGCTTTTTCTTCTGCGCTGAATTTCCCATGATAGGTACATCAGCCTTGAAAGATGTTTGTAGTCCATACTTTTAAAATTTTAATCTGATAATGAAAAACTGTTTTGTAAAAGAAAAAGGGAAAAAAGAAAGCTTTCTTCCCTGCGGCTGTGTTGGAGGCAAAAAGGAAACGGAATAAATGAAATCTGAGGAGTGGAGGTAAGCTATTATTTATGCCGTAGTCTTTTTGCCGTTTATAGCATCTAAAATCACAGCCGCAAGCTTTGCTTTCGCATTTGCCCGCGTTCTTACAAAACATTCCTAGCGAAAATGTATTTACAGCATCGTGAAAAAAGAGGGTGAACAATGATCAGGAAGATAAAAGGAGCGTCGCAAGGGACGATGATAAGAATACCAAGGCTAGCGGAAATGGCACGTTCAGGGGTATTTCATAAATAATTTCAAAGTTTCAATAAGACGGGAAAAGCAAATTTGTAGAAATGATAGGTTTATTTTTTAGTAACAATTCCAATGCGAAGGTTAGGTCAATATAACTTAAGTTGGCGAGTTGAGTACATAACTAAAGGCTTTTTCCAATGTTTTTTCGCCTATACCTTGGTAATTTGCTAATGAAATCATTGAATTAATTTCCCCTGTTTGGATTATCTCTGATATTTTTCTGGCGTATTGTGGTTGAATACCTGTTTCTGCCTTGATTTGTTTCTCATCTAATGAAAGCCATTTCTGTTTGAAGGAAGCAAATAGATCGTCTTTTGCATTAGGGTCGTAATCGTATATTTCAATGTCTATTGCACATTTTGATAAATACTCATCCATTAGTTTCTTAACTTCGTTTGTATCTAAGCCTCCATTGTGTGTTCCAAGCAACGGGAAAGCAACAGACGTAATTCCTTTCTTTTCGTAGGTTTCCATAAATTTTTCCAAACCCCGCTCAATCCATTCGATTTTACTTGGATATTTCCAATGAAATTTAGTAGGAAAACTCAAAATCCAAGGTGCATTTTCTTGTTTCGTGTAAAGCCATAGTGCCCCGATTTTTATAAGTTTGTTTTTACAATGTTCTATGTACTCCTTATACATTTGCGGATAGCGAAGCCTATGAACGAACGCAATCCCTTTGCCCATTATTCCGACACAATTTACTGTGTTCACAATGGTTTGGCATTTTGTATTAAAAATGTTACCTCTTATGTGTTTTACTGCCATATTTTATTACGAAAATTATTTTAAGTTAAAATAAAACCGAGCAAACCATCTCATTTAGCATACACAAACCAATTCCTACCAGATTCGTCTATAAAATTCAAGCGTATGTTTTGCTTTATGTTACCAATTGAAACATACGAGTTAAAAATAATTTTATCCTTATCTATTTTGCTTACATCCCCTGAAAGAATGTCTATTTCTTTAACATCACCCGTACCGTTCAAAAGAAAATAACCGGTTCCATTAAAAGTTGTTGATATGTGCAATTCGGATTCATTTTCTTCAACCCTGATTCGCGGGTTTTCATTGTTATAGTAACTTCTGTTCACGACAATTTTTGCAAAAATATCTTTATGTTCCAGGCCTAATAAATTTATAAGTAGAGTTCTATCTGTATCTGAAGGACAAATAATCTCAAAGTCTGTCAAATTATTAAACAAAAGTTCATCTTTAACCAAAAACTCCTGTTGAGCATAGTTGCGATACCTATTGTAATCTTCCTTCGTTGCATATTGTTCTGGGGTGTAATACAAATCATGAAAGCCGAATTTGTTTATCATCGTTTCTACACTTCCAAATTTAGTTGAACTTGTCTGCATATTTCCATTACTAATGCAGCACATTTTTTCATTTCTAAACAAAACATCTTTTAGTGAAAAGCGAAAGAAAATTGGAACAGGGCATTTTGGAAATCCCAAACCTCTTGCTTTTTCATACCAAGAAACCCAACCATATTGTTTGCTTTCATAGCCGTCACTTGTGTTTTTCCCTAAAAATTCATTGTAAAACTGTGTCGGGGTATGTGGTCTGAAATAAAAACGGGCGTATTCGTGAGCATCGTTTCTCAAATGCACAACATTACCTGCTGCATCTCCTTTGATTGTTGCTTTATTCCGACTTTGAATTTTTCTATTTTTAATAATCTCAATAGCATTATCTATGTGTGTAAAATGATAGATATATCCTTTCCATTCAGACCATTGTTGCTCAATTTTGTCTATGAAAGTTAGAATGGCAGATTTACTTATTTCATCAGCTATGTAATTACCCAACAGTTCTTCAACTCGTTTATTTTCTTTAAGTGCAGTCCAGTTCCAATACGGTTTAAATTCCTGTATTGTTTCCTTGGTAAATTCTATATTAGTATTTGTTGAAATCAAATCCCACTTTAAATAGTCTTTGAATTGAGTTAATATTTGATCATTTAAATTAATTTGTCCTGATTCACATATAAACTTCCAATCCCATTTATTGGTAAACCTTTGGATCAAATCAAAATCTGTAAAATTAATTTGAGGATTTTGTGTGATCCTCTGCCAATCCCATTTGCTTTCAAACTTGGAAAGGAGACCTCGTGCTGGGACTAAGTTTGGATGTTGGGATAAATACGTCCAGTCTAAATCAAAATCTTTGGTAAGTGTTAATATTTCAATAGTAGGCAAAAAACTTTTGTGCCTGGAAACATCTTTCCACTTCCACGGTTTTAATTTGGTTTGCTCAATAAACTCAATATTGAATACAAAATTGGTTGTACAAGATAAATATGACCAATCCCAATCTTTATCCAGAAGCTGAATCAATGTTTCATTGTCAATAACTATATTCTTTCTTTTAGAAATGGCGTTCCAATTCCAGTTCTTATCCTTTAAGTCAAGAAGAAGTTCGTTTGAAATGTCTGCTTTTTCGTTTTCGGATAAAACCTGCCAATCCCATTTCTTTGTTTTACTTGAACGGATTAAATCGCTGTCAATAACAATGTCCTTTCGTTTTGAAAGAAAATCGAACCTGATTTTTGGAAATTGTGATACGACTTGTACTAAATAACCGTCGTTGTCATTTCTCAGCTTTGTAAGAAATCCGCCAAATTCACTGAGGTATTCCCAATCCCAATTTTCGTTTCTATATTTGGTTACAATAAGTCGGTTATAATTAATGTGTTTGTTTTTTGATAAAACTTGCCAATCCCAATAATCTCCGAATTTGGTTAAGTATTTATCTGTATTGCTAAACCATTCTCTGGTATTGTCCCAATTATTCGGATTAAATTTATGCGCAATTGCAATACTGTCGGATAAAACTGTCCAGCTAATTTTTTCTTTGTATTTATTTAATGTTCCGATGTCTGTTGGAAAATGCCTTTGATTAGCTATAAAATCCCAATCCCATTCAAAGGCATCCAAATTATAGGTATTTTCAACGTAGTCGAATAATGTTTCAAAATGATAAACGGCAGTTAAATATTTCCAAATGTCCTTTCTTTTTGTCGTTTCTATGACCGACAAGCAAGCGGCGATTCTTGGAAGTTGATTATCCAGCGAAAGTTCATTCTCAACTGCAAAAACTTGGTTTATCAGAAATTTCCAATCAATGAAATGAGTTAAATCTTCTAAATTGTCTAGAATGGTTTCTTTGTCAAGTTTTCGGGTAGCAATTTCCCAATCCCATTTTTCAAATAAATCTTCAGTTTCAAAACTATCAAGAATGATTTCGACGGAACTATATTCTGTAATGAAATGCCAATCCCAAGGGAAATGAGAGTTTTCAAAAATATAATCCTGGCTTTCATTTTGCGTTAGCGATTTCCAAAATAATATATGCTTTTCGCTATCCGTTGTATTGTAAAACGATTCTAAATGCTTGTTCCAAAAAGTAATATCAAACGTCGATTGTAACAGTATTTCATTCCAAAGAAGATTGTTCGAAAAAGGAAGATTGCCTGAAAAAGCATTTTCGACAAAAGCTAAATTGTGAATCAAATTACTATTCTTTGATATTCCTTCCCAATTCCAACCGAAATCAGGAAATTCTTGTATCAAAGTATAATCAGTAATGTGTCTACTGACACTTAAGTATCCTTTTTCTGTAGTAATATGATTGTGGTACTTTTTGAAAATATCCTTATTCCATTTGACATTCTCGTTGGTGTCAAAACCATTGATGTATGTTGCACTTTCCCACTGTATCAGATTTTGCTGTTCAAAGCAATCAATAAGTTCTTTTGACCACTGGTAAGTTTGATGTGCTATAATGTAGTTATCAGGTAAATGCTTTTTTAAGAGAGATATAAAGAATTCATCATTTAAGCACTTCGTAGTTATTTCGGCATTGTTGAAAAAACGATGTAAAACAGTATGCCAATCAAGCTTCGTAGCTAGTGATGATAATTGATTATATAGAAAGTTTACATCAAACTTATCTGAAATGAATTTCCAGTTCCACGGTCGTGAAAGTAAAACCTTAGCATATTCTAAATTGTTTTTGTTTCCTTTTTTTAGAACATTTCTTAAAACTTCGCTCTTTTGTTCTGTTATTAAGTAGTAATCCCAAGAAAAACCATCAATGTGTTTTTCAATAAACTCATCTGGTAAATGTTTTGACAAATAATTCCAGTCCCAGTCACGGTTTTTAAGCGTTGGTATTGAAAGTAACGATATTACAAATTCGGTTTCTTTGTATGATAGTTCCTCAAAATCCCAATTGAAGTTCTCTATTTGTTCATAAACGAAACTGTCTTCGAATCTTTGTGTAATTGTAGTCCAGTTCCAGTATTCGGCATATTCTTGTATTACGGATTTGATGTTTTCCGTGGGTGCTTTTTCGGAAACAATGCTCCAAATACTTCCGTCTCCGTTATCACGAAAAAGTTCAAAAACTCGTTTATCATTCCAATCAAGTTTTGTATTGCCTGGAAGTTCTTTCCAATTCCACAAGTCAATGTATGTTGTAATATCTTGAGCTGTAAGAGAACTCTTGTTGGCAAGAATGTGATGGTATGTTCCTTTTCGAAATAACTCACTTTTTAATTCTTCACTATTTTCAAGCTCAATTAATTTTTTGATTTCAGGTTTATTTACGCCTAACCTTGAAATAGAGATTTCTAATGAATTGCCAAGTTCAGTAACATTACAATTTAAAAGGATCTTTTTGTAGCTTATGAAAGGGTTGCTTTCAAGTAAATCCACAATTTCTCCTTTATAATGGTCATTTTCGAAAACTTGAAATTGAAGCTTTTGTTGTAATTCAAGGTCCTGAAATATCAATTCTCCGTTTTTCTTTTCGTGAGATATTCCATTTACTATATCAAATTCTTTCCTAAAAGAGAAATCGAAACTTTCGCCAGTTGCTGTTTGGTTTTCAAATAACTCTGTTGTTGCGTAGAAATATTTGTATTTCAGTTTGCTTTGCAATGCTTCTTGTCCAAATTCCGTCAGTTGAATTGTTTCCTGATTTATTTCAATCAAGTTGTATTCTTTAAGGCTATTGAGATAAATGTTTAAAATATCTGTTTCAGCCAGATCCTGCAAATTGAATCCTAACAGTCTTCCCAGATCAGATATATGGATTTGATTGCCCTTTGCATTGATGATTGTACAAAATATCGCATCAATTTCATTAATGTCAAACGCCTTTCTGTACCGAATTCGGTATGTTGTAGATTTAATTGACCATTCAAATGGAAAAGATGCATATAAGTTCTCAGTGCTATTCATTTTGTCCTACTACTTTTCGTAATTCTTCCTCAGTAATTATTTTTCCGTTTTGCTGGATAGAGTGATATACGTTTTTGTAAATGTCTTTCTCGCAGAAATGCTGACTGTTCCCTACAACAATTAGCAATCGTCTTGCCCTTGACAGGGCGACATTTAGCCGGTTAGGTGATTCTGCAAAGCCCAAACTTTCCTGATTAGGATAACCGGTGTTCTCATACAGTTCAAAATTTGGTTGCTGATGCTGTGATGATGCAATTTTATTACTTCGTACCATTGAAACAATAATGATATTCCGTTCCATTCCCTGAAACCTGTCTACAGTACTCAGCCTTATGAGGTTTTTCTTATCATTTTCTTTTCCCCTTCCTTTGTATAAATCATTGTGACTATATGCAAGCATTTTTTCTAAATAATTAATCTGTTTACCATAAAAGCTAATAAGTCCGATTTGCTTTTCCTCTATACTTTGCGGTGAAAGCCATTCATCAAATTCTTTTTTCCCTTGACAACGTTTAAGTACAGTCAAAATATTATCAATAGCGCCAATTTCACCAAAGTTTACCCTTGAGGTTCCTTCCTGAATTTCGGGCCCAGCTACGTCTATCCAGATTGCATGTATTTCGGGTGAAATAATGTTTTTATATTTCAAGCCGTGATACCTTGAATCCCATTTGTCAAATGAATTATGGTAGGATTCATCGGGTGGCAAGCCACAAATCAATCCTCCGTCATTTTTGTAAAACTGGGCGATTGCTTCATTGATTGAAGGATGCATTCGGTATTGTGTATCAAAGGTTCCTTTTATGCTTTCGTCTATTCCTTCAAACAATCGTTCAAACTGTGATTTTTCAAACTCTTTCTGTGAAAGCGTTTGAGCTAATTTCCTTTCACCTATTGAAACAAGCAAGTCTTTTATTTCTTCACCGTCAATCATTGGGGGTAATTGTCTGTGGTCGCCCACAATAATTGATTTCTTCCCATAAAGAACTGGTAATGCTAATTCTGGCGGGGTTGCTTTGCTGGCTTCATCCATTATGACCGTATCAAAAGTTATGTTTGTACTATTGCAAGCCCCAAAATCATTATTCTCATATTTGTTCCTATTAAAAACATTTAGGTAGGAACGAAAAAATGAAGTCCATTTGTTTTCTGAATTCAATTTTCCAATAGAACTTCCTGTTGCCCCTATTAAATTGATATATTCCAAGTATTTGTTGATAAACAACTTCTTTGTTTCGTTGCTTGGATTTTCAAGGTGTTTTTTCCATTTTTCCAAAGCAGAATCAATTGTAACATCGTTTTGATGTGAAATTCTGTTTGAAATGTTGCTAATCCAATGCGAAACCGTATTGCGCTGTGTGCCATTGTCCTTTTTCCAATCTTCAATAGCGGATAATGAATAGAAGTATCCTTCGGATTCTAAGTTTTCAGCATTTCCAAACCTGATCGGCTTTACAATATTATTTTCCTCGTTCTTTAGTCTGGAAATAGCATTATCAACAGCAAGGTTAGTTTCAGATGTCAAAAGAATTTTTTCGTTTTGATTTTTCCTGATGTGCTGCCAAATTATTTCGGCTATTGCAGTTGATTTACCTGTACCAGGGGGTCCTTGTATCAAGGCAAGTTCTTGTGCATATAGCGATTTGAAAATAGCTTGCTTCTGTGATTCATTCAACGACTTTGAAAAGAGATTGTTTTCAAAGTCTTGCCATTCTGCACTTGTTTTGTCTAGTAGGTATTCAATGTCAGCGATGCTTTTTGCCTTAGATGAATCATACAAAAATTCCTTAGCGTTGTCATTAGGTAGTTTTTCCTTTGAATCCAGTTTATTGACCGTATCTTCTAGCCTTTTTATTTTGTCCTTTTCTCCTTTTAAATCGGGAAAAATAGCTCTAACCGTTTCTGATTCGATATTCCTTTTTACATCTTCAAGCTTATCTTCCTCAACAACAAAATATAATTCAGGGTAATCAACTTTTTGAAGTTTTCCTAAATAGAATTTCTCTTTTCGGTCACCAAAAAAGAAATCCTCTCTCAATAACTTTGAGAGTTTTTCTTCCTCTTGTTCAACTTTTAACTCAAAGTTTTCTTCACAAAGGTATTTTTCTTGAAATGAGTCGTTTATGCTATAATTGAAATTTTCCGAATCAATAAATGCGTCTAGGTGATTTCGTAACCTTGCAAGTACTTCGGTTTTATTCCCTGGTTGATAAAATTGTCTGAATATCAATTTCTCTCCATTGGCAATGAGCTTAGTGAACAGAGATGAGAATTCCTTCTTCAGACTTGCACGCAACTCGTGTAGGCCAGTTTCAAACTTAATATTGAACTTGTATTTATGTTTTTCGCCTCTGTCGTAAATATCAAAGTAAGAGAACGATTTGAGAAAGTTTAGCTTTTGAACTAACTGTTCTTCGGATTCAAAGTCAAATGAAATAGTTCTATGAGTTTGACTTATTTGAAATTTATCTCCGTGAATTTCAGAAAATAGTTTGTTCCAAAAGACATCCTCATTTCTTTCAAGTTCATCTATTCCCTTGTCAAATAGTTTGATGTCGAAGCTATAATCGGTTATGTACGAAACCTCAAAATGATTATCGGGAAAATAGCCGTTTAAAGAACGCTTTAACCGAAAGGCCTCGAAATTTAAATTCGAATCATGTTTATCGTAAAAATTTGCATCGTAGTTGAAATAAAGACAAGAATCCTGCGGTTTAGGGAGCGTAACTCCCATACTTTGCAACGTCTCAACTTGAAAGTCTAAACTTTCAGCATTTTGAAATTTAAATATTAACGAATTTCCACGTTTAGTTAAACCAAAATGTTTTTGAAATAGCTCGAAGATGTTTGGATGCAATTCGCCTGCCACTCTAATTTTAGTGCCGTTTTGAGACATTTCAATATTTCTATAAAAAGTAGAGATAAGAAACGAAACAGAAGGCTTTAGTGGAAACACTGCGCCTGCTTTTTTATCAATTTTAAGATTTTGAATTGCACTTGCCTTTTTCCATTCGTCTATAGTTAATAATATGAGCCCTGAATTTTTAAAATGAT
>Ga0066652_100001131_pt1 | contig 13453 bp, 12 predicted proteins | sample GraSoiAngelo_101_FD_71413 | JGI IMG/M metagenome (GOLD analysis project Ga0066652, IMG submission 71413) | Grasslands soil microbial communities from the Angelo Coastal Reserve, California, USA - 14_0903_02_30cm | ecosystem: Environmental > Terrestrial > Soil > Grasslands | place: USA...
TTCTTTCTGATGAAACACTTCAATTTTGCCTGATATTTACTTTGGTATTTGCTTTTGCAGTCGGTATTTCCACTTCTAATTTTGGTTCATTGGTAAGATATAAGATCCCTTGTCTTCCATTTTATACAGCCTTTCTTATTATTTTGTATTACCCACCGAAGCAGGAATTACTATTAAGAAAAGAGAGAGACAAAAGCAGGAAGCAAGTTGTGTAAACTATAATTCTTTTCGATATGTTCTCTTGCTGCTTCTCCCATTGTTGATCGAAGTGATGCATCAGCTATTAATTTTTTAAAATAGCTTTTCCATTCATCTTTATCACTTGCTATGAACCCTGTTTTATTATGCAGTGTTACTGAAGAATTGACGCCAACATTGGAAGCAATAGCAGGAATACCGAAAGAATGATACTGGATCAATTTAAATCCGCATTTGCCTTCAAACCAAGGGCCCTTTTTTAAAGGCATGATTCCGATATCCATTTTAAGAAGATCCTCTGCTTCTGTGGCTTCCGCCCACTTTTTAAAAATAAAATCGAATTTACAATCAGGAGGTTTATTAGAGATGATCAGAAGATCAAAATCAATTTCGTTTTTTAGTATCGGAATAAGGCTTTCAATTTCCTCTAAATTGTGCAAGGTCGTATGTGAACCTGTCCAACCAACTACGACCCTCTTTTCTTTCTTTGATATCTTCTGCCAATCCTTACTTTTATTTGTATCTATTACGGTAGGCATTAGAAATACATTTTTATTATATTGCCTCGAATAAGCGCAAAGAAATTCATTACCGCACGAAACTTTATAAGACCAGCGTATAATATGCTTTACTTTCCATGTTGCTTTTAAAAACTTTTTACCTTTTCCTGCCTTTTCACCTCCGGGTATCCAAATAGCATCATCAAAATCATAAATAATTTTTTTTTTGAAAACTTTTGCCAGTAACCACTCAAAAACCGGCGGGCCAACCGATGCCGCTTCACGAAGAATAAAAATATAATCAGCATCCGGAGATAGTATCAAATGCCTTATGCGCCTGAAATATCCCATTATAAGACCATAAAATTTTTTAACTTTATTTCCTTTATTGTAAAAAACTTTCCAGGTGTCTGTATCAAGAAATGAAAATATAGAAAATGAGAACTTCTCCTGTGGTAAGTAAGGCAAGTATTGTTCAACCCTGAATCGTTGTGAAGGTGCCGAATGCTCAGGATAAGGAACCCAAAAATGAATTTTGATCTTTTTCATGCTGCTAAACAATGGACAAAAAGATCAGGAAGTAAGCTGATCAAAATATTGGAGATACAATTTGATATTGGCATGAATAGAATATTTTTCCTCAACAGTTTTACGCCCGGCATCTCCTATTTTTTTTCTTAATTCAAATGATTCAATAAGCAAGCTTAGTTTGTTTACCCATTCTTCATCGGTGTCTGCCAAAAACCCATTTACATTATCAGTAATTATTTCAGAATTTACTACTACAGGCGACATGATGGTTGGTATCCCTAATGCCATATACTGAAGCCCTTTTAACCCGCATTTTCCTTTAGCCCATTCTGTATCAGGAAGGGGCATGATTCCGATATCAAATTCCGACATGTCTTCTATTTCACTTTCTTTTTTCCACGGAAGCCCCTTTGTTTCCAGATCTTCACTAAAATATCTTCCATCACCGATTATTTTAAAATAAACCTTGTCACCATATTTTTTTTTTATTGCTTTCAATGCCTGCATCTTCGTTTCCATATGTTCTATTGTGGTAACTGAACCACTCCAGCCTATACATATTTTTTCTCTAGCAACTTTTGCGACAGGTTTATAAAGTTCCGTATCAATGGTAGTGGGCACGATTACAACATTAGAATTGAATTGGATTGCGAAATCGGCGAGATATTTATTTCCGGCAAAAACGATGCTGGCCCGACTAATGATATCCTTTGTTTTATCGGCGTTTTTGAGAAAGGAAAACGTTTTATTCGCCGCAGAGATATTTTGCATCCAGATACTATCATCGAAATCAAAAATGAGTTTTGTTTTCTTAGCAAATTTTTTCTCAAAAAAAGATGTTCCCAGCATGAATGATTCTCTTTGAACAAAAACAATATCATATTTCGACGCAGAAAATATCTCTTTTGATCTTTTCCAAATGCTTTTTAATACGATTAGTCCTTTGTAAAAAAATTTACCACTGCTATAAAAATATTTATCCTCAGCAGCATTAAGCAACCAGGAAAAATTGCATTGATACCCATTCTCATTTAGATGATCAAGATATTGCTCAAAACGAAATCTTTGTGATGGAGAACGATCAGGTCGATGAAGGCAAACAAATAAGACTTTCTTCATACTACTTATTCGGCCCACACTGCCGGAAGCTTTTCATAAATCTCAATATTATTAAATCTTGGAGTTTTCCTGGGACCTACCTCCAATGCCCATGCTGCCATCTTTGCAATGCCTGTTTCAAGATCTACAAAATCCGAATCTTTAATACCAAAGATCCTCTTTGCTTTTGTATGATCGGAATACGCATGTAGTACTTCATTTCTGGCTGTAAGATACCGGATCGGTTGCTCTTTTTTCAAGACCTTCATCACCGTTTTAGCTAGTTCATTCACCGAATACTCTTTGTCACCACCGATGTTAAATACCTGGTTATATGCAGCAGGTATGTCAACTGATTTTGCAATATGTGGCGCTACGTCGCTGATATAACTAAATGCTCTTGTCTGTGTTCCATCACCAAAAATTGTCAATGGATTCCCCTGCATTAATTGATTCATAAAGATCCCAATTACGTTTCGATAACGATCACCTACATTTTGATATTCCCCATATACATTGTGAGGTCTAAAAACAATGTAATTCAAGCCAAACATTTCATGAGCAGCTCTCAAATCCAGTTCAACAGCGTATTTTGAAACACCGTACGGATCTTCAGGCTGTGGCACCGTGTCTTCAGCCATAGGAAGCTGCCCGGCCCCATATACCGCAATCGACGAAGTAAAAACAAAACATTTGATCTTATGCTTTATGCTTTCATTGATAAGATTAATGCTGCCAATAAGATTATTTTCGTAATTAAACTTCCTGATGAAATGACTCAACCCTTCAGCTGCGTATGCAGCCAGATGATATACATAATCAAATCTATGTTGCTCAAAAAGTTCTTTTAAAAGTTCATAGTCAGTTACTGAGCCTTTTATAAAAATTGCTTTTGAATCAATATTATCCTCAAATCCTCCACTGAGATCATCCAGAACAACTACGGAATGTCCAAGCTTGATTAATTCGTTTGTTACATGTGCTCCTATAAATCCAGCTGCTCCTGTTACAAGTGACTTCATTATAATTTTTTAAATGATTGCAAAAATATTAGTTTTCCTTCTTCCTTAGAATTTTTCAAATCTTTGTTTACATTACTTTTCAGTCAAACGGGATTCATAACAGGCATGTAGAACTATTTTCTCACTTCCCGTAAATTGAAGGATATATATCTTCCGCTATATCGAATGACCTGTATTTTCTTGCAACAGAAAATATTTTTTGTTGCAATGTTTCTCTTGAATTATTTCGTAATAACCGGTCTATCTGTTTCACTGCTTCTGCCATGTTTTCCTTTCTTTGTAAATTGATCACTACTCCAATATTATTTGCACTGATGATATCAGAATCCACTGAAATTTCTGGTGATATCACAATTGGTAATCCCATAGCCCAATATTCACCATTTTTTAGTGGTGAACCGTAACGTTTAGATGGAATCGGAGCTTGCGGATTTATAGCAAAATCGCCCAATGACAGGTAATTCGAAATTTCCTTATGAAAAACAAATCGTTTAATAACAATGTCGGCAGGAATTCCTATTTTTTGCATATGTCTGGCAACTATTTCATCAGATGTAGGGGTTAACAAAAGAAACCTGAAGCGATCACCCCAGTGTTCATAACAGCTTTTGACGAAATCAAAAACTTCTTCATTTAAATACATACCTCCCAATTTACCGGCATATACACAAACTATCTTATCAGTCAATTTTAACGCATGAAGCAACGTCACATTCTTTGGCCTGGGGAAAAAGGTATTAAAATCAATGCATGCGGGTTTTATAAAATAATCTTTCAAATCAAACTCATACTTTTCCTTTGCATACTCTTTCATTCCTGCGTCGCTGGCGATAATGTGTACAGCCTTGTGAGAAAGTATTTTTTCGAGCTTAAATAGAATTTGAAACGCCGCTCCTGACCTTTTCCATGCGCCTGCTTCTACCATTGACTCCGCATGCGGTTCATAACCGTCAACAACTAGTTTTGCACCCGTGAATTTGCTGAGCAAATATCCAAAGCTGCTTGCGGGACTGCAAAATGCATGGATGACGCTGATATGTTCTTTTCGGACAATCTTCCATAGCTGCATTAACTGGCCGATTACACCGATCATTTTTTTTATTCCGAATCTTTTATAAGTCAATGGCAAGAGCTGCATGTTCCTTTTCTCCCATTCTTTTTTTATTGTTAGTTTTTCCTTTTCATCAAGCGCCAGCTTTTCATGTTCAAATGTAACAACAATGATCTTTTTCTCTGGCGGAATTATTTTCCTGATGATATCCACATAGGGCAATGTAAATGTTTGCACCAGGGCATCTTTAAAGCTCCAGTGTGTAACGAATAGAATGTTACCGTTCAATTTCATTTCAATCGGCTTAAGCTTTGGAAAATTTTTTGCAGTTCAATGATCGGAAAGAAAGTTCCAGTTCTAAAGTCCTACAAAAACAGTTCCATGTAACATCGCGAAGGCGTCAAAATCAAAAGGATTGCAGCTAAAAAATGAAAATGGGTTCGGTTGTATTTGCAGTTACCGTTTAGGTATAAATCGTTTTATAAATTTCTTCTGCTATTTCAAAGGATCGATAGCGGATAGCGGTTTGCCTGATCTTTGTCTTAACCGTAACTTTTTCTTTTAGCAGTTTTTCAAGGCTAATAATGGCCTTTATCATCGCATTATGATCGGAAAAATCCACTACCACACCGATATTTTCTTTTTCTATTATTTCTGAATCATCCGATATCCCCGGAGAAATCAAAACTGGTAAACCCATCGCCCAATACTCTCCATCTTTAATTGAAGTACAGTATTTTTTTGTTGGTACTGGCTTAACAGGATTTAGTGCAAAATCTCCCAATGAAAGATATTTCGGCACTTCGTGATGAAAAGAGAACCGGCTTTTAATAATATTTTCAGGTACCCCGACTCTTTTTATTTCGGAAAAAATTTCCCCTTTGTCCGCATTTGTGAGCATCAGGAAACGAAATTCATCCTTCCAATGATCGTAACATAATCGGATGAAATCAAAGACTTCTTCTTTAAAATATATTCCGCCCAATTTTCCTGCATATACACAGATGATCTTATCTTCAAACCCAAACTCTTTTAAAAGTGCTGAATCTTTTTCTGATGGAAAGAACTTTACAGGATCGACACATGCCGGCTTCACAAAAAAATTTTGTATTTTAACTTTGTATCTTTCTAAGGTGTACTGTTTCATTCCGGCAGTAGTAGCTATAAGAGATTTTGCCCTTTGCGCTTGTTTTTTCTCGAGGAAAAATAAAATTTTATACGCTGCTCCATTCTTTTTCCATGTTCCGTTCTCTACCATTGCTTCTGCATGAGGTTCAAAACTATCGATAATAAGCTCTGCGCCGGTGAATTTACTAAGCAGGTATGCTATGCCTCCGGCTGGTGTACAAAAAGCATGTATTGTTTTTACTTTTTCTCTCTTGATAACTCCAATGAGCCTGTAAAGACCAGCCATTGCTGCAAACATTTTTTTGAAACCAAACTTTTTGTATGGCTCAGGCAACAATTGCATATTTCTATTTTCCCACTCTTTGTTTAGATGCTTAATTTCAATATCGTTTAACGCAATATTCTCATGTTCCGAAGTAACCAGGAATATTTTTCTGTCAGGTGCAATGATCTGCCGGATTAAATTAACATAAGGCAATGTGTATGTCTGTATCAGCGCATCTTTGAAACTCCATTGTGTAAAAACAAGAATGTTGCCTTCTTTACTCATTGAATTGCCTGGATCAGTTTTCGTCCAACAATGGATTTAATGAGAAGAAAAAGAAATTGTTTCTGAATGCCATCGCCTTTAATGGCAGTTATGGTTTCTTTTATTGAAGCACTCCTTTTATGATCCAGATACTGATGTATCCCACAGAAATAATGTGACCATGCAATTAGGATTCTTTGATCGGCTGTAGATAATTTTAGTTTATTTACGACCCAGTCAGCCGCTTTTATCCTGGCGCTAATTACTTTTTGATTATCATTCATTGAACGTTCATCATGCTGGCGCATTGTAACACCTATTTCATCTTTAATAAAAATTTTATTCCCATCCAGGTTTTCTAACAAGAAAAGCCAGTCTTCCATAGATGCTAATTCTCGTTCTGGCGGAAACAGCTTATAAGCATGATCTTTAATCCTGATAGCGTAGTTACACGCAAGAATATTTCCTTTTAAAAAAAATCTCTGCTCATACCAACCTTCTTTTAAGTTTAACAGTGATGGATTATTTTCCACATTTCCGCTGTTATCATAATTGTATTTGGTAGCAAGCAATTTCACCCCGGGGTTTTCAATAATGATCTTATTAAGCGTTTCGAGATAATCAGGCTTCATAAGATCATCTGAGTCAAAAAAAACTGCAAAGTCACCTATAGCCTGCTTCAGGCCATAATTTCTTGCCGCGCCTCTCTCTTCATTCTGCTTGCGGAAGTATTTTAATTTTTGCTCATTGCCATACTTTTGATAAAGTACTTCTTTTATATTCTCAGTGCTGCCATCATCTACAAGAATGATCTCGAAGTCAGCATAACTTTGTGCCAGCACTGTATCAATCGTTTCACCAATTAAATGAGATCGATTGTAAACTGGTATAATAATGGAAAAAAATATCATATATCCAAAAATGCTCACTACTATTTAATGTTCTTGATCTTTTTCAACACCTGCAATAAAAAAGGAGGAAGACTGAGTTTAAAAATAATGGGAGAAATACCCTTTTCGTTTTTTATCCATTCCTTTGGATAATTCTTTTTAATGATCCTTAAAATTTCCCTCGCCTCATTATGTTTGCCGTACCAGTAATTCGATTTTAACCACAAACATAAATGATAAAATAGCGCAAGATCTTTATTCGCAGTGCGTAATTCTTCCACAGCAGAGAAAGGAAGATCATAATGATAATTTTGAAATGTAGAAAGTTGCGGAATAGTTTTCATTTTCTCCACTACATCTTGCCATCCGTTATTCTTACAAATATTGCCGAATGACCTGCACCAGTCATCTATCAAATTAGCATGCATCGTTATCGTCTTACTGCTATCATGTAAACGGTATAAAGAAAACATATCCTTAACCTCCTTAAACTGGCAAACACAAGCAAGGCGTGCAAAAAGATCAAAATCCATTCCCAGGTTCAGATCCTCTCTAACCCATGCACCGGCTTTGGAAAGAAATTTATATTTAAAAAAAGCAGACGGTTGCGAAAAAAGCTGGCCTGATATTAATCGTTCAATTGTAGGATCGGGAAATCCGAAAGAATTTCTTGACTTAACTCCTTCTCCGAACATTGTTGTTGCTCCATATATCAATCCAGTTTCATCACCTGCCTCAAAAAAAATTTCTGCAACTCTTTTTAATGCTCCCATTGTAAACAGATCGTCGCTGCACAGCCAATTCACAATGTCTCCTGTAACCTTATTAAACCCTTTATTAATTGCTTCGCTTTGTCCTTTATCTTTTTCGCTTACCCAGTATGTAATCCACGGCTCATACATTTTAATTATATCAACCGTCTCATCTTTACTCCCACCGTCAATTATTATTAATTCACTGGAAGGGTAATTCTGTAATAAAATTGATCGCAAGGTTTCTTCAAGAAAACGGCCCTGGTTATAACTTGGTACTACAATAGATATAGTGGGCCAATTATTTCTATAATTATAAACCTCTGGCTTTATTTCTTCCTGCCATGGCCAACCTCTTTTATTTTCAGAAGGAACAGGCAGGTCCTTTAATAACCCCATAGTAATTTTTTATTGGATATTGCTTTTTGCTGGAGATACCAGGTATTTTAATTATTCAATGTAATTCCCTTACTCATATAATCGGGAATAGCTACATTGAAATTCCGGAGAATTGCAGGGGCAATATCTACAGTTGAAATGTTTGCAACTTCATTACCATTCAATCCTTTTGCGGGCGCATAAATGATAAATGAACCCTGCGGAATATGGTAGGCTGTTGCGCCACACCTGTCCTGGATCTTTACATTCTCCATTCCTGAATGTTCCAATGGAATTAGTTGCCTCATCAATTCAATTTTTATTTTACTCTCATCTAAATTGGGCAGGCCAATATCGAGGCTATAAAAGCCTTCCGCTTTTTGCCGGAAATTAACTGATTGATCATTGATCCGAAGAGTTGCTAGTTTTTCTTCAAATTCGGTTCTCTTATCTACATGTACCTGTACATTGAATTGAGGAACCATTGATGGTTTTAATTCATAATAACTACCGCCAAGATCAAAATTATCCATAAACTTTTTGCCATTGGTAACAAACAAGTCAGTATAAATTTCCTTTGCTTCTACTGCTTGCTGTCCCATACTTGAAAGTATCCATAAAGAATACTCAGGATTTTTATCTATAAATTTTACAAGTTTACCGATCATCTCATCGGCTTTTTTCATGGTATAAACTATTTCACCATTATATGTTTCGATCCACTCTCTGCCAAGTTTTAAACTTTCGTAATCATCCGGAAAGGAAGCAGCCCAATAACGATGTTGTGATGATGCCACATGGTTGGTAAAGAATGTAACAAAGTCTGGCTTCTTTGATTCAAGTTGTTTATAAAATATATCAAAGCCAATGATCGATTGATATGTTCTTCTTCTTACGACTTTCCATTTATTTATTCTTTCGTCGACTAATTGTGTAGCTATATCAGTTGCAGTTTTGAATTTCAAACCCATGTCTGGCAACTTCATTAAAAAATTAATTGCTTCTTTGCCAGGAATCTTATTGCTAACAACACGGCTATTATCCCGTGCCATTGCCAGGTTGAATTTCTGAAATGTTTCTAGTTTTTTTGGAAAGCATTCGCTGCCAGCAGCAAAGGTGTCTGGCACATAAAACGAAAAATTATCATTATTTCCAGGCAGCGGATAAGTATGTAAAGAACCAAACAAACCAACTTTTACTCCATTCTTTGCAAGCAAATTCCATATGGCGGGATATTGTTCTTCCTGTTCTGCCAGATCTTGGCCAAAATCAGAGATATAATGTTTTTCGTTGGTAACACCCCGATGCACTGTCGGCCAGGTGATCCAGGGTGAAAGATGACCCTGATCTTCAGCATACGTTTCGTATTTTCTGCCCTTCGATAATACTTTGGCTAAATTGGATTCGGGATAGAGTTTACAAAAATGCTGAATAACCTTGTAGGGAACTTCGTTGAGTTCGAAGAGGATGACTTTCATTAGTTTGGATTTTACACAAAATACTTAAAAACATTTTGGCGGGTCAGAATTTAGCTATAAAACGTAAAAAGAGAAGATAAAGTATTGGGAAGCAATAGCAAATATCCAAATGATAATCGCCTAACAATACTTAAATAATTTTGGAAGCTACTTTTCAATCGCCCATTTAAACCAAATCCTGTTTATATTCTAATGTTAAACTTTCCAGGAAATATTTTCCTTGATAACAGTTGGGGGAGAACCGCCAATGATACAGTTGGGCAAATTATATTTACCTCTTAGCACTGAACCCGCACTCACTATGCAATTATCTCCAATTTCTGTCCCCTTTAGAATCAAACAGCGACATCCTATCCATACATGTGCCCCTATATTGATAGTACGAGATTCATTTATAATTTTTCCTGTGTTATCTAAAATATTATGATAGTCTCCATCGAGAAATAAATTTTCCCACGACACAAGACATTCATCTCCAAAACTGATCTCTTTTTGACAATCGATAGCAGATTCAGCCGTAAAGTTCACTTTATCTCCAAATATAACTTTACCGGTTTCTGTTACATTAACTTTAGTGCCATGCCCCAGATAACAATTGCCTTTAAAAATAATTTTGCCCCTTACATTCCATACAGACCTTTCTCTTTTCCTGTCAAAGATCCCAACCTCACCATATCCAATGTGGATCATACCCGGGTTAATTGTTGATTGAATCTCGATAACTCCTTTCATACTCATCAAAGTGCAGTGGCGACTCACCCGAAAAGGTAATAGAATTGCCTTCGCGAAAGGAAGATACTTCAGATTAAAATAAACTGATTTTAGACTGGAACGCCTTAATTCTTTTAATACGGAAATAAACATTTGTAATCTATGTTCAAAAGAAGTTATTTAGTCTCAAGAATTTTTTTAGTTTATACACCCGGTATTGTATTGAATAATATAACCGGTTACGAACTTTCAGATGTGCCCATCTTTCTAGTACAAATTTCTCATACTTTTTATCTATACTTACTTTTCGGTTTTCCCTTAAAGGAAGAGCCAACATCTCTGTATTCAGATTAGAAATAAAATATGAATCAAAATTTGTATGCGTCCCATCATTATTAAAACCAAGGTTTTTGATCAGGTTCCTAGACGGATATATACAAAATGTATCAGTTAGGAAATTAGAAAAAATACAGGGATAGTCCCAGGATTCGGTCTTCAATGAAGTAATATCATCAAAAAGTGGTCTAAAATATTCTACAAAAATTCCTTTTGTGTTGGATGCTTGCTCTTCAATAACACTTTCCAGAAACTTATTTTTATCTGGTAGGGTTTTCCAGGCAACCATATCACTGTCTACTATGTTTATCGAACGACGCCAGCTCGCCCAACCCCACATATTCATAAATCTTGTAAATCCATAACTTTTTTCATGCATTTCTTTATAGCCAAAATTGCATCCGTTAATAAAGCGTATCCGTTGATCATTACGATACTTACCTAACAACTCTTCACAATAGTAATAGAAGGTTTTATCCGCAAACACATCATCTTCAAGCACAATTCCTTCTTCTTCGTTTTCAAAAAACCATTTTATAGCCGTCCAAATCGAATGCTTTGCAGATAAATGTTCTGTTCGATACAATTTTTGTACCTGGCAAGGCCAGGTTATGTTTTTCTCCAACATGGCTCTCACCTGTGTTACCTTTTCAGTATCGCCTTCCTTTAACGGATTGGGAGCATTGCTGGCAATGTATAATTTTACCGGTTGAACTTCCGCAATACTCTCCAGAACTCTTATTGTTGTGTCAATTCTTTTATAGGTTACCAATAAAATCGGTGTTCGAAGGCTCATATCAGCGATTATCGGTTAACAGTTTAAATATTGATAGCGCTTCATCATACATATGATCCCGGGGAGAAAAATCTATCCATCCTTTTAATTTATCAATTGACACATTCAACGTGTTATCATAAATAGTAGTATCAGAAGAATTTACTTCAATTGAAATGCTATCAGAGAAATATTCTTCCCATGCCTTTTGCACTATCTCAGCAACCTTTAGCATAGTAACACTTTTCCCTGAACCAAGATTAAAAATATTATTTGCTGCTCCTTTCGCAATACATTTGTCTACTGCTGCACAAACATCGCCCATCCAGATAAAATCTCTCTGCGGAGATCCATTACTATTTAACTTGATAATCTTTTTTTTAACGGCACTTCTTGCCAGGTCATTCAGAATAAGATACCACTTGCTACTATTTAATTCTTTTGGGCATCCATAGCTATTAGTGAGCCGCAACGTTGTGTACTGTAAATTATGAGTATGATGAAATTGTTTGATATAATATTCTGCAAATAAATGAGAAAGTCCATAATCGTTTTTGGGTAACAGCGTTGTTTGGTCTTCGGTTATTTTTCCCGTATTAGCACCGTATACATGAAAAGTAGAAAAATATATTAAGTGAGGAAGTCTTTGACCACTTTGACCTAAAGATTGTAAGAGATTCCTGGTGCCCCAGGCGTTTACGTCTAAAGCCTTCTTTGCATATCCTGTTTCATTTCCCTCATTTATGCTTGCAAGATGAATAATAACATCCCACTGTTTTGTTGCGAATAATTTTTCAGTATCCTCCTCTTTTGTAATATCTCCGTGAATTCTTTCAAATGATAGATTGTCTAGTACATTTCTGTTGCGAAAACTGAAAGTAGAAACCCCGTATTTCTTCGTAACAAAATATTCAGTAAGCCAGGATCCCAAATTGCCAAGTCCGCCTGTAATAAGTATCCGCATTACCAGTTATAGTTAGGTATTTGTTCGTTTTCAAGCGGCAATTGAAGAACCTCGCCTGGATCATGAGGAATGCTTGCAATATTCAATAAAAGATTTAAATCCTTTCCGATTCCCTGGAATGCCATCCATACACCGGGAGGAACTGTTAATCGTTTATATTTTATTTCCGGTCCTAAACAAAATTCATTAAATGACTTATAAGTAGTGCTAGTTGGGCGATCATCAAAAATTACAAACCTGATAGCGCCAGCAGGCACGATCAAATTTAATGTCATTTTTAAATGTTGCTTCCACCCTTTGATCTTGCCAGAAACAATTGAACTGAAGTAAGCTTCTCCAAAACCCATATAGGTATTTTCGTTTGCTTTAATACCATGAAAGACGCTGCCGTTATCTGTCGCGATTATTTTTAGATCGGATAGAAAAACTCCTTCAATTAATGACTCCATTCAAGATCGATTTTTTTTGCCGCTTCTGAATAAGCACGAATTTGGGAATGGGTAAATTCAAATAAGTCAGCATCTGGAATATGATAATATTCGTTATACCACGTGGCAGTGAACTTAGCAGCTTCTTTAAAACTTAATACTGGTTTCCAGTTCAAATAATGCAAGGCTTTATCACAATTTAACTTTAATAAACCGGCTTCATGAAATCCGGGATCATCCTGCACTACGATTTTTTCATGTTTCGTTTTAAATGTCCAGTTATCTGCTATTGCTTCTATTATTTGCTGAACAGTAAAGGTTTGATCTGATGAAGGACCGAAATTGAACGATTCACCCGAAAGATTTTGAGCTTGAAAAAGATGTTGACCAAGTGTAAGATAACCATTGACAGGTTCTAATACATGTTGCCATGGTCTTGTTGCACGAGGTCTTCGAATAATTACAGCTTCATCTTTTGCCCATGCTCTTACACAATCAGGTACTATTCTACTAGCAGCCCAATCGCCGCCGCCAATTACGTTACCTGCCCTTGTACTTGCAATTCGTACTAAAGAGTTTTTGTTATTAAAAAAAGAATGATAATAAGTATAAATAACAATTTCAGCTCCAGCTTTACTTGCACTATAAGGGTCTTTACCTCCAAGGCGATCATTTTCGCGATAA
>Ga0066652_100001133_pt1 | contig 13438 bp, 9 predicted proteins | sample GraSoiAngelo_101_FD_71413 | JGI IMG/M metagenome (GOLD analysis project Ga0066652, IMG submission 71413) | Grasslands soil microbial communities from the Angelo Coastal Reserve, California, USA - 14_0903_02_30cm | ecosystem: Environmental > Terrestrial > Soil > Grasslands | place: USA...
CGTGTCGCGCGTGGCGTACAGCGATGCGGACGTCGCCGGTCGCGCGTTCACGATGCAGCTCATGCGCGACGCAAAGCTGGAGGTCAGCGTCGACGTTGCGGGCAACATCTGGGGCCGGCGCGCGGGCGCCGTCGCCACCGCGAAGCCCGTCGTCTTCGGCTCGCACATCGACAGCGTTCCCGAGGGAGGCAACTACGACGGCACCGTCGGATCGCTGTCCGCCATAGAGGTGGCGCAGTCGCTCGCCGAATCGGGGACGGTGACGCGGCATCCGCTCGAGGTGGTGGTCTGGCAGAACGAGGAGGGTGGCCTGTACGGCAGCCGCGCGGTCAGCGGCCAGCTTCCCGCCGACGAAATGTCGAGTCGTGCGTGGAGCGGCAAGACGATCCAGGATGGCATCGCCTTCATCGGCGGCACGCCCGCTCGAATCGGCGAGGCCCGCCGCGAGCGCGGCGACATGGCCGCGTACCTCGAGCTGCACATCGAGCAGGGCGGCACGCTCGAGCGCGAGTCGGTGAACATCGGGGTGGTGGAGGGGATCGTCGGGATCAAGCAGTGGGAGGTGACGGTCACCGGCTTCCAGAACCATGCGGGCACGACGCCGATGGATCAGCGCCACGACGCGCTGCTCTCGGCGGCGCGGTTCGTGGAGATGGTCAACCGCATGGTGCGCGCTCAGCCGGGACGTCAGGTGGGAACGGTGGGCCGCATCCAGGCGTTCCCGGGCGCGCCGAACGTGATTCCGGGGCGTGTGGTGTGCACGCTCGAGTTGCGCGACCTCGCTACGGCCACGATCGACCGAATCTATGCGGCGATCGAAGCCGAGTCGAAGCGCATCGGCGAGCAGAACCAGACCACATTCGCATATCAGATGCTGCACGAGAACGTTCCCGCACCCTCCGATCCGGCGATCCGGGGCATCATCGACGAATCCGCGCGGGCACTGGGTCTGACGACGAAGCACATGCCGAGCGGAGCGGGGCACGACGCGCAGTCGATGGCCCAGCTCGCACCGATGGGCATGATCTTCATCCCGAGCGCCGGCGGCATCAGCCACTCACCGAAGGAGTACTCCACGCCGGAGGATGTCGCGCGCGGCGCGTCCGTTCTTCTCGGCGCCGTGCTTCGCGCGGACGCACGCTGATGCAGATCATGCGATCGACGCTGCTCTGGGCGTCACGGAACGGCACGCTGGAGCGCGTCGTGCGATCGAGCCGCATGATGCGCCCGCTCGTGTCGCGCTTCATGCCCGGCGAAACGATCGAGGAGGCGATGGCGGCCGTGCGATCGCTGCACGCGGAGCGGACGCCCACGATCCTCACGTATCTGGGTGAGAACGTGAACACGGATGCCGCGGCGGATCAGACGGTGGAGGAATACGAGCGCCTGTTCGCGGCCGTGCACGCATCCGGAGCCGACGTGCACGTCTCCATCAAGCTGACGCAGTTCGGCTGGGATGTGGACCGCTCCCGCGCGCTGGATCGCGTGCGAGCAATGGCGCGTCTCGCACTGGCGGGGAATACCATGCTCCCGATCGACATGGAGGGCTCAGCGTACGTCGAGTCCACCGTCGATGCGTACGAGCAGCTCGCTCGCGAGTTCGACAACGTCGCGCTGTGCCTGCAGGCATATCTGCATCGCACGCCGCAGGACGTGCAGCGACTGCTCCGCATTCGTCCGTACATCCGGCTCGTCAAGGGCGCGTACCGCGAGCCGGCGACCATCGCGTTGCAGGGGCGCCCGGACATCGATGGCCGGTACCGCGCGCTGGGTCAGCAGCTGCTGGAGGCGTCGAAGGCGGGCGGTGGTGCGCGCGTCGCGTTCGGAACGCACGATATCGCGCTCGTCGACCTCCTTCGCGCCGATGCACGCGCGGCGGGCGTCGGCGAGTCCTCGTTCGAGGTGCAGATGCTGTATGGAATCCAGGATGCGGCGCGCCGCCAGCTCGCCGCTGCGGGAATGCGCACGCGCGTGCTGATCAGCTACGGACGCGCGTGGTATCCCTGGTTCATGCGCCGCCTCGCCGAAAAACCGGCGAACCTGCTACTCGTCGGCCGAAATATCGTCGGCCGCTAGCAATTCACTGGCTGGCGGTCGGCTATCCGGTGGCGTGGCGGTGCGGCGTCCCATCACACGCTCGAATGCGCGCGCGATGAACGGTGTGACGGCGAGAGTTGCGAGGATGCGAAGTGGCTGCGTGAGCTTGGTGGCGAGATATGCCGCCGTGAACGCGCCCACGTTCGCCATGGCGCCCGAGGGCTCCCAGCCCGCCTTGATCGCGGCCCAGAACCCGAACAACACCACGAAGAAGATCGCCAGGTACACCACGACGGCAACCGCGCCGTATTCGACGAGAACGCTCTTGAGAGTCTTCCGCACGTGAATCGGCAAAAATGAAAGCCCGGCCGTCCGAACCGGACGGCCGGGCTGTGAAACTTAACGCGACAGCTACGGCTTCATGTCGTCGTTGCTGATGATCGAGGTGGTGCTCTCGTTCACTCGCTCGACGCGCAGCACCTGACGCTGCGTTTCATTGCCCACCTTCAGCGTGACGACGTAGTCACCCGTCTGGACCGTGGACCCGCCACGATTGCGACCGGCACCACCGCCGCCGCCACCAAAGAGGTCGGCCTGTGTGCGAGCGCCGGGGACACGCAGCAGCTCGCGGATCTCCTCAAAGCCGCCAGGGAACGCGTTTGCGATCTCCTGCGGATCGCCACCGCCTTCTCCTCCCTGCGCGCCGCCGCCGCCGCCGCCGCCGCCGCCGCCGCCCGCACCGCCGCCGCCGCCGCTAGCGCGGCCGCCGGCGCCGACGATGTTGCCTTCACCGGGACGCGCATTCCAGACGCCTCCCGGGCCGAGCCGCGCCGTGAGCTGCGCAGGGTTCCCACCGCCACCACCACCGCCGCCACCGCCGAAGAATCCGGCGGGATTCGTGGCGAGGCTGCGAAGCCGCTCGAGCACGGGCGCCGGCACGGTGCCGGCCTTGGTGAGCGAGTCGATGACGAAATCGAGCCGGCGCGCCTGCGCGAGGCTGTCGCGCCGCTGCGAGGGTGACAGCGTGACGCGAGCCGGCCGTCCACGCAGATCCCACGTGACGTGGTGCACGCCCGCGCGATTGGGGCCGTTCAGTGTCCGCACCGTGTCGCCGCGCGCGTCCGTGATGATCACGCGCACGGTGTCACGCGTGGCGCTGGCGAGGCGATAGACGATGTCGCCGCCGTATGGCGGATTCGGCGCGACGAATCCCTTCTGGCCTGCGCCGTTCGACGACTCACCCATGGCGAGTCCCTGACCATAGTCGTATGCGGTCTTGGGCTCGAAGAGATGCACCGGCTTCGCCGCGATCGTGCGGTTCATCTGCTGCAGGGGCGCGACGTCGACGATCCAGAAGCTGCGTCCATGCGTCGCGGCGATGAGCTCGTGATCGCGCGGGTGAATCTTGAGGTCGTATACCGGCACGACGGGTAGTCCCGACATGAACCTCTGCCACGTCGTCCCACGGTCCAGCGAGACGTAGACGCCGATCGCGGTGCCCACGTACAGCAGATCACGGTTGACCGGATCCTCCCGGAAGGCGCGGATGTTGTCGACTCCACCGGTCGGCAGGTTCGCCGAGATCGAGCGGAAGGTCCTGCCGCCGTCCGTCGTCACGTACAGGTACGGCGCGAAGTCGTTCCAACGGTGATTATCGAATGCGACGTACGCGGTGAGCGAGTCGAAGTGCGACGGCTCGACACGCGTGACGTACACGTCGCCAGTCGGCAGGCCCGGGAAGCGCGTCGTCGGGATCGGCTCCCAGAGCGCGCCATCGCTGCGCGTGAACCAGACGTTGCCGTCGTCCGTCCCCGCCCAGAGAAATCCCGGACGCACGTACGATTCGGCGAGCACGACGACGGTGCCATACGTCTCGGCGCTCGTGGCGTCGAGCGTGATGCCGCCAGTCTTGCGCATGCTCGTGTCGATCTTCGCCATCTGCTTCTTGGACAGATCCGGCGAGATCGGGTAGAGATTGTCGCCGCGCTGCGTGCTCTTCAGCACCTTGTTGCCGCCGACATACATCACATCCGGGTTGTGCGGCGAGATGAAAAACGGCGTGTTCCAGTTGAAGCGAAGGTCGAACTCGGCGGAGTCCGAGCGCTGCCTGCCGCGCAGGTCCGCGATGCGCCGCTCCACGTCGCGGGACACCGCCTGGGTCGTGTCGCCGCGCGTGACGAGCACCGAGTCCTCGAACTGCTGGTAGCGCGGGCGCCAGGTGGGCTTCACCAGCGACGTGCGCTCGCCCGTGCGCGTGTTGACGCGCGAGATGTTGCCACCCTGCGACTCGCCGAAGATGACCCACGGCTCCGTGGGGTGCTGCGCGGTGTAGAAGCCGTCACCACCGGCGAAGGTGAACCAGTACGCGTTGGTGAGCGTGCCCTGCTTGCGCCGGCTCGGTCCGCACCACGATCCATTGTCCTGCGCGCCGCCGCAGATGTTGTACGGCACCTCGAAGTCGTAGCTCACCTCATAGAACTGACCGATCGGCAGGTTCGCGGGGAAATCCCAGTTGCCGCCGCCGTCGAAGGTCAGGGAGATGCCGCCATCGTCGCCGACGACCATGCGGTCGGGATCGTTCGGGTCGATCCACATGGCGTGATGGTCGACGTGGATGCCGACCGTCGCCGTCCGTGCCGTCTTGCCGCCGTCGTTCGACACGAGCACCGGCGTCGACGAGAACCAGACGCGGTCAGGATTCTTCGGATGCACGCGAACCTGCGAGTAGTAGAACGGCCGCGTGTTCGCATCGTTCATCTTCGTCCAGGTCTTCCCGGCGTCACTGCTGCGATACAGCCCGTTCGCCAGCTTCTGTTTCGTCTGACCCGGTGCGCTCGCGCGTCCGCGGATCGAGTCCGCTTCGACGCTCGCATAGACGACGTCTGGATTGCTCATCGCGATGGCGACGTTGATCCGGCCCTTCATCGTCTCGGGGAAGCCGCCGCCCTTGATCTCCGTCCAGGTCGCGCCGCCGTCGGTTGTCTTCCAGAGCGCGGAGCCCGGGCCGCCGCTGCGGAGGAAATACGGTCCGCGGATCCGCTCGTAGCTCGACGCGTACAACACGTTCGGATCGCGCGGATCCATGGCGACGTCGATGAAGCCGGCCCGGTCGCTCACGAACTTCACGAGCTGCCAGCTCTGGCCACCGTCGGTGGTCTTGTAGAGGCCGCGCTCCGCGCTGTTCTTCCACGCCGCGCCGAGCGCAGCGACGTACACGATGTTCGGGTTCGTGGGATGCACGATGATCCGGCCGATGTGCTGCGTCTTCTCGAGGCCCATGGACTTCCACGTGACGCCGCCGTCCGTGCTCTTGAAGATTCCGCACCCGGGCTCGATCGTGTTGCGCGAATTCTGCTCGCCGGTGCCGGCCCAGACCTGTTGCGTGTCCGACGGCGCAATCGCGAGGGCGCCCATGGAGATGCACGGCGACGCGTCGAAGACGGGCCGGAAGGTCGTGCCGTTGTTCGTGGTCTTCCAGATACCGCCCGCGGCGGCCGCGACAAAGAACGTCTTGGAAGGGCTCGGGATCCCGGCGAGATCGGCCACGCGACCCTCGAAGTTCGCCGGACCGACCGTCCGCCACCGGAATCCAGCGAGTGTCGCCGAATCCAGGCTCTGCGCCGGCGTCCGCGCCGGCGCGAGCAACAGCAGCGCGCCGATGCCGAAGGCCGACAGTCTACGATGAGACATGGACTGAGTGAGATAGGGGTAAGTGGGCCGGTGCGCGTGACCACGTGGCCCGTGCACCGGGGGCAATTGGACAATACTCCTACGCCCGGGCACTCGGGAGTGCTGGCGAGCTCGCGCGCACGTCATGTGCGTCTTGCCGGATAGCCAGCAGCAGGACATTCTGCACGACAGCGCGATCCCATGTACTCCATGTACTCCACCTGCCTCTTCTGCCACGCCGACCTGGGCGAGAACGAGACGCTCGACACCATGCGTGTCGGGCGACGCATCGCGTTCGACGCCCTGAAGGGTCGGTTATGGGTCGTCTGCACAGACTGCGGACGCTGGAACCTGACGCCGTTCGAGGAGCGCTGGGAGGCAGTGGAGGAGTGCGAGCGCATGTTCCGGAACACCCGCCTCCGGGTGCATACGGACAACATCGGACTCGCCCAGCCGCAGTGGGGATTCGAGCTCGTGCGCATCGGCGCCGCGCTGCTGCCGGAGATCGCCGCGTGGCGTTACGGGACGAAGCTGCTGCACCGGGCGTACACCATGGCGGGCTACGCCCAGAGTCTCGGCGTCAATCGCAAGACCGTCATGCGGATCCGCACCATCCCGCGACGCCACGAGGTGCTGGCGCGCGTGAAGCACGAACGCCAGCAACTCACGATTCGTTACGCGCATCTCGCGCAGGCGGAACTGCTGCGTCCGGACCGGGACGAGACCTGGCGACTGCGCGTCCAGCACGATCACGGCGTGACGACGCTTCAGGGTCGACGCGCGATGACGCTCGCACGCGTGCTCCTGACATCCCTCAACGACGGCTCGGCGCCGGAGTCGCTGGTGCGCGCGGCCGTGGCGAAGCTCGACGACGCCGGGCACGCGGACAACTACTTCGCGCGTGTCGGATCGCTGGCGCTGAACTCGTCGTGGGGCCGGCTGCCCGTCGTGAAGGCGCCCCTGCTCGGGGCCGGGCCGGGCGCCACGCGTTCCGTCGCCGAGCGGGTCATCGTCCGTCTGACCACTCGCTCCTTCTGGTCGCGCGGCGGCACAGGCAGCGAAGAGCGCACGCTCATGCACGAGGTGCCGGACGTCGATCGTCTCGCGCTGGAGATGGCGGCCAACGAGGACGTGGAGCGCCGCGCACTCGCCGGGGAGCTCGCACAGCTCGAGGAGGCCTGGCGCGAAGCCGAGGAGGTCGCGGCGATCGCGGACCACCTCCTCGACGAAGAGCTTCCGGCTTGACGGTTGAGCTGCGCGCAACAGTGCTTCAGGCGCGCTCGCTCACCTTTGGTTCGCCAGGTCGGACAGGAACTTCTTTACCCGCTCGTCGGACGACCGCGACAGCATGCTGATCGCCCTGCGCCGCCGCTGCGCGTTGTCGTCGCTTCCCGCGACGACCATCAGCTTGTCCGTCGCCTGTTTTTCGCCACTCTCCACCAACGTGGACAGAATCGCGTCCTTGATCTCGTTCTCCGTCGACGCGTCGTAAAGTGCGATGAGGTCGGTGGTCGACGCGCCCGCGCGATATGCATGCTGGATGGCACGACGGCGAATGGACGCGGGCTGGTCGCCATCCTTCGCCAGCGCGAGCAGCCAGCGGAGGTTCTCGGCGCCTCCGAACGTGGCGATCGCGTTCATCGCTGATTCCCGCGAGCGATCGCCAGGCAGCTTCGCATACGTGTCGCGCAACAACTTGATGTCGGTGCCGGTCGCGTACTCACCGCCGAAGCCGCGGATCGCGGCCACGAGCACCTCGTCCGGCGGCTCCGCCTTCGTCACCAGGTCGCGCAGGTACTGGCGCGCCCGAGGATCGCCGGAGCTCGCGAGCGCAGACAACGCTTCCCGCGACAGCCACCCGCGCTCTGCGTCGCGGGCGAGGGACATGAGCGGCGCCATGCCCGTCCCGTGCTCGAGACGAGCGAGCGATCGCAGCGCCGACTGCCGTACGGACTGGTTGTCGTTGTCGTCCTTTGCGATGCGCACGAGGGCATCAGCGAGGTCGGCGAGGGCCGCGTCGCGGTCATCGCGCGGACGTGACAGCCAGGTGATTGCCGTGCGGCGCGTCTCGCGCGCCGAGTTCTGATTTCGAGCGATCGCCAGCAGCCGTGGCGACACATCCACGCTGTCCGCGAGCACGGCCGGCAGGATAGCATCGCGGCTCACGCGACCTTCGGCGCGCTCCGCGAGACGCAGCAGGTAGTCCGCGGCGTCGCTGCCGCGAACACGCCCCATGTCGGTCACGCCCGGCGGCGTCTCTGACAATGGTCCCGCGTACGTCGAGATGGAGACCACGTCGCGTCCGGCACGATCGAGCACGACGCGCACCGGGCCCGGCGCGCACGGGTCCCGCCGCGCACCATCGGACCACGACCCGTACCAGTCGCTGCCCGATATCTGAATGAAGGAGCGACCGTTACCGCAGACGTCCGCGCGCGCGGCATAGGTGAACTGCACGGTGGCCGTGGATGCGGCCGCGATGCGCTGCTCGAGCGTCTGGGCGCCGACGCTCGTGCTGACGAGCGCGAGCATCGCTGCGCGAATGACGGGATGTGTCATTGGTCGATGAGCTCCTGCAGCAGCTTTTTCGCGCGCTCGTTGTTGCTGCGCGCGAGGAGGGAGATGGCGGTGCGACGGATCTGCGGATCGGTATCCTTGCGAGCGATCTCCATCATCTTGTCGATGGCCTCGGGCTCCTTCCGCTGCGACAGCGCGTAGAGGATCTGCTCGCGCAGGGAGCGCGCGTCGGCCACCGCATACAGCTTCGCGATGTCACTGGCGGTCACCGTCTGCATCCGGCCCAGCCGCTGCGTGGCGGCCGCACGGAGCGACGGCTGCTCGTTTTCATTGCGGGCGACGGCGAACAGGAACTGCTGGTTCTCGGCCGTCTCCGTACGGCTCAGCGACATGAGCACGGCCTCGCGCAGCCGCGCCGACTCGAGCTTTCCGTACAGCGTACGGAGGTACGCGATATCGTCCGCCGTGACCGACCGGCCCTCGCGTTCACGCGTGATGCTCACGATGGCGTCGTAGCGCAGCCGCTCGGACGCGTCGGGACGCTCGATCATGGCGCGAATCGCGCGGCGCGCGCGGTCGCCGTCCATGGCGCCGAGTGCCCACACCACGGCGCGCTGGGTCTGCTCGTCGCTGGACGTGCGGAGCAGCTCCTCGAGCTGCGGCACAGCGCTCTCTCCCGCCACGCGCGGAAGCCACCGCATCGCCTCGCCACGGATCCCCGCGTCCGTGTCGTTCTTCGCGACGTCCAGGATGATGGCGGCCGCGGACGAATCCCCCTGACGACCCACGAGGTAGAGGGCGCGGCGGCGCAGCTCGACGGTGCACGCGTCGCGACGCGCGAGAACCTTCCGCACTACCGGAAGCGCGGCCTGCATGTCCATCTGACCGAGCGCCGCAAGCGCCTCGGCGCGCACGCTGACTTCCTCGCGGTCGCACCCGTCGTTCTGCGCGGCGTCGCGCTTCAGCCGCTCCTCTGATTCCTTGTCGCCGCGCGCCGCAAGGGCACCTTGCACGCGCGCACGCAACGCGGGGATGTCCACTGCGGATTCACGCGACGCGAGCGTGATGCGGCCACCGTCGATGCCGTCCAGGATCTTGAGCGCCTGCCTGAGATCGTCCGTGCCGCCCAGGCGATACCGCGAGAACGCTTCCCAATAACGACAGTCCTGGTTGTACTCCGACTTGGGGAATTTCTGCGTGATGTCGTTGAACAGCTGCGCGGCCCGGCGGTATTCGCCGCGATTGAGGGCCTCACGTGCGGCGCGGTAGAGCGAATCGGCCGGGTCGTCGGATCTCCACGGCGCCCGCGGCTGGGAACGCAGGAACGCGTCGTCCTGCGCCTGATGCCGGACACGCGGCGCGATACCGACCGGTCCTTCCAGCATGTCCGCCCCGGAAAGCATGGGCATGTCAGCCATGTGTCGCGCCAGTTCCTCGGCATGACGCCCGAGCGCTTCGCCGTGCATCGCCATGTCTTCGGCATGCAGGTCGAGCTGCGCGACCATCAGGTCCGTCTGGCCCAGCATCGCGTCGAGATCCATGCCGGCGAGCATACCGCCGACCTTGTCACCCAGCATGTCGAAGTCCATGCCGGCCATCTTTTCGCCGAGCATGTCGAGATCCATGGTGCGAGCGAGATCCGCAGCCGCGAGCGCCATGTCCTGCAGGTCGAACCCCTCGAGCTTACCGCGCAGTTCCATGTCGAGATCGTCGATCTCCGGCATGGCGATCTTCGGCGCGCTGCGCGGGGCGCGTGGTTCGCGAGGCGCTTTCGACGGCTGCTGCGCGAACGCCGGGGCCGCAAAGGCAATAGTCAGCACGAGCGTGAGTCGTTTCATCGCTCAGTCTCCTCAATCATCGGCAGAGATGTCCGCGGCGGCGTTGCGCAGCCGCGGGAGTAGGTCACGCTGATCCAGCGCCTGCCGGATGAGCTCGAGCTCACCAGGCCGCCGGTCCGACTGCAGCCGGACGACCTGTGCGAGAACGAGCTCGAGATCCTCGAGCAGACCGCGCAGGCGGGCGTCGGACGCCGCGGGTGAATCGAGCAGCAACCGCGTGGTGAGCAGCAGGTCGTGTGCATGGTCGATGAACTGCGCATCGGCCCGGCCATTGCGGATTTCCGCCGGCAAGGCGACCAGCAGCGCCGCCGTCTGTCCCAGGTACTGCGATGTCGTCGACTGATATGGCTCAGGCACCGCCACCGAGTCGACGCGGGCGACGTTCGCCACCGGCGCCTCGGCTGCACTCGTGCCGCGTCTCGAGTACCTGCCGATCAACACGCCGAGGACCAGGGTTGCCGCGAGCGGCAGCAGGGTCCGCGCGGACAACCAGCGCTCCCGTTGCGCACGCCGCTCCGCGCTCGGCGACGCGAACCGACGTGGAAACGCCTGCGGCTCGATGGCATCCCACATGGCGTCCAGCTCGCCGGCGTGCAGCGCGGGCGGTTCGTGATAGCCGCGCGCCGCATCACGCAGCGCATCGGGCAGGTGATCGTTCTCGTGGTTCATTCCAGCCACTCCTTCGCGTACGGCGCGAGCTTCTCGCGAAGCTGCGCGCGCGCCACGGACAACCGGCTCTTGCAGGTGCCTTCCGCGACGCCGAGGACGTTTGCGATCTCCTCGTGGGTGTAGCCTTCCAGGTCGTGCATGAGGAACGCGGTTCTATAGATGTCGGGCAGCTCGTCGATCGCCCGGTACAGCTTGTCCCGCAGGTCCGGATCCGCGACGCGCGTCTCCGCGGCCATCGGGCTCGCTTCGTCGAGATCGGTCTCGCGGCTGCGGAAGCGATTGACCTTCCGCATCGAGTTCGAGACCACGCTGATCGTGACGCGATGAAGCCACGTGGACAGCGCGGAATCGCCGCGAAACCGACCGAGCTGGGCGAACGCCCGGATGAACGTCTCCTGCGTGAGCTCCTGTGCGAGATCCTGGTCACCGGTGAAGCGAAAGGCCAGCCTGAAGACCCGGGGCGCGTGCGCGTCGTACATCTCGCGCGCGGCCTGCCGGTCTCCCGCGACGACCCGGGCAATGAGCTCGGGCTCGCGATTCACGTGGCGCTTGGCCTCGACGGCAACTGCGGAACTCGTCACTGTGGCGAAAGCTCAGTCATATAGACACGGGGTTGGGCGAAAGCGTTCGATGAAACGCGCAAGCCGGCAGCCGGAGTCGGGACCGGTGGCCGGCAAGTTGTATCTCGGCGCCGGATGCCGCACCTTCGTCGGTCGCTTCTTCCTCCGACTCCCGGCTACGGCTTCCCGCTCAATTGCGTCTCCTCAAGAACCTCACCTTCCGTGTCCTGGTTGCCATAGCACTCGGGATCGCGCTGGGTGTCCTCGCCCCGTCGACCGGGCGCGCGATGCGCCCCCTTGGCGACACGTTCATCGCGCTGGTCAGGATGGTCATCGGTCCGATCATCTTCCTCACGATCACGCTGGGTATCGCCAACATGCACGACCTGAAGAAGGTCGGCACGGTGGGACTCAAAGCGTTCATCTATTTCGAGGTGGTGTCGACGTTTGCGCTGGCGATCGGCCTGATCATCGTCAACGTCACGAAGCCCGGCGCGACAGTGGACGTGTCGTCGATGGCCAGGGGAGACGTGTCGCAGTACGCGGCGCAGGGAAAGGCGCTGGGGTTCACCGACTTTCTCACGCATATCGTCCCGACGAGCGTGGTCGATGCGTTCGCAAAAGGCGACATCCTGCAGATCGTGTTCTTCTCCATCCTGTTCGGCGTCGCGCTGTCCGGCCTGGGTGATCTTGGCCGCCAACTGACCGCGTTCCTCGACCAGTTGCTGCAGGTGTTCTTCCGCATCACCGCGATCATCATGGTCGTGGCGCCGATTGGCGCGTTCGGCGCCATGGCGTTCACCGTCGGCAACTTCGGCGCGGGAATGCTCGTGTCGCTCGGACGGCTGATGCTCGATGTCTACCTCACGATGCTGCTGTTCGTGTTCGTGGTGCTGAACATCATCTGTCGCATCTATGGTTTCAGCCTCTGGAACTTCCTCAAGTACATCAAGGATGAGATTCTGCTGGTGCTCGGGACGTCGTCATCGGAGGTGGCGCTGCCGAGGATGCTCGCGAAGATGGAGCGGTACGGATGCGCGCGTCCCATCGTGGGCCTCGTCATTCCCGCGGGCTACTCGTTCAACCTGGACGGCACGTCCATCTACCTGTCGATGGCGTCCATCTTCATCGCGCAGGCGTTCGGTGTCCATCTGTCGGTCGGCGCGCAGATCCAGCTGCTCGCCATCCTGATGCTCACGTCCAAGGGCGCGGCGGGGGTGACGGGATCCGGCTTCATCGTCCTGGCCAGCACGCTCGCCGCGACGCGCACGGTACCTGTGGAAGGTCTGGCCATCGTGCTCGGGGTGGATCGTTTCATGAGCGAGGCACGAGCGATCGTGAACCTGATCGGGAACGGTGTGGCGACGCTCGTCGTCTCGCGGCTCGAAGGCGCATTCGATGACACAGCCGCGCGCGCCTGAAGCGCCGCAGCTGGCGCGCCGCCTCGGCGTGTTCGACGCCACGATGATCGTCATGGGTGGCATCGTCGGCGCGGGCATCTTCCGCAATCCGTCGGAGGTCGCGCGACACGTCGATACGCCGGCGCTGATGCTGCTGGCGTGGGCGGCCGGAGGACTCGTAGCCCTCGCCGGCGCATTCGTGTACGCGGAGCTGGCCCAGCGCCGGCCGGAAGTCGGCGGTCAGTACGCGTACATCCGTGATGCATTCCATCCCGTCGCCGCCTTTCTCTATGGATGGACGCTCTTGCTGGTGACGCAAACGGGCGGCATGGCCGCCGTCGCAATGACGTTCGCGGACTACTTTCGCGAGCTCACAGGACTGAACATCGAGCGATCCGTGATCGCGGTCGTCACGCTCGCGGCGCTCACTGTGGTGAACTGCTTCGGCGTTCGGTCCGGGAGCAACGTGCAGAACACGTTCATGGTGATGAAGATCGCCGCGATCGTGATGCTGGTGCTCGCGGGGTGGACCGCACTGCGATCGTCGGGCGCGCCGCCGGTCGCGGCGCCGAATGACGCCGGGCATGACACGACGCATTTCCTCGCGGCGATGGTTCCCGTGCTGTTCGCATACGGTGGATGGCAGACAGCGAGCTTCGTGTCCGGCGAAATGCGAAACCCGGAGCGCGACCTGCCGCGCGGTCTCCTGTTTGGTGTGCTTGGCGTGGTAGCGCTGTATATCGCCGTG
>Ga0066652_100001134_pt1 | contig 13437 bp, 8 predicted proteins | sample GraSoiAngelo_101_FD_71413 | JGI IMG/M metagenome (GOLD analysis project Ga0066652, IMG submission 71413) | Grasslands soil microbial communities from the Angelo Coastal Reserve, California, USA - 14_0903_02_30cm | ecosystem: Environmental > Terrestrial > Soil > Grasslands | place: USA...
CGCACGTAAAGGGGACACTGTAAACATCACTTAGCTTTAGGTATCGGCACAGTCCAGTTCGTCGCTATGTCGCCCGATGTGAGGTGGCGGCTATGCCCCAACCGGACGCAACACTCCTCATAATGAAGGGGCTCCGCCCTGCACGTGGGGTGCAGCCCAAGTTGAATTGAGACTTTACAAGGGCACAGCCCTTCCGCACATCGCGCGGCATAGCCGCGAACGCGTTTTCACACAACCTCGTTAGTCCGTGAATCGTTTCATTCGGGTAAAACAATAAATACAATCCACGAACCACCGATGGTCGTATTTCGTACCGGATCCTTTTGATCCAAACTTTGCCACCCCCGCCATCGGACCTTTTTTCTGGCGGTCAATTATTTTTCATCTTGCGTTTTCAACTCAGCCATAAAACCCCTTGCCCTCACGGGATGTAGCTGAGATGCGCAAGCGGAGGCGGTAGAACCGGTACCTCAAAGAAGTGCGCTGGCTCCGGATGGATGATGAGTTCTCCCCAACGGCGGTAAACTAGGCAGCCTCGCGATCAAGGCGCGACCATCCCGATTGCCACAATCACGGTCAATGCTGATGACGTGTGCCTTGGACGTTCGGCCTCTTACTGCGTGCTGGATCTTTACCCAGGAAACAAGTGCGAAGGAGGAAGCAGATGCTCACAGCTAGTTCGTACTGGTCCCTCGTAGGAGTTTTGTTGAGCGCGTTTTCTACGTGCTTTCTACTCAACGATCTGAAGAATCGGCGCACGTATCTTATAGTCGGAGGAGAGGACACTTCCGAACGGAAAGTTGTCATCAGACACGACCGGTCTCCTCTGCTCTTCAATACCATAGTAGTCGGTGTCGCACTTTGCACCGCTTATACGCTCGTGACTTGCCTCGTAATACTTGTAAGCGCCTTCGAGTTAGCACGTCTCCGCGAGGCGATGGACTCCTGGCAAGTGGTTTTAGCTTTCATACCTCTTGTTCTGGTACTGATCTACGTTCTTCAAAGCGTCTCGGTAAGAGTTTTCGCTAGATGGTGGGAAACGTAAACCGAGGGTTTTATGCATATGCGCCTCCTACCTTTTCATCAACACCACGGCAGCTTTCGCATCCATTTGTTCGTATGACTGCGTACGAGAGTGGCTCGTATTGACATTCTATATGAGAACGTTTATGTAGCATCTACAGAATGTCTATAGGAGAACAAGATGGCGCGAAAGCAAGTTGACCTGTTGCAAGGGACCCTTCACCTCCTGGTGCTTAAATCGCTGGCCCTGGGACCACTGCACGGACTCGGCGTTTCAAGTCGAATCGATCAGATCACGAAGGGGACTTTCAAGGTCAAACCCGGGTCGCTCTTCCCCGCTTTACACCGGATGGAAGAGGCCGGCTGGCTCCAGTCATCATGGGGTGAGTCAGAGAACAATCGCCGCGCAAAATACTATCGCCTTACCGCAGCAGGCCGGCGCCAGCTCGACACAGAAACGCAGGACTGGCAGCGAATCTCCCTCGCTATCGCGACCGCTCTGAAGGCTACCTGAGGAGATTGCAATCGTGCCGTTGATTCCTCGACTGGCCAGCTTCTGGCGCAACCTGTTCCACAAGGACCAAGTGGAGCATGAGTTCACTGAAGAGCTCCGAACATACGTGGATATGTTGACGGAGACGAAAATCAGGCAAGGACTCACACCTGGAGAAGCTCGACGTAACGCTCTCGTTGAGCTCGGGGGCGTCGAACAAGTTCACGAAAAAGTAAGGGAGATCAGAATGGGCCAATTCATAGAAACCGCGTGGCGGGATATTCGCTTAGGAGTGCGAGCGCTGCTCCATAGTCCTGTTTTCAGTGTAGTAACCGTGTTATCGCTCGCACTCGGAATCGGCGCCAACACGGCCATATTCAGTGTCGTCAATGGTCTCTTACTGCAGCCGCTGCCCTATCCCGAATCCGAACGGATCGTAGATGTATGGCACACGCCGCCGCAGCACAGCTTTCCGGGCCTCGACAAGTTTTCAGTTTCTCCCGCGAACTACCTCGATTGGAAGGCACAAAGCAGTTCCTTCGAACAGATTGCGATCTACTCATACACAGGCTTTAGTCTGACTACAAGTAATGAACCATTGCCGTTGATAGGCGCCGCTGTGTCGTCTGACTTCTTTTCGGTATTGCGCACGAATGCAATGCAGGGACGCACCTTTACACCCGATGATGAACGTCCGGGACAGGACAATGTCGTTGTCATTAGTAACGGACTGTGGCAACGGGCCTTCGGCGCCAACCCTAACATCATTGGACAAACGCTGATCATCAATAGCCGCAGTTTCACTGTCGTAGGCATCATGCCCGCCGGGTTTGAGTTGCCGCGAGAGGCAGAACTATGGGTGCCTCTTGCGTGGGATGACAAAGAACGTCAAATGCGTTCAATACATGACTACCTGGTGATCGCACGTCTAAAACAAAACGTATCCTTGAATCAGGCGCAAGCCGATATGAGTACGATTTCGAGCAGGCTCGAACAACAATACCCCGAAGAAGACAAAGGTTGGGGCGCCGTTGTCGTCCCCCTTCGGGACGATCTCGTCGGCGATATTCGCCTCGCGTTGCTTGTACTTTTTTGTGCCGTGGGTTTCGTGTTGTTGATTGCCTGCGCGAATGTCGCAAACCTGATGCTGGCGCGAGCGGCCAATCGTCAAAAAGAGATCGCGGTGCGTATCGCACTCGGCGCAGGGCGCGCTCGGCTGATCCGACAATTACTGACCGAAAGCGTTTTGCTGGCTGTTAGTGGAGGTGTGCTTGGCCTTCTGCTAGCCATTTGGGGAAGTAAGATGTTAGTTCGACTTGGCGACCTTCCTAACTTAGATGACATAGGCATCGACACCTGGACTCTGGGCTTTACGCTCTTAGTGTCGTTCGCCGCCGGCATCATAATCGGGATCGTACCTGCGTTGCAGTTTACCAGGACCAACCTCAGTGACAGTTTGAAACAAGGGTCAGGTCGAACCGGCGGCAGTCCGATGAAGCAGCACACGCGCAAGGCGCTGGTCGTTTCCGAGGTGGCACTTTCGCTCGTTCTACTGATCGGAGCCGGGTTAATGATTCGCAGTTTCTGGAAGCTGCAGAATGTGAATCCCGGATTCAACACGAGCAATGCGTTAACGATGAGTGTCGCTTTAACGCCCAGCAGGTATTCCGAGCCTCACCAACAGCTTGCATTTCTTGATCGCGCTATAGAACAGATTGGCGCTGTACCCGGTGTGGTGTCCGTGGGTGTCACTACTACCGTTCCGCTGGCAGGAGGTGGATCGACACAGCCTTTTAGCATCGAGGGCCGACCCGTTGGTAGCATTGCCGAGCAGCCGATGGCCCAGACGCGTTACATAACGCCTGACTACTTCAAGGCTATTGGCATCCCATTGCGGCAGGGTCGTTTCTTCAGCGACTATGATCGTGATAAGAGCGTGCCGGTCGTAATCATTAGCGAGGCAATGGCACGCCGATTCTGGCCCGGAGAAAACCCGATCGGCAAGCGGCTGACGCCATCGTTTCACGTCGAGCAAGGTGCACGAGAAGTTGTCGGTGTAGTGGGTGATGTTAAATCAAGTGGACTGGACATCGATTCGTCCGCGATGATGTACCTGCCATATAGACAATCACCGCGACCTTACCTGAGCTTCGTGGTGCGGACCGCCTCGAACCCAGAAAGCCTGGTCCAACCTGTTTCCAAGGCCATCTATTCAATCGATAAAGAGCAGGCACTGACTGACGTACAGACGATGGACCAGGTTCTAACAGCATCTCTCTCCGGGCGGCGATTCAACATGACGTTGCTGCTTACTTTCGCTGGAGTGGCATTGATATTAGCTGCGGCGGGAGTCTACGGCGTGATGAATTACACAGTCACGCTTCGCACGCGCGAGTTAGGAATTCGCATGGCGCTTGGCGCAGGCAGAATAGATGTGTGGCGATTGGTGCTGGGCCAGGCACTGACATTGACTTTAATAGGAGTAGGAGCGGGATTGGTGTCGGCGTACGCCTTGACGCGTTTGATGGCAAGTCTTCTATACGGTGTGACCGCAACGGATTATCTGACTTTTGTCAGCGTCTCGGCTGTACTTATCGCCGTAGGACTTGCCGCTTCTTTTCTGCCGGCACGGCGAGCCGCGAAAGTGAACCCGACGATCGCCCTACGTACTGAATGAACAAATCAACGCAATCTGCGGATGATTCTTTCGGGGCGGTATTAGCGATGTCTTTTCGCTTTAGCTTTAGACGTTGTGTGCGTAGCTTTGGAGTTCGGCCTAATGTTCTTTGCGGCTTGCGATGTGGTCCTAACCTTCGCAGCCGTCTGTTGTGATTGCGACTGGTCTGAATCGTTTCGTTGCTTCGCGGGAGGTCCAACTTCGTCTAAAGACGCCGTGATTAGGCTGTCGCTGGGGCGCTTTCCGTCGATAAAAGCAAAGACGTGGTAATTGGCGCCGCGTTCTCGGATGACTTCAATGCGACCCTCGACCTTCATGCGGGCCAGGTCGCTCATCACGAAATTCTGTTCGGCGTTACTCATGTAGCGATAATCGATGTCGAACGCGAGTCCGGTGGAGTGCGGCGGCGTATCAATCAGCACGGCGTAGCGGTTAACTCTGCGTAAGGCGTGCTGATATTGTTCCGGTCGAATCAAAGAACTTATCGGTAGCGGCCGAGCAAACTTATCATGGTACCGCTTTGCTATTTCTTCCAGAACCTTCAGCGCCTGCGGTCTCAGTGAGCTAAGTAGATAAACCTTCAAAGTTTGGCGGTCTGATGCGTCGTCGAGATTGAAAGACCTTCCGCCGAAATTCTTTGCCAGCGTTTGCAACGAATCATAGTCGCGCAACAGTCTCGGACCATTCCCGAGGGAATCGGAAGACGGCCCATAGTATTGATTGATCAGCGCCTGGTCAGCTTCGTTTGATTTCAACTCCTGCCGTCGCGCTGTGATTTCGCTGTCCAGTTCTTCTTCGTTTGTGCCGGCACCTTTATTAAGCGCGCCCAACCGAGCTTCCAAACCCGAAATCTCGTTTTGCAGTTTCGTGTGTGCCGATTCAAGCCTGGTGGACGCCTCGTGCAATCCGGCCTCATCATTGAGTTCGAGACTTTGATTGGCGACATATCTGGTGAACCCGTCACCATTCACCCTGGCTCCGACCCCGAAAAGGACATATGTATCAGTGACCGCTGGGAGGGAAACCATTTCACCGCGCCTGATCGTCGCCGCGAGATCCACAAAATCCTGCACCGGCTGCAGGTTAAATGTTTTGACCTCGGCCACCTGCGACGCCAGGAACCAACGGCGTTCATCGTAGTGCCGAAGCTCTGAAGGGATTTCGATCGCTACGTTTCCGCCTTCGCGGCGATCCTCCTTTATCTTTTCTATGCTTCGCGCCCACAAATCGGGATCTGTCGCGCGTGGTGCAGTTGTCGTTGAAGACTCGGCAGGCGAAGGACGATTGAGCTTGAAGCGAGCTAGTGCCCAGGCTCCGGCAGCGAACGCTGCAGTCACAATGATGAGAAGTAAAAGATGTCGCGCTTTTAGGTTCGCCATGGCGGAGAAACGATACTCGGGATCACTTTAAATACCTTCAAGATGATTATGCAAATTTGAGTGTGAGCGTGCGACCCTCGAAGCGGGGTGTTCTAACAAGCAGGGACGCGCCTTACTCGGTCACGACGAGAATCATGATCAGTGAGCATATTGGGCAGACAGAGGTATTATTTGACTCGACAGTTCTCTGGTTTAACTTTGGCAGGATTTCAGACTACGCTGACCACATAATCAACTTATGCACCTTAGGCGTGACTTCTCTAGCTGCTTGTATTGAGTTTTGTTGGTGTAGGAACGGTTTGACACGGTAGGGTCTGGGGTTCAAATCCCCACGCGCGTTGAGTCTTAAAATTGTGGGTTTTTAGGTTACCTATATATATAGAACCCAGCAAACCTACAAAACCCATGTCTGAACCACGCAAGCATCATTACGTTCCGCAGTTCTATCAGCGAGGTTTCCGGATCGACTCGAGCAACCGTATTTGGGTTTATCAAAAAGAACAGGACGCTCGCCGTTGTGGAGTTAAGAGAACTGGAATGACCATCGACCTCTACGCCTTCCGAAACAAAGACGGCCAAATTGATTTCGGGAGCGTGGAGCGTCATTTGGCGACGATTGATAATCAAGGAGCGACGATTATTCAAAAGCTCGAAAGAGGAAAGTCGTTAACGGATAAAGAGAGGATACGCCTGTCAAGGTTTGTCTCAATAATGTGGCGGCGCACGCCGAAACATAAAGCGCGAGTCAAGCAAACAACCCGCGAGTTGTTGCCTAAAGCCTTGGCACCCTTCTATGAAATGGCAGATGGCCTTACTTCGGAGGCTAGGGTGGAGGTGGAGCGAATACGCAAAGAATATACGAAAAACCCTCCCGACTTCCTGTTTGCCCACAGTGTCTTAAGAGATTCCGCATTCGAAGATCGTATGAGCAAAATGGACTGGGCTTTTTTCAAAGCTCCACCTGGCAAAGAATTCGTGACTTGTGATGATCCGGCCCGGTTCAGTACCGGTTCGGGATTGGATCATAAGGACGCGACGATAGCGTTTCCGCTCTCACGGACGTTGCTTCTTCAGTGTAAATGGAATTCCGGATGGGGGAATCGTTTTCAAGTTTTATCTGATGAACAGGTTGACTATTTTAACCTTTGGACCGTTAAAGGCGCGGACGAACAGGTTTACGCGTCAAGCCGCTCGGAAGAGATACAGTTCTTAGTTGATAAGCACATAGGAACGGTGAAGTAGTCGCAAAATGCGCAAGCCCGAAAGCCTGCCGCCTCACACTGTAAGTATTAGGGTTTGTTAGTTAATTGCCGTTGCGTTTTCCGGTTCAACCTCGGCAACTAAAGTTACAGGCTTTGAGGTTGATATCGTTTCCAATGCGTTACGCTTGGTTTCAAGTCTGATGTGACCGTAGCGGGACTAAATATACTCTGAGACGTTGCCGGCAATCGCTTTGATGGCCGAGTCACTTGCTACCCTTTCCGCCAACTCGGTGAATGCTGTGACGGCGTAGATCGTGGAACCTCAGACGCGATTTAGCGCAACGATGCTTTACATTAAATGTGTGCTTAGTAGGTAAGTCTATTTATCTCCGAACAATCTTTTAAAGGTTTCCAGATAGAGTTGATAGTAGTTTGCCAACTCTTTTCTCCAGCATTAGGACTTTTCACCTTGTTAAATTGGAAATTGGGATTTGGTGCGCTGGCATCATCAAATCTAACCTCTCCACCCAATTGGTAAGGTGCCTTAATACCGGCTATTGCTTCGCTCCACTTTCCTGAATTCCGAGCTGGTGGTAACACGATGTATCTATAAGACCTGGCACTCAGCAGGATACTTCCTTCCCATAAATTCGGAGAGTAAGTTTTGTAGACCCAATCTAAAGGTGCTAACTGAGGTCGCTCCGTAGTAATCACAACATATTGAGCCGCATCTTTGGGAGTAAGATTCCATTTCAATTCGGCAATCTCGAAAAACCCGGTCTGATAAATTTCAATCTTTGAGTAATCAAACCCGCCGTAATCTTTACGCTTGAATCCACTAACTTCAAATCTGGTGTACCACTTATTTGGACGACACTCGGTAAAAGTTTCTCCGATAAGTTTGGTTGCCTCTTCACTGGCCTCAGCTCGGAATTTCGTCGAATTAGCACGGTTTTCGTCGAGCATACTTCGTGATTCAATTTTCTCTTTGTCTAACTTCTCTTGTTCGACACTTTTTGATTTGAGCGCAGATTCAACTTCGCTGCAGGTTGGAGGTGGCTCTATTCCTCCTCCAATTATCAAATTATCGGCAGTCCAAATTTCATTTCTTCGTTTTAATAATGCAATCGAATAAAAGGCAGCACTTTCATAGCGACTCCATGCGCGTGTTTTCGGGTCATAGGTGCGAGTGCTAGTTCCGATCATGGTTGCACTACCACGAGCTTCAATTCCATTGCGTATCTCGGATATTGATTTTTCAGCAGCCGTTCTTACCGTCAACTTAAAATCCAGGATTTCCAACAATCGAGGTTCAACGGCATTTATGGCTCCACTTCGATCGAAGATAAATAGAAATTTCCCGTAAACTCCCTCACCGCATTTTGTAAATGTTCTACTGACGTATCTATCAACTACTTTCTTAGCTTCAACGTCAGCTTGGCTTTGCGATGCGGAATTTTGTGAAACCTTCTCGTCTAAATTCTTGGCAACTGCCAATGTAGGAAAGTTACAAATCATTAAAAGTGAAAATGAAAGGACTCCAACAACGATAGCAGTAAAGAATTTTTCTATTATCATTTGTGAATCTTCTTGAAACTAAGTCCCTGATACTTAAGTTCGTTAGAAGTTGTGTGGTATTAACACAAGCGTCCTCGTCAATTCACTGCATTACTCGATTGCTAAAGTTAAATCTCAATATCACCTTATGATCTTTATCCTGACCAACTTCGTCGTAAGTGCATCTGATGTTGACTTTATCAGATTCCTCAAGAAAGTTGCCCGGAGCTTTTAGAGAAGTAACGCTTTGTTTGTCTTTCTCTTCCACGTAAAAAACTGTAGCGATGGCCCCAGTTTCAATGCTGCCTCCCTGTACAAATAGTCGTCCGGCGTCATTTCTTGTGACATGAATAACGGGAACGTCTTTGACAAGAACACTCTGTTCTCCAAAATAGTCTTTGATTTGTTCTTCAACGGCAATGTGATTTGGAGCGTCGTTAATCATAGAAATCAAATCTTCGTAAGAAATTGTTTCTGAAGATTGAACAGGCACGGCATGAACAGCGATGTTGTCATTTGCCTGTTTAATTGGTTGTACTTGGGTATTGGTACCGGAAACGTTACCAGTGTTTGAAATCTGTTTTGGTGCAGAATTCACAGAGGGTGTTGAAGTTGACGACGTGTCACTGCAACTTATCAAAAAAAGTAAAGCCAAGAAGACAAAAGAGGTAATTCCAATCTTTATAGAGAGATTAGTATTCATAGTTGAACCTTCGAACCTTCACGCATTTTCACAAATTAAAGTATCTAAACAACGATGCAGTTCACATCTTTCTACTGTGGAAAGCCACATCGTCGCCGAACGCCGGCCTTCAGCGGCGGCGCGCCTCAGCCTTCGTAATCTTCCAGCTTCGTTTGCCGTCACCACTTTCCCAAAGTAACACAGAGGGATTGCTTGATTGAGCCAATAGGACCAGAATCAAGCTACAGCTCATTTATTGGGTGATACATGCGGATCCCGCGTAACTCCAAATCACATTGCCCTTGAAGAAAAAATCAAAGATTATTTTGGAGAACAGAGTGTTCTTGTCAAAGACGTTCCCGTTTATCAGGTCACAAGAAATGACGTTGGGCGACTATTTGTAGACACTTGAGGACTTTCGCACCGCGCATTGTCATAGCGCTAGTCAAGCACAAGGCTTTTTGATTCCCCCGAGCCTGCACTAAAAGACATGCAAATTGAATTTTCTGGTCTTTCGAACCAAGGCTGAATTAGAATCTCGCCCCTAACTCTCGGCCTTTCTTTCATTCCAGAGAAAATGTTAATCCCCAACACCATTCTCCAAAATCGTTACCGCGTGGTGCGTGAACTTGGTCACGGTGGAATGGGCACCGTGTATGAAGCCATCGACCAACGCGTAAACTGCATAGTCGCTCTCAAAGAAACCATGCACGCTCACGATAGCATCGCTCGAGAGGCATTTGAGCGTGAGGCTGCATTACTGGCAAACCTCCGTCATCAGGCCCTGCCGAAAGTGATGGACTACTTCAGCGAGAATTCGGGCGACTTTCTCGTGATGGAGTTTATTCCGGGTTACGACCTGGCTGAATTACTCGACCTACGCGGAAGTCCATTTGGGCAGTCGCAGGTTCTTCGCTGGGCTGACGACTTGCTTCGGGTGTTGGAGTATCTTCACAGTCGGGAACCACCGATTCTGCATCGTGATATCAAACCATCGAACCTGAAGCTTACTAAAGCGGGCGAAGTCTTCCTCCTCGATTTCGGTTTGGCGAAAGGATCGCTGGGCCAGATGCCGACGCTGCTGACGAGTCGCAGCGTGCGCGGCTACACTCCCGTGTACGCGCCTCTCGAACAGATTCTTTCTCAAGGGACCGACGCGCGCAGTGACATCTACTCGCTCGGGGCCACTCTCTATCACATTCTAAGCGGTGTTGCTCCAGTTGCCGCTCCCACGCGTTTCCAGGTAATCGAAGACGGTGAGCCAGATCCTTTACCGGCAGTTCATAAGGTAAATCCTGAGGCTTCGCAAAACGTCTCTGCGGTCATCCATCAGGCAATGGCAATGAGTCGAAAGCAGCGACCCGTCAGTGCAACCGAGATGCGCAAGGCGCTCCGCAATGCAGCAGAAGAAGACGAACGCAGTAGTGCGGAGGAAGAATATCGGCGCGCTGAAAAGAGTCGCAGGGAGCGCGAGGAGGAGAAACGAAGGGCGGCCGAACAACAAGCAAAAGTTCCTGAGGAACAAGTGGTCGACCTGGAAAGAGCTCAAACTATCAAGCGAGCTCCCGCTTCACCTCAGCGCGAAATTAGACAGCCGCTGGTCCCGAAAGAAGCTGAAAAAGAATCCGGTAAGGATCTTCTGGTTAGCGAAGAGCAGGTGTTGCCTGCTGAAGCTCTGACTTCTCCAAGCGCTAAACCTCCCGCTCAGATCGAATTCAATAAGAGCAAAGAGCCTCCGGTCCAGACCATACGTGCGCAAGGCCCTCAGATCCTTCCGGACGATATTTCTGCGAAACCTCCAAGGCGGCAAGCTAACCCTGCATTCAAATTTTACCGCGGGCTGAAGTGGTTAGCTGCGATAATCCTTATCGGCGGCTACGTCGTTGTGATGTTTGATGCCAATACCTCCACACCCTCAAATAGTCAACAAGCTCAACCAACGGACCAGTCGTCCGAGGCAGTGAAAGCTGGAACCGTGGTACGCAATCGGAACGGGATGGAATTGGTATGGGTTCCGCCGGAAAATTTCATGATGGGTTCACAAAATGGAAATGCCGACGAGAAACCGGTTCGCCGCGTGACTATCAACAATGGATTCTATATTGGTCAGTACGAAGTGACGCAAGCGCAGTGGCAGGCGGTGATGGGTGATAACCCAAGCCACCACAAAGGTGATAGTTTGCCGGTGGAGCGGGTTTCGTGGGACGAAGTTCAGACGTTCATCAAAAAACTGAATGATCTGAATGACGGATTCAGTTATCGCTTACCGACAGAGGCGGAGTGGGAGTATGCCTGTCGTGCGGGGCCTACGGGAGACGACAAAGATTATCTTGATGGAACGGCTTGGCACGAAGCGAATTCGGGTTACGAAACGCATCCAGTAGGTACGAAACAGCCGAACAGTTTCGGACTGTACGACATGCTCGGCAACGTCTGGGAATGGTGTCAGGATGTGTATCACGAGAATTATACCGGTGCACCAACGGATGGCAGCGCGTGGGTAAGTGGAGGTGAACAGAATAAACGGGTGCTGCGCGGCGGTTCGAAATTCGACAATGCGTGGGAAGTGCGCTCTGCCGTTCGCTACAGGTATACGCCGAATTCCAGTAGCGACATCTGGGGGTTTCGAGTGGTTGGTGTTCGCTGAGCACTCTCAGATGTCAGAGTTTCCCAAAGGGATTTTGGGCGGGAGTATTTTTTGAGAGTCCAGAGTGCCGCCCTAGAGAAGTTGGCGACTGCTTCCAAACAATAAAGCGAGTTCGCGCGTGATACTGATGTTGAGTGGCGAAATATCGCCTGCCAGTCAGCAGCGACGTGAGCCGACCAGTCAGGTTTTTGAACCTCACGCAGGAACGGTAAAGTTCTTGGACCAGGCGGCTAACTCTTATGGACCACTCGGAATGAATGAGCAGCCAAATTTTAAGGAATACAGGAAGACACATTCACGACATTCGTGGAATTATCTTGTTTGCGGTACCGAAGATCTAACAATTGCCACGTCAATCAGTTTCGAGGAAAGGCGGTATGGATGCGGATCACGCGTCGGAGCTTCTGTAGGACATCGCTGGGAGTTGCCGTCTCGATGGGAGTTGTGTCCGACGTTGTCGGTTTCCTTTCCACGGCACAAGCCTCGGGTGGTAGAAGGTATTACATCAATCCTGTACTCGGCGGAGATCACCCGGATGCAGGTGCGATTCGTCTCGGTAATGACTTCTATCTGACGCACTCTTCGTTGGACTATGCGCCAGGCCTTCATATCTGGCACTCCATTGACCTGGTGAATTGGACACTCGTAGCCGCTGCGCTAAAGAGGTATTACGGCGCCGTTTGGGCTCCTTATCTTTGTGAGCACGAGAGTCGCTTCTACATCTACTTTCCCTGCAATAACCAGTTACACGTCGTGACCGCACCCAGTCCGCTCGGCCCCTGGAGCGAGCCAATCAACCTCAAAGTAAGTGCGATTGATCCGGCGCACATCGCTGCCAACGGTAGGAGATACCTCCACTTCAATGGCGGCTATATGCTGGAACTCAATGCCGATGGTCTCTCGGTCAAAAGTCCTCCACGAAAAGTCTTTGATCCCTGGCCAATTCCGCACGACTTCCGCGTCGAGTGCGAGTGCCTGGAGGCGCCGAAGCTCTTTCAGCGTGGAGAATACTTTTATCTCACAGTAGCCGAAGGTGGCACGGCTGGTCCTGCGACAAGTCACATGGTCGTTTCCGCACGCAGTAAGAACGCGGACGGACCTTGGGAGTATTCTCCCTTCAATCCCATCGCGCATACCGCCTCCAACCTCGACCGCTGGATGTCCGTTGGACACGGGCGTCTTGTGGAAGCGACCGATGGAAGTTGGTGGATGACAGCTCACGCTTACGAGAAAGGGTTCCGCAGCCTGGGAAGGCAGATGTTGCTTTTGCCGATCGAATGGACGAAAGATGGATGGTTCCGGGTGCCCAAGGGAATCAACCCCGAGAAGGCCATCATCATGATGAAGTCCGGCACCGAACAAAGGCAGCACCTGGGTTTTGCCGATGATTTCACGACGCCCGAACTCGGTCTGCAGTGGCAATTCTGGCGCAACTTCGATCATGCGCCCTTCCGCACCGGCGATGGTCGCCTGGTGCTGGAGGCAAGTGGAAGTTCACTGGCCGACAGCTCGCCGCTAACTTATCTTACCGGCGACCACTCGTACTCGTTGGAGGTGGACATCGAGTGCAAACAAGGCTGCGAGGCCGGTATCCTTCTTTTCTACAATCAGGAGCATTCTTGCGGCATACGCATTAGACCAGAGAGCATCGGTGTCCGCCTGGCAAGCGGCTACAATCCGGATACTGGAGTGAAAACCACCCGTGCCACGCTACGCATCGTGAATCGACGGCAGGACGTAGACTTTTATTATCGATTACCGGGAGGGGACTGGAAGC
>Ga0066652_100001137_pt1 | contig 13434 bp, 10 predicted proteins | sample GraSoiAngelo_101_FD_71413 | JGI IMG/M metagenome (GOLD analysis project Ga0066652, IMG submission 71413) | Grasslands soil microbial communities from the Angelo Coastal Reserve, California, USA - 14_0903_02_30cm | ecosystem: Environmental > Terrestrial > Soil > Grasslands | place: USA...
AAGTAGCAATAGTTTGCGCAAGTTGTTTTTGATACAGTTGTTGTTCCTGTTTTATTTCACCAGCCGGTGTAATGGTAGGACCGATTACAGCCAACCACGTTTGAGAAGATCCGGCAATGAACATTCCATGATCACACCAATTGCCTGCATTTTTCCCCCGTCCATGGTCCGTGGTAATGATAAATGTCGTGTTGTCTTTATAGCCCGGTGTTGTTTGTACATAATGCCATAGCTCCGCAAGAAACCTGTCGGCTTCAGCGGCTTTTTCGAGATAGAGATCATATCGCTTATCATGAGCCGCTTCGTCTGTTTCGCCCAGTCCAATAAAAACTACTTTGGGTCGCCGGGTACGTATATATTCTTTGGCTGTAAGAAAGGTCAGCTGGTCATGACGTGTGCTCGTTTTATCATAGACCGCTTCTTCCTGCACTTGCTGGATAAGATCGATCTGTGCATCCCGATCATTCATTTTTTCATAACCGCTATTGATCAACAAATGACTTCTTTGTCCATTGAGAATATAGGGGAAAACATCCCAGGAGGTAAAGGCAGCCACTTTCCCTTTGAAAGATTCTTTCCCATTGAGGTACTCAAGCACGTTGATATTGGGGTTTCGATTTTTACTGTTGGAGGAAATGCTAAGATCCGCGTAACCGGTAAAAATTTCATTGTAACCGGGATAGGACCTGGAGTAAGGGTTAGCGACATTTACGTTATTGGCATAATTCCGGTTGCCATAAAGCTGGCCTTTTGTGGAGATGACATTCCAGAAAAAAGGCAGGAGTTTTTTTCTCCTGCCTCCTGCATCGGTTGACCAATACAGCGATTTCATAGTTGCTGTATCGGGCGTATATTTTTCATTGTTGATAAGAACGGAGTCGGCGCCGGTAAAAACTTCCTGCCACCGAAATCCATCAAGAGTGATGATAAAAATATTGCCGGCTGGGGTGATATTGCTTTTAATGATTGTTGCTTTCGAAAGACGTCCTGTAAATTGGAATAACAGGAGGATAAAACAGCAGGCTACAGCATTTTTCATTGTGTAACGGTTTCACAAAGAAAGAAAGCCAATATGAATTAGGCATTAACGCATAATTATTTTAATGTTATGTGTAGGCGGTAAGATGTAAAAGGCAAGATGTCAAGATTCAAAAATCAGATAGGATAAGTTAGCCATTTAATGAAGAAGATTTATGAGTGAGGTTATCATCATTTGTCTGCATACTTGCTTGTGAAAATTATTTCTGCTTGTTGTTCAATTTCTTTTCCAACGGGAATATTGAGAAGCTGATGATTTTCTGAAATTTTATAGGCATGCACACCAATGTCTTTGCTATTCAGGATAAGGGTATCATGGACCGGATACCAACCAACAGCCCACTTCATATTATTAGATGCGCCGGTTTGAAGTCTTGATAATTCTCTGTACGAAGTATCACAAATGGCCAACGCTACACAATTGTAATTTTTCTCATCTGATTTATCTCTATTCAGGTCAACTTTCAATTGATAGCGTCTCGACGGAGACTCAATAAAATTTGCCGGGACTTGCATTGTGCATGCACCAAGGATAATTACAATTGTAAAGAAAGCGATCGGGTTATTAAACATTTTGTCCATCTTCATTTTTGATATTTGCAAGTTGCATCCAGCGATAACGCTTAGTTCGCCGCTATAGCCCAGCATAGTGGTCAGCGACATGCGATGTGCCTAATGCGTTGCCACTGTTGCCCTCAACCAACACGCCCCTTGGGCGCGCTCCCCCGCCGCCACGACCGTATCGCGGACTGGATAATCCACGATAAAAATCATTCCTGATATCTCCGATCCTTCGCTTCGCTCAGGACTATCGGGACAGGCTTGATCAAGCTGAATACACCAGCATTACCAGTTGTGAGGCAAATTCATCTAATTCTTAGAAATACGGATATGATCTGAACGTTCAACTAAAATGCATACATGTCATTACAAATATCACTCCCGGTGAAGCCAGAACCATAGGAAAAACACAGAATAATTGGAGAAAAAAACGGTAGTGTTATGGTGAATCACTTTTCTATTGAGTATTGCTTATTGATCTTTTCTTCTTTCCAGGGTAAAACCCACCGTCGTACCTACATCTTCTGTACTTCTTACATGAATGGTCTGCCCATGCGCTTCAATAATATGTTTACAGATAGCTAGTCCAAGACCACTACCCGTCAGGTCAATGCTCCTGCCTTCTTCAGTACGATAAAACCGTTCGAATATGCGGGGCAGGCTTTTTTCAGGAATGCCGATGCCATCATCGCTTATTTCTATAAGGATAGATTTACCATCAATATTGTACATGCTGGCGGTGATAGTGCCGTTTGTCTTGCCATACTTGGTTGAATTCTCTACCAGGTTCAGCAATACCTGCCTGATCTTTTCCTTATCAGCAAAAACAGTCAGTGGTGATTCGCAACCTTTCTTGATGACACAACGGATGCGGCGTTGCTCCGTCATGATAGAGATACTTTCAAACACATCCTTTACCAGTTCCTGGATAATAAAATTCTGCTTGAAAAGAGTTAGCTCACCTCTCTCCAGTTTCGATATCTCGTCAAGATCATTCAGCAAATTGGTCAGCCGCTCAACATTGGTTGCTGTTTTTTCCAGGAATCTTTTATTCACCTCCGGGTTTTCCAGCGCTCCCTGAAGCAGCGATTCTACATAGCCCTGGATGGCAAATACAGGCGTCTTGAATTCGTGGGACAGGTTTTGCAAAAACTCTTTCCTGAACTGTTCATTCTTTCGCAACAATTCTATCTCCTGTTTATTTTCTTCTGCCCATTCTTCCACGTCCTTACTTACTTCGTCAATGCTTTTCTGGGGCAGGAGATATTTATAATACGTTTCTTCTTTCTTGGTAGCCTTTGTCTGGTAAATAAATTTGTAAATAAGCTTGATCTTGCGGTAAATGAATTTCTCCAGTATAAAATGGATCAGCCAGTAAGCACCAAGCAATACAAAAACAAAACTGATAACGACCGGCTGCCATGTTTTTTCAATAATAAAAATGAGCAGGCTGATCGGTGCAGCCAGTCCCAGCGCGGTAAAAAAAGAAAGCTGGCGGGGAGAAATATTTTTAATGGAGAACATACACGCAAGTTAACTGGTTACCGGTAACCTGTAACCGTAACCGGCAACTACAATTGGAACTTATATCCAACTCCTTTTACAGTGGTTATGCAGTCGATGCCCAGTTTCTGGCGGATCTTCCGAATATGCACATCGATGGTGCGATCGCCTACGATCACTTCGTTGCCCCATACCTGGTTGAGTATTTCGTTGCGGAGAAAAACACGGCCCGGTTTGAGCGCAAGCAGGTGCAGCAACTCAAATTCCTTTTTTGCCAACACAACATCGCTGCCCTTTACCTGCACTATGAATCGTTCCGGGTCGATGATAAGACCATCCAGTTCCAGCTTTTGAGTGATAGGCTTGTTCAACCTCCTGAAGAGGGCATTTACCCGGCTCAGAAAAACTTTCGGGCTGATGGGTTTACTGATGTAATCATCGGCACCCGTTTCCAACCCCCTAATCTGGGTTCCTTCGTCATTGATAGCAGTTAAGAAAATGATCAACGTGTCCTTAAAAGCAGGTTGCGCCCGTAGCACCTGGCACACTTCCACACCTGTCTTCTGTGGCATCATGACATCCAGTATAACCAGGTCAGGCTGTGTCCTCCGGGCTTTTTCAAGGGCTTCATCTCCATTTTTCGCTGTAAAAACCTCGTAGCCTTCTTTGGAAAGATTGTATTTCAGGATTTCAAGAATATCCGGTTCATCATCTGCGATCAGCACCTTACGGGCTTTACTATCCATGCAGTGAAATTTTGGACAAACCTAACTGGAAATTGATTGCTGGTAAAATCGCTTTCTTTTGTTCATGCAGACTTAATAATAACTTAATACAAAGTCTGGCTGCAATTTTAACAACCCTGAACCAGCACATCAGCCTCCAAAATCATCCATATTAGGCTGGAAGCGAATATTTCACCATTCGTGCTACCTTTGCAGAACGATCCTTATGATAGCGAAGATTAAAATCCTAGTGTTAATCGTTTGTCTTTTACCAGGATATTGGGCAGAAGGACAGGTTTCATATATCTCCGATATCAATACCGGGGGCAGCCCCGCCGACTGTAAACCCCCAAAAAACCGGGAGTTGTTCCATGATTTTATCAATGCGGAACAAAAAAAGATCCTTCGTTCCGACGGCAAAAATGATAATCAATACACTCCTTCCACTGATGACGACGTCAATTTCATATTAACAAGAACCCTGGTAAGCAGGGTAGATGCCCTGCAGTGCAAGATCGAAAACGACAGCGCCATCTCTGCGCAGGATAAGATCAGGTATCTCCGCGGCCTGGAAAATGTATTGAAGTTTTTTGCAGCGAACACGTCAGCCAAAAAAGTGAACCCGGTTTTGCTGCCTGAAATTCTGAAAGCCTATGACAATTGTATGGACGCTGACGTGGCTGGCCGGTCTATTGTCAATGTGATTGAACGCCTGCCTTATGAAACTGCAATGTCGGTGGTGAAAGCCGACCGCGTGACTTTCGAAAAAAACCCTGGATACCGTCCCTGCCAAAATATTATTGTATTTAAGTATTGCGAACGATCTCCCGAGCAGGTGTTTCCCATATTAAGGGACAATCCTGATGTTCCCTTTGCCGATAGCCTGATAAAGGTGGCCGCCAGGAAAGAACCGATGCAATTATATAACTATGCCCAGGCCAATAACCGGCTGGGAAATCGAATCCGGAATATCAAAGATGATGTGTTTGTAAGCACCATAGCGAGAATGGCAAGGAGCAGGAGCGGCCAGCAATATTTCCCCTTCCTGGATAATATCGTAAGCGGGAAAATGACGATCGAACAAATTGATGAAATACGGGATGATTCCGTAAAATACTACAAGCTGCTTGTCAAAACGCAGATGGATTACACGGGCCGGATGCTAAATGGGGATACGGCTTTCGGTTACCGGGAGCTTACAGAGAAAATAAGGAAAAGGGCCGCCGATGTATTTGTGGCAACTATTAACGGCCTCCACGAAAAATCGGATGAAGTACGTTTTCGCTGCATTCAGCCACTGAACGCAGAAGAATTATATTATCTCGCCGTAATGACCGATGGTCTTATTTATACATCCAGCTATACCAAAGGTGTTTACCCGCTGATGATGAAAAAAATTGGCGGAAGGGGAGATTCGTTACTGGTAAATCTTCATTTCGATCATTACCGGAAATTTCTCAGCCAGGCAGCAGCTTATAATACGCTGGGTGATTTTCTTTCATCGTTTTCCAATCACTCCGACGCAGATGACCTTATGAAAGCATTTGTCAGCAAGCTGGAAAGGGCAAATGGCCTTGAGGATGGCGTGGATGTAGCTGATTCTTATGCCAGCATTGTGGAATCCCTGCCATCGCGAGCGGCGGAAATGTTGAAGAATGTGCAGCTTAATTATGAGCGGAACATCGGCGAGAATAACCAGAGAGGCATTGCGATCTATAATATCCTCAACAAACTTTTTCTTTCCGCCGATTCCAACAGCAGGATAGATCTCACGCAGGAATTGGGAATACCACCTGTTTATAATATTCCGTTTTCAGCACTCACCAATGACAGCGGCACCGTGATAGCACAGGTATTTTTTTATGGCGATAAGGATGGAAAGGGAATTTATAGTGGCTTCACGAGAATGTTCAGCACAGCTAACTGGAAGATCGATCGCAGTAATAAGCAATGGACGGTTATCCGGTCCACAAAAGGCAAACCGGTTTCCATCTATGCCAATGTCCCTCTTCCCGAAGAAACGGGTGAAGATGAAAAAGCCCAGAAAGCGCTTTGTGCCTACCTGGAAAATAATAACCTGAAACCAACTATCACGATTCACCGCGGTCATAGCTATTTTGCCAACAGCACCATTGAACTGATGGCGCCTTCCTCCAAAATCGTCTTCATGGGCTCCTGCGGCGGATTCAATCTTATTGATGTGATCCTGCACAAATCGGAAGACGCCCATATTATCGCTTCCAAGCAAATTGGTAAAACCTCGATCAACAAGCCGTTTTTTGAGCTGCTGACAGAAAAACTGAGAAACGGGAGTAATATAGACTGGATTCCTTTTTGGAAAGAATTTAAGTCAAAGGCTGGTACCGAAGGATTTGAAGATTATATACCCCCCTATAAAAACCTGGGCGCCATTTTTATAAAAGCCTATAAAAAGGCAATCGGGGACGACGAGGAAAAAAGAGGGTTTTAAATTAAGCAGGCCGGTATTACCTTTACACCCACGACCCTTATGATTCCTGCTTTATCCAGATATCTTATCGTTAGCCTCGTTTTGCTGGCCTGCCAATCAACCATCGCCCAGGGCCCCTCGCTTCCCGATACTGCAAAGATCCCCGCCGACTATAAACCTGAATTTAACCGGCTCCGGAATCACGAATTGATTGACGCGGAACAAACAGGTATTCTGAATTCAGATGGGAAGGCAGACAGGTTTTTTATTCCTACCGTCAACGATGAGGTCAATTTTTTGCTCACCCAGGCGCTCACAAAACAGGTCGATCTTCTTCAATACGATATTGAAACGGACAGCGTGTTTGATCATCGCCTGAAAGTAAACTACCTGAAAGGGCTGGAAAACATTTTGCATTATTATCGCCAGAACTGGAAGAATCGTTCAGATAAAAAACTGGATCCCGTATATCTCCCCTCCATTCTTCTTGCCTACCGGGAATGTGTTGCCAGGGACAGGACCAATGAGTCAATTGACACCGTCGTTAACCAACTTCCTTACGAAGCGGGCGCTGCCCTTATGACCGCGGGCATTTTTGATAAAAACCCCGGATTCAGGCCTGCCAGGATCTCGCTCATATATAAATATTGTATCCTCTATCCCCAACAGATCTTTTCGGTTTTGCGCGAAAATCCGGATGTTCCTTTTGCCGAAAGTTTGATCCGTTCTGTGGCCAGGACATATCCACAGCAACTGTATGATTATGCCCAGGCGAATAATAAACTGGGAACGATCATCCGTACCATTCATGACGATGTTTTTATCAGTTCGGTAGTGAGAATGGCCAGCAGCAAAAGCGGCCAGCAATATTTTCCTTTCCTGGATAACATCGTAAAAGGAAAAATGACATTTGAAGGGGTAGACAGCGTGATGAATGATTCATTATTGTATTACCGCCTGCTGGTAAGCACCCAACTGGATTATACAGAGCGGATGCTGAATGGTGACACTGCTTTTGCCTATAAAGAGCTATTGGCAAAAATCCAGAAGAGAGCCGGGGAGGTTTTTGCGACGACAATTAATGGCCTGCATGAAAAGCCGGACGAGGTAAGATTCAAATGTATTCAACCGCTGACGGCAGAAGAATTATATTATGTCGCGGTGTCGACCGACGGGCTGATCTACACTTCCAGTTATACAAGGGGAGTTTATCCTTTGATGATGAAAAAGATCAATGGCAAGGCCGATTCTTTGCTGATCAGCGTTCATTTTGATCACTACCGGAAATTCATCAGCCAGGCGGCGGCATATAATACACTGGGTGAGTTCCTTTCTTCATTTCCTCATCCATCCGACGCAGATGACCTGATGAAAGCTTTCGTAAGCAAGCTTGAAAAAGCCGATGGACTTGAAGACGGCGTTGACGTAGCCGATTCTTATGCCAGCATCGCCGAAACGCTAAAACCACGGGCCGCCGAAATGTTGAAGAATGTTCAGCAGAATTATAAAAGGAATATTGCAGAAAATAACCCCAAGGGCATAGCGATTTACAATATTCTGAATAAGCTCTTTCTTTCTGCAGATTCTACCAAAAAGATAAACCTCACCAAAGAACTGGGCATACCGCCAGTCTATAATGTTCCTTTTAACTCGCTGGTCAATGATAGCGGGGAAGTGGTCATCCAGTTGTTCTTTTACGGGGATGATGACGGTAAAATGGATTATTCTATTTTCCTAAATATGTTTAAAGACAAAAATTGGAAGATCAATAAAACCGACACCCAGTGGGTCGTGATAAAATCGGTTAAAGGAAAACATGTTTCCCTGTATGCTAATATCCCGTTGGACGAAGAAACCAGCGGTGATGAGAGAGCGCAGAAAGCACTGGGATATTATTTGGAGGAAAATAACATTCATCCCACGATCACCATTAACCGGGGGCATAGTTACCACGCGGAAACCACGATCAAATACATGTCGCCCAACTCGAGAATAGTATTCATGGGTTCCTGTGGCGGGTTTCATCTCATAGACCTGATCCTGAGAAAGACTCCTGATGCACACATTATCGCTTCAAAACAAATAGGCAAACGGGATATCAACAAACCCTTTCTCCAATTGTTAACAGATAAGCTACGGGCCGGTAGTAATATAGACTGGATCCCTTTTTGGCGTGAGTTTAAAAAGAAAGCGGATAAGGAGGGATTTGAGGATTATATACCTCCCTATAAAAACCTGGGAGCGATTTTTATCAAAGCGTACAGGATTGCTATTGAAAATTCAACAATTTGATAATTTGAAAATGACGGGACTCAGATAGTTTGCATGGCGTAAAATGCGACCATTCGTCATTCTTCGAGCTCCTTTTCTTGGTAATCTCTTAGATTTGTTTTTTCAACCGGTGAATTTTGTCAAACCCCAAAAAAACATTTTTTGATTTTGCTTTACTGCGACGCGTATTCCGGTATGCCGCTCCTTATAAAAGAAAATTTTACTGGTCGGTCGTGCTCGCCATTATCCTTGCCTTTGTCACACCGGCCCGCCCTTTGCTCATCAAGTTTACCGTAGATAAATATATCGCGAGCAAAGAACAGGGTTTGCTTATCACTATTACCATCATCCAGATCGGGTTGATAATGGCAGAAACAGCCATGCGATTTGTTTTCTCCTTTCTTACCGCTTCGCTGGGACAGTCGGTAGTAAAAGATATGCGGATAGCAGTTTATCAAAAGATATTAGGGCTGAATCTTTCGCAATTTGATACCACACCCATCGGCACTTTGACAACGAGGACCATCAATGATATCGAATCGATCAATGATATTTTCTCCGATGGCCTGGTACCGATCATCGCCGACCTGCTTTCCATTATATGCGTGCTGGGCGTTATGTTCTGGATGGACCCGGCGCTTGCATTGGTCGCATTGATCCCTTTTCCTATCATCATCTTCGCGACCTACTATTTCAAGGAAAGTATCAACCGTTCTTTTTTTAAAGTGCGCAACGCTGTAGCGCAGCTGAATGCATTTGTACAGGAACACCTTACCGGTATGCCGGTTGTGCAGGCTTTTTCTGCCGAAGAAAGGGAGTTCAAAAAATTCAAATCGATCAACAGGGAGCACCGTAATGCAAATATCAACGCCATATTTGCTTATTCTGTTTTTTTCCCGATCGTCGAAATCGTGCTCGCACTGGCCATAGGCATCATTGTTTGGTGGACATCCAGGGAGGCCTTGCATTTACAGAAGAGCCAGGAGGGGACATTGATAGCGTTTATGCTTTTTCTGAACCTGCTGTTCCGGCCGTTGAGAGTATTGGCGGACAAGTTTAACGTATTGCAAATGGGTATCGTGGCAAGCGACCGGGTCTTTAAAGTGCTCGATAACAAAGATTTTATTCCAGTGCCAGTCACCGGTTCGCAAAATGAGTTATACAAACCCTCCGGTCCATTAAAGGGCAAAGTAGAATTCGAAAGGGTTTGGTTTGCATACACCAATGAACACTATGTGCTAAAGGATGTAAGCTTTACTATCAACGCGGGCGAAACGATAGCGATTGTGGGACATACGGGAAGCGGCAAGACTACCATCATCAGTTTATTGAATCGTTTATACCATATACAAAAAGGGGCTATCAGGATCGATGATATCAATATTGAACAATTCGATCTCGAGACATTGCGGAAAAATATAGGTGTGGTATTGCAGGATGTTTTTCTTTTTTCAGGATCCGTAATGGATAACATAACGTTGCGCAACACAGAGATTTCCAGGGAAAGAGTGGTGGAGGCAGGGAAACTGATCGGGATGCACGATTTTATCATGCGATTACCGGGAGGGTATGATTATAATGTGATGGAACGAGGCATTACGCTTTCGCTTGGGCAGCGGCAGCTATTATCATTTATCCGGGCGCTACTGTACGACCCATCCATTCTTATCCTCGACGAAGCCACGTCTTCCGTAGATACAGAGAGTGAATTGCTGATACAACATGCGATCGACACATTAATAAAAGGCAGAACGGCGATTGTGATCGCCCATCGCCTGTCCACGATCCGGAAGGCCGACAAGATAATTGTGCTCGACAAAGGAGAGATCAAAGAGATCGGGACGCACGAGGAATTAATTGAAAAGCAGGGCTTTTACTTCAAATTACACCAGCTCCAGTTTGATAAGCATCAAAAGCTGACGGTCTGATCTTTTGTCGCGGATAAAGGATCTACTTGCGGTAGCTCTTAGTAATCACCCCCATATGAAAGAGTTTCGGCAATGGGAATAAAAAATCCGCATCAATCTTCTTAATCAGCGCAATCCGCGCTCGTTTTTGCCTTCCCACCCTTATCTTTGCGGCAAATTTCAAAAAGGGCATGGTACTCAGGCGTTTAAAATCCTTTGCAGCAGCGGCTTTCATTATAATTTTTACTTTTTTTACGGGTTCTGTTTTTGCCCAGCCCCATGGCGGAGATGGGGAACAGCCAGAACCTACAAACGCACCTAAGAAGGATGGTTTTAACGCCAAGGGGATCATTTTTGGTCACGTCCTAAATGCCCACGAGTTTCATTTTCTGGATATAAAAAAGAAAGACGGGAGCCTGCATCCCATCAGCATCCCGCTACCGGTCATTATTTATTCTCCTGGCCGCGGTCTTGAAGCTTTCATGTCATCCAAATTTGAGCACGGTCATCATCCATATAAAAACTACCGGCTGCTTACTGAAGAATACATCAGGGAGCATGGATTGGATGAAAAGAAATATAGTGTCCAGCAGATCGTAGCGGTGAATGATAAAGGCGAAATAGACACTTCAGTAAAAGTATATGACCTGTCTTTAACGAGGAACGTGGTGCAGATGCTTATCATGCTACTGGTTTTTGTGTGGATCATGCTGAAGATAGCTAAACGATATAAAAAAGGAGAAGGTGTCCTGTCAGCGCCGAATGGTGCCCAGGGATTCTTTGAACCGATCATTACTTTTATTCGCGATGAGGTGGCTATTCCTAATTTGGGAAGGCATTCTGATAAATACCTTCCCTACCTGCTGACGGTATTCTTTTTTATCCTCATCAATAGCGTTTTTGGATTGGTACCAGGGACTGCGAACGTAACGGGTAATATCGCTTTCACCATGGTCCTTGGCCTTATCTCTTTCGTAGTGATATTGGCAAGTTCCAACAAGCATTACTGGGGCCATATCTTTAACCCCCCGGGCATCCCAACTGGAGTAAAATTTATCCTGGTGCCGGTTGAATTCATGGGTGTGTTTATCAAGCCCATGGCATTGATCATACGTCTTTTTGCGAACATGGTAGCAGGCCACATTATCATTATCTGTCTCATTTCGCTGATATTCATTTTCGGGCAATTAAATCCTGCAGTCGGTTATGGTGTATCGCCAGTGTCCCTTGCATTTACCATATTTATCTATTTCATAGAGGTACTGGTGGCATTTATCCAGGCCTTCGTTTTTGCGCTGCTAACGGCAGTATTTATTGGCCAGGCAAGAGAAGGAGAACACCACGCGGGGGATGAACATACTACTGTCGGGCACGATGACGCGGTAATGATATAGCGTTTTTTAAACCAACATAAAAAAACAATTATGGATTTATTGAATGTAATCTTAAGTACTGTTCCCAATGCGAATGCAGGGGGTGCAATTGGCGCAGGTCTCGCCGCCATCGGTGCCGGTATCGGTATCGGTCAGATCGGTAAGGGAGCTGTTGAGGCTATTGCCCGTCAGCCGGAAGCATTGAACGACATAAGAGCAAACATGATCCTGACTGCGGCCCTTGTTGAAGGTGCTGCACTGTTTGGAATCATCGTAGGCTTTTTGGCGATGGTACTTTAAAAAAGAAAAACTGCATCCAAAGCACAGGGCGGAGGATGCAGTCATTTTCAAATTGATCAATTTTCAAATTTTCAAATTAGTACATGGATCTTTTATTACCTGAATTCGGACTATTGATATGGACACTGTTGGCATTCCTCGTTGTATTCTTTGTCCTGGGAAAATATGCCTGGCCAGCAATTGTAAAGGGGCTGAAACAAAGAGAGCAGGGCATCGCCGATTCATTGGCTACAGCCGAACGTGTAAGAGCGGAAATGGCGCAGCTCAAGAATGAAAACGAAGCGTTGCTGGCTAAAGCCCGTGAAGAAAGAGCTCAATTGCTGAAAGAAGCAAGAGAAACAAAGGACAAGATCATCAACGAAGCAAAAGAGCAGGCGAAAACAGAAGCTAATAAGATTATTACCGAGGCACAGGCAGCTATCAATACGCAAAAGATGGCTGCGCTCACGGAAGTAAAGAACCAGGTAGGAAAATTAGTCGTCGAAGTGTCGGAAAAATTGTTGAAAAGAGAGCTGGCGAACAAAGACGCCCAGGAAGCTCATATCAAGGAATTGGTTAACGAAGTAAAACTCAACTAATCGGGTTCATGAGAATTTGAAAAAGTCCGGGAAAGTGAGGTGCAATTTTCAAATTTTCAAATTAACTCATTTTCAAATTAATTATGCCGAATCCACGTTTAGCATCCAGATATGCAAAATCATTGATTGATCTGTCCATTGAGAAAGGACAGCTGGAAGAAGTATATGCGGATATGCAATGGTTCCATTCTGTAAGTAAATCTAACCGTGATTTTGTCAACCTGCTAAAGAGCCCGGTCATTCCCGGGGATAAAAAATTAAAGGTACTGGACGCTCTGACGGAAAACAGAATGAACAAAATAACGACGGGTTTTACTACGCTCCTGGTAAAAAAGGGGAGGGAAAGCAACCTGCCGGAAATTGCATCAGCATTTATCAGCCAGTATAAAGAACATAAAAAGATCCATACCCTCAAACTCACTACCGCAACGCCCATCACTAACGAACTTAGGAATGCGATCATTGCCCAGGTTAAACAGACTGGCGGTTTTGAAAACATAGAAATAGAAGAGAAAGTAGATAAGAATATTATCGGGGGCTTTGTATTGCAGGTGGGAGACAAGCTGGTTGACGCCAGCATTGCCTATGACCTGAAAGCCATTGCGAAACAGTTTGAGAACAATGATTTCATTTATAAAATAAGATAGTAAACCTGCCTGCCGGCAGACAGGCTCACCAATCACCACTCATCAATAACAACAAACAGATTATATATGGCAGATATTAAAC
>Ga0066652_100001139_pt1 | contig 13423 bp, 14 predicted proteins | sample GraSoiAngelo_101_FD_71413 | JGI IMG/M metagenome (GOLD analysis project Ga0066652, IMG submission 71413) | Grasslands soil microbial communities from the Angelo Coastal Reserve, California, USA - 14_0903_02_30cm | ecosystem: Environmental > Terrestrial > Soil > Grasslands | place: USA...
GGCAGGCGGCGGTTCTTCGCTACCATGAGCCGGCCGCGCGGGACCGTTTCCATCTCGTCCTCCCGCGCCTTCTCTTTGTCATGAGCACCGTGATCGACAGCCTCGAGCGCGCGCAGCTGCGCGAGGGTCTTCCGCAGTTCAAGGCGGGGGACACCGTCCGCGTCCACTTCAAGGTGATCGAGGGCCAGCGCCACCGGATCCAGGTCTTCGAGGGAATCGTCCTCAAGCGCCAGGGGTCCGGCGCGCGCGAGACGTTCACTGTCCGCAAGCAGTCCTTCGGCGTCGGTGTCGAGCGGACGTTCCCGCTCCACTCGCCGAAGATCGACAAGGTCGAGGTCACGGCGATCGGCGACGTGAACCGGGCCAAGCTGTACTACCTCCGTGGCAAGGTCGGGAAGAAGGCTCGGATCCGGGAGCTGCGCCAGGACGGCGCCCGCGCCGCCCGCCCGCAGGCCGCGCCGACGCCGCCACCGGAGCCCGACGCAGGCACGGGCGCACCGGAGGCCGAGGCCGGCGCCGCGGACGACGCCGGTCAGACCGAAACGGTCGCCGACGAGGGCTAACCGCCCGTCGTCGTTCGGATAACCAGACGCTGAAGACGCATGCGCGCCGCCTCGTCCGGTCGCATCGGCCGGGCCATCCTCTGGTCGCACATCCCGACCTTCGAGGAAAGGCCCTACGCAAATGCTCCGCACAGGAGACACGATCGAGAATCTCATCACCGGCGAGCGGCTCGTCTTTCAGCGGACGGCTGCCGAGACGGATGGCCGCTCCACCATCGCCGACGTCTACGTGAGGCCGGGCGGCATCGTCGCCTCGCCCCACGTGCACCCCTACCAGAAGGAGGTCTTCGAGATCCAGAGCGGTCGGATCGGCGTCAAGGTCGGCCGGCGGACGATCGAGGCCGCCCCCGGCAAGACGCTGGAGATCGAGGCCGGCGTCCCCCACAAGTTCTGGAACGCAGGCGACGACGAGCTCGTCTTCCGTGTCACGGTCACGCCCTCGCTCGAGTGGGAGCGGCTGCTGGAGACGATGTTCGCGCTCGCCGCCGACGGCAAGACGAACAGGAAGGGCATGCCGAACCCGTTCCGGCTCGCCGTGATCGCGCACGCGCACTTCGACGTCGTGCGGCTTCCGAGGATCCCGCACATCCTGCAGAAGGCCGCCCTCGCGATGGGCGCGCCGCTCGGGAAGGCCCTGGGCTACGGCCCGACGTACGAGCTGGCCGGCACCGCCCTCCCCGCCGAGCTCGCCGTCTAGAAGCAGCACGCCTGCGCGCCTCCGGCCGCCCTGTCGGAGGCGCGCGCTATCCTCGGCGCTCGTGCGCCGGACCGGTCAGAAGCTCCTGAAGTTCGACCGCCGGCTGGGCGCTCGCTGGGTCGCAGGCACGGACGAGGCCGGACGCGGGTCGCTTGCCGGGCCGCTCGTCGTGGCCGGCGTCCTGCTCGACTACGGCTGCCTGCGCGATCACAGGGTCCGGCCGCTCGGGCTCCTGAACGACTCGAAGCAGTGCACGCCGGACGAGCGAACGGAGCTCTTCCGCGGAGTCCTTTCGTGCGCCGAGCGCATCGAGGTGCGCGTGATCCCACACGGGGAGATCGACCGCACCGGTCTGCATCGCTCGAACCTGGCCGCGATGCGCTCGATTCTCCATTCGCTCTCTCCGCCCGCCGAGGCCTGTCTCGTCGACGGATTCCGGCTGGGCCCGACCGCGCCTCCGCACCGCGCCGTCATCGACGGCGACGAGAAAAGCGCGGCGATCGCCGCCGCGTCGATCGTCGCCAAGGTAACGCGCGACCGCCTGATGCATCGCATGGACGCGGTTTTTCCGCACTACGGATTCTCTTCGCATGTCGGCTACATCACGCCCGGCCATTCCGCGAGCGTGCGTGCGCGCGGGCCGTCGAGCATCCATCGGCGCTCGTTCCAGGCGTTGTGCTACCTGAGCGAGGAGGAAGCGGCGGTCGTCCGTGCCGCGCGTCTTCGCGAGGAGCCCGCGGAGCCGGTCGCAGCCGCCTGAGAGGAGCGGAGAGCGGCGGCCGCAGACGCCGCTCTCCTGTTCTGCGTCGTCAGGCCGGGTGGCCGCCCTGTCTGTTCCGGCCGCGGACCGAGAAGCCCGCCGCCGTGATCAACAGTGCGACGCCGCCGGCGATCGCCGCCGTGGTCGATGCGTCGGGGGCGGAGATGCTGAAGCCGCCGCCGCCACCGCTCGCCTCGGCCGGCTGGGCCGTCGCCGGGCCGCTCGTCGCCGCGTCGCTGACCATCTCGACACCGGCTGCCTGAACCGGGCCGGTCGTCGCCGCGTCGCTCACGAGCTGCGGGGACACGGCCGCTTCGACCGGCCCGCTGCTCGCTGCGTCGCTGACCAGCTGCGGCGATTCCGGCGCCTGCACCGGGCCGGACATTGCTGCGTCGCTGATCAGCTGTGACGACTCGACGGCCTGCACCGGCCCGCTGCTCGCTGCGTCGCTGATCAGCTGGGGCGATTCCACGGCCTGCACGGGCCCGCTCATCGCGCTGTCACTGATCAACTCAGCCGACTGTGCGGCGGGTGCCACGGCGTGCTCGGCCGCGATCCGGGCCTGAACGCCCTGGGCGGTCGGCCCGGCGGCACTCGCCTGGGTCGTCTGGACGGCGCCGCTGCTCGCGGCGTCGCTGATGAGCTCCGGTGCCGACGCCGTCATTGGGCCGCCACTGCCGGCGTCGCTGACCATCGCAATCGGCGTGGCGGACGCTCCGGCACCACCACCGTCGGCCACGGGGCCGAGCGGTGCTGCCGATGCGTGCGTTGCCGATCCGGCGGCCACAGCAGCCATGACGGCAACCGTGACAGCCACCTCACGGAGGCCGTGCGCCTCGACGTCCGAGCCGAACGTGCGCTCGAGCTCGTCGCCGTTGAAGACGAGGGTGACGTTGTCACCGCTCGACCGGCGAAGCAGCTCCTCGAGATCCTTGGGGTCCCAGTCGATCTCGATCGTGCGCGTGTGCTCGTCGCCGTTGCGGCGGGTCAGCTGCAGCGTGAGCTCCGGCTGGCCGCCCTCGCCGATGACGTCCTCGATCTCGGAGCGGGGGATGGTCGCCGTGATCGCGCGAGTTGCCTGGTCGAACGCTGCGGCGTCGACCAGCCTCGCCTTATCGTGAATCGCCTCCATACGCCTCCCATCAGGATTGCCTCGTGCTGGCTGCACCGTGGAACAAGACGCTCGCCGGGGTCTCGATCTTCCCTCGTTCGTTACGAAAACTCAACACAAAGTCGGCTCAGGGCCGTCACGACTCGCCGCGTACGCTCTTCGAGTGAACGACGCGGAACGCCGGGCGGTGTGGTTCTATCGCCTCCGCGGCTATCGCATCCTCGACACGAATGCGTGGTCTGGAGGCAACGAGCTGGACGTCGTCGCGCGACGCGGGCGAAGGTTGATCTTCTGCGAGGTGAAGTCGAAGACCGGTCCCGGCTTCGGCGACCCGCTCGAGATGGTCGGGCCAGAGAAGCAGCGGCGCCTGACTCGGGCGGCGGAAAGCTGGCTCGCGGGGCGGCCGGGGCTTAGCGGTTTGGACATGTCCTTCGATGTGATCGCGGTTCGAGGCGGGCGTCTTGAGCGCATCCCCGATGCGTTCTGAACCGCTGCCTCCCCCGGTGTTCGAGGACGCCTATCTCTCCTCCGACGATCCGCGCGCCCAGTCCGGGTTTCGCGGCGACGAGGCCCGCTGGGAGAGCGTGCGACGGCCGATCGTCGAGGCGATCGACCGCGACGGGGCCTTTCTCGACGTCGGTTGCGCGAACGGCTATCTGCTGGAGAGCATCGTCCGCTGGTCGGACCATCGAATCGAGCCGTACGGCCTCGACTTCGCGCCCGGCCTCGTCGAGCTGGCGCGGCGTCGGCTGCCCCAGTGGGCAGACCGCATTTTCCTCGGCGACGCGCTGACCTGGCGACCGCCCCGCTCGTTCGACTACGCACGCCTCGAGCTCGCCTATGTCGCCGAGGAGCGGCGGCGCGAGCTCCTGGAGCGGTGGCTGTCCTACGCCGACCGCCTGATTGTCTGCTCCTACGGCAGCCGTCGCCGCAACCTCCCCGCCGAGGACGTCGGCGACCAGCTCCGCGCCCTCGGTTTCGAGGTCTCCGGCGAGGTCAGTCGCGAGGGTCGGGAGGGGGCGCTCGTCAACCTCGCCTGGATAGGAGCGAGCCGCCCCGCGTAGAACACGAGTCCTCGTGGCGCCGACACAGGAAGCGCTCTACGCGGACATCGATCTCGAGCTCTCCTGGTCGGAGCACGACCTGCCCGAGCGCGAGCGGACGAAGCACGTCCACCGGCTGCACCCGTACCTGGGGAAGTTCATTCCACAACTCGTGGAGGTGCTGCTCGGCCGCTACTTCCGGCGCGGGCAGCACGTCCTCGATCCGTTCGCCGGCTCCGGGACGACGCTCGTGCAGGCGCTCGAAAGCGGGCTCGACGCGACCGGCGTCGACGTCGCCGCCTTCAACTGCCTGCTGATGGACGTCAAGACGCGCGAGTACAACCTGTTCGTCCTCGAGCGAGAGCTCCGCGAAGCATGTGCGCGTACGAAGGAGCCCGACCTGCCGCGGGTGCGCCCGCCGAACGCGTATGTCAGGCAATGGTTCGCGCCGCAGGCTGCGAAGGAGCTTCTGGCGTTCCGCGAGCTCGTGGACGACTACGAACACGCGGATGTGCTACGGGTCGTGCTCGCACGCGCGGCGCGCTCTGCTCGTCGAACGACGCACTTCGACCTAGACTTCCCGCGCGCGCCGCAGCTCGAGCCGTACTGGTGCTACAAGCACAAGCGCGAGTGCCGGCCGGTGGCGACGGCCTCACAGTTCCTCGAGCGCTACCTGCTCGACACGCTGGAGCGGCTCAAGGAGTTCGCGCGCGTGCGCGCCCGGCAGCGGACGGCGAGCGTGCTCCACGGTGACGCGCGCGAGCTCGCGCACGCCGACCGATTCGACGGGATCGTCACCTCCCCGCCGTACCCGGGGCTGATCGACTACCACGAGCAGCACCGCTACGCGTACGAGCTGCTCGGCCTCGACGACCGCCGAGGCCTGGAGGTCGGTGCTGCCGCTGCCGGGACGAGTCGGGCCGCGATCGCGGACTATTGCGACGGGATCGTGGACGTGCTCGCAAACGCGGCCACGGCTCTACCTTCGGGTGCGCCCGTGGCGATCATCGTCAACGACCGGCGCGATCTCTATCCCGCCATCCTCGATCGTGCCGGGCTCCGACTCGAGGAGCGCCTGCGCCGTCACGTCAACCGGCGGACCGGCCGGCGCGCGGGCGAGTTCTTCGAGGACGTCCTCGTCGCCCGCGTCTGAGTCGGCACACAGGCGGCATAGTCGCGTGCGGTCGCGCACCGTACCGTCGACGCCGTGCTCGCGCGTGCAGTGACCTATGCCCTCGTCGGCCTCGAGCCGAGGAGGGTGGAGGTCGAGGCGCACCTGCGCGGCGGAGTTCCGGGCCTTGCGATCGTCGGCCTCGCCGATCGGGCGTGCCAGGAGGCCAGAGAGCGCGTCTGGAGCGCGATTCGCTCGGCCGAGCTGAGGTGGCCCGGGGGCCGTGTGATCGTCAACCTCGCGCCGGCCGAGCTTCGAAAGGAGGGCTCGGGCTTCGACCTCCCGATCGCGCTCGCCCTCCTCGCCGCGTCCGGTCAGGTGCCACACGACCGGCTCGCCGAGCACGCGTCGGTCGGTGAGCTGGCGCTCGACGGGCGCATTCGCTGCGTCGGCGGCGTCCTCGCCGTGGCGGAAGGAGCGCGACGCGACCGCCTGACGGAGCTGCTCTGCCATCCGCGTGCCGCGACCGAAGCCGCACTCGCGGGCGTCGAGCCGCTGGCTGTACGACATCTCGCCGACGCGGCCGCCTACCTACGCGGCGAGCTCGAGCTCGAGCCCTTCGTGCCCGGAAACGGGCGTGTGAACGGTCGCACGCATCCGGACCTCGCCGACGTGCGCGGACAGGAGCGGGCCCGTCGCGCGCTCGAGCTCGCGGCTGCCGGACGCCACAACCTGCTGCTCGGGGGCCCGCCCGGAACCGGGAAGACGATGCTCGCGCGACGGCTACCGGGGATCCTGCCGCCGCTCGTCGACGCGGAGGCGCTCGAGGTGACCCGAATCCACTCCGTCGCGGGGCTGTTGCAGCCGGAGCACCCCCTCGTGTCGGAGCCCCCGTTTCGCGCGCCGCACCACAGCGCCTCGACCGCTGCGATCGTCGGAGGCGGCCCGCGACTCCGGCCGGGGGAGGCAAGCCTCGCGCACCGCGGCGTGCTCCTGCTGGACGAGTTCGCCGAGTTCGCGCGCCCCGCGCTCGAGGCGCTGCGTCAGCCGCTCGAGGATGGCGAGATCAGCGTCGCCCGCGCCGCCGGCAACGTCCGCTTCCCCGCGCGGTTTCAGCTGGTCGGGACCATGAACCTCTGTCCGTGCGGTGCGCGCGGCGATCCGAACGCGGAGTGCTCCTGCTCTGCGCAACGCCTGGCGCGGTACCGCGACAAGCTCTCGCGCGCGCTCCTCGACCGGTTCGACCTCGTCGTGACGGTTCCGCGCCCGCGGGCGGTCGATCTCCAGGGCGCCGACGGCGAAGGCTCCGCGAACGTGCGGGAGCGGGTCGTTGCCGCCCGCGAGCGCCTTCGCCGAGCGCCGCACCGCAACCGCGACGCCGACGAGTTGCTCACGCGCGCCGTCGAGCGCCTGCCGCTCTCCGGCCGGGGGCGCGCCCGCGTCGCCCGCGTCGCGCAGACGGTCGCAGCACTTGCGGAGTCGGACGAGGTCCTGCCAGAACACATCGCAGAGGCCCTTTCGTACCGACGCCCGGCCGAGCTGGCGCGGTGATCGTTCTCGGACGGGGAGAGCTGCCGCCGCTCCTTCGCGCGATCCATGACCCGCCGCGGCGGCTATTCGTGCGCGGATCGGGGCCGCCAGACGTCCTCGAGCGTCCGGCGGTTGGGATCGTCGGCGCGCGCGCCTGTTCGCCGTACGGCGCGCAGGTCGCCAGGATGCTCGGCGCCGATCTCGCCGCCGCCGGCGTGCTCGTCGTCAGCGGTCTCGCGCGCGGTATCGACGGCGAGGCGCACCGCGGGGCGCTTGCGACGCGGGGGCACACGGTCGCGGTTCTCGGCTGCGGCATCGACCGCGACTATCCGGCCGCGCACGCGTCGCTGGCGCGTTCGATCATGGAGCGGTCGCTCGTCGTTTCGGAGTACGAGCCGGGGGTCGAGCCGGCACCGTGGCGCTTTCCGGCACGGAACCGGATCATCGCCGGTCTGTGCGCCGCGACGGTCGTCGTCGAGGCGCGCGAGCGGAGTGGCGCGTTGATCACGGCCGACTTCGCGCTCGAGGAGGGACGCGAGGTGTTCGCTGTTCCCGGAGAGATCACGAGCGCGCTCTCCGCCGGCACGAATGCGCTCCTACGGCTCGGCGCGACGCCGCTGACGAGCACTGCGGACGTGCTCGAGGCGCTCGGCGTCGAGGCCGACGACCAGGCGCCCGCGGTAGAGCACCCCTTGCTCGAGCTCCTGCCGGCGAGCGTCGACGAGCTCGTCCGCGCCAGCGGGCTGCCGGCGGCCGAGGTCGCCTCCGCGCTGACGGAGCTCGAGGTCGCCGGTCTGGCCGCCGAGGGCGAGGGTGTCTTTCGACGCTGTCGCTAGCATCGCGCCGTGGAGACGCCGTTCTGGACCGCCGAGGCGGCGCCGCCGTTCGAGCAGCGCTCGCTCGACGACGTCGACGTCGAGATCGTCGGTGCCGGCATCACGGGCTGCTCGGCGGCGCTCGTTCTCGCGCGTGCCGGAAAGCGGGTCCGCATACGCGACCAGCGTGGCATTGCCGAAGGAGCCAGCGGCCGTAACGGTGGCTTTGCGCTTCGCGGGGGCGCTGCTCGGTACGACGTTGCGCGCGAGACGTACGGCGCGGACGCTGCACGCGATCTCTGGCGTCGAACGGAAGCTGCGCTCGACCAGCTCGAGACTCTGGCCGGAGACGCATTCGCGCGGACCGGAAGCCTGCGCCTCGCTGCTGACTCGGAGGAACGCGAGGAGATCCGGGCGGAATACGAGGCACTCGCGAGCGACGGGTTCGCGTGTGAGTGGCGCGACGAGCTGCCGCCGCGGTTGGCACCGCACTTTCTCGGCGCGATCTTCCACGTTCCGGACGGTGCGCTGCAGCCGGCGCGATTCGTTCGGCGGCTCGCCGCGCTCGCCGCCGAAGCCAGCGCGGAGATCCGCGTCGGGGGGCACGTCGCCTCGCTCGACGAGCTGACGGCCGAGCACGTTCTGGTCGCTACCGACGGTTCGGGGCGCGGCCTGCTCGCCGAGCTCGACGACGCGATCTGGCCCGCGCGCGGTCAGGTGCTCGCAACCGAGCCCTTGTCGGAGCGGCTCTTCGAGTGCCCCCACTACGCACGCCACGGCTTCGACTACTGGCACCAGCTCGCGGACGACCGCATCGTGCTCGGCGGCTTCCGCGACTTCTCGATCCTCACCGAGATGACGGACGAAGAGGTCACGACCGAGCCGATCCAGACCGCGCTCGACGCCTTCCTCGTCGAGCTGCTCGGCGAGCTGCCCCGGGTCGAGCATCGCTGGGCCGGCATCTTCGGCCTGACACAGGACCTTCTGCCGCTGGTCGGATCCGTCCCCGGGCGCGAGGGAACATGGGTGGCAGCCGGCTACTCGGGGCACGGCAACGTGCTGGGGTTCCTGTGCGGACAGGTCGTCGCCGGCGCGATCCTCGGGCGCGCCGATCCCCTGCTCGACCTGTTCGAGCCGGCGCGCCTGCTCCGCGTCTGAGCGTCGCTTGCGGCTAGAGCGCGATCGAAGGGACGTCGACCTCGTCCGCGCGCTCCATCGCCGCGAGCGCGATTGCGAGGTCCTGGATTGCGAGCCCGGTCGAGTCGAAGACCGTCGGCTCGTCGTCGTCCGATCGGCCCGGCGCCTTGCCCGCGAGCACGTCTCCGAGCTCCGTGACCTCCGTGCGTTTCACCGAGCCGGCTTCCAGCGCGTGGACGAGATCGCCGTTGTGACTGGCCTGCTCCCAGTCGTCGCAGAAGACGCGGACGCGTGCGAGCTCGTCCGCGGCGATCTCCTGCTTGCCGGGCCCGTCCGCACCCATCAGGCTCACGTGCTGGCCGGGTCGAATCGATTCCCGCTCGAAGACGATCTCGCGACCCGGCGTGACGGTGACGACGAGGTCGGACGCCAGCGCCTCCTCGCGGGACTCGGTGACGTCGGCGCCGATCCGCCCGGCGACCTCGTGCGCCCGCCTTCGATCGACGTCGTACAGGCGAACCGGCCGTCCGCAGGCGAGGAAGGTACGCGCGGCCGCTTCCCCGTTGACTCCCGCACCGATCACGGTTGCCGTCTCGGCGTCCGGCCGGCCGAGCGTCTCCGCGGCGAGCACCGCGGCGGCCCCCGTCCGCAGCGCCGTGACCGCAGCGGCGTCGAACGCCGCCAGGAGCGTTCCATCCCTGGCGTCTGACAGCAGCACGAGCCCGGTGACGGTCGGGAGTCCGTGCGCGGGGTTCTCCGGAAACGACGTCACCCACTTCAGCAGTGCGTGCCCGCCGCCGAGCGCCGGCATCGCACGGAAGTCACCGGCCGGATACGCGGGAACGTAGACCTTCGGCGGCATCGTCCAATCGCCGTTCGCGTAGGCGACGAACGCATCGCGTACGGCCTCGAGCGCACGCTCCGGTGAAACCGCTTCGCGCACGAATGCACCGGAGAAGAACCGGATCACGCCTTCCAGCCGCCGGTCTGCCCCTTGTACGTCCCTCCGAACAGCGCGAGAGGCGTTCGCGCAAGGATCTTCAGGTCGACCCACGGCGAGCGGTGGTCGACGTACCACACGTCGAGCTCGATCCGCTCCGCCCAGGGCAACCGCGCGCGACCGTGGATCTGCGCCCAGCCCGTGATCCCCGGCTTGACGTCGAGCCGCCGGCGTTGCTCCGGTGTGTACCCCTCGACCTGGTACGCGAGCGTCGGCCGTGGCCCGATCAGGCTCATGTCGCCGCGGACCACGTTCCAGAGCTGAGGCAGTTCGTCGACGGAGAGTCGCCGGAGGAAGCGGCCGACCCGCGTGATCCGCGGATCCCTTTCGTTGACGGCGAAACCGGCGCCTCGCGTCTCGGCGCCGACCTCCATCGTCCGCAGCTTCACCAGCTCGAACTCGGCACCCTGCAGACCGACGCGACGCTGCCGGTAGAAGACCGGGCCGCCGTCCTCCAGCTTGATCGCCGCGGCCGCTGCAGCCAGGACCGGTGCCGCGAACGCGAGACCGAGCCCGGCGGCCGCCACGTCGAGCCCACGATTCAGCGTGTCCCCTCGACCTTCTCCCACATGACGGGGACACCGAAGCGCAGGACGCGAACCAGTCCGGCGAGCGTCGCCGCGGTGACGAGGAAGTAGTAGTAGGCGAGGCTTGCGCCCGGAAGCGGCAGGCGAAACCGACCGGCGGCGGCGAGCGCCAGCCAGGCGAGCTGCCCGAAGAGCGCGGCCGCATACAGGACGCCGTCGCCCGCGAGAGCGATGCTGCTCCCGAGGAGAACGAGGTGGAGGATGCCGCTGCCGTAGCGGAGCAGCCGGTGCGAGACGATCTGAAGCATGTAGAGCGGGCCGCCGCCGCGACGCAGCATTCGCCCGGTGAGGACGTGAATCCAGCACTGCGAGAGCATCCGCACCTTGCGGTGGTACTCGTCCTCCAGATCGTGCGCCGGCTTCTCCGTCGCCACGGCCGCCGGGTCGTAGACGGCACGCCGGCCGCGCTGAGCCATCAGGTACGGGAAGCCGAGGTCGTGGCCGAACCGCGGCTCGTTCTCCACATAATCGGACCGTCGCACCGCGTAGATGCCGCCGATCCCGCCCGTGATCGATCCGAGGAGCGACTCGCTGCGCCGCAGCCACGATTCGTACCGCCAGTAGACGCCCTCGCGGTTCGTGCCGTCGCCGGCCTCGTACTGGAGGCTCCCGCAGACGTAGGCGACGTCGCGATCGGCGAAGTTGCGCACGAGCTTCGACAACGCGTCCGGGCGCCAGCGCGCGTTCGCGTCCGTGAAGGCGAGGATCTCGCCGTCCGTCTCGCGCACGGCGCGGTTCTGGGCTGCGACCTTGCCGCCTCGTGGACAACGGAGGAGCTGCACCCGAGGATCGCGGGCCGCGACAGCCCCGACGATCTCGTCCGTGCGGTCTGTCGAAGCGTCCGAAGCCACCACGACGCGGAGCCGGTCGTGCGGATAGTCGAGTAGGCGCAGGTTCTCGAGCCGACCCTCGATCACGTCCTCCTCGTCGTGCGCGGCGACGATCAGAGTGACGAACGGTTCAGCGTCGTGCTTACGGACGGGCCTGCCCCGCAGCCGAGCGAGCGCGGCGGCCGCGACGGGATAGCCGACCTGCGTCCACACGATCCCGCCGAGACTCGTCCAGAAGAGCACCTTCGTGACCACGACGTCAATCGTAGAGTCAGCGTTCGCCGTCGGCGCTCGTTCTTTGGTACACGCGCGCGAGGCGGCCCCTACCCACCACCCACGGCGATCGTATCGAGGAGAGACGCGCCCGTGGGTGTCGAAATCGTCAAAGATTCTTCACGGAGCTGATCAGCTTCTCGACGGAGTCCTTCGCGTCGCCGAACAGCATCACGGTCCGCGGGTTCACGAACAGCGGGTTCTCGATCCCCGCGAAGCCGGGATTCATGCTCCGTTTCAGCACGACCACCTGCTGAGCCTCGTCCACGTTCAGGATCGGCATCCCGTAGATCGGGCTGCCGGAATTGCTCCGCGCGTCCGGATTGACGACGTCGTTCGCGCCGATGACCAGGGCAACGTCGGTTCGCGGGAAATCCGGATTCGCGTCGTCCATCTCCTTCAGCTGCGGATACGGGACGTTCGCCTCGGCCAGCAGGACGTTCATGTGGCCCGGCATCCGGCCGGCGACGGGGTGGATCGCGTAGGAGACCTCGACGCCGCGCTGCTCGAGCAGGTCGGCGAGGGCCCGCACGTCGTGCTGCGCCTGCGCGACGGCGAGCCCGTACCCGGGGACGACGACCACCTTCTTCGCGTACGCGAGCATCACGGCGACGTCGTCCGTCGTCGTCGCGCGCACGCCGGCGCCGTCCATGTCGGCGGCTGCACCGCTCGGGCCGGCGGCGACCTGTCCGAACGCGCCGAAGAGGACGTTCGCCAGCGAACGGTTCATCGCACGTCCCATCAGGATCGTCAGCAGCGTCCCCGACGCGCCGACGAGCATCCCGCTGACGATCAGGACGTTGTTGTGCAGCACGAACCCCGTCGCGGCCGCGGCGAGACCGGTGAACGCGTTCAGCAGCGAGATGACGACCGGCATGTCGGCGCCGCCGATCGGCAGGACGAAGAGGACGCCGAACACCAGTGCGCCGGCGACGAGCACGATCAGAAGCGACTCGCGTTGCGGGCCGACGAGAATCACGAGCGCGAGTGCGACGAGCCCGCAGAGCAAGGCGGCGTTCACGACCTTCTGCCCCCGGTACACGATCGGGCGGCCGCGGATCAACTCCTGCAGCTTCGCGAACGCGACGAGGCTGCCGGCGAACGAGATGCCTCCGATCAGCGCCGAGAGCACGATCGAGATCCCGACGTCGGCCTTGATCCGCCCCGGATCGGGCGCGACCGCGTAGAAGTCCGCCAGCGCCACCAGAGCCGCTGCGCCGCCGCCGACGCCGTTGAACAGCGCCACCATCTGCGGCATCGCCGTCATCTTCACGGCCCGCGCCGCGTACGCGCCGACCGGCGCCGAGATCGCCATCACGATCAGGATCGACCAGTAGTTGTGCAGGTCCGGCTGCGCGAACGTCGCGGCGATCGCGATCGCCATGCCGATCGCGCCGATGCGGTTCCCGAGCGGCGCGGTGGTGGGGGAGGAGAGGAACCGCAACGCCAGGATGAAAGCGATGATCGTCGCCAGGTAGGCGAGCGCGATCGCGTCACTCCGGCTCATCTGGCTCCCGGCGACGCTTGAACATCCCGAGCATCCGGTCGGTGACGACGAAGCCGCCGACGACGTTGATCGTCCCCAGCGCGACCGCGGCCAATGCGACGATACGGATCCACGTCGTCTGGTCCGGGAGCCCGGCGACGACGATCGCGCCGACGAGAACGATGCCGTGGATCGCGTTCGTTCCGGACATCAACGGCGTGTGCAGCATCGTCGGCACCTTCGAGATCACCTCGAAGCCGATGAAGATCGCGAGCACCAGGACCGTCAGCTCGATGATGACCTGGGCGGTCTGCATCTACGCGACGGCCGCCGCGCGCGTCACGCAGGCGCCGGCCGTGATCTCGTCGTCCCAGTCGAGCGTCAGCTCGCCCTGCGGCGCGAGGTGCTGCAGGAGGGCGGCGATGTTGCGTGCGTAGAGCTGCGACGCGTGCAACGGCATCGTCGCCGGCAGGTTCGTAA
>Ga0066652_100001140_pt1 | contig 13423 bp, 11 predicted proteins | sample GraSoiAngelo_101_FD_71413 | JGI IMG/M metagenome (GOLD analysis project Ga0066652, IMG submission 71413) | Grasslands soil microbial communities from the Angelo Coastal Reserve, California, USA - 14_0903_02_30cm | ecosystem: Environmental > Terrestrial > Soil > Grasslands | place: USA...
AAAGTGTTGTCGAGTTGGCCGGTGTCTTCGACCGCTTGATAAAGCCTGCCGATCTCGTTATCCGTATGTTCGGCAAACCCGGCATAGGTTTCCATTTGAACCTCAAAAAGCCTCTTCTCGTCGGCCGAAAGCGTGTCCCAATCTTTTATGTCTTTGTGTTTCGGTGCCAGCTTCGTGTCGGGCGGAACGATGCCCAATTTGATCTGGCGGGCAAGCGTTTCTTCACGCACCTTGTCCCACCCCTGGTCGAATTTGCCTTTGTACTTGTCGCGCCATTCGGCGGGAACATGATGCGGGGCGTGCGTTGCACCCGGGGCAAAATACATAAAGAACGGTTTGTCGGGAGTAAGAGCTTTTTGGAACTTCATCCACGAGATCGCATGATTTGTCATGTCGGTCGTGAAGTGGTATTTCGGATCTTCTGGCAACTCGACCTGTGCGGTTCCGTCATAAACGAGCGGAGAGTATTGGTTCGTTTCGCCGCCGATGAATCCGTAAAAGTTCTCAAAACCTGAGTGCGTCGGCCAGCGGTCGTACGGTCCTGCTGCCGAGATCTCCCAAGGCGGCGTTTCGTGATATTTGCCGTAAGCCGCAGTGCTGTAGCCATTCTGCCGGAGAACCTCAGCCATCGGGGTGATCGACTGCGGCCTTACGCCCGTGTTTCCCGGGATCGCAGTTCCGGTTTCCATGATCGAGCCGGCGTTGTTGCTGTGGTGGTTATACCCCGTCAGCAGAGCGACACGCGTAGGCGAACATAATGCCGTCGTATGAAAGCGGTTGTATTTCAATCCTGTCGCCGCGATCTTATCGAGGTTCGGCATATTGATCGGCCCGCCAAATGCGGCCGACGCGCCAAAACCCATGTCGTCGATCAAAACAACGACCACATTTGGAGCCCCCAGAGGAGCCTTTACTTCCCAACGTTCCGGAGCCTTCACGTTGCGCGCGTCCAATTCTTTATATGTTGGCCTTTTCGGTTCGGGTATCGGCAGGACCGTGCGGTCCAACCCGTCCGATTTCGCAGTGGTTGTATTCGACGCGGTATTTCCTCCGCCCGATTGCTGATTGCAGCTTGAAATTATCGCTATTGCTGTTGCGAGCAGCGCAAGCGCAACAAGACCCTTATGTTTTCTTAGCATTTTTGCTCCCTCTGTTGACTGTAAGATTGCTTCTCAAACGTCGAGTCGTACGAACAAACTTGGAGGATCGAAGGGGATTTTCGATACAGTTATATCCAGGTTGTCTAACGACCCAGAGACTTTGCCTGAAATTCGAACATATCGACACTGTTATAAATGACAGGTCTGAACCAATAAGATCGTTGACGGCATGTGCAAAGTGTGATACAACGTATCACGCGGCCAACCGTGTCTTTGATCTTTGAAAACGGAAATAATATGCGGGGATGTGGACCGCTTGGGACCGAGCGAAAAAGTTTTCAAAAATCGCCGAATTTCTTCCCCAAAATGCGTGTAAGTACTGAAAATATTCGACTTACTTGTCCGGTAAACGCGGCCGGACAAGCGGCGGACAAGCGGCGGACAGCCGCCGGACGATCGTCTGATAAAATTCCAGACAATTTTGGGCGGCCTTTCATCTAATATCTGTTGAGAGGCGAGGTATATATCGATGGACAGACGATTTTTCCTTAAACAGAGCGGTATCGGGTTGGCAAGCTTCGGTTTTATGGCGGCCGCACCGGAGTTCCTTCACCAGTTTGCGTCGGCGCAAACGAAGAACGGCTATGGCCGAAAGAAGGTCCTGGTCACGATCTTTCAGCGCGGAGCAGTCGACGGTTTGAACATGATCGTCCCGCACGGCGACCCCGAGTATTACAACATTCGCAGGACGATCGCGGTGCCAAAGCCGAATCAAACGAACGGCGCCATCGACCTCGACGGCTATTTTGGATTCAATCCCGCGATGAAGCCGCTCGAAGGCCTTTGGCGATCAAAGCAGCTTGCTGTGATCGATGCAGTCGGCTCGCCGGACAACACGCGTTCGCACTTCGATGCTCAGGATTATATGGAGTCGGGCACGCCCGGGATCAAATCTACACGCGACGGCTGGCTAAACCGCGTACTTCAATCCACCGCGACCAAGGAAGAATCGCCGTTTCGCGCGGTTTCAATGACGCAAAGCTTGCCGCGGGCTCTTTATGGAAAGGCTCCGTCGGTGGCGATGACTAACCTCTCTGACTTCTCGATCAAAGCCGGGCTCTACACGGCCGATCTGAAAGGAGGATTCGAAGGTGTTTATCAGCAGAACGCAAAAGACAGCCTCGGGGAGATGGGCAAGGAAACATTCGAGGCTGTGAACTTTCTAAAGACCGCAAACCCCGCCCAATATCGACCTGAGAACGGCGCCGAATACCCGAACACAGATTTCGGCCGTTCGCTGCAGCAGATCGCACAGTTGATCAAAGCGGGCATCGGGCTGGAGGTCGCGTTCACGGATACCGGCAATGACGTTCGCTGGGATACGCATACGAACGAAGGCGGCGCACAAGGACAGCTTGCAAATTTCCTCCGTAGTTTCTCGCAAGCGATCGCCGCATTCACGATCGACCTCGGCAAGAGGATGGACGATGTCGTTTTGATGACGATGAGCGAGTTTGGCCGTACGGCACGTGAGAACGGAGGCCGCGGAACCGATCATGGGCATGGCAACGCAATGATAGTTGTCGGGAACTCAGTTAAAGGCGGAAAGGTCTACGGCGATTGGAAAGGCCTGAAGAACGACCAGCTTAACGAGGGCCGCGACCTGGCCGTTACGACCGACTTCCGCGACGTGTTCGCCGAAGCCGCTCAAAAGCACCTCGGCAGCAAGGACCTCAACAAATTGTTTCCGAGTTATTCGGCAGATAAGGAAAAGTTTCGCGGATATCTGAGTTAGTCCGGTCTCAATTTGGTGCGGCCGTTTTATCACGCGGCCGCACTTCCTCTTTCTTCAAAACTATTAACAGCCTCCGATTCCGAATCGTAAACGTCAAAGACTGTGTAAAGCTTGGTCACGGTCATAATGTCGGTCACACGCGTCGGTATATTCACCAGCTTCAAGTTTCCCCCGGCTTTTGCAAGCGTCGAATAGCTCGCGACTATTTCGCCGAGCCCGCTCGAGTCGATCGCCAAAACCTTTTCCAGATTGAGAACAACGCGGTTCTTTCCCTGAGCGATCAATTCGTAGATCGCCTCGTGAAGCTGGCGGTTGGTTTCGCCGATAAGGATCTTGCCATCAAGGTCAAGGATATTCACGCCGTCCATTTGCCGCTGAGTGATGCTGAGACTGCTCATAAGCGCTCCTGAATTTTCAATTAGCTGATGACTTCAGATGCAACGGAGAATTCCGAAGCAATCTGAGAAGAGAGTCAGCCTGACTCTGAACAGCAATAAGATACGCCCTTTTTGCTCTCGATACAATGTAGCCCTCGATACAATGCGGTCTTCCAATGGTTCTACCGTTTCAACACCGCAGAGACATTCCAGTTGCTCGCCTTTAGCAGCATTTCTGCTTCATCAGGCGCGACCCGTTTCAGGCGGCTGACCATGTGGACCGCTCTCTGCCGCAATTTGGAATTTGTCGCACGCATTCCGACCATTGAATTACCCTGCGTCTTGCCGATCAGAACAAGCGAACAAGTTGAAAGCATGTTCAGCACCAATTTCGTTGCCGTGCCGGCTTTAAGCCGCGTCGAACCCGTGATGAGTTCGGGCCCGGTCGGAAGATCGATCTCCACGTCGAAATTTTCAGCTCGGATACGCTCAGGATTACAGGTCAGCAAGATCGTCGCGGCGCCGATGGCCTTTGCCTGCCTCAACCCTGCAAGCACAAACGGCGTTCGTCCACTTGCGGCGATGCCGCAAACAACATCTTTTGCAGTGACACCTCGTTCGATGACGGCCATCCTACCCTGGTCCTCATTGTCTTCTGCACCTTCTACGCTCGAATGCAAAGCGTTGACACCGCCCGCCATGATCGCCTGAACTCGATGTGGGGGTTCGCCAAAGGTCGGCGGTATCTCGCTCGCGTCCAGGGTTCCCAGACGGCCGCTCGTGCCCGCTCCGATATAAAAAAGGCGGCCGTCGTTCTTAAAAGCCGATGTAATCAGTTCGACCGCCCGGGCGATCTCAACACGCTTCGATGCAAGAGCTTTTCCGACTTGATATTCCTCTTCAACAAACAGGTCGACCATTTCGGCCGCGGACATCGTTCCGATCTCGGCGGATCTCGGATTTACTTGTTCGGTCGCCGCGGTCGCGATCTCTTCGAACTTGGCTCCATCAGGAGGGATGTAGAGTTCGTCAAGGTCAATCGGCGCGGCGGCCGCGGCCGCGAGGTGCGCTGCTCCGAATGCTCCTTGCATGTCGCACGGTTCGATCGACGATGTCTCGATAAGTTTGCCCAGCGCCTCTCGATAAAGCTCGACGTAGAGCGGCTGATTGAGAAAGATACCGCCCTGAAGTCTGACATCCGGCCTTTCATACTCCAGCCATTTCGCGACGGATGCGGTGTATTTGGCGAGCGATTCTGCTCCGTCATTAAGTACGCTCATCATTTCGATACTGCCGAGTTCGGCTGCGGTGAAGACAACCGGTGAAAGCGCGGCCACGGCCGTCTTATCGGCATGCTGGGTCCATTCGATCAGGTCCTCCATCCTATTAAGCATCAACGCTCGTAATATCTCTTGAGCAGACCGGGTTACGGTATGTGCGAGGTCGTAGGTGCGCAAGACCTGACGCAAAGCTTCGATCGCCAGCGTGTATCCACCGCCGCCGTCGCCGAGAATATGGCCGCTTCCACCCGCCCTTTCAACCTTTCCGTTTTTCCTTCCTGTAACAGCAGAGCCGCTGCCGCTGATCACCGCGATGCCGTCGCCGTCTGCGAAAGCCGCAGCGAAACCGGAATCACGATCGCTCCCGACGGCGATTTTTGCTTTAGCCCAAACAGACTCGCATATTGTTTTCAGCTGAGCCCGATCATCGATCGTTTTGCAGCCGGCAAGAAAGACACCAACACGAGATGCGTTACTGGGCAATCGGCAAAGCATATCTCGCAGGTGTTCTTCGCTGATCAGTATGAAATTTGCGGCGGAAAGCTGGCCGCTATCGACCACCTGTGGAGCACCGTTCGTTCGACGAACAAGAACCCAGTCGGTTTTCGAGCCGCCGCCTTCGGCGCCGAGGATGAGATCTTGATCGATATCGCTCATTTCAAACCAAGCCGGACGGGTGAGTATTTTGCTGTTTGTTCCACTACGCGGCGGTAATAATCGCGATGAGACAGATTTGCCGCGGCTTCTTCATCGAGCAGCACCGTGACATTGCGATGCATTTGAAGCGCGGACGCGCTAACGGACGAAGTCAACGGGCCCTCGATCGCTTTTACGACAGCCTCTGCTTTGGCGCTTCCATAAGCCAAAAGCATTAGATGTTTCGCTTCCAGTATTGTTCCGATCCCCATAGTGATCGCGACGGTCGGGATATCGCCGTCGACCTTTTTATTATCTTCGATCGTTTCATCTGAAAGTGTTTTGAGACGCGTTCGCGATGCCAGGCTCGAAGTTGGTTCGTTAAACCCGATATGACCGGTTCTCCCAATGCCAAGGATCTGCAGGTCGATGCCGCCCGCTTCGCGAATAGCTTTTTCATAATCGTCGCAGGCTCTTTCGAAATCGGCAGTTGTGCCGTCCGGAATATGAGCATTTTCAGGTTTGATATTTACTTGGTTGAGAAAATTCGTATGGATCTGTGTGTAAAAACTCTGTAGATGTTCACGCGGGATTCCAACATACTCATCCAAATTGAACGTCGTAATTTCCGAGAGGTCCAATCCCTCTTCCCGGTGCATTCGGATGAGTTCATCGTAAGCGCCGACGGGCGATTTTCCCGTGGCGAGGCCGAGCACGGACTTTCGTTTCCTTTTGATCAGGTCCGCGACGATGTTTGCTGCCCGAACACTCGAACGCTCCTGTCTTTCGTCAACGACAATAAGCATAAATGTTAATTCAGCTTAATGAATACTTCCGCGTATTCGCCCGGCGGCTCACTCTGGTGCGGCTCGGCAAAAACAGCACGCCATCGATTCAAACCGGCGATACCCTCACCATATGGAATCGCGGTGATCTGTGATCGATGCTCGGCAACCGCAGCCAGTTTTTTCGCAATGTGATCGGTTATATCTTCCAGCCGATCCCAAGTGGCAAACAACCCCCAAACTTCGTAGGCCCATAGTGTGATGTTTTGATCTGAACTCTGTTTTAACGCGTCGACACAGATCTTTCCTGCCGCGCGGTGCGACGCGTGGCGGTCAAGTTCCGGATGAAGAGCGTAGATCTCGTCGGGACCGAAACTGTCGATCACTTCGACCATATTTTGCGTAGCTTGATCAACGGCTTCTGCGGATGCTACAGATTCAAGGTCGAAGAAGATCGTCTTACTTACGCCGAGCATATTCCCGGCCCTTGTACTCTCCTCCTTCCTCAGGTCCGCCATTTTTTCTGGCCCGATAGAGTCCGGATCAGGCGCGCGTCGGCCGTCTGTGATCACAACGGAAACGATCGAATCACCGGCCGCCGCCATCTTAGCCACCGTTCCGCCCATGCCTATCTCCATATCGTCGGGATGAGCGCTTACCAACAATACTCTTTTCATAACAGTATCGACGCAAGGGGCCTATTGGGCAGGAATGTCTGCTTCAACCAATAATGCCAACAGCGTTAACGATTCCTGCCAGCCGAGATAGCACGCCTCGGCAGGAATCACAGCGGGAACCCCTTCCTGAACAATGTTGACTTCGATCCCCACCACCACTTCCTTGAAGGTTATTGTAACCGTCATCTCCCCGGGCAAATTCGGATCGTCAAACTTGTCGGTATGAACGATCTTTTCGTTCGGGATAAGTTCGAGATACTCACCGCCGAAGGAGTGCGCGAGTCCCGTGCCGAAGTTGGTAAATGACATCTTGTAGGTGCCGCCTACGCGTGCATCGACATGATCCACTTTGCCGGTAAACCCATTAGGCGGCAGCCATTTGACCATTGCTTCGGGGTCAAGAAATGCCTTATAAATCTTTTCCGGAGCCGTCTTGAAGACTCGGTGTAGTTTGATCGTGTTTGTAGTCATATTCCGATTACTCCATGTTTCGAAGTCTCAATCGCAATGCCTGTAACTTTATGAACCCTTCGGCGTCGTGCTGGTCGTATGCCCCCGCGTCGTCTTCGAATGTAGCGATGCGTTCCTTGTAAAGCGAATTCGGCGATTTACGGCCATTAACTGTAACGTTTCCTTTATAAAGTTTTAATCGGACATCGCCGGTGACAGTGTCCTGTGTTTGATCGATCATCGAGCGAAGGATCTCGAATTCCGGCGCGAACCAGAATCCGTAATATACCGACTCGGCAAATTTTACGCCGAGCGAATCTCGAAGGCGAGTGACCTCGCGGTCCATAGTTATCGACTCGAGAGCGCGGTGTGCAGTTTGAAGGATCGTGACACCCGGCGTTTCATAAACACCGCGAGACTTCATTCCGACAAATCGATTCTCCACAAGGTCGACTCGGCCGATTCCGTGAACTCCTCCCAAATAATTTAAATGAGAAAGCAGATCGACCGGCCCGTGAGCGACGTCATTTATTGCAACAGGTTCGCCCTTTTCAAACGCGATCGTTATCTCTTCGCCGATCTCAGCGGCACTGTTAAGTGATTTTGTCAGCATAAACATCTCTTCTGGCGGCGCGGCCCACGGGTCTTCGAGAATGCCGCCTTCGTAGCTGATGTGCATTAGATTTCGGTCAGTCGAATAGGGCTTTTCGGCGGTCGCAGTGATGGGTATGCCGTGCTTTGCGCAATAGGCCATAAGGTCCGAGCGGCCCTTAAATTTCCATTCGCGCCAAGGAGCGATGACTTTGATATCCGGCTGCAGGGCGTAATACGTTAATTCGAAACGTACCTGATCGTTGCCTTTGCCGGTCGCACCGTGAGCCACTGCGTCGGCTCCTTCCCTTTGTGCTATCTCGATCTGTTTCTTCGCGATAACGGGCCGGGCCAACGACGTCCCGAGAAGATAAACGCCCTCATAAAGCGCATTTGCCTTTACAGCCGTCCAGACGAAATCCTTAACGAATTCTTCGCGCAGGTCTTCGACATAAAGCCTCGAAGCTCCAGAGTCCTTCGCTTTCTCTTCAAGGCCGCTCAGCTCCTCGCCCTGGCCGACATCGGCGCAATAGCATACGACCTCGCAGTCGTAGGTTTCCTTGATCCAGAGCAACATCGCCGACGTGTCGAGCCCGCCGGAATATGCGAGGACGACCTTATTTATCTTCTTTTCCATTTTCTTCTCGATGGCGCGACGACGTTCTCACTTTGCGAACTGAACGTCTTTCGGTGAAAATCAATTTTCACCGAAAGGTGCAGTTAACGCAAAGCAGATGACCGATTCAATCAAACTTTGGGGTGGACGTTTCACAGAGAAACCGCACGAGACGTTTGCCGAGTTCAACGATTCGTTTCGTTTCGATCGACGCCTTTTTACGGCCGATGTGCGAGGCAGCATTGCATACGCGAATGGATTGTCTCGTGCAGGGATATTAACGAGCGAAGAAGCGGATGCCATTGTGGGCGGTTTAACCCAACTGCTTGCCGATTCAAAGATCGATCCCAAGTTTTTCGAAGCCGATTCAGAGGACATTCATTCGTTCATCGAGCAAAAGCTGATCGTAGCGATCGGCGATGCCGGCAGAAAGCTACATACCGGACGCAGCCGAAATGATCAGGTCGCGACCGCGTTTCGCATCTGGCTGCGTGATGAGATCAATGAGATCGCAGTGCTCGTTCGTGATCTACAGGCCGCGATAGTCGATACGGCCGAAGGTTTCCGAGAAGCGGTCATGCCGGGCTACACGCATCTTCAACGTGCACAGCCTATACTCTTCGCGCATTGGTGCCTTGCCTATTTCGAAATGTTGAAACGCGATCGCGAGCGGCTTGCCGAGGCATTTGAGCGTGTGAACATAATGCCGCTTGGTTCGGGCGCGCTAGCCGGAACAAGCGTCAGGATCGATCGAGTCACGGTTGCAAAAGAATTAGGTTTTGCTGCCGTTTCTGCGAATAGCCTTGATGCCGTCTCCGACCGAGACTTCGCGATCGAATTCGTCGGTGCCGTGGCTATCCTGATGGTGCATCTTTCGCGACTTGCCGAGGACATTATCCTGTATTGCTCGCAGGAATTTGGATTTATCACACTTAGCGACGCGGTCTCGACCGGTTCGAGCCTGATGCCGCAAAAAAAGAACCCGGACTCGCTTGAGTTGATCCGCGGAAAGGCCGGCCGTGTTTTCGGGCATCATGCCGGGTTGCTTGCAACGATGAAAGGCTTGCCTCTTGCTTACAACAAAGACATGCAGGAAGACAAGGAAACGCTGTTTGATACTGTCGATACCGTGAAGATGTGCCTTAGCGTCGCCGGTATTGTCTTCGAAAACCTGTCGGTAAGCGAACAAAGGACACGCGAAGCTGCGTCGACCGGTTACATGAACGCGACGGAATTGGCCGACTATCTGGTACGTAAAGGCGTGCCCTTTCGCACCGGACACGATGTCACCGGTAAGATCGTGCTGCGCGCGATCGAGCTTCAAAATGAACTGCACGATTTGCCGCTCGAAGAAATGCAGTCAGTCTGTGCGGATATCGGTGAGGATGTTTTCGATGCTCTCAGCCTCGAAAGCACGATCGCGAGTAAATCGCAGATCGGCGGAACGTCAAGGGAACAGGTGGCAAGGGCCTTAGCTGACGCACGGTCGTATTTGAAGGAATGACGAAAGACGAACTGATCGAACAAACGGCCAACAGCGAGTTGATGCAGTTCCTGGGCGTAAAGATCGTTGAAGTTTCGGCCGAGCGCGTCGTGCTGACGATGGAAGTAACGGCAAAGGTTCATCAGTACATTGGCATCATGAACGGGGGCGTGTCGCTTTATTTGTGCGAGACCGCAGCTTCCGTCGGAACCGTTGCCAGCGTCGATCTTACGAAATTCACGCCGGTCGGCATCGAGATAAACGCGAATCATCTTCGGGCGGTGAGCAAAGGCATTATCACGGTCGAAGCGAAAACCGTTTATCCGGGACGCACGCTGAATGTCTGGCAGATCGACATCACCAACGACAAAGGAAAACTCGTTTGCACCGGCCGCTGTTCGGTCCTCATCCAAAAACGTCCCGCTTTTCAGGAAGATTAGCCACAAAACCCATAAGTTGCGCAAAGAAGGTTGATCCTTATTATGTGTCATCTGCGTTTTGTGGCCAATCCTCTCGCTGCAGTTATAATTCCCTGTGCACAAGTTCGTCCGAAATCTGATCACAGAATGGCGGCGGCTCGGTCTGCCGTTCGCTAACCAAGCCGTCATTGTTGCGGTTTCCGGCGGAGCGGATTCGACTGCTTTGCTGCTTGCTCTGATCGATCTGAAAAAAAGAAAAAAGCTCGATCTCGATGTCGTCGTTGCTCATTTCAACCACAAACTTCGCGGCAGAGAAAGCGATGCCGATGAAAAATTCGTGAGGGAACTCGCGAAAAAATCCGACCTTGAGTTCGTAACTGCTAGCGATCGACTTGAAGGGACGAATGACATCGAGCAACGCGCGCGTAATGCCCGGTACGATTTTCTTGCGAAATTAGCGAAAAGAAAAAAATCCGGCCTCGTTCTTACGGCCCACACTGTAAATGATCAGGCGGAAACGCTCCTTTTGAATCTGATCCGCGGCAGCGGCATAGACGGCCTTTGTGCAATGACAGTTGTCAGGCCGCTTGAACAGACAAAAAAGGCGAATGGTGCCAAACTCGCCCGGCCGCTGCTGCATTGGGCAAAGCGCGCCGATACGGAAGAGTTCTGCCGCGTCTTGGGTATGAAATTCCGACAAGATCGCATGAACGACGACCTCAAATTTACTCGCGTTCGCGTTCGAAAAACGATCATGCCCGAGCTCGCGAAGTTAAATCCGAAGATTGTCGAAACTCTCGCAAAAACGGCGTCCCTTATTCAGCAGAAGTCCGGATTGTCGTCGAACGCGTCAAATGGTGAAATCGAAAAGTTGAATGACGAGCGATCGGAGCAACTTTCCGTCGCCGACCTCACCGATCTTCCCGAAAACGAGCTTTTCATAGCCATTAGAGCCTGGTTGATCGAAAATCGAGGAAGTTCCCGCGGTTTAGAACTGAAACATATCGGGGCGGTCGCTCGTTTGGTTAAAAGCCGCAAAAGCGGTCGAATCGTCGAGTTGCCGGGTAGTGATTCCGTAGTAAAGAGCGGCGGACGGCTTGCGTTCCGTCATATAAAGCTTGAATATTGATATACCGCCCGATTAAAATTGAAGGTTGACGCTTCTGTTAACGGGGCGCATTTAGAACAACTGCATATCGGCGGCCCTCATCAAAGAACTTGCAGTGGTACCTTTTTGGATGAGAGTGGTTTGGAGGCTTTAAATTGAATTCGAAGGCAAGACAAGTTTTTTTATGGCTGACGATAATTTCGGCGGCGCTTCTGTTCGTCTGGTATTTGCAGGGCAAACAGCAAAAGGCACCGCAGGAATTGGCGATCAATGAAGCCATTACCCGCATTACCAATAAAGATTTTAAGGAAGCGTCGATCAAACAATCCGGTGTTGAATTCACCGACGCTGCGGGAAATAAATTCGTAACTACACTTGGGAGCGATGCGACGCGAAAGCTGCTCGTTGACAAGATGGACGAATTCAATAAGACCAACGACGGGACGAGCTCCGTGATCAAATACACGGAAGAGCCGGCCTCGAGCGGCCTGGGTTGGTTGATACTCATCAACGCGTTGCCATTCCTGCTGCTTATCGGGTTCCTCGCGTTCACGCTTCGCCAAATGCAGGCGGGCGGAAATAAGGCCTTAAGCTTTGGCAAATCGAAGGCGAAACTGCTCAACAATCAGCAAAAGCGGGTTACGTTCAAGGACGTTGCCGGTGTTGACGAAGCCAAAGAAGAGCTTCAGGAAATAATCGAATTCTTAAAGGATCCGCAAAAATTCCAAAAGCTGGGCGGCAAAATACCCAAGGGCGTTTTGATGATGGGCCCTCCCGGAACAGGCAAGACATTGCTTGCCAAAGCGGTTGCCGGTGAGGCGAATGTTCCGTTCTTCTCGATCTCGGGTTCCGATTTCGTCGAAATGTTCGTGGGCGTCGGCGCTTCGCGTGTTCGCGACCTGTTCGAACAGGGTAAGAAAAATGCTCCGTGCATCATTTTCATCGATGAGATCGACGCGGTCGGACGCCATCGCGGCGCCGGTTTGGGCGGCGGGCACGATGAACGTGAGCAGACATTGAACCAACTGCTCGTCGAGATGGACGGTTTTGAATCGAATGACGGCGTCATCCTGATGGCGTCAACGAACAGGCCGGACGTACTTGACCCGGCGTTGCTGCGTCCCGGCCGATTTGACCGACAAGTTGTCGTGTCCTATCCGGACGTTCGCGGTCGGGAAGGCATATTAAAAGTTCACACGCGAAAGATTCCGCTCGACGAAGGCGTGAATGTCAACGTGATCGCACGCGGCACGCCCGGCTTTACGGGAGCGGACTTGGCGAACCTCGTTAATGAAGCTGCGCTCATCGCGGCACGCCTTAACAAAAAGGTCGTGACGCTGCATGATCTCGAATTCGCAAAGGACAAGGTCCTGATGGGCCCTGAACGACGCTCGATGGTCATGACAGACAAGGAACGCCGTCTCACGGCTATTCACGAGGCCGGGCACGCTCTCGTCGGTATGAATATTCCGGACAGCGATCCGGTGCACAAGGTAACGATCGTTCCTCGCGGACGAGCTTTGGGTGTCACCTTCTTCCTGCCCGAGCAGGATATTCTTGGACGGACCAAGGAAGAGCTTGAGGCGATGATCGCGAACTCAATGGGTGGACGTATTGCGGAAGAGATCTTTATTGGGCGTGTTACGACCGGGGCCTCGAACGATATCGAAAAGGCCACGGAACTGGCGCGTGCGATGGTTTGCCAATACGGAATGTCCGACCTTGGCCCGCTCGCGTACGGCAAAAAGGAAGAGCAGATCTTCCTCGGCCGAGAGATCGCGCAGCATCGTGATTTTTCCGAGGACACGGCGATAAGGATCGATCGGGAAGTAAAGCGGATCGTTTCCGAGCAGTACGCACGTGCGACAAAGATACTCGAAGAAAATCGTGAAGCGATGGAACGTCTTGTCGAAGCATTGCTTGAACACGAATCGCTCGACCTCGAGCAGATGAAACGTGTGATCGCCGGCCTGCCGGTCGATTCGTCCGAAGCACCTGTCTCGGCAAAGGACGATTCGGACGCCAACGAACCGGAAGAGGCAAAGGAACGCTTTAAGAAACCGATCCTTGGGCCGATCACGCCGAATAATCCGGCAACGGCCTAAG
>Ga0066652_100001144_pt1 | contig 13409 bp, 10 predicted proteins | sample GraSoiAngelo_101_FD_71413 | JGI IMG/M metagenome (GOLD analysis project Ga0066652, IMG submission 71413) | Grasslands soil microbial communities from the Angelo Coastal Reserve, California, USA - 14_0903_02_30cm | ecosystem: Environmental > Terrestrial > Soil > Grasslands | place: USA...
GTCCACGCGGCCCTCGGTGCCGAGATCATCCACCAGCACCCGGCGGCGAACGGCGCGGCGATCGGCGACACCAGCCACCGCGACTTCCGTCGACTCGCCGGCTCGCTGCCCCGCCTCGACGACGGCGGCGTCGTGCTCAACCTCGGCAGCGCCGTGATCATGCCGGAGGTGTTCCTCAAGGCGCTCACGATCGCCCGCAACCTCGGCGGCGGCAAGCCCGAGCACTTCACGAGCGTCGACCTCGACATGCAGCGCCACTACCGCCCGCGCATGAACGTCGTCCAGCGCCCCACGCTGCACAGCGGGAAAGGCTACGAGATCACGGGGCATCATGAGATCATGGTGCCGATGCTCGTGTGGGCGGTAGTCACGGAGCTGGACAACCACTGAAGTACTCGGTACGACTGACGTAGCAGGCACCCGGTACCGGCTGGACGCTCCCTTCGGCGATGTTCGCAGGGATCGAGAGCGCGGCACGGCGGAGCTGAGCTGCGATCACCCCATGATCCGAGCGAGGAAAGCGGCGGCTCTCTCGTTCGCTCGCGATCGCCAATGCCAGCGCTCGACGCCAGACTTCGAGCCTTCGAAAGTCGTGCATCAAGAAAAAGGTGCGCGCCTTTCGATGAAGGCGCGCACCTTGTCAACGCGGCTGAAACCATTCCGAAGCGTGGGGCATCCCCGATCTCCGGGAGCCTCCAACCGGTACCGGGTACAGCTACGTCGGTGGTACCGAGTACGCGCGGTGGCAGTTCAGTAGGAACTCCCTGACCACTTCTGCCTCAACCGTCTCGCCGTATCCGGAGAGAAAATCCTGATCACCAGATAGATCAACCCTCCGATGATCAACACTTTGATCGCCAGCGCGAGCAGCACGCCGAAGATGCCGAGCGCGACGCCGAACAGCCCGAACGCGATTTTGAGGACGAACAGCCCGCCGATGGCGAACAGGCCGATCATGAAGATGGTGCGCAGCATGGTGCGGTCTCCCGAACTGGTCTGACTCCACGTACGCGCGCCCTCGGTGACGGGTTTCATCGCCATCACGCCCGTCGACCTGGAACCCGCCGTGACCGGGAGTGAGATTGCGCACATGAGACCCTCGGCCGCAAGACGGCGCGTGACCTCGTGAGCACGACGGCGGACGTCCTCGTCCTTGGCGGCGGGATCGCCGGACTCACCGTGGCGCTCGAGGCCGCGCGGCGCGAGTTGAGCGTCATCATTCTCGACATGCCGCGCCCCGGCGCCGCCTCACGCGCCGCTGCAGGAATGCTCGCGCCATCCATCGAGGAGCTTCCGCCCGCGATGCGTTCCGCGGGGATCGCCGCGCGCGATTACTACCCGCACTATCTCGCCGCGCTGCACGACCGCACGGGGATCGACGTCCCGCTCGATCGCCGTGGGATCCTCCAGCTCACGTCCGACACCGACGCCGACGCGCTCCGCCGACGAGCACCGGCGGGCGCCGAGTGGCTCGACTCGGCCGCCCTCGCCGAGCGCGAGCCGGCATTCGCCAGCCACCACGGCGCGCTCCTTCATCCGTTCGATGGCGCCGTCGACAACCTGGTGCTCATGGACGCGCTCGAGCGGGCCATCGCGGGCACGGACGCGATCCGCCGCATCGGCGCCGAGGTCCTCTCGATCGACGCCGATCAACCGAGCGCCCTCACCCCGACGCGGGGGCGGTTCTTCGCCACGCGCCTCGTGCTCTGTACGGGCGCCTGGGCCGGCGGTCTCCCCGGTCTGCCGCGCCGGATCCCGGTTCGTCCCGTGCGGGGCCAGCTGCTCCGCCTGGATCAGTCGCCGACTCGCCACGTCGCCTATGGAGGCGGCGGCTACCTCGTTCCGCGCGGTGACACCGTGCTGATCGGCGCGACGAGCGAGGAAGCCGGCTTCGAGAACGAGACCTCGCTCGGGGGTCTCTCCGTGCTGCGGAGCATCGCCGCGCGCGCCATTCCGGCGCTGGCGAACGCCCTGGTCGTGGACCACTGGGCCGGCCTGCGCCCGATGTCGCTCGACACGCATCCGATCCTGGGAGCCGATCCCGAGTCCCCCGCATTGGTGTATGCGTGCGGCTACTCGCGAAACGGCATCCTCTTCGCCCCCTGGGCTGCGGCTCAGCTCGCCGGAGTGCTGCTTGGCGACGCGACTCCGGAGTTGGACCCGTTTCGCGTCGACCGCCCCGAATTGCGCTCGTCGCGCCACTGAGCCGCGGGTTCGGCGGAAGTCGGGCGTTGGACGTGCCGCCCATCGAGCCGCGGTCGCCACCGGAGCGTCCCGACGAGGGCGGATTCGACCATTTTGCACCTCTCGAAATCGCTATCCTCCTAGGCGGTCTTTAGAGGGTTATGCACACTTACTTGACCTCGCGTCGACCACTACCTTCCCGCTGAGCATGGGCGAACCCCTCTACCAGATCATGGGCCGGCATCGGGCCGAGGCGCTTCCGGAACGGAAGCCTTCCTGGCTCAAGGTGAAGGCGCCCGGAGGCCCGAACTACCTCCGCCTCAAGCAGCTCATGCGCAACCTCGACCTCCACACGGTCTGCGAGGAAGCGCACTGTCCGAACGTCGGTGAGTGCTGGGAGCACGGCACCGCGACCTTCATGATCCTCGGCGACGTCTGTACGCGGAACTGCGCCTACTGCGCCGTCGCCCATGGGCGGCCGCCGAAGTTCGACCCCACCGAGCCGGAGCGGGTCGCCGAAGCCGCGTCGACGATGCGCCTGCAGCACGTCGTCCTGACGTCGGTCGACCGCGATGATCTACCGGATTTCGGCGCCTGGGCGTTCGCCGAGACGATCCGGCAGATCAAGGCGCGGTCCCCTCAGACGTCCGTCGAGGTGCTCGTCCCCGATTTTCAGGGCCGCGAAGCCTCCATTCGGACGGTGCTCGAAGCGGAGCCGGACATCTACAATCACAACACCGAGACGGTGCCGAGATTGTACAAGAAGTGCCGGCCGGGCGGGCGATACGCTCGCGTCATGGACATCTTCACCACCTCGAAGCGTCTCGCCCCACAGATCCCCACCAAGACGGGGATGATCCTCGGCATGGGCGAGACGAACGAGGAGATCGTCGCCGTCATGAAGGATCTCCGCGCCGTCGACGTGGACATCCTCACCCTCGGCCAGTATCTGCGGCCGTCGGACGGCCACATCCCGCTCGATCGCTACGTCACGCCCGAGGACTTCCGCCGGTTCTATGCGATCGGCATGGAGCTCGGCTTCCGTCACGTGGAAAGCGGCCCGCTCGTGCGGTCCAGCTACCATGCGTGGGAGCAGGTCCAGGCGGCGGGCGTATGAAAACCGCGGTGGGGCATCGGAGGTCGAGGGTGACGCCAACGCCCCTCGAGACTCCGTGGCTTCAGACTTCCCACTCCCCACTCCCCACTCCACACCGAGCAGTTACGCCATGACCGCCACCCGGACCGAAAAGAAGCGAAAGTCCGATTCCGCCGCGGCCACGCAGCAGGGTGACCCCACGCTCAACCTCGAGCTGCTCCGATCGATGCTCCTTCAGCGCAGATTCGAGGAGCGATGCGCCGAGGCCTACGCGCTGGGCAAGATCGGCGGCTTCTGCCACCTGTACATCGGGCAGGAAGCGGTCAGCACCGGTGCGCTGTCGATGCTGCGCCCCGACGACTACGTCATCACGACCTACCGCGACCACGGCCCTGCCCTCGCGCGCGGCATGACACCGCGCGCCGTGATGGCCGAGCTGTTCGGCCGACAGGATGGCTGTGCGCGCGGCAAGGGCGGCTCGATGCACATGTTCGACACCAACACGAACTTTCTCGGCGGCCACGGCATCGTCGGCGGCCACGTCCCGATCGCGACGGGAGTCGGCTTCGCCATCAAGTATCGCGGCGGCGACCAGGTCATCGTGTGCTTCATGGGCGAGTCGGTGGTCAACACCGGCGCCTTCCACGAGGCATTGAACATGGCCGGGCTCTGGAAGCTTCCCTGCGTGTTCATCATCGAGAACAATCGGTACGGCATGGGCACCGCGCTCGAGCGGGCGTCGGCCATCCACGACATCTATGAGCGCGGGGCAGCGTACAACATGCCCCGCAACCAGTGCGACGGGCAGGACGTCTTCGCGGTCCGGCAGGCCGTCGGCGAGGCGGTCGAGCGCGCACGGAAGGAGCAGATCCCCACCCTGCTCGAGGTCCGCACCTATCGCTTCATGGGGCACTCCATGTCCGACGCGGTGAGCGGCACCTATCGGCCGAAGTCGGAGCTGGAGGAGTACATGAAGCGTGACCCGATCACGCTCCTGCGCACGCACATGCAGGAAGCCGGTCAGCTCACCGACGAGCAGCTCCAGAAGCTCGACGAGGAGCTCAAGGCAATCGTGCAGGACTCGTGGGACTTCGCCGAGTCCAGCCCCGAGCTGCCGGTGGAAGCGCTGTACGAGGATGTGTACGCGGATACGACGACGTAAGGGTGAGTTGGTGAATTGGATCGCTAGTGAGTTGGTCGGTGAACTAGTGAACTGAACGGCCCGGCCACAACCCGCGTGGAGCCGCCACGTGGAGTCGTACGCCGGTTGAGTGGCCCGTGCAGTTCAACTCACCAATCAACCGACCAGCTAACCAGCTACCCAACTCACTAACTCCCTGGTTCACCAGTTCTCTGGTTCCCAACTTTCTCGCTCATCAATGCCGGTAATCACATACAGAGACGCCCTCGGCGCCGCCATTCGTGAGGAGATGCAGCGCGACGATCGCGTGTTCCTCATGGGCGAGGAAGTCGCCGTCTATCAGGGCGCGTACAAGGTGTCCAAGGGATTCCTGCAGGAGTTCGGCGAGATGCGCGTCGTCGACACGCCGATCACCGAGCTCGGATTCGCCGGCGTCGGTGTCGGTGCGGCGATGGTTGGGCTCCGCCCGGTCATCGAGTTCATGACGTGGAACTTCGCGCTCCTCGCGCTCGATCAGGTCGTGAACGCCGCCGCGAAGATGCTGTACATGTCGGGCGGCCAGTACAAGATGCCGATCGTCTTCCGCGGCCCGAATGGCGCCGCCCTGCAGCTCTCGGCGCAGCACTCGCAGGCCTGGGAGAGCTGGCTCGCGCACATCCCTGGCCTCAAGGTCATCGCGCCCGGCACTCCGTACGACGCGAAGGGGCTCCTCAAGAGCGCGATTCGCGACGACAATCCGGTCTGCGTGCTCGAGGGGGAGATGCTCTACAACACCAAGGGCGAGGTACCCGATGAGGAGTATCTCATCCCGCTCGGCAAGGCGGAGCTCAAGCGCGAAGGCGAGCACTGCTCGATCATCACCCACGGCAAGATGGTGCTCGTCGCCCTCCAGGCCGCCGACCAGCTCGCGAAAGAGGGCATCAACATCGACGTCGTAGATCTGCGCACCATTCGGCCGATGGACGTCGAGGCGATCGGCGAGTCGGTGAAGAAGACCAACCGCGCCGTCGTGCTCGAGGAAGGGTGGGAGATGTGCGGCGTCGGCGCCCAGGTGGTGGATTACATCCAGCGCGACTGCTTCGACTACCTCGACGCGCCGGTCGTGCGCGTGCATCAGGCGGACACGCCGATGCCGTACGCGAAGGGCCTCGAGAAGGCCGCCAAGCCCGACCTGCCGAAGGCGATCGCCGCCGTTCGGAAAGTGATGTATCTCGACTGACCCCCCGAGTCACCGTCAATGGCAACCAAAGTCTTCATGGAGGCGCTCTCCCCCACGATGGAGGAGGGGCGCCTGGTCAAGTGGCTCAAGAACGAAGGCGACACGGTCAAGAGCGGTGAGGCGCTCGCCGAGGTCGAGACGGACAAGGCGATCATGGAGCTCGTCGCACGCGGCGACGGCGTGCTGCGGAAGCGGCTCATCAACGAAGGCGACACTGCACCGGTCGGCACACTCGCCGGTGTGATCGCCACGGCGGACGAGAACATCGATGCGCTAGTCGCCGGCGCCGGTGCTCCGGCCCCTGCGGCTGGCGCGCCGACTCCGGAGAAAGTGGTCGCCACGCAGCAGGAGACCGCGGGCGCTTCCTCCATCCCGCGTCGCGCCGAGGAATCGCAGGGCGAAGCCAGCACACCGCCGCAGCAGAAGGTGGCCGCGACGCCCCCCGCCTCTCCTGGTGGCGGCCCGGCGGCGCCCGCTCCCTCGGGTGGCAACATCCAGCCGCCCACCGGCGACGTTCGCTCGTCCCCGTTGGCCCGCCGCCTGGCCAGCGAGCGCGGGCTCGACCTCCACAGCGTGCAGGGCTCCGGACCGAACGGCCGCATCATCAAGCGCGACATCGAAGCAGCTGCCGCCGCCGGCGCCGCCGCGCCGAGCGCCGCGGCCGTCACGCCGAGCGCACCCGTCATCCCGCGCGAGGGCGACTACCACGACGAGCCGCTCACGAGCATCCGCAAGACGATCGCGCGCCGCCTCGGCGAGTCCATCGGTCCCATCCCGACGTTCTACCTCACCGCGGAGTTCGACCTCACGCGCGTGATGGAGATGCGAAAGGCGATGACGGAGCTTGGTGACCAGTTCAAGGTCTCCGTCAACGACGTGCTGCTGAAGGCGACCGCCGTCGCTCTCTCGCAGCACCCGGAAGTCAACGCACACTGGCTCAACGACAAGATCCGGTACCACAATCGCGTGCACCTCGGCATGGCCGTCGCCACCGACGATGGGCTGATCGTCCCCGTCATCTGGGATGCCGACCGCAAGCGCATGAGCGAGATCTCCCGTGAGGCGAAGGAGCTCGCCAAGCGGGCACGCGAGCGGAAGCTCAAGCCCGAGGAGTTCACCGGCTCGACCTTCTCGGTGAGCAACCTCGGCATGTTCGGCATCGACCAGTTCACCGCGATCATCAATCCCCCCGAGGCCGGCATCCTCGCGATCGGCACGAGCGAGGAGAAGCTCGTCGTCGTGAACGGCGAGCCCGTCGTGCGCAGCCGCGTGCGCGTCACGATGAGCTGCGATCATCGCATCATCGACGGCGCCGTCGGCGCGAAGTTCCTTCAGACGCTTCGCCGCCTGATCGAGAATCCTCTCATGCTCGTGTACTGACCATGGCTTCGTTCGACGTGATCTTCATCGGCGGCGGCCCCGCCGGCTACGTGGGCGCGATCCGCGCCGCCCAGCTCGGCCTCAACACCGCCGTCGTCGAGCGCGAAGGGCTCGGCGGCACCTGCGTCATCTGGGGGTGCATCCCGGCGAAGGCGCTGCTCGAGGCGGCATACATCGCCGAGAAGATGAAGAAGGCGCCCGACTTCGGTGTGACGCCCGGCGAGGTGAAGCTCGACTACGGCGTGGCGATGAAGCGGTCGCGCGCCGTCAGCACGCAGAACTCGAAGGGGGTCGAGTTCCTGTTCAAGAAGAACAAGATCACCTGGATCAAGGGCACGGCGAAGCTCACGGGCAAGAACTCCGTCAGTGTGAAGACGGCGGACGGAAAGGAGGAGAAGCACGACGCGAAGAAGGCGGTCGTCATCTCCACCGGCTCGCGCGTGAAGGGGCTGCCGCAGATCGGGTTGGAGCTGAACAAGAAGACCGTGATCTCGTCGGACGAGGCGCTCGTGCTGGAGAAGACGCCGAAGTCGATCGCCATCGTCGGCGCGGGCGCCGTCGGCTGCGAGTTCGCCGACGTCTTCTCCGCCTTCGGATCTCAGGTCACGCTGCTCGAGGTGATGCCGAACATCCTGCCCGTCGAGGACGCGGATTCGTCCAAGGAGGTCGAGCGCGCGTTCAAGAAGCGGAAGATCGACGTCCTCACCGGCGCCAAGATCTCGAACGTCAAGGTCGGCAAGGATGCCGTCACCATGACCGTCGAAGCCGCCGGCGAGAAGAAGGAGCTCAAGGTCGACATCGTGCTCGTCGCGGCCGGTCGCGCGCCGAACATCGAGGAGATCGGGCTCAAGGAGCAGGGCGTTCAACTCACCGATCGCGGCTTCATCAAGATCGGCGAGCGGATGGAGACGAGCGTGAAGGGGCTGTACGCGATCGGTGACGTGGCCGGTCCGCCGATGCTCGCGCACAAGGGAGAGCGCGAGGGCGTGGTCGTGGCCGAAGTGATCGCCGGCCAGCATCCCCATCTGTTCGACTACACGAACATCCCCGGGGCGACCTACTGCCACCCCGAGGTGGCGTCGGTCGGACTCACCGAGCAGCAGTGCAAGGAGCGCAAGATCGAGTACAAGGTCGGAAAATTCCCCTTCTCGGCCAGCGGCCGCGCCCGCACGTCCGGTGAGACGGAGGGCTTCGTGAAGATCATTCGTGGCGCCAAGTACGGAGAGATCCTCGGCGCTCACATCGTCGGCTCGCACGCCACCGAGTTGATCCACGAGCTCGTCGTCGCTCGCACGAACGAGTACACGGTGGAGGAGGTGGACTTGGCCATCCACGCACACCCGACGCTCGCCGAGGCGGTGGCTGAAGCGTCGCTCGACTCGCTTGGCAAGATGATTCACGCTTGAACAGCGATTTGACGGTTCTAACCTTCTTCTCATGTCCCAGCTCCTCGTCTCCGATCTCCGCACGATGCCGTACGCGGACGCGCTGGCGCTCCAGCGCGCGGTCGCGCGGGCGCGGATCAGGGGCGAGATCGCCGAGGACCTGCTGCTCCTCGTCGAGCATCCACCGGTGGTCACGCTCGGGCGCTCGTCGAAGGAGCGCCATCTGCTGGCGTCGCCCGCGCTGCTGGCCACGCGCGGTGTCGAGCTGTTCGAGGTCGAGCGCGGCGGCGACGTCACCTTCCACGGGCCCGGGCAGCTCGTCGGGTACCCGATCGTCGACCTCAAGCGCCACAAGCTGGATCTGCACTGGTACCTTCGGCAGGTCGAGGAAGCGCTCATCCGCGCCGTTGCCCCCCTCGGCATCGTCGGAGAGCGGAGCACGGGCTACACGGGTGTGTGGACGCAGGGACGCAAGCTCGCCTCGATCGGCGTCCACGCGCGCGACTGGGTGACGTGGCACGGCTTCGCCCTCAACGTCACGACCGATCTCGCCTACTTCGATCTCATCGTCCCATGCGGCATCGCCGCGGTGGAGATGACCTCGGTCGCGCGCGAGCTTGGCACGCCGGATGACGCGCGCGCGGCGCTCGAGCACGACGTCCGTACGCGCGTCGCCGACGCATTCGGCGAGGTGTTCTCGCTCGAGCTCGCGACCCTCGACCCGGACGAGCTGACGCGGACCGCGGTTTCGATCGTCGAGGTCTAGTTTCCGGCCCGCTCGCCGGAGCGAGCGGCGATTCCGCCATCGGACGCGCGTCGGAGGTTCGGCAACCTTTCGGGCCCGAACCTATATTGTCGCCCATGGACGACGAGCCTCGCCTTTATCGACCGCGTCCGCGGGAGCTTCCGACCAACGACGAGCGCACGCTCCTCGCCTCGCTCAATCCCGACCAGGCGCGGGCCGTCACGTTCGGCGATGCGCCGCTGCTCGTCATCGCGGGAGCGGGCACCGGAAAGACGCGAACGCTCGTCCATCGCGTCGCGTTCCTGATCGAGCGAGGTGTCGCGCCAGAGCGGATTCTCCTGCTCACGTTCACGCGGCGCGCCGCGGCAGAGATGCTGTCGCGTGCCGAGCGGCTGGTCGGTCCGGCGGGCGCACGGGTACATGGCGGCACCTTCCACTCCGTCGGCCACCGGCTGCTGCGGCAGTTCGGCGGCGCCGCCGGGCTCCCGGCCGATTTCACCATCATGGACCAGGGCGACGCGCAGGACCTGATGCAGCTCGCCCGCGGCGCCCAGGGCCACGCCAAGTCGGCAAAACGGTTTCCGAAGAAGGAGACGCTCCACTACCTGTATTCGAGGCACGTCAACACCGAGCTCCCACTCGACGAACTGCTTCATCGCGAGGTGCCGCACTTCCTCGAGTACGAGGAGCAGATCACGGCGCTCTTCGCCGACTACACGCTGCGCAAGCAGGAGCGGAATCTCGTCGACTACGACGACCTCCTGCTGTTCTGGGCGACGATGCTCGAGGCATCCCCCGACCTCGCCGCGCGGATCGCCGGTCTGTACGACCACCTGCTGGTCGACGAGTACCAGGACACCAACCTCCTTCAGGCGCGCATCCTTCGCGGAATGTGCTCGACCCATCGCCGACTCACCGTGGTCGGCGACGACGCCCAGAGCATCTACTCCTTCCGCGGCGCGCACTTCCGGAACATCCTCGACTTCCCCAAGCAGTTCCCAGGCACCACCCTCGTCACGCTCGCGCAGAACTATCGCTCCACCGCGGCGATCCTCACGCTCTCCAACACGCTCATCTCGCGCGCCGAGGAGCGATTCACGAAGGACCTCTGGACGGCGCGGGATGGCGGCGAGAAGCCGTGGCTGGTGACGGCGAAGGACGAGGCCCAGCAGACGCGATTCGTCGTCGACCGTGTGCTGCAGATGCACGAGGGCGGCGTGCCGCTCCGCGAGATGGTCGTTCTCTTCCGCGCCGGCTACATGTCGGCCGATCTCGAGATCGAGCTGACCAATCGTAAGATCCCGTTCGAGAAATGGGGCGGCCTGAAATTTCTCGAGGCGGCTCACGTGAAGGATGTCCTGGCGTTCCTGCGCGTGTCCGACAATCCGCGCGACGAGGTGAGCTGGTACCGCATCCTCATGCTGATGCCGGGGATCGGTGATTCCACCGCGCGCGCCCTCATGGCATCCATGCAGGAACGGGCATGGGATCCGGACGCGTTCACGCATCTCATCGCGCCGCCGCGTGCCCGCGAGGCGCACCGCTCGCTCGCGACGTTGTTGCGTCAGCTGCGGGGTGTAGGAGCCGTTCCCGCCGGAGAGGAGGGCGGCGCGCGGGTCGCGAGCGACATCGCGGCGATTCGTGCGCTCTACGACGCCATTCTGAAGGAGAAGTACGATCGCCCCGAGGCGCGGCTCGCCGATCTCGATCAGCTGCGCACGATCTCCGCGAGCTACCCCTCGCGCACGACTTTCCTCGCCGCGCTCGCCCTCGATCCCCCTTCCAGCACCCAGGACCTCGCGGGAGGGAGCGAGTCGGAATCCGATGCGCTCGTCCTCAGCACGGTGCACAGCGCGAAGGGAAAGGAATGGAAGGCGGTGTTCCTCATCTGGGCGGTGGACGGATGGTTCCCTTCCTCGCGCGCCGTCGAAGACCCGGACGAGCTGGAGGAGGAGCGCCGACTCATGTACGTCGCGCTCACCCGCGCCAAGGACGAGCTGGCGATCGTCTACCCGATGCAGGTCTACGGCACACGGCGAGGCGCCGACTACTCCATCGACCAGCTTTCGCGCTTCCTCGACCGTGGGGTTCGCGCGACGATGCAACGGATCGTGGTCGAGGAGCCTGGCGAGCCGCCCGCACCGACTCCGGCTCCCGCCGGTCAGCCCGCGATCGACCTCCGGGCCATCATGCGCGGTCGATTCACGAAGTAGGCCCTCGTCCACTTTCGGCCGCGCTCGGCCCGCGCGACAGTGAATCGCGGCCCAGCGCGCGAAGCGCCTCGAACGGATGCTTCCGATCGGCCTTCGCCGCCTCGACGATGTCGCGGATCGTCCGGCGCAGGTCGCCGCCACGCCGCGTGAGCACGGCGTCGAACGCATCGAGATCGGTGAGGTAGACCCGCCGCGCCAGCACCACGGCGTTGTCGATCCGGATGCGCTGGACGGATCCGATCTTCATCGTGCGAAGCTGCGGAGCGACCGTGTCGCGCAGCGTGGCACGCGCCCTCGCATAGATGGTATCGCGGACTGCGATGCGCGCGGCGACGCGGGCCGGCTCCTCTCCGGGCAGCGCCGCGAAGGCGGAATCGACGCGGGCGTAGAGCGAAGCCCAGAACCGTCCCAGCACTTTCTCGTCCTCCCACCGGTCGGCGACGACCTGCGCCGCCGCTGTCTGTCCGCGCGCGCGGAAGAACCGCTCCGCGCCGCGCGAGCCGACGAAGTTCGCGAAGCTCTCGTTGAACACCGCACCACCCGGCGCATAGAAGGTGTTGTGGGTGAGCTCGTGAATGACGGTATTGGCGACGGTGAGCGAGTCGGCGCGGAGCGTCGTCGGCAGGAGCGGATCGTTGAACCAGCCCAGGGTGCTGAACGCCGACGCAGCGCCGAGCCGGGCGTCGAATCCGTCAGCCGTCAGTTGCCGCTCGGCGGCGCGTGCGGCGTCGAAGTCGAAGTAGCCCTTGTACGGCACTCGTCCGACGATCGGGAACCACCACGTGCGCGCCCGGAGCTTGTCGCGATATGCGCCGGAGAGGAGGAGGACGAGCGTGTCGCGGTCGAGACGACTGTAGGCCGTGAAGCTCTGACCGGTCTCCAGTCCGAGCGAGTCGTGGGCGTAAGCGCGGGCCGCGAGCACGAGCACGAGCTTGGCGCGCAGCGACGGCGTCGTGCTCGGATCGTCCACGAGCTCGGCGATCGGCCGGCGGCGCAGGAGGATCTTCCCCTCCTCCCAGCCCGCGCGCAGGAGGTACCGACCGGTGGGCGCGAGCACGAGGTAGGCGACGATCGCGAGCACGATGACGGCGAGCGTGCGCGCCGCTCGCCGTATCCACTTAACTCGTTGATTTTTCTTCACTTCCACGCCATGTCCGCAGAGGCTCGTGCTTTTGACGCACCGGGTCGCGGTCGCTATTCTTCCTAAGATGTCCTTCGTCCATCTCCACTGCCACTCGGAGTACTCCCTCCTCGATGGCGCGAACCGCATCGACGATCTGATCGCCCGAGCGCTCGAGTTCGAGCAGCCGGCGCTGGCGATCACGGATCACGGGAATCTCCACGCGGCGTGGGAGTTCCAGGAGAAGGCGAAGAAGGCGAAGCTCAAGCCGATCATCGGCATGGAGGCGTACGTCGCCCCGGGTGATCGGCGCGTGAGGGGACGGCCCACACCGGGTGCGAAGCCGTACTACCACCTCGTACTGCTGGCGCGGGACATGGCCGGGTACCGCAACCTGGTCAAGCTCTCGTCGCTCGCCTACACGGAAGGCTTCTACACGAAGCCGCGCGTCGACCGTGAGCTGCTGGCGAAGTACAGCGAGGGGCTGATCGTAAGCTCCGCATGCCTCGCCGGCGAGATCGCCACCAAGCTCGAGGCAGGCGACATGGAGGGCGCGCGCGAGGCGGCATCCTGGTACGCCGACGTCTTCAAGGACCGCTTCTACCTCGAGGTGCAGGCTCACGACTCCGAGGGGCAGGCTCGGCACAACGCGCAGATCCTCAAGCTCGGCACGGAGCTCAACCTGCCGATCGTCGCGACGAACGACGCGCACTTCCTCCGCGACTCCGACCACGACGCGCACGACGTGCTGCTCTGCATCGGTCTGGGCAAGGACTACAGCGACCAGAACCGGATGCACTACGACCGGGGACTCTATTTCAAGAGCGCCCCCGAGATGCTCGAGCGCTTCCCCGAGCGCCCCGAGGTCCTCGAGAACACGCTTCGAATCGCCGACGAAGCCGGGTTCGCGTTCGAGAAGAAGTACT
>Ga0066652_100001145_pt1 | contig 13406 bp, 13 predicted proteins | sample GraSoiAngelo_101_FD_71413 | JGI IMG/M metagenome (GOLD analysis project Ga0066652, IMG submission 71413) | Grasslands soil microbial communities from the Angelo Coastal Reserve, California, USA - 14_0903_02_30cm | ecosystem: Environmental > Terrestrial > Soil > Grasslands | place: USA...
GGCCAGCCGTCGCTGGGTGTCGCCGGGCGGCGTCTCGCCGGCGGCGATGTCGAAGCGGCGCTTCAGCGTCTCGAGCGCGGTCAGGAGCCGATCGATGTCGACCGGCTGCGGCCGCGTCACGCGCACGGGCGCCACGATGGGCGCGAAGTCGTGGATGATCTTCTGCTTCTCCGGCTGATCGTCGGGGATGAGCAGCAGCGTGGAGTCGACCTCGGAGACTGTCGGCAGCGCGCGGAACGCGTGCTGCTTGCGCCGGAGCTCGTCGAGCGTCGTCGCGCTCGACAGCGCGGCGAAGCCCGAGCGCCCGGAGGTCGCGAGGATCTTCTTCTCCCAGATGACCGACTCGGTGCCCTTGGCCTGGAGGTTGAGCAGGTTGTAGTCGAAGCGGACTTTGCCGAAGGCGTACACGGAGACGGCGGCCAGCAGCGCCGAGGCCGCCATCACGGTCTTGGGATGACTGGTGATCCAGTCGACGAACGGGACGTGCATGCGCTCGAGGCGAATCGCGCGCGGGATGGTGACGCCGACGCGATCGAGATGCCGCCGGTCGACCAGCATCAGCATGGCCGGGAACACGAACATCATCGCCACCCACGACAGGATCAGCGCGGAGCCGGCGATGAAGCCTAGTTCCTGGAGCCCGCGGAAGTCGGTGAGGATCAGCACGTAGAACGTGGCGGCGGCGGTGATCGCGCTCAGCAGCATCCCGGGCCCGCTCCGCATCGCGGTGATCTCGATCGCCTCGCGCAGGTTGCGGCCGAGGAAGAGCTCCTCCTCGTAGCGGAACAAATAATAGATGCCGTAATCGATGCCGATGCCGATGACGATGGGAATGAACATCACGGAGAAGAGCGACAGGTGGCCGACCACGAGCGTGGCCACGCCGATCGACCAGGACAGGGCGAGTGCCAGGACGATCAGCATGAGGAGCGGCTTGCCCACGCGCAGGAACGCCGCGATCAGCAGGCCGAGCGTGAGGGCGAAGGCAAGCAGCGTCGCGCGCTCGCTGTCGCGGAACGCCGCCGTCATCTCGTCGTTCGACAGCGCCGGCTTGCCGGTGACGCCGACCTCGACGTCGGGGAACTCGGCGCGCAACGAGGCCACGGTGGCGCGCACGCCCTCGATCGCGTCGCGATCGCCCGTGAAGCTGCCGTGCTTCGTCGTGGGCTCGGCGAGGATGAAGAGCAGGCGCTGATCGTCGGACAGGAAGTAGCCGGCGCCTTCGCTGCCCTCACCGCCGACGGAGAAGAGGCCGCCCCACGGCGAGCGGTACGGCGTCGGGCGATCGAGCCGCCCCGCGATCTGCGTCACCACGTCGTTGACGAAGCGCAGATCGAGCGAGCCCTTGGAGCCGCCGGGGCCCGTCTCGAGCCCGAGGTCGAGCAGGCCGGTGACGAATGCCTGGGCGATCGACGTCGCGATACCGTCCACGAGCTGATCGAGCGTGGGCCGTTCCGCGAACTTCTCCATGAACTCCTGGTAGTCGAAGACGCGCTCGCGAATCTCCTTGAGCCGGTCGGTCGACAGGTACAGCAGCGCCCGTCCCTCGAACTGCTTGGGATCGATGCGGTAATTGATGCGGTCCAGCGGCACGCGGTTGACGCGCAGCTCACGCACGAGGCGGTTGGCGTAGATCGTCGCCTCGGGCAGCGACGGCGCCTGGACGGCCAGCACCAGATTGTCGAGATCGCCGAACTCCTGGCTGTACTCGACGTATTTCTCGATGAAGCGCTTGCCCTGCGGTAGCAGCGCGCGCGTGGATGTGGCGAAGGTGAGGAAGGTGAGGGCGTAGACCACGGACAGCGCTGCGAGCACGGCGGCGGCGGTCACCGTCAGTCCCGGCCGTGCGCAGGCGAGCCGGACGAGACGGCGCAGCAGGCGCCCGGTCCGAGACGTCACGCGGAACTACTCTTCGCCGGCGATGAACCGCTCCAGCCGCTGGCGTGCGGCGTCATCCGCCCACTGCTCCGGCGGTGATTTCATGAGGTAGGCGGACGGCGCGACGAGCGCGCCTTTGAGCCCGCGGTCGAGCGCGATGCGGCAGCAGCGGATGGCGTCGATGACGACGCCCGCCGAGTTCGGCGAGTCCCACACCTCGAGCTTGAGCTCGACGTTGATGGGCTGGTCGCCGAACGAGCGGCCCTCGAGCCGGATGTGAGCCCACTTGCGGTCCTCGAGCCACGGCACGTAGTCGCTGGGGCCGATGTGCACGGCGTCGGTGGCCAGCTCGTGAGCGAGCTGCGAGCGCACGGCGTCGGTTTTGCTGATCTTCTTGGAGACGAGCCGGTCACGTTCGAGCATGTTGTAGAAGTCCGTGTTGCCGCCGAAGTTGAGCTGGCTCGTCCGCTCCAGGCGCACGCCGCGGTCCATGAACAGCTTGGCCAGCACGCGATGCACAATGGTGGCGCCGAGCTGCGACTTCACGTCGTCACCGACCACCGGCAGGCCGCGATCCTCGAAGCGGCGCCGCCAGTACGCCTCGCGCGCGATGAAGACGGGAATGCAGTTGACGAACGCGCAGCCGGCGTCGAGCACCTGCTCCACATACCACTTGGTGGCCATCTCGCTGCCGACGGGCAGGAAGTTCACGACCACGTGCGTGTTGGTCTCGCGCAGGATGCCCGCGATGTCCGCGGTCGAGCCCGGCGCCTTCTTGATCATCTGGGCGAGATAGGTGCCGAGCCCGTCGTGCGTCATGCCGCGCTGCACGGGCACGCCGAGCGGCGGCACGGAGGCGAACTTCACGGTGTTGTTGGGCGCCTCGAAGATCGCCTCGGCGAGGTCCTTGCCCACTTTGCGCGCATCGATGTCGAAGGCGGCGGAGAACTCGATGTCGCCGACGTGGTAACCACCGAGCCGCGGGTGCATGAGCCCGGGGATGAACCCGTCGTCCGGCGCCTGACGATAGTAGTGGACGCCCTGGACGAGAGAGGAAGCGCAATTACCGACGCCGATGATGGCAACTCGGACGGATCCCACGGATGGCCTCCTGGCTCGGATGGCGCGCTCGCTGCTGCGCGGGGCCGATCGTGCGTCAGTGTAGCACAGCGTCGTGTAAAATCTCGGAAGTGCACGACCGAAAGGAGGGCTCGTGAGCCAGGGAACGATGACACCGGTCGCCGACGAGATCGAGCGCGCGCTCGCCCGTCTCGACATCGCCGCCGTCAAGCGGACCTACTGGGAGCAGAACGAGTTCTTCGATCTCGAGCGCTGGGTGCCGGCCTCGATCATCGAGCGCATGGTCGCCGAGGTCGAACGTGTCCGCCCGGCCGTGCATCGCAACTACATCCCGCGTCACAAGAAGGGCGGCAGCGTCAGCTACTACACACTCGTGGAGCAGGCGCCGACCATCCTGGCCTTTTATCGCGCGCCCGCGTTCATCCGCTTTCTGGCCGACGTCACGGGCCAGCCGCTCCAGCCGTGCCCCGACAGTGATCCCCACTCGTGCGCGCTGTACTTCTACACGGAGCCGGGCGATCACATCGGCTTTCACTTCGACACGTCGTACTACAAGGGCAGCCGCTACACGGTCCTGATCGGTCTCATCGAGCGCTCGTCGAGCCGGCTCGTCTGCCAGCTCTTCAAGGACGATCCTCAGGGGCGCCCCATCGACGAGCGCCGACTCGCGACGCATCCCGGCACGCTCGTCGCGTTCAACGGTGACAAGCTCTGGCATTCCATCACGCCGCTCGGCGAGAACGAAGAGCGCGTGAGCCTGACCCTGGAGTACGTGACCGATCCGTCGATGCACCCGCTGAAACGGCTCTTCTCGAACCTGAAGGACTCGTTCGCCTACTTCGGCCTCAAGACGGTGTTCACGGGCGGCGGCCGACGGCGGCCGAGGGCCGCCACGGCGGCGCGCACGACCCAGTAGGCGTTCGAGCCGAGCGTGACGATCACCATCAGCACCGGCAGCAGCGAGGGCACGAACGCGCGCAGCGCGATGAACAGCACCAGCAGCGCATAGAAGCCGTCGCGCGAGCCGAAATCCTCCACGGCGCCGCCCATGCCGCCGGTGCCGCGCGGTGGCCACCACTTGGCCACGAACGCGCTGGCCATGATGCCCGCCGCGCCCACGATGCCGAGCCCGACGCCCACGCCGGTGAGCATCTCGGAGGTCACGCCCATCGCCACCACGGTGAGCGCGTGCACGAGCGTGTCGGCCACGGTGTCGAGCCATTCGCCCAGCCGCGACTCGGCCAGCGTGAGGCGCGCCACCTCGCCGTCGGAGTGGTCGAGGATGACGGCCACGATATAGATGAAGAGGCCCGCCAGCGCGCTAGGGGGCGTGGCGCGCCAGAAGCACCACACGGCGACGAGTCCCAGGATCAGGCTCGTCACGGTAATCGCATTGGGCGTCACCCCGAGCGCGATGGCCGCGCGCGTGACGTGACGCGAGAAGCGGCGGTGCAGCTGGATGTCGAGATTCGTGTCGATCGCGCTGCCGAGCAGGTCGTGCAGGCGGCGCTCGGCCGCCGTCAGTCCCGCGGCGTCACGCGCGACGACGCAGCGCGCGTCGATGTCAGGCGCCACGCGGCGGCGCGCGAGCTCGTCGCTCAGCGGCGCACCGGCGGCGAGCGGCGCCGCCAGCGCCTGGGCCAGCGCCGTGTCGGCGATCAGCGCGGGTGCGTCGGTCCCCGATGGCGCGGCCACCGCGGCGCCGGGCGTGCGGGCGAGGAGCGCGCGCAGCACATCGGCGGGGACGACGACCGAGGCCGGGACGAGCAGCAGCGGCCCTGGTTCGGGCACGTCGCCGTCCTTGAGCCACACGACGGCCGCGCGGGCGCGCGGCGAGGCGGCGACGGCGGCGCCGGTGGCGGTGTCGCGCAGCGTATCCGGCACGTACACCGTGCTGATCCCCGCGCGCACGGCCGCGGCGATCGCGCGGAATCCGAGCGGCCGATGAGCGACGACCGCGTGCGCCGCGCTCAGGTCGTCGGGGGTCGAGAAATAGAGGGCGGCGCGGTCGATCACGCGCCGTCCAGCCGGACGACGTGCGGCAGCACGTCCGCCTCGGCGCGGCGCAGGTCTTCGGCGAAGTCGATTTCCGTCCAGCGCAGGCCCGTGACGTCCACCCAGCCCACGTGGTGAGAGGTCACGAGCATGTGCAGCGCGTCCTCATACTCGTTCATGCCCTGGCTCTCCTCGATGACCTGCTCGAGGAAGCGCACGAAGGCCGGTCCGGCCTCGGCGCCGCACTTGAAGAAGCCGACGCCCTCGCCGACGACGTCCCACCCCTCCGGCATCACCTTCTTGCCGAGGGCGATCACGCGGTCGCCGCGGGCATAGACCTTGACCTCCTCGCCGGTGTCGGCAAAGCCGCGATCGAGCAGCAACGCGCTCGGCGCGGGCGCCGCCAGCAAACGACGCAGGAACTCCCGCGGGAACAGCACGTCAGCGTCCATCACCAGCGCGGGCTCGCGCAGGTAGTGCCGCGCGGCGTAGAGCGAGAGCACCGAGCCGCGCGTGTACTCCGGGTTGACGACGTAGTCGATGACCATGCGTCCCACGCGCTCGCCGGCCGCCTGCCGGACCTGGTCGGCGCAGTGTCCGACGACCAGAACCGAGCGGCGTACGCCGGCCCAGGCCAGCGCCTCGAGCATGCGGCCGAGGATCGGCCGGCCGCCGACCGGCAGCAGCGCCTTGTGCGTGTTGTCGGTGAGCGGCGCGAGCCGGCGCGCGACGCCGGCCACGAGGATGATCGCCGTCACAGCCTGCGGCCTCAGACCCGCCGCGCCGGTTCGGCGGCCGAGCCCATCTCTTCGTTGCGCGACTTCATCTTCTTCACGAGCTCGGCGAAGGAGGACGTCTGGATGATCTTGTTGAACTGCGTCCGGTAGTTCGATACGAGGCTGACGCCCTCGATGATGACGTCGTAGACGAGCCAGCGGTCACCCTTCTTGAGCATGCGGTACTCGATCGGCACGTCGGTACCCGTCTTCGTGACGAGCTTGCTCTGCACCGCGGCCAGGTCACCCTCGACCTTGTCGCTCACGTACTGGATCTTCTCGCCGCCGTACAGCTCGATCTTGGAGATGTACGACCGCTCCAGGAGATCGCCGAAGAGCTTCACGAACTCGTCGCGCTCGGCGGGCGTGCGCGCCGCCCAGTGCCGTCCGAGCGAGCGCTTGGCCGTCTCGCCGAAGTCGAAAATGTCCTCGGCGATCTTGCGCACGGCCACCCGCTTGTCCTTCGGCTTGTCCTTCAGCGTGGGATCGTCGAGCAGCTTGAGCACGCGATCCACCTGCGCCTTGAGCTGGTCGATCGGCTCGCCGGCGAGCGTCCGCGGCGGCCCGGCCAGGGCCAGCGTGACGATCAGGGCGCTCGTGACCAGAAATCTCATATCACACCTTGCCGAAGATGTATTTCGACAGCAGCTCTTCGAAGTCGACGGGCGCCTCCACGTCGCGGATCTTTCCGCCGGGCGGAATGAGCTTGTCGGAACCGCCGGGGCTGATCCGCACGTACTTCTCGCCGATGAGACCCTTGGTCTTGATCGACGCGATCGAGTCTTCCTGCAGCTTGACGCCCTTGTTCACGCGCAGCTTCACGCGCGCCTGATAGTTGTCGAGACCGATCGAGTCCACGCGCCCGATCTCGACGCCCGCGATCTCCACGGTCGAGCCGGCCTTGAGCCCACCCACCGAGGGAAAGTCTACCGTCACCACGTAGCCGCGGCCGCCGAGAAACGACACCCGGCCGAGCTGGACAGAAAGATACGCCAGGGCCACGATGCCGAGCACCATGAACAGGCCGACTACAATGTTGACCCGCGTGCGCTCCATCAGGTTCCCTCCGGCTCCCCGCGAATGAACTTCTGGACGATCCGGTTCTGTGAGGCCTGCAGCTGGGCCGGCGGCCCGACCTCCACGATACGACCGTCGTGGAGCATCGCCACGCGGTCGGCGATCTCGAAGATCTCGGGGATCTCGTGACTGACCATGACCGCCGTGAAGCGGTGACGGCGGTGGAGGTCGAGGATCAGGTGGTGGATCGTGTTGACGAGGACGGGATCGAGCCCCGTGGTCGGCTCGTCGAAGAACACGATCTCGGGCTCGGTCACGAGCGCGCGCGCGATGGCCACGCGCTTACGCATGCCGCCCGAGACCTCGGCGGGATATTTCTGGCCCATGCCCTCGAGTCCCACCTGGGCGAGGGCCGAGTCCACGCGCTTGGCGATCTCGGCTTTCGGCAGCCGCACCTTCTCGCGCAGGGGAAAGGCGACGTTGTCGGCGCAGCGCATCGAGTCGAAGAGCGCGCCGCCCTGGAAGACGACACCGTAGCGCCGGCGGATCGCGTCGAGTGGCTCGCCGCTCAGGCGCGTGATCTCCTGGTCGTCCACGAGGACGCGGCCGGCATCGGGCTGTAGCAGGCCGATGAGGTGCCTGAGAAAGACCGACTTGCCGCCGCCGCTGCGGCCGATGATCACGGTGATCGAGCCCGTCGGGATCTCGAGGTCCAGGCCGCGCAAGACGAGCTGCGAGCCGAAGCGCTTGGTGAGATTTTCGACTTTTATCATAAGCTCGCCTCGAACGGCGGGGACTCACGCAGACTCGCCTCGCCTTCGGCTGCGGCTCGCACCGCGGCCCCGCGACGTTCTGCGGCTCGCACTACCATACCGACCCGATGAAGTAGTCCCAGACGAGGATCAGGACGGAGGAGAGCACAACGGCCTGCGTGGTCGCGCGTGCCACACCCTCGGCGCCGTGGCCGACGTGAAAGCCTTTGTAGGCGCACACCCACGTGACGATCACGCCGAACGAGACGGACTTCCAGAAGCCGAGCGCGATATCGGCGAAGTCGACGAACGTCTGCATCTCGCCGAAGTACGTCCCGGGCGAGAGCCCCAGCAGCTCGACGCCGACCAGATAGCCGCCGAAGATGCCGAGGACATCGAAGATCGCCGTCATCAGCGGGAAGGTGAGGATGCCGGCGAAGATCGACGGCGCCACCAGGTAGCGCATGGGACTGAGGGCCATGACCTCCAGCGCGTCGATCTGCTCGGTGATGCGCATGATGCCGAGCTCGGCGGTGAGCGCCGAGCCCGCGCGGCCCGTCACCATCAGGGCGGCCAGCACCGGACCGAGCTCGCGGATCAGCGACAGCGCCACCGCCGGGCCCAGGAACGCCTCCGACCCGAAGCGCGAGAGTGTGAGGAAGATCTGCAGGCCGAGCACCATCCCGGTGAAGGCGCCGGTCAATAAAATGATCAGCAGCGAGCGGAAGCCGATGAAGTTGATGCGGTCGACGAATGCCCAGAACTTCAGCGGCGGAGTGACCATCGCCCCGACAGCGCCGCCGAGGAAGGCACCGAATCGTCCGAGCGAGTTGACGCCCTCGATCGTCCAGCCGCCGAGGAGGTCGAGCGGGCGCAGGACTGCGGGAACGGTGGACACGCTCATTTCCGGGCGCGGCGATACACGCCGAGGGCCCAGAGCGGGAAGTAATTCGCGTAGAGGTGGTACTTCAGATAGAACACGCGCGGGAAGCCGGTGCCGTTCCAGTACGGATCGTCCCAGGAGCCGTCGGCGCGCTGCGTGCGCAGCAGATACTCGACGCCGCGCTCGACGGCCGGTCCGCTCGTGTGGTCTGCGGCGAAGAGTCCCAGCAGCGCCCACGCGGTTTGGCTCGGCAGCGACTCGCCGATGCCGGCCAGCTCGGGCTTCGCGTAGCTCTCGCACGTCTCGCCCCAGCCGCCGTCCCGGTTCTGGCGCCGCAGCAGCCAGCGCACGGCACGCTGCACGTATTCGTGCCGGGGATCGACGCCCATCGCGCCGAGGCCGCGCAGCACCGACCACGTGCCGTAGATGTAGTTGACGCCCCAGCGCCCGTACCAGGGCCCGTCGTGACGCTGCGAGCGGCGGATGAAGTGGATGGCGCGCTCGACGGCCTCGAGGTCGCGCGGATAGCCGAGCGTGCCGAGCAGCTCGAGCCCGCGGCCCGTGAGGTCCTCGGTCGAGGGATCGAGCAGCGCGCCGTGATCCGCGAACGGGATGTTGTTCAGGTAGAGGCGGTTGTTGTCGGCGTCGAACGACGCCCAGCCACCATCCTCGTTCTGCATCCCGAGGAACCAGCCGACCCCGCGCTCCTTCGCCAGCCGCACGCGATCGGCGTCGAGGCCGTGGATCTTCTCGAGCGCCATCAGGACCATGGCCGTGTCGTCGAGGTCCGGATAGAAGTCGTTGCCGTACTGGAACGCCCACCCGCCGGGCTGCACGTGGGGCCGCTTCACTCGCCAGTCGCCGGAGACGAGGACCTGCGCGCCGAGCATCCATTCCGCCGCGCGCACGAGTGCTCCATGATCGGGGGGCAGGTCGCTTTCGATCAGCGCGTTCGCGGCGAGCGACGTGTCCCAGACCGGCGAGGGGCAGGGCTGGTAGTAGAGCTCGTCGCCGCGCTCGACCACGAGCGCCTCGATCTCTTTCAGCTGGCCCAGCACGAGCGGGTGATCCTCCGGATAGCCGAGCAGCCGCAGCGCGATGATCGAGTTGGCCATGGCGGGGTAAATGCCGCCGAGGCCGCCGGGCACCGCCGTGCGCTCCTCCAGCCACTCGCGCGCGGCGTCGATGGCGCGCTTGCGCAACGGCCGCGGCGAGAACCGCTCCCAGATCTTGAGCCCGTCGTCGACGGCGATGAAGAACGACTTCCAGAACAGGCCACGCCACGAGAAGGGCTCCGGCACCCGCGGAAAGCGCAGGCTCGTGTTCTCGCGGCCCTCGGGCCAGAGCTCGTCGAGTGCTAAGTGACGCGGCAGCCAGCGGACCGGCTTGCGGTCCATGATGATCAGCAACGGCACGATCACGCAGCGCGACCAGTACGAGACCTCGTAGATGTTGAAGAGGAAGAACGGCGGCGGCAGCAGCATGATCTCGGCGGGCATCGTCGGCACGCCGTTCCAGTCGTACTCGCCGAACTGGGCCAATAATATTTTGCAGAAGACGTTCGCCTTGGCGGGACCACCCATGGCCAGGACGCGGGCACGCGCGCGCTGCATCGCCGGATCCTCCGGCGACACCCCGGCCAGCTTCATCGCGAAGTAGATCTTGATCGTCGCCGAGAGGTCGGACTCCCCGCTTTCGAAGAGGCTCCAGCCGCCGTCCTCGTTCTGACGCCGGCGCAGGTAGGTGACGGCGCGGCGCTCGACGCTGCGGTCGACGCGATCGATGAGCTGACGCAGCAGGAGCGCTTCTGCGGTCAGCGCGCGATCTGCCTCGAGCTCGCCGACCCAATGACCATCGGCCGCCTGGCACGACAACAGGTGCTGCTGGGCGCGCGCGACCGCCTCGTCCAGAGCCGTCACGAGCCGAAATGTTAACATGCACCGCGACGTTCCAGCATGGACCTCGTTCTCGGCACCCTCGTCCTCCGGTGGTACGTCTTCACGTTCGTCGCGTGTTTCCTCGTCGCGAGCGCACGGGATCTCGGCTGGCGAGGCACGCTGGTGTTCGCGGCGTGGGTGTGGACCCTCGCGTGGGTCTGCGAGCTCGCCTCGACGCGCGTGGGCGTGCCGTTCGGCCTCTACTCCTACACGGGCGCCACACGCGGGCAAGAGTTGTACATCGCCGACGTCCCGCTGATGGACGCCCTCTCGTTCACGTTCCTCGCCTACGCGGCGTTTTGCCTCGCGCGGGCCGCGCTGGGACCACGCAGCGGGGCGTGGGCGCTGGCGACCACGAGCGGCATTCTGATGATGCTGCTCGACGTCGTGATCGATCCCATCGCGCTGCGCGGCGACCAGTGGTTCCTCGGGCGCATCTTCTATTATGCGGAGGGCGGCGTGTACTTCGGCGTGCCGCTCTCGAACTTCGTGGGCTGGGCCCTCGTCGGCACCGCCGCCGTCGGCGGCTATCTCGTGCTGACGCGCGACGCCCGCGGATGCCGGAACGCGCCAGGAATCGCGTTATACTACGCGGTGCTTGCGTTCAATCTGGCGGTAACGGTGTGGATCCGGGAGTGGGTCCTGCTCGGTCTCGGCCTGCTATTGCATGTCGCGACCGTCGCTGTGCTGTACGCTGGGCGTCATCGGCCGGCCATGGGGCCGGGCATGGAGAGCCAGAAGGCATGAGCGTTCCGCTGTCGCAGATGTGGACGGTCGCGACCTACGTCCTCAAGCAGCGCCTCCGGCGAAACCGTCGCTATCCCCTGGTGCTCATGCTCGAGCCGCTGTTTCGCTGCAACCTCGCCTGTGCGGGCTGCGGGAAGATCCAGTACCCCGGCCACATCCTGAGAAAGCACCTCACCGTCGAGCAGTGCCTGGCCGCCGTGGAGGAGTGCGGCGCGCCCATGGTCAGTATTCCCGGCGGCGAGCCGCTCATGTATCCGGAGATCGGCCCGCTCGTGGCCGAGCTGGTGAAGCGCCGCAAGTACGTCTACCTCTGCACCAACGCGATCCTCCTCAAGCAGAAGCTCGAGGCCGGGCTCTTCACGCCGTCGAAGTACCTTTCGTTCAGCGTCCACATGGATGGGCTGCGCGAGGAGCACGACGAGGCGGTGTGCCGCGAGGGCGTCTACGATCAGGCCATCGAGGGCATCCGTGAGGCGCTGCGCCGCGGCTTCCGCGTCACCACGAACACGACGCTCTTCGACGGCGCCTCGGCCATCCGCATGCAGATGTTCTTCGACGAGATGATGGAGCTCGGCGTCGAGGGCATGATGCTGTCGCCCGGCTACAGCTATTCGAAGGCGCCCGATCAGGAGCACTTCCTGCGGCGGCAGAAGACGCACGAGCTCTTCAGCAAGATGCTGTCGAATCCCAAGAAGGGCTGGAAGTTCAACCAGTCGCCGTTGTTCCTGCAGTTCCTCATGGGCAAGTGGGATTTCGAGTGCACGCCGTGGGGCAATCCCACCTACAACATCTTCGGCTGGCAGCGCCCGTGTTACCTGCTGCAGGAGGGGTACGCCACGACCTTCAAGGAGCTGATGGAGACGACACGCTGGGAGGGTTACGGCCACAAGAGCGGTAACGAGAAGTGCAAGGATTGTATGGTCCACTGCGGCTACGAGCCGACCGCGGTGCACCACGCGTTCACGTCGTGGAAGGGCTTCAAGGCCACCGTCGAGGCCACCCTGACGGGCCGGCTGTGACGATGTCGGACGAGCGCACGCTCGAGGCCTCCCTGGCCGAGGTGGTCGAGCACGCCTTCGACTATCGCGGCGACGTCACCGTGGTGCGGCGTGACGGCGCCGAGCTGGTGGGCTACCTCTTCAATCGCGACGCCGATGCCGCCACGCCATTCGTGCAGCTCTTCGCGGCCTCCGGCGGCGATCCCGTTACCATCCCCTACGCGGACATCCGCGCCATCCGCTTCACGGGCCGCGACACGGCCGCGGGCAACTCGTACGCGGCGTGGCTTCGCAGTCGCGAAGCCGCAAGGGCGGCCGGCTCCGCGCGGGGCGCGTGACCCGCGTCCTCGTTCTCACCGCGCTCGACATCGAGGCGCGCGGACTCGCCCGCCACCTCGGCCTTCCCCCTGTGCCGGGCGCGCGCCTTCCGCATTTCGGCAACGGCATGCTCGAGCTCGCCGCGGTCGGGCTGCGCGCCGCCCGGCTGGCCGAGCGCGCGGTCAACTGGCGCGCCCGCGATCTCGTCATCTCGGCGGGCGTGTGTGGTGCGCTCGCGCCCGCGCTGTCCGTCGGCGCCCTCGTCGTGCCGACGGTCGTGCTCGGCCCCGACGGCGGCCGCTGGCCGACGGCGCGCGTGCCGGGCCTGGCCGCCAACGGCGCGCTGCTCACGGTCGGCGACGTGGTCGAGTCCGCGGCGCAGAAGGCGCGCCTGTGGATGGAGAGCGGCGCCCTCGCCGTGGACATGGAGTCGGCGGCGATTCTCGCCTGGGCGCGCGAGCGGGGCACCCCGGCCGCGGTCGTGCGCGCGGTCGCGGACGACGCCGAGCGCGGGATCCCGGCGGCGCTGGCGGCCGCCGTCCGCGACGACGGCCGTGTGCGGCCACTGCGCGCGGTGAGCGCCGCGCTGTCGCGGGCCACCGCGCTCGGTGACCTCCTCGAGCTGCGCGCAGGCACCGCTGCGGCGCTGAAGACGGCGGCCGCGGCGCTGGCGACGATGGCGAGGATCATCTGAAGACCATTCTGGTCACCGGCGGCACCGGCTTCGTCGGCGCCAACATCGTGCGCGAGCTGGTTCCGCTCGGCGCCGTCGTGCGCGTGCTCGCGCGCCCCGGCGGGGATCGCCGCGCGCTCGAGGGTGTGCCGGTGGAGATCGTGGAAGGTGATCTGCTCGACCGCGCCTCGCTCGCGCGCGCGGTGCGCGGCGCCGACACGGTCTACCACGTCGCCGCCGACTACCGGCTGTGGGCGCGCAATCCCGATGACCTGCAGCGCGTGAACGTGGAGGGCACGCGCGCGATGCTCGAGGCGGCCGGTGAGGCCGGTGTGCGACGCATCGTCTACAC
>Ga0066652_100001147_pt1 | contig 13400 bp, 12 predicted proteins | sample GraSoiAngelo_101_FD_71413 | JGI IMG/M metagenome (GOLD analysis project Ga0066652, IMG submission 71413) | Grasslands soil microbial communities from the Angelo Coastal Reserve, California, USA - 14_0903_02_30cm | ecosystem: Environmental > Terrestrial > Soil > Grasslands | place: USA...
GAAGCGTCACGGAAAACACAAGAGTATCTTACCCGCTTGATTATATCAGCAATGCACTCGAACCTTCAATTGGCAGACTGCCGAAAAATATTTTCTTCCTGACCTGCGATGCATTTGGCGTATTGCCCCCCATCTCTAAATTGAGCCCGGGACAGGCGATGTATCAATTCATTTCCGGTTATACGGCAAAAGTAGCAGGCACGGAAGCGGGGGTTACTGAACCCAAGTCAACATTCAGCGCATGCTTCGGTGCTCCTTTTCTTCCCTTGCATCCCGGTAAATATGCCAGTATGCTGGGACAAAAGATGAGAGAGAACCAGGTGAACGTATGGATGATCAACACCGGCTGGACTGGCGGACCTTACGGTACCGGTCACCGCATGCAACTGAAATACACCCGTGCCATGATCACGGCTGCGCTCGAAGGAAAACTGAACATGATCGAATTTGATCAGCATCCGGTTTTTGGTATGATGATCCCGGCGGAATGCCCGGGTGTCCCTTCCGATATTCTAAATCCTCGCAACACATGGGCTGATAAAAGCGCCTATGATGCCAGGGCAAAATTCCTGGCTGGCTTATTCATCAAAAATTTTGAAAAATACAGGGACGGAGTCTTCCCGGAAGTGCTGGAAGCATCTCCTAAGCTCTAAGAGTCAGTGGCTCCTCGTATGCAATGTATATGAACAGCATTATCCTTTTTTATAAATGGTAATGCTGTTTTAATATTCCTTTTGTAAGTTTTGGAACAATTTGCCGTTTAAATCACCATGCGAATCTGTCCAGCTTACACTTTGGCTATATTATTAATGCCTTCAATGGCTTTTGCACAGGCAAAAGACGAGGAAACGATCGACTGGCACTCTTCCCGCCAGCTTTCCTGGAATGATTACAAAGGAAGGCCTGATCCAAATTCAGACGCGGCGGCTTCTACCACCACTTATCTCGGCATTGAATATAAAATGGATGATAAAAGCTTCAATTGGAAGATCCAGTGCCGGTTTTCCCTGACAAAATCATGGGGTAGAACAAAAACAGATATTATCCTTAGACATGAGCAGGGACATTTTGATATCGCCGAGATCTTTGCCCGCAAACTACATAAGCGAATGAAGGAATATCATTTCAACCAGGCCACCTATGAAACCGATCTAAGGGAAATATATTCTTCGATCACCGCGGAAAAAGAGGCTTTCCAGGACCTGTATGACAATGAAACAGATCATAGCCGGAAAAAAGATGTACAGGAGAAATGGCTGAAGAAGATCGCGACCACGTTGGAAGAATTAAAGGGATTTGCGAATTACAGTTAGGAGATTTCTATATCCGGTTCGGCAAAATTTCATCTCTGTCACGCCTTTCGTTCAAAACAGCATATATCACGACCCTGTTCCGTGCGGAATCCGTTTTAAAGTAAACTACATAGGGAGCCTTTTGACAAAAACCCTCTACAAACTCGAATAGACCGGAGCATAACCGATAACAGGATCGGAAATAGAATCTATTGCTTTGATCACTTCGCTTTTGAAATCACGACCAGGGCCAGGTTGCTGTCCTCATACCATGAGAACGTTGATTCAATATCTGATTTTGCTGAGGGAAGAATGACAATCCTGGCGCCCATGCTCAATCTTTCATGGCAACAACGCAGGAGATTCGATTAAACTATTTTTTAACGATTGTTATCGGTTGCGTCGCCGCAAGCGGCCTGGGCTTTCCATCACTATATATCGGTGGAGATAATACCGGCGTCCGCTTCATCATTTCAGTGACCTGTTCGGTCAGGAACTCATTTGGCGGGTTGCAGGTTACATTTTTAGTTGAAATCTTTCCGTTGATACCGATCTCGTATTCTACATCGACCTGGTAAGTACCCTTTTTTACCTTCTTTGTATCATCGGCCTGTTGAGAAATGATTTGTGTATTTGATTCGATGAACCGTTTCCAGAGTTTTTGTTTTGAATAAAACAATTTGTTCAGCGAATCCGGCATCGATTCATCCAGTTTGATCATCCCTGCAGTGCTGGCAGCACCACTACCTGTTGTGGCATTATTTTGTTGCCCCGCTTGTGGCTGCGAAGAAATAGCTTCATTCCTCATTGGAGCGACATATTTGCCCGTATCCTTTGAGACAAATGTTTTGCCCGTATCGGCCTTGAGCTTGCCACCGTATAAAGAATCTCTTAGCGTACGTTGCGAAAAAGCCGACACTGTAATCAACAGCAACAAAACAACAACTGGTATTTTCATATCTATGCTAAATTTTGAATGTTAAATTTTGAATGATCACTCACCATTCACCACTTACTTCTTGCAAAGTAACGCCGATTCAATAGCAGAAATTTTACTGTAACAGTTTTTTATCAAAACAGGCCATAGAGTTCCCTGTCCACCCGCTGGATGATCTCACCAAATTGTTCTGTACTTTCTCCAAATTTGATTTTATCTATATCTATAATCAGCAAAGGGCCTTCCTTGTAAGCGTCAATCCACTTGTTGTAATAATCGTTTAACCGCTTGAGATAGTCCAGCCGGATATTTTCCTCGTATTCCCTTCCTCTTTTTTGGATCTGCCCTACCAGTGTTGGAACCGATGCATTGAGATAAATCAGCAGGTCGGGTGGCTGCACCATGGATTTCAGGGTTTGAAAAAAATGATAGTAATTATCAAAATCCCTTTTGCTCATCAATCCCATTTCGTGAAGATTGGGAGCAAATATATTGGCGTCCTCATAAATGGTCCGGTCCTGTATCACGGTCTCGGTGCCTCTCTGTATCTCGACCAGTTGTTTTAAACGGCTGTTCAAAAAATAGATCTGCAGGTTAAAGCTCCAGCGGGGCATGTCCTCGTAAAAATCCATCAGGTATGGATTATGGTCCACGTCCTCGAAATGCGGTATCCATTTATAGTGCTTGCTCAGCATTTCTGTAAGCGTGGTCTTCCCAGCCCCGATATTGCCTGCAACGGCTATATGTTTTGGTTTTTTTGATTTGGCCATGTTAAACAAAATTCCAGTTTACTAATTCCGCTATTCAGGAACTTTCAAAGTAAAGATTCTTTTTGCAATTTGAAGCTTTTTAGTAATAATTCAGCCCCATGGCTTGCCGCACCAGTTCCATCGTCGCTTTGGCGCTACGGCGGGCCTTTTCAGCTCCTTTCTCCATAACTTCTTTAAGATAGCTTTCGTTATTCCGAATATCCATGGCCTTCTGGCGGATGGGAGCGATGAATCTTACCATATCTTCGGCCAGTTGCTTTTTCATATCGCCATACCGAATCGTGCAGTTGTTGTATTCGGATTCAAACTTTTTTATTGTCCCTTCGTCACTGACCAATCGCATCAATAGAAAGATATTCTCAATATAGTCTGGCTTTTTTGAATTGTTTTCTGTCGGGCCGCTATCTGTTTTTGCCTTCATGACCTTTTTCCGGATAAGATCATCATCATCGCTGAGATACAGGGTTGCCATCTGGTTCTCGCTTTTGCTCATTTTGCCAGTGCCATCAAGGCTTGGCACTTTTATCAACTCACTGCCATAATTGAAGGCCTGTGGCTCAGGAAAAACTTTTCCGTAGCGATGGTTAAACCGTTGTACATAATTCCTTGCCATCTCCAGGTGCTGTTCCTGGTCTTTGCCTACCGGTACCAGCGAAGCCCTGTGTAAAATAATATCCGCGGCCTGTAAAACTGGATAAGTTAGCAAACCGGCATTGACATTATTGGGATGCTGCCTGACTTTTTCTTTAAACGTTACCGTTTTTTCCAATTCACCCTGGTAGGCAAGCATGTTAAGATACAGGTAGAGTTCGGAGGTTTCATGAATATGACTTTGGCAATATAGAGCTACTTTATCCGGATCCAGTCCTGAGGCGATGTTTTCCGACAAAACCCTGTGGACATTCACTTTGAGGTCTTTTGTATCGGGATGGGTGGTCAGCGAATGCAGGTCGGCTACCATAAAAAAACATTCGTATTCCTCCTGCATACGGACATAGTTACGCACCGCACCAAAATAATTCCCCAGGTGTAAAAAACCTGTGGGACGAATACCACTCATTACTATGGGTCTTTTTCCAGGCATACAACTTCACTTACAGGCTGATAGTACACTGCAAGGCGGCGAAGATAAAGAAAGTCCGGAGTACAGAGTCGTTAGTACCGCGCCCCCATCAACTATGTACTATAGACTATTGACTATCGACTATATTTGTGTGATGGAGGTAAATGATGCGCTTGTTCAAAAACTGGCCCGGCTGGCGAGGTTGAGGTTTGACGATGCCGAGAAAGAAGAAATCAAAAACGACCTGCAGCGGATGATCGCTTTTGTCGAGAAATTAAATGAATTGGATCTCGAAGGCGTTCAACCTTTGATGCATATGACTGATGAGGTTAATGTGTTGAGAGAAGATGAGGTAACCGGATCCATCACCCGGGAAGAAGCCTTAAAGAATGCCCCCGCACACGATGATCAATTTTTTAAAGTACCAAAAGTGATAAAAAAAACAAAGCAGTAACCCGCACATGAACCCTGTCATTCATCTCGAACAAATACGGAAACATTATATCATGGGAAAGCAGCAGCTGCAGGTGCTGAAAGGAATTTCCCTTGACATTAAGAAAAATGAATACGTTGCTTTAATGGGTCCTTCCGGTTCGGGCAAAAGCACCCTGATGAACATCCTGGGTTGCCTGGATACTCCAACAGCGGGTACTTATGTTTTGAACGGGCAGGACGTGAGCAAGATGGAAGATAACGCGCTGGCAGAAGTGCGCAATAAGGAGATCGGTTTTGTTTTCCAACAATTCAACCTGTTGCCACGTTTGACTGCTCTCGAAAACGTCGCGTTGCCGCTGGTATATGCAGGTATGTCGAGAAAGCTGCGCAATGAGCGGGCCCTGCATGTGCTGGACCTTGTAAACCTTTCCGATCGTAGCCATCATAAACCCAATGAGCTAAGCGGGGGACAATCGCAACGGGTGGCTATCGCAAGAGCACTGGTCAATGAGCCTTCTATTATCCTGGCTGACGAACCCACAGGTAATCTTGATACCAAAACATCTTACGAGATCATGGACATCTTTGGAAAGATACATTCGGAAGGAAACACTGTGGTTCTTGTGACACATGAAGAAGATATCGCCAAACATGCTCATCGGATAGTAAGACTAAGAGATGGTATTATCGAAAGCGATAGGCGCATGGAACCTACGGTCACTCCACTGACCTGAAAAATAACTTTTCCGTTATTTTTTCTTTATTACATTGTAGCCATTATGCCATCAAACCTATCCCTGACTTATGACCACCATTGCCGGGCGGCTTGCTGAAGTAAAATCTTATTTTGACAATGGCGATATCCACGTGGGTTATCGACGATTGCTGGACCTGGCTATTGAAACGCAGGACAGCTCTGTGTATGAAAGCACGCTCGGGTTCTGCAACTGGTATGATGCCCATGGTAGCTCAAACACCAATGAATCGGGCAGCCTGAACGAACAGGTTAATACCTTGCTGGAAAAAATAAGCAATGCCCCGTTTAAAGAACCTGCAACAAACAGTTCTCCCAAGCTCAAAACAAACCAGGTTGGCAAAACCTACCATTCTGGTTCTTTTAGTCTTTCTTCGGTGGACCTCTCACTTTATCCATCACAGATCGTTGGTCTGGTAGGTGAAAATGGAAATGGAAAGACTACGCTTCTCCGCCTTCTTTATGGTGAACTGAGCCCGGATACGGGATCTATTGAATATCATCTTAGCAATATTCCCAAACGCCACAGTTTTTACGATATAAAAACACGTTTATCATTCATTCCCCAACGGCCGCAGAAATGGTATGGACTTTTGATGGATAATCTCCAGTTCACTGCAACACATTATGGATTCAAGGGGAAAGAAAATTATTTATGGACCGAAATGATCTGTGCCCGCATGGGCCTGCGTGCTTTTCGTGGCTATACATGGAACCGTATTTCCTCGGGCTATAAAATGCGGTTCGAACTGGCGAAAGCATTGTTGAAAAAACCTGAAGTGCTGTTACTTGACGAGCCATTGGCAAATCTCGATGTGCTGGCCCAGCAGGTGATCCTGGAAGACCTTCGCTTTCTTGCCAAATCGCAACAGATGCCATTGGGTATTATTTTAAGCTCGCAACAATTGTATGAAGTAGAGAAAGTATCCGAACAGGTGATCTTTTTAAAACAGGGCAAACCAAAATACCAGCAGACCCAGTTTAAACCGGAAGAACAAGTGGCGATACCCCTGGTGATCGAATTGGAGACAACAGCAAGCCGCGAAACACTGCAGAACCTGTTTAAAGATCAGTCACTGGAAAATATTTCATTCAACGGGGGTGTATATATTCTCTATTTCCGGGATACTGCGCAGATCAGCGATATTATGCGAACGATCGGGGATGCCCGGCTACCTGTTAAATATTTCCGGGATATATCCGCTTCATCCCGTCGCTTTTTCGATGCTTAGCCATTAAACCCGCAATATGTTTAATTTACAAAACCGCCTGCTGACACGTTACCCACTTCTTTGGAACACCAGGATCGTATGGGTTGGCAGCGCTTTGGTGCTCATTCATCTTTTATTTTTCCTGGCCGGCTTTATAGACTTTGGCGCTGCTTCCTTCAAAGCAAATTATTCCCTGTCTTCCATCATTAGCGCTGGCATGGTTACTTTTTCGATTCTTTGCAGCCTTGTTTTACTGGTCTGCTGGCTTGTATTTTACCTGCGGAATAACGCCTATAAAAATTTTTACATTATTGACAAATACCACTTGTCGAAAGAATTTTTTATTATCACGCTGGTACTGGTTTTCGCGATCAATTTTTTTGAATCGTATAAATGGGGAGGATGGCTAAAGGCCAGAACTATTACCAGCAAGCAACAGTTAGTAAAGGAAGCCAATACAGTCAATCTCGCTATGGCCTTTGTACCGACTTCGAAAAGCGCCTATTTTTCGTTGGTCAATTGCAATGAAGATGATCCGGGCCGGGATATTCAATATTTAGAAAATCATGATTATTTCGATTCTACGGCATACGATTACAATAACATGAATAATGTCATTGTAAGACGGGCATTGAAAAATAAAGATGCTTTTAGCTACAAAAACTACTGCAACGAATTCATTTCTCTTAAGGGTTATGATGGTTTTATTTCTGCCAAAGAATGGAAAAAGACAAAGGACCGTTGGAGCGACAACCACGAAACAGATTCGATCAAATATATTCTCCGGCAATGGATGGCTGTTTGCAATAAATACCAGGTGGATCAAAAGCTGGATATCGACGAACTCGCCAGCCTTGTTTTTTCTGATCCCAATTACAATGTGACAAAAGTATTTCCCAGCAATCAATACAATTATTCGACCAGCGCTTACTATCCCAACTATTTTCAATCGTCGGACCTGGAATGGGCTCTTCATTTTGCAGATTCCTGCCAGCTCGGCGGCTGGCATCGAAGTGACGACCTCGAAGTTTTTACCGTTGAGCTTTACGTTGCGCTGTGTTTATCCATCCTGCTTTTTAGCTACCGTTTATTCAGCCGGAAGACATTTTTGATTAGCACCATTGGCAGCATTGTTTGGACGATCTTGGTCATATTAATAGGCGTTTCTTCCGAACTTGAAGGAATTTTGTGGACCTGCCTGTTGTTATCAGCTTCGTTCCTGGGCATAGCACTGCTGATGATGAGAATACAGTCAAGTAAAGCGCTGATCGGGGCGTTGCTGAACTGGCATATTTACCTTGCCCCATTTATCATTATGTTTATAACGATCCTGATCGAGACGAATTTTGAAAAAAAGCATGGCTGGTTTAATAACGATGAATATGTAAAACAAACCTATCCTGTAGCATACTGGATAGACCATCATATCGGCCTGATATTCCGGCTCAATTTATTGTTAGTATTTTTATATGTGACTTTCTTCTTTACCCGCCTTTCAAAAAAATGGCATATCATGCCGGAAGAATAGTCAATAAAAATACCAGCTATGTCATTAAAGATCTATACAAAGACCGGTGATAAAGGAAACACCTCGCTGATCGGTGGCACCAAGGTCCCGAAATCGCATCTCCGGATTGAAGCATATGGCACCGTGGATGAACTGAACTCCTATATTGGTTTGTGCAAAGACCTCCTGGCGGACAAGCATGGCAAAAACATACTCCAGGAGATCCAGGACCGGTTGTTCACCGTCGGTTCTTCGCTCGCCCGCGACCCGGAAAAAGAACCTAAAATGAAGATCCCCGACCTGCATGAAACTGATGTCACCCTGCTGGAAAAAGAGATTGATCACATGAATGACCTGTTGCCCCCTATGAAGAACTTTATTCTTCCGGGTGGTCATCCTGCCGTTTCTCACCTCCATATTGCCCGTTGCATCTGCCGCCGTGCGGAAAGATGTTGCGTAAGATTGGAAACAGAGAAAGAAGAAGTTGAATCCATAGTCATAAAATACCTGAACCGCCTTAGCGATTATTTATTTGTCCTGGCCAGGTATACCTCCCACCAGTTAAATGCCGAAGAGATTCCCTGGCGCCCAAGGATGTAATCTGTTGTTGGCTGCCAGATGTCTGTTGTCAGGTCTTAGAAAGTTTAAGAGTTTAGCTAATCTAAAGACTTTTCGTCCTAAAGAACCATTAAATCTCTAAACCTTTAAACCCTTCAACGGTTGAAGAAAATTTCAGACTACTCGCTGAACAGGCTATTGCCGGAAATCGTAATTTTCTGATAAGATGAGGTTATTGGTTTGTTTTGGCTTTTTATTTCTTGCTATCACCTGCCAGAGCCAGGGGCCCAATACTCCATTGGTCTTGTCAAATATCTCCGAACAAAACGGCCTTAGCGACGATCATGTTCGATGCGTATTAAAAGACAGGGATCATTTTATCTGGATCGGCACTTCAGACGGATTAAATCTTATGGATGGCAGCACCATAAAAATCTTCCGGCACAAAGACGGTGATAGTAGCTCGCTGCCTTCCAGTGAAATCATATCGCTTGCTGAAGACAGTCTCAACAATATTATATTCATAGGCACAGTCAGGGGGTTGTGTTGGTTTGATAAAAAGAAAAAGACTTTTACATCCGCGGCGCCTCCGGCAAGTCCTTATGGTGCATCGCTGGACATTGAAGGGGTCGTCATCGGTTCCGGTGAAAAAAACTGGTGTGCGACTGATGGCGGTCTTTTTCTGTTTGATAAAAGAGAAAAGAAGTTTGTTCCTTATTACAATAGCAGCACCGAAGAAGGAACGGAACCCAGGTATAGCAATAAAATTACCTGCATGACCACCGATGGTAAAGGTTTACTTTGGATCTGTACCAATGATGGATTGTGGAGTTTTGATACAAAATCGGCGAGTTTCAGGAAAGTCATTCATAAAAATAATGATCCAAACTATCATCCCCTGTGTTTGTACGCCTGCATCGACCATGAACAAAATGTCTGGGCAGGGTTTTGGAACACCGGGTTGAAAAAATATGATCCCCGAACGGGCAGGGTAACATCGCTTGAGCAGAAAACCACCACGGACCATACCATATCATGCATTAATGAAATAAAACAAGCTGACGGAAGCTATGTGCTGTGGGTGAACGGTGAACTGGCGGCATTTGATGAAAACACAAATAGCTATTTTAATTTTCAACAGCCTTTATCCGGCAAAAAACTTCCTTTATTGAATCCTTTGTACCAATCACCGGATGGTTGGGTATGGCTGGGAAGCAATAACGGTCTTTATATTTACAATCCACAGCGCCAACTATTCAGGCATTTTTTGTTTAAATCTTCTATCACTTCCCAGGGTATCAGTTTTCACAATTATAAAAACGGGGTGCTTGCCGGTGCGGAAAACGATAATTTTTTGAAATGGATGGACAGTAACGGTAATCTTGTAAGAGACTACAGTTTTTTAGGATCCCATTCCACTTTGCTTTGTATCCAGGAAGATCTTCCGGGTGATATTTGGATAGGAACTACCGATGGTATTCTTCACGCTGATCTCTCATCGGGGAATAAGAAATGGTTTAACCACAAGGATGGGGACACAACGACTATTCCCAGGAATTTCATTACCTGCCTGTTCATTGATTCAAAACGCAGGCTATGGGTCTTTCCCTGGCGGGAAGGGATCTGGCAAATGGACAAACAAACCGGCAAATGCCAACGATTGCTGGAAGGTTTTATCCCGCAAGTGAATGGAACAAAACGATTGCTGATCATCGATGTGGCGGAAGATGAGAACGGAAACCTGTGGATGTGCGACCTGGATGAGGGAATTATTTTTTATAATGCAAAGACCGGGGAGTTTTCCAAACCCTTTGAAAAGACACTCGGCACCCGTTATGGCACCAACCGTATTTTCATAAGGAACGGCACTGCCTATTCTTTCATCAGCGATGCGATATTAAAATGGGATGTTAACAGTGCCGTTGTACAAAAGATCAATCTTCCTCCTGAAATGGATAAAGGACTTACCGATATGTACCCGGATAAGACGGGGAATTGGTGGATGACATCCAGGAACGGCCTGATCGTATTTAATGAAAAGGAAAACGTGTTCAATCGTTTTACGGTCGCCGACGGGCTAGTGCAAAACGACATTAATGGGACGCTGCTTTGTACCAGTAACGGTAAAATGCTGATTGGCGCTCCCGGCTATTTTACTTCTTTTGATCCTCTCGCCCTTGTCCCCTCTTCGGCGAACAAACAAAAAACATCTATCACCGGGTTGCTGATAAACAATAAACCTTATGAATGGGGCAGTAAAGGACCCGTTTATCTTTCTTACCGCGAGAACAATGTAGTGATAAAATGGGCTTTGCCCGACTATGGTAATCCTTTCCGCAATCAATATTATGTAAAACTTAAAGGGATTGATGACGACTGGAGATATGTAGGTAATACGGGAGAAGTTCAATATGCCAATCTCTCGCCCGGGAATTATTCCATCCAGCTAAAAGCAACCACAGCCAACGGTGTGGCTTCACAAAACATAAATGATCTGCAATTCATCATTCAACCTCCTCTCTGGAAAAGAGCCTGGTTTATCGCCCTGCTGTCGGTTGTGTTGATAACAGCATTCATATTCGTGGTTCGCTACATTTCTCAGCGCAACCTGAAGGAAAAACTATTGCGCCTTGAAAGAGAACAGGCCATCGAAAAGGAAAGAAACCGTATCAGCCGCGACATGCATGATGATCTCGGCAGTGGCCTGACAAAAATTGCCATCATGAGTGAGGTGGTAAAGAAACAGTTCCATGACCCGGAAAAAGCAAAGCAACAACTGGAAAATATTTCTGAGTCATCGCGGGAACTCGTCGACAACTTACAGGATATAATCTGGGTGTTGAATCCGAAAAACGACACGCTGGAAAGTCTTGCAGCGTACATACGCGAATACGCTTTGAAATTCTTTGAGCCCTTTGAAGTGAATGTCCAGTTTAATTATCCCAAGGCCTTCGACAATACACGGTTATCGGAGGAAACACGAAGAAATATTTTCCTGGCCGTTAAAGAATCTTTTAACAATATTGCCAAGCACGCCTGGTGCAATAATGTGTTTGTTACGGTCAGTCATGCAGGCACATTTGTTCGCCTCGAAATAAAAGACGATGGCAGGGGATTTGAAACCGGCACAACAAGACAGTTTGGGAACGGACTGAACAACATGAAAAACAGGATCGAACAAGTTGGAGGAGTTTATACGATAGAATCCACAAAAGGCGAGGGAACGAAGACCGGTATAGAAATTCCAGCGGTGTAAATCCGAACTTAGAATATGGAAATCCGAAAACACAATAAGTAGGAAGCACAGGACTTCATAATGCGGACTAGAAGTTTTAAATCGCCACATTGAAAAAAACGGTCAGCTTTATTCAGGGTTTTGCCAGCATTAGATAGGAATCGGCTAAATTCCGTGAGCTCCCTTTTCGAATTTCGCATTTTTCAGCTTCGAGCTTCGTACACGTAACACTTTTTTGTTAGCCCATATTGCCGATAGCTTCTTTAAATTTGAGTGTCCATGATTCATGTTGTCATTATAGAAGATATCCGGGAGATTAGGGAAGGATTGCAAATGCTGATCGACAGCAGCGATGGATTCTCATGTAATAAAACTTTTGCCTCGGCTGAACCGGCTCTCGCTGAATTGCCCGGCAATTGTGCGGATGTGGTATTGATGGACATACACCTTCCCGGGATAAGCGGTATTGAAGCCGTCAAAAAATTGAAGCCGCAATGCCCGGCCACACAGTTTATCATGAGCACGATTTATGAGGACGATGAGAATATTTTTGAATCGCTCAAAGCGGGCGCCAGCGGATACCTGCTCAAAAAGACAGCTCCTTCGAAGATCCTCGATGCAATCACCGAAGTTTTCAATGGGGGATCGCCCATGAGCAGCCAGATAGCCAGGAAAGTGATTGCTTCCTTCCAGCAGAAAAACTCCATTGACGAGGTAGAAATACTTACTCCCAAAGAAAAAGAAATCCTGAAAGCCCTTGCCAAAGGACTCCGTTATAAAGAAATTGCTGACGAAATGAAGATCAGCATAGAAACCGTGCGTAGCCATGCCCGGAAGATTTATGAGAAACTGCATGTACAAAGCCGCACAGAAGCATTGAATAAGGTTTACGGTAGCAGATGAATGTTGAAATCCGAAAACGCAATACGTAGGAATCGACAAAGTACCCTTAGCTCCATTTTTCGGATTTCATATCTATAATTTTCAAGTTTTCTCCCTCGCGTAACACTTTTTTGTGATTGACTTTCGCCAAACTGGCCGGCATCTTTACATAAAACTATCGAGTATGAAAAAGTTGTTTGCCATACTGGTTGTCAGCCCAATTTTTTGTTTTACGGCACACGGCCAGTTGCTAAAAAGACTCGGCGATAAAGTAAAAGACAAAACTGAACAAAGAGCCGATCAAAAAGTGGACAAGGCAATCGATAAAGAACTGGATAAAGCGGAAGAATCTGCAAAAAAGAAAGATAGCAATTCCACTTCTTCAGACGATGAAACGAAAGACAAAGAAGTGAAAAATGTCACCCCCAATGATACCCCGGCTGCTACCCCCGTCATGAAAGTATATGCCAACTATGATTTCGTTCCCGGCGACAAGATCCTGTTTGAAGATCATTTCGCTGATGACCAGGATGGCGAATTTCCTTCTCATTGGGAACTAAACAAAGGGCAGGCCCTGTTGAATAAAATAAATAACGAACCTGCATTTTTTCTTACCGAAGGAAATTATGTAGAAGTGTATCCCAGGATGAAAACGGAAAAATTCCTCACCGATCCGTTTACTGTTGAATTTGATTACTATCATGTGCCGGGCGCTTATGGCATCCTGTCGATGTTTAAATTCCTGAACAAGGAATG
>Ga0066652_100001148_pt1 | contig 13399 bp, 11 predicted proteins | sample GraSoiAngelo_101_FD_71413 | JGI IMG/M metagenome (GOLD analysis project Ga0066652, IMG submission 71413) | Grasslands soil microbial communities from the Angelo Coastal Reserve, California, USA - 14_0903_02_30cm | ecosystem: Environmental > Terrestrial > Soil > Grasslands | place: USA...
TCGAGAAGATGCCCGACTGCCGGCCGCGCCAGAGACTGAGAATCGCTTCGTCGAACGCGTAGCGCAGCGCTCGCACGTCAGGCGACCTCGACGATGCGACCGTGGTCGAGCGTGATGGCGCGCCGGCCGACGCGCCGAATCAGCTCGCGATCGTGCGTGGCGACGACCACCGTGGCGCCGCGCGCATTGATTTCGCGGAAGAGATTCATGATTTCGAGCGAGAGATCGGGATCGAGATTGCCGGTCGGCTCGTCGGCCAGGACAAGCTGGGGATCGTTGACCAGGGCGCGGGCGATGGCCACCCGCTGCTGCTCGCCGCCGGACAGCTGCGGCGGAAACGCATTCATGCGATGCTGCAGGCCCACCCATTTCAGGACCTGAAACGTCTTTCGCTGCTGAGTTGCGAGCGGAAGGCCGAGGACGCGCATCACGAATGCGACATTCTCGAAGACGGTCAAGCGCGGGATCAGCCGGAAGTCCTGGAACACAAACCCGATCGAACGCCGGTAGGTCTGCACCTGCGCCGGACGCAGGATGGCGAGGTCGCGGCCCAACACGCGTAAATCGCCTTCGCTCGGCAGTTCCTGCCGGAGCAGCAGCCGCAGAAACGTCGATTTGCCGGCGCCGCTCGGACCGGTCAGGAAGACGAATTCGCCTTTTCGAACGCTGATGGTGAGGTCGCGGATGGCGTAGACACCTCGGCTATAGAGCTTCGACAGGTGAGAGCTTTCGATCAAGTAGGGAAGCCCCTCCCCCGCTCAACCTGCCTGTGCACCAACAGCCACCAATGAATTGTCGTTCGGAGGCTTTCAGTATAACACACGTTCGAGGGCTCTTTTCAGCAGGTCGTTGACGCGCTTCGGATTGGCCTTGCCGGACGCGGCTTTCATCACCTGCCCGACGAGGAACCCGAACGTGGCCGTCCGGCCGCCGCGATACTGCGTGACGGCATCGCCGTTTCGCGCAATCACCTCATCGACGAGCGCCGCGAGCTGCGATTCGTCGTCGATCTGGCTGAGCCCTTCGGCGGCCACGATGTCGGCGGCGCTGCGTCCCGACGTGATCATGCGCTCGAATACGTCCTTGGCCATCGATCCGCTGATCGTGCCGCGATCGACGAGTGCAATCAGCTCGGCCAGGCGCGCGGGCGTGATCGGCGCGTGCTCGATGCCGACGCCGAGCGTATTGAGCTTCCTCGCGACCTCGCCCATGATCCAGTTGCTCGCGGCCTTGGCCGGGGATCCGGCCGCAACCGTGGCTTCGAAGAAGTCGGCGAGGCCGCGCGACTGGGTCAGCTGAAGCACATCGTACTCGGGCAGCCCGTGCTCGGCGGCCAGGCGCTTCCGCCGGGTCTCGGGCAATTCCGGCATCGACGCCCGAATCGCCGCAATCCGCGCATCGTCAGCAACCGCCGGTGGAAGATCCGGCTCGGGAAAATAGCGGTAGTCGTGCGCTTCCTCTTTGCTGCGCATCGAATCGGTGCGGCCGGCGTTCGCATCCCACAACCGTGTTTCCTGGACGACGCGGCCGCCTTCGCGGAGGACTTCGATCTGCCGTTCGATCTCGTACTCGAGCGCCCGCTGCAGGAACCGGAAGGAGTTGAGGTTCTTGACTTCGGCCTTGGTGCCGAGCGGCTGCGACGAGTCGCGCCGGACCGAGACATTGGCGTCGCAGCGCAGGCTGCCCTCTTCCATATTGCCGTCGTTGATGCCGAGCCAGACCAGCGTCTCACGCAGGCGGCTGAAGAACTCGGCGGCGTCGGCAGCGGATCGCAGATCGGGCCGGGTGACGATCTCGATCAACGGCACGCCGCTGCGGTTGTAATCGACCGCGGTCTTGCGGTCGGAATCGGCGAAGCCCTCGTGCAGCGACTTGCCGGCATCCTCTTCGAGATGCACGCGCACGATCCCGACGCGCCGCGCTCCCTCCTTGCCGCTCAATTCGACGCTCCCGTCGACGGCGAGCGGCTCCTCGTACTGCGAGATCTGATAACCCTTCGGCAGGTCCGGATAGAAGTAATTCTTGCGCGCGAAAATCGACCGGTTCCGGATGGTGCAGCCGAGCGCCAGCGCGGCGCGAACCGCGAAATCGACCGCGGTCCGGTTGAGCACAGGCAGCGCGCCGGGCAGTCCGAGACAGACCGGGCAGACGTGCGTGTTCGGCGGCGCGCCGAACGCAGTGCTGCATCCGCAGAAAATTTTTGAAGCGGTGAGGAGCTGCGCGTGAATCTCGAGGCCGATGACGGGTTCGAAACTCACGGGCGAACGCGGACCAGCCCTTTTGCGTCCATCTTGCTCATGGCGGACTCAGGCGCGAGGGCCGGCGGCAATGACGGCAGCAGAAACGTCGGCCTCGAATGGCTTGAAGTTGTCGGCAAACATGCGCGCGAGCTTTGCCGCCTGGTCGTCGTACGCGGCGCCGTCGTTCCACGTATTCCGCGGCTGCAGCACCTCGGACGGGACATCCGGACAGCGGGCCGGGATGTCGAGGTTGAACCAGGGATCGCGCTCGTAGCGGACGTTTTCGAGGGCTCCCGACAGTGCCGCTCGAATCATCGCGCGCGTAAACCCGATCTTCATCCGCTTGCCGACGCCGTACGGCCCGCCGGTCCATCCGGTGTTCACCAGCCACACCCGCGATCCATGCCGCGCGATCTTCTCGCCCAGCATGGTCGCGTAGCGGCTCGGCGGCAGCGGGAGAAACGGGGCGCCGAAGCAGGTGCTGAACGTCGCCCGCGGCTCGCTCACGCCCTTTTCGGTGCCGGCGACCTTGGCGGTGTACCCCGAGAGAAAGTGGTACATCGCGCCTTCTGGCGACAACCGCGACACCGGCGGCACCACGCCGAACGCGTCGGCGGTCAACATGACCACGTTGCGAGGGTGCGATCCAAGCCCGGAGACGACCGCGTTGTCGATGAACGAGATCGGGTACGCCGCCCGCGTGTTTTCCGTCAGCCGGTCGTCGTCCAGATTCAGGACGCGCGTCTCGGGATCGACGACGACGTTCTCCAGAACGGTGCCGAACTGGCGCGTCGTCGCATGGATCTCCGGCTCCGCCTCCGCAGACAGCCGGATCGTCTTCGCGTAGCAGCCGCCTTCGAAATTGAACACGCCGCGATCGCTCCACCCGTGCTCGTCGTCGCCGATCAGCATGCGTTCGGGATCGCTCGACAGCGTGGTCTTCCCCGTTCCTGAGAGGCCGAAGAACAACGCGACGTCGTCATCGCGGCTCGTATTGGCCGAACAGTGCATCGACAGCACGTCGGCCAGCGGGAGCATGTAATTGAGCACGGTGAAAATCGACTTCTTCATCTCGCCGGCATAGCTCGTTCCGCCGATGAGGACCAGCTTGCGGCCGAAATGCACGGCGACGACGACGTCCGAGTTGGTGCCGTGACGCTTCGGATCGGCCTTGAAGCTGGGAGAGTCGATGACCGTGAACTGCGGCTGGTGCGATGCGTGCGGGTCGACAATGAACAGGTTGCGGACGAACAGGCTGTGCCACGCGAACTCGGTCACCACGCGCACTGCCAGCCGATATGCCCGATCCGCCCCGGCGAAGACGTCTTGCACGAACAGCTCGCGCCCTTGCAGCGAGCTCATCAGGTCGCGGTACAGAGCGTCGAACGCCGCCTCGTCCATCGGCCGGTTCACTTTGCCCCAGGCCACGTGACTCTCACTCGAGGGCTCGCGGACGACAAACTTGTCATTCGGTGAACGGCCGGTATGCAGTCCCGTGCGGCAGACCAACGGCCCATCAGCTGCGATGACGCCCTCATGACGGCGGATGGCCTCTTCGTAGAGCGCCGCGGCTGTGAGATTCCACCGGACGCGATCCGACGCGATGCCGAGGGCGTCCACGCCGCGGCCGTGCTCCACCTCAGTACTCATGCCGCACTCCTAAAATAAGGCGCTCCAGCAACATACGCAGGGGTCGGAGCATCCTAACGCCCGGTTCCCAGTCGAGTCAACCAATGTGGGGCTCTGCCCCACACCCCGGCTCGTCGCTCGCGGGGACCCCTGCCCCGCTCCGCTCCTCGCAGGCGCGCTGTGCGCGCCTACCGCTATACGGCGCCGTCACAAACGACAACAGAATTCCCGTACGGCGCCGTATAGCGGTCCAATGTCGGGCTCTGCCCCACACCGCGGCTCGTCGCTCGCGGGACCCCTGCCCCGCTCCTCGCAGGCGCGCTGTGCGCACTACCGCTATACGGCGCCGTCACAAACGAGAACAGAATTCCCGTACGACGCCGTATAGCGGTTCAAACCGTCGTATCAAACCACATACCGGGCTAAGCCGTATGGATACTGTAAACTTGTAAACACCGGCCGGGAGTCATCGTAATCCTTTATGAGTCGTGACAGGCGAACCGTTCTCGATCATCGGGCGGACAGTGACCCGGCACTTACGGCTCGGGCCGGCACAGCCGTCCGGCGAGCGCCGGCGCCGGCGCTCGCCGAGGATTCACGTCTGGCCGTCGACATCCGGGGGCTGGTCGAACGGGGCGAGATGGAGTTGGCGCGCGAACGGTTCGGCGAGCTGGTCGGGCTCCACCAGCGCCGCGCGTCGCGCATTGCGTTCCAGTATCTCCGCGACGCGGCCGACGCCGACGAAGCCGTCCAGGACGCATTTGTCAAAGTATTCACGCACATCGACTCGTACCGGGAGGCGTGGCCGTTCGCGGTCTGGTTCACACGGATTCTCATCAACGGCTGCCTCGATCGGCGCAAGGCGCGTGCCCGGCGTGATCGCTGGTTTGTGGCCGAAGCGTCGGCGTCTGATGAGGCGCGGGCGGTCGGCCGGACAACGGGAGCCGATCCGGAGCGCGCGCTCCTGGCGCGCGAGCGCCGGTCGAGAGTGGCAGCGGCCGTCGATCGCCTCGATGGACGCCAGCGCACCGTATTCATGCTGTGCCATTATGGCGACTGTACCCCGCGGGAAGTCGGCGTCATGACCGGGCTGAAGGAATCCACCGTCCGCGTCCACCTGTTTCGAGCCGTGCGCCGGCTCCGCGCGCTGCTCGGAGGCGCGCCGTGATTCGCCGCACGCAACATTTGTCCGAAGAGCGTCTGCTTGACTGTTATCTGAACGAGCGCGACGGCGTCGTCGTCGATCCACGAGTTGCCGAGCATCTGACCGATTGCGCACCGTGCGGCAAGCGCTACGCGGATCTTGCCGGGTTCATGGACGGCCTGCGCAGTGAAGCCGAAACCGAGGCCGACGCCATATTCACACCCGAGCGCCTGCGCGCGCAGCAGGTCCAGGTCGCGCGCCGCCTCGAGTCGGCGTCCCGGCCCTCCCGTGTCCTCGCATTCCCGGGCCAGTTCGCGCGCCGGGCGTTCAACGTGTCGACGGTCCGCACCGCTCCCCGCTGGATTGCGGCGGCGGCCGCCGCCGGCTTGTTCGTGGGCCTCGGGCTGGGCGCCGCGTATCGCTGGGAGATCCCCGCCGGGCATGCGGTCGTTCGCACCATGACGGCGCGATCCGTGCCGCCGTCGCCATCGCTGTCGCGTGCCGACGGCTCACAGGACGACGAGTTCATGTCCGAGCTCGAAGTCGCGCTCGACCGTCCACGCACGCGCGAGCTCGTCGCGATTGACGCGTTCACGCCTCACTTCCGGGAGATCAGGGAAGACACCACGCCGCGCTAGGCCAGGTGTACTGTGTGCCGTTTGTCCCCGTTGTGCCCTTGGTTGCCTTCATGTCCTTCTTCAAGTGTCGTCGCTAATCTTCCGCAAGGGCCTGGATCTGAAGCATGCCGTGGCCGGCATGCTCGCCGATAATTATCACAGCGCGCTCGTCGACGACATCAAAGCCAACGATTACGTGTTCCGCGCCGGCCGGCTGACGCTGCACCTGGCGCGCGAGTTCGGCTTCTGCTACGGAGTCGATCGCGCCGTCGACTACGCGTATCAGACGCGCGAGCGCTTCCCCGAACGCAACGTGTTTCTCACCGGCGAAATCATTCACAACCCGCACGTCAACGACAAGCTGCGCTCGATGGGCATCGGCTTTCTCACCGACGATCCGGCGGTGATTGAGCGCCTTGGACCCGGCGATGTCGTGATCCTGCCGGCCTTCGGCGTCACCGTCGCGATGCTGCAGCAACTCGAGCGACAGGCCTGCACGCTGGTCGACACCACGTGCGGATCGGTCCTGAACGTGTGGAAGAACGTCCGCCGCTACGCGGAAGGCGGCTATACCGCGATCATTCACGGCAAGGTGTGGCACGAGGAGACGCAGGCCACAGCCTCGCAGGCCGTCGCCTACGGCGGCAAATACCTCGTCGTCCTCGACAAGCACGAGGCGGAGACCGTCTGCGGCTACATCCGGGGCGACATCAGTCCGGCCGGGTTCCGCGAGCGATTCGCGCGCGCCTGCTCGCCCGGGTTCGAGCCGGCGCGCGACCTGGAGCGGATCGGCCTCGCGAACCAGACCACGATGCTGATGTCGGAGTCGCTGGAGATCGGCAACATGCTGCGGCGCGCGTTCGCCGACCGCTACGGGGAAGCCGGTGCGGCCGAACGCTACTCGGCGTTCGACACCATCTGCAGCGCCACGCAGGATCGCCAGGATGCCGTGGTTGCGCTCCTGCGCGACAAGCCGGTCGACCTGATGATCGTCATCGGCGGGTACAACAGCAGCAACACCGCCAACCTGGCCCGTATCTGTGCCGCGTCGCGGCCGACGTTCCACATCGCCGATTCGGTGTGCCTGCTCTCAGCCGATGCCGTGCGGCATCGGCCGATTGGCGCCCAGACCGAGGCGGTGACGTCGCCGTGGCTGCCGCCGGACGGCCCTGTCAGCATTGGCCTGACTTCCGGCGCCTCGACGCCGGACAACCTGGTCGGGGCCACGGTGTTGCGCCTGGCGGAATTCTGCGGCTAGGTCTGCCACCGAGGTCCTTCCTCCTGTCCTCCGCGTCCTCCGCCGTTGGGTTCGTCGTAAAAAGTTGTCTCCCGCTAAATAGCGGCGGCCTCTCCGTCGTAATCCCTAAAGAACAGCGAAATAGAGGTTTACGAATGAGACCGACCTGGCGTTCGTGGTGGCTCCCAGCCGTTTTGCTGCTGGCAGGATCGCCCCCCGTACACGCACAATCCTTTGGATTTCCGTGGTGGCGTGACGCCCAGTTCCAGCGGGAGCTGTCGCTGACGAGCGATCAGACCGCGCGCATCGAGAACGTCTTTCAATCGACGATTGCGCAGCTGCGAGCCAAGAAAGCCGAGCTGGATCAACAGGAAGACGAGCTGTCGCGGCTGATCGCCACGAACACGGACGAACAGGTGGTCATCAAGCAGGTGGATCGCGTCGAGGCGATCAGGAGCCACCTCAACAAGATGCGGACGCTGCAGCTTTTCCATATCCGGCAGGTGCTCACGCCGGAGCAGCGGGTCAAGTTGAACAAGATGCACGAGCAGTGGGAGCGCGACCACGGCCGCGGCGGCCGTGGCGACAATCGAAATCACGGAGAAAAGCAGCGATGAAACGGCAGCACTTGATTCTCGCGGTGACAGTCATCCTCGCGTCCGGCATTGCCGGGAACGCCGGCGCACAGCCGATCACCGACGCCCATATTCGGGAACTGATCAAGGAAGCGGCACGGCAGACGGGGGCAGGCGCTCAGGCGGCGGATCACGCCCAGCGACCGGCGGCCGGCGCGTCGCGGCCGACGGTCCGGCTCACGCTCGACGATGCCGTGAAGTTCGCGCTCGATCGCAATCTGGACATCTCGGTCCAGCGCCTGAATCCGCAGATCAACGACATCAGTTATGCAGGTATCCGAGCGGTCTATCGCCCGTCGTTGACATCGACGCTGTCCACGCAATCCGCCACGACGCCCACCACGACGACGCTGGCAGGGGGTTCGCAGATCGGAGCACCAGTCGTCGCCGGCGTATCCACCTACAACGGCGGCGTGTTTCAGAGCGTCCCCTGGGGCGGAGGATCGTTTGCCGTCAGTCTCAACAACAACAAACAAACGACGACCAGCTTGAACGTGTTCTACAACCCGGCGTTCAACACCAACTGGTCTGCCTCGTACGTTCAGCCGCTGATGCGGAACCTCACGATCGATTCAACGCGGCAGCAGCTCCAGGTGACCAAGCTCAGTCGTGATATCTCCGACGTTCAACTGCGGGCGACGATCACCAACACGCTGTCGAATGTTCGCAACGCGTATTGGGATTACGTGTTCGCGATACAGGCGGTTGAGGTCGCGCAGCAGTCGCTCGACCTGGCCGCGAAGCTCGTTCAGGACAACCAGACGCGTGTCGAGGTCGGCACGATGGCGCCGATCGACGTCGTCCAGGCGCAATCCGAACAGGCGACGCGCCGCCAGGCGCTCGTCGCCGCGCAGACGACGAAGCAGACGGCCGAACTGGCACTCAAGCGCCTGATCGTCAACGGCACGTCGGATCCGAATTGGAACGCGGCGCTCGACCCGGTTGATCGTCCCGAGTTTCAGCCTGTCACCGTCGATCTCGAAGGGGCCGTGCGCCGGGCGCTGAGCCAACGAACCGACCTTGAAATCGCGAAGAAGAACGTCGAGTCGAACGACGTGACGCTGCGGTTCCTGCGCGATCAGCTCAGGCCCCAGGCCGACCTCGTGACGACGTACGGCCTCGTGGGTGTCGGCGGCGCGCAGCTGCTCACCGAAGGAAACGGAGTCAATCGCACCGTTACCGGGAGTATCCCAGGCGGTTATGTCGACGCGGTGTCATCGCTGTTCGGGACCAACTTCCCACGCTGGACCGTCAGCATGAACTTGAGCTACCCGCTCGGTCTGAGCACCCAGCAGGCAAACGTCGCGCGCGCCCGGGTGCAGTTGAACCAGGTGCAGGCGCAAATCAAGCAGATCGAGCTGCAGATCGCGACCGACGTGACCAATGCGGCGATTCAGGCGCAGAACAACGCCGAGGGGGTGCAGGCCGCGCAGGCGGCGAGCGAGCTCGCGCAGAAGAAGCTCGAAGCCGAACAGAGCAAGTTCGAAGTCGGCATGTCGACCAACTATTTCGTCGTCCAGGCGCAGCGCGACCTTGCCGATGCGCGGAACACGGAGCTGCGGGCGGTCGCCAACTACCGGAAGGCCCTCGTCGAACTTGACCGCCTGCAGGAAACGACGCTGCAGAATCTGAACGTCACGGTGCTCAACGCCGGCGGCGGGGCCGGCGCGACAACCGTCCGGCCGGCCGGCAGCGCGGGCACCCCCGGTACAGGCGTCGCAACCGGCGTCGGCGGCGGGCAGTAACAAAAGATAAAAGTTAAAAGTTAAAAGCTGAAAGTCAGAAGTTGAACGTGAGAAGTGACGCGGGCGGGATCCGAACGACATGAAGCGAGCGATCACCGTTCTCCTGATTATGGCCGCCATCGGCGCGGGCGCCGGCGCGTACTACATCCGCCGCGGCGGTCCGGACGTCCAGGTCAACACGGCGCCGATCACGCGCGGTGACATCATCGATTCGGTCGGTGCGACAGGCACCCTGCAGGCGGTGACCACGGTCCAGGTCGGCAGCCAGGTGTCCGGCAACATCGAGTGGCTCGGCGCCGACTTCAACTCCATCGTCCGCAAGGGACAGCAGATCGCGCGCCTCGATCCGTCGCTGTTCCAGACCCAGGTCGAGCAGGCACGGGCCAACCTCGCCCGCGCGAAGGCCGACGTCGAACACGATCGCGTCGCGGTCGACGATGCGCAGACCAAGTTCACGCGAGCGCAGGAGCTGGCCGCGCGACAGCTCCTGCCGCAAAGCGATCTGGATGCGGCGAAGACCGCGCTCGAAGCGGCGAAGGCGCAGGTTCAGTCCGCCCAGGCGATGGTCGTCCAGGCGCAGGCCTCGCTCAGTATGTCGGAAGTGAACCTCGAGCACACCGTGATTACGGCGCCGATCGACGGGATTGTCACCTCGCGCAGCGTCGACGTGGGACAGACCGTGGCCGCCAGCCTGCAGTCGCCGACACTGTTCATCATCGCCGCCGATCTCACGAAGATGCAGGTGAACGCGAACATTGACGAGGCGGACGTGGGCCGCATCCGCCCCGGGCAGCACGTGACGTTCCACGTCGACGCCTACCCGACCGAAGAGTTCACCGGCACCGTTGCTCAGATTCGTCTGCAGCCCGTCGTCGTCCAGAACGTGACGACGTACGGCACCGTCATCGACGTGCCGAATCCCGAACTGAAACTGAAGCCGGGCATGACCGCCAACGTGAAGGTCGAGATCGCGCGGCGGACCGACGTGCTGCGGATCCCCAATGCCACGCTCCGCTTCCGTCCGACCGCCGAGGTGTTTGCCGCCTTGAACCAGCCGGTGCCGTCAGAAGTGCAATCCGCCGGCGGCCGGGGCCGGGGCCCGCGCGGAGGACAGAGTACGCCGGGATCGCCGCCGGCATCGGGAGGCAGTGGAGGGGCTCAACCGACGCCTTCGGGCGCGGGCGCCGCCGCGGGCAATTCCGGCGCGTCGGCTCAGACACCTTCCAGTGCCCCGCCCATCCAGTTTCGCGGCGGCGAGTCGTCCAATCGCGGCACGGACCAAGGTGAGGGGTCGAACGCCGAGGAAGGGGGAGGCCGGCAGGGGGCGGGCGGCGGCCGCGGCTTCGATCCGGCCCGCATGATGGAGCGGTTCAAGACTCTCTCGCCGGACGATCAGAAGCAGTTCATCGCGCGCATGAAAGGTCGCGGCCTGGATGTCAGCGCCTTCGAGAAGCAGATGAAGCCGAGCCCGCCGTCGACTGCCGCGCTGAAATTCAAGTACGGCGGACCGCAATCGGCGCAGACCATCGATGCGCTGTTTGCGCCGCTTCCCAGCGTTGAATCGCGCGGCCGCGCCTGGCTGTTCATGGATCGCCAGTTGAAGCCGGTGAACGTGCGTCTGGGCATCTCCGACGGCACCAACACGGAGCTGCTCAGCACCGAGCTGCAGCCCAACATGGAAGTCGTTACCGGCGTGACGGGTCTCGCCAGCACGCGGACGCTTCCCGGTGCCGCGACCGGTAATCCGCTGATGCCGGGCGGCGGACGCGGTCCGGGACGGGGACGCTGAGGTCATGGCACCTGTCATCGCGGTCCGCAATCTCGTCAAGACCTACCAGGTCGGCGAGCACCTCGTCAAAGCGCTGCGCGGTGTAAATCTCGAGGTGCAGCCGGGAGAGTTTCTCGCGGTCACCGGCCCTTCGGGTTCGGGAAAATCAACGTTCATGCACATCGTCGGGTGTCTGGATCGTCCGACATCGGGACAGTATCTGCTCGACGGACAGGACGTCTCGCGGCTGTCCAGGGACGCGCTCGCCGCAATCCGCAACAAGAAGATCGGGTTCGTCTTTCAGGGCTTCAATCTGCTGTCGCGAACATCGGCGCTCGACAACGTGGAGCTTCCCTTGTTGTACGGCGGCGGAGGGATGAAGACCGTCGACCGGCGGAAGCGCGCGATGGAGGTGCTGAGCGCGGTCGGGCTCGCCGACCGCGCGGATCATCATCCCAATCAGCTCTCCGGCGGCCAGCAGCAGCGGGTCGCGATTGCGCGCGCGCTCATCAACCATCCGTCCATCCTGCTCGCGGACGAGCCGACCGGGAACCTCGATACGAAAACCAGCATCGAAGTGATGGGCATCTTTCAGCGCCTCAGTCAGGAGCGCGGGATCACCGTGGTGCTGATCACGCACGAGATGGACATCGCCGAATACGGCACCCGGACGGTGACGTTCCGCGACGGCCAGGTGGTCGCCGATCGCGCCGTCGCGCGGCGCCGCAACGCGCAGGACGAGCTGGCGGCGCTGCCGGCGGCGGAAGCGGTTTAGAACGTGTCGAAGGCGACTTTTCACCACGGAGGACACGGAGGAAGAATCCTGTTTGTTATCAGGATTGGACCTCCGCGTCCTCCGCGTCCTCTGTGGCCGCTGTAACCATGTCAATCCTGATGATTCTCCGCATCGCGCTGAAGGCGCTCGGCCGCAACAAGCTGCGGACCGCGCTGACGATGCTCGGCATGATCATCGGCGTGGCGGCCGTGATCACGATGGTGGCGCTCGGCACCGGCGCTCAGACGTCGATCGAGTCGCAGATCCAGGCGGCCGGCACCAACATGATCATCGTCTCGGCGGGCAATTTCAGCCAGGGCGGCGTGCGCATGGGACAAGGCAACGCCAGCACGCTGGTGCCCGAAGACGCCGCCGCGATCACGCAGCTCCCCGGCGTTCAGTACGTGGCCGCCGGATCGAACATGCGGGCGCAGGTCGTGTCCGGCAATTTGAACTGGAATACGCAGATCCAGGGAACCGAGGTCGACTTTCCGCTGATCCGTTCGTGGCCGGTCCGCGAAGGACGGTTCTTCACGCCGCAGGACGCGAACACCGCGGCCAAGGTCGCCGTTCTCGGCAGCGTCACGCGCGATCAGCTGTTTGCGCCCGACGTCAACCCCGTCGGGGAGGTGATTCGCATCGCCAACCAGCCGTTCACGGTGCTAGGCGTCATGAGCAGCAAGGGTCAGTCGGGCATGGGCAACGACCAGGACGACGTGATCTTCGTGCCGTACAAGACAGTGATGAAGAAGCTGCGCGGCGTCACGTTCATCCAGAACGCGACGGTGTCCGCGACGTCGGCGGGTGAAACCACGGCCGTTGCCGACAGCATTGCGGCGCTGCTGCGCGTCCGGCACAAGATCCAGCCGGGCGATCCCGACGACTTCATGGTCCGCACGATGGAGGAAATGGCCAGCGTGCGGAAAGAAGCGACGCAGACCATGACGGCGCTGCTGGCCAGCATCGCCGGCGTGTCGCTGCTGGTCGGCGGTATCGGTATCATGAACATCATGCTGGTCTCCGTCACCGAACGCACGCGCGAGATCGGGCTGCGGATGGCGATCGGCGCGCGCGGCCGCGACGTGCTTCTGCAGTTCCTCGTCGAGGCCGTGGTGTTGAGCCTGTTCGGCGGCGGCATCGGCATTGCCGTCGGATTCGGTGTCGCCCGCGGGGTCACCCTGTGGCAGGGGTGGCCGACCGCGGTGTCGCCCGACGCCGTCGCGCTCGCGTTCGGGTTTGCAGCGATGACGGGCGTCTTTTTTGGTTTCTATCCGGCGCGGAAGGCCGCCGCGCTGGATCCAATCGACGCACTGCGCTTTGAATGACGGCCGGTTTGAGCGCGCCACGGCCCGCCCGCGGGAGCGGAGCTTCAGCGGAGGCGGGAGGCGACCCGCCGCCGGAACGACTTTATTGCATGGCTAACCTCGTCCGACTCGTTCTTGCCCTGACGCTCTTCATCACAACCGTGGTGTCCCTCGCCTGCTCCGGCAGCGAGGCGGTCCAGACCACGCCTGGCGCGTCGGGGCGCGGCGGCGGCCCGGCGGGCGCTCCGGTGCCGGTGACCACGGCCGTGGCCGCGCAGAAGCCGATGCCGATCGTCATCAGCGTC
>Ga0066652_100001149_pt1 | contig 13397 bp, 14 predicted proteins | sample GraSoiAngelo_101_FD_71413 | JGI IMG/M metagenome (GOLD analysis project Ga0066652, IMG submission 71413) | Grasslands soil microbial communities from the Angelo Coastal Reserve, California, USA - 14_0903_02_30cm | ecosystem: Environmental > Terrestrial > Soil > Grasslands | place: USA...
TACGAACTTCGAAAACCAAAGGGCACTAGCAACTCTATGATTCTAGTGCCGCTTTTCGATTTGAAATTCCTGAGGCGGACTCGCGGCACACGGTGCAGGAATTTCAAATCGGCGGCACTACGCCGAGTCGTCCAGCCTTGTCACACAACTGCAACCGAAACGTCATAAACGCCGAATAGCTCTCATCTCTCTGCTCTTTGGAGGATTTGCGGACATGCACCGATTTTCTGCCGCGGCGGCCGGAATTGCGCTCCTGGCTGCCGGTTCGACAAGCTTTGCGCAGGCGATCTACCCGATCGATCGGGCCGAGATCTTGGCCGGCACAACGTTCGATTTCAAAGTCGAATTTCCCGGCCTCGCCGATCCGGCCAAGGTTTCGATGTCGGTCAATGGCGAGGACCACGCCAAGGCGTTCGGCAAGGCCGCGACTTTCATCGCGCGCGAGGACGGCAAGGATCAATCGGCTTTGATCTTGCGCGAGGTTTCGCTCACGCAGCCAGGTGACTACAAAGTGCGCGTGACGGACGGCGTCGTCTCCCGCGAGATCACCTGGAACGTCTACGCCACGGGTCAGCGCAAGGCCAAGAACGTGATCCTGTTCATCGGCGATGGCATGTCGCCGGCGCATCGGGTCGCGGCGCGGCTGCTGGCGAAGGGCATCGCGGAAGGCAAGGCGCTGGGCAAGCTCGCGATCGATGACATGCCGCATATGGCATTGGTGGCGACCGCCGGGAGCGATTCGATCATCACGGATTCCGCAAACTCGGCCAGTGCCTATGCCACCGGTCACAAAACGGCGGTCAATGCCATGGGTGGCTATGCCGACCGCACGCTCGATCCGCTGGATGATCCGAGAGTCGAGACCATCACCAGCTTAGTCAAGCGGCGGCTCGGAATGGCGGTCGGCATCGTCACCAATACCGAGATCGAGGATGCCACCCCAGCCGCCATGCTCGCGCATGTGCGCCGGCGCAGCGAATACGACCGCATCGTCGAGCAGTATTTCGCGGGCAAGCCCGACGTGCTCATGGGCGGCGGCAAAGCCAATTTCCTGCCGAAAGGGGCGGACGGCTCCAAGCGCAAGGATGAACTCGACTTCGTGACGGGCTTCCGCGAAGCCGGCTATTCCGTCGCGCTCACCGGTCCGGAAATGGCTGCTGCGGCCGCCGATCCCGGCACGCGCAAGCTGCTCGGGCTATTTGCGCTCGGCAACATGGACGGCGTGCTCGATCGCAAGTTTCTCAAGGGCGGAACGGTACGGAAGTTTCCCGAGCAGCCGGACTTGACGGAGCAGGTAAGCGCCGCGCTGGCTGTTCTCTCCCGAAACGAGTCCGGCTTCTTCCTGATGGTGGAATCAGGACTGATCGACAAGTACACGCACCTTCTCGATATGGAGCGGGCGGTCTACGACACGATCATGCTGGACAACGCCGTCAGGCTCGCGCGGGATTGGGCGAGCGCGCGCGGCGACGACACGCTCATTCTCGTCGTCGCCGACCACAATCACCCGATCGGGCTCGTCGGAACGATCGATGACGACATGTCGAAGGAGGCGCCCGCCGCCATGCGCGAGCGCGTGCGCGTCTACGAGCGGGCAGGGTTTCCGAATTACGGAACGCCCGATGCCGAGGGCTACCCCTCGCGCGTCGACGTGAGCCGTCGCCTGGCGTTGTTCTCGGCAAGCTTGCCCGATCATTACGAGACCTACCGGCCGAAACTCGATAATCCGAACGATCCTACCGTCGCCGGCAGCGCGCCCGGCACTTACGTCGCGAACGATCGCTACAAAAGTATTCCCGGCGCGGTGTTTCGGTTCGGCAATCTACCGGCCATGATCAATGCCGACGTGCATTCGGGCGAAGACGTCATTCTGACCGCGACTGGCCCCGGCAGCGAGCGCGTACGCGGGCAGATGGACAACACGGACGTGTTTCGTGTCATGGTGGAAGCGCTGGGGCTCGGCGCGGGAGTGGCAACCGATGCGCGGCAAACGCCAGCCGTTCCGGCGAGCCGGTGATTCCCGGGTGGAGGCGACCTCGATCCGCCTCTGCAGCTTCAGTGCGCGGTCCTGATTGGCCCACGCGGCGAGCGGCGGGCCGTCTTAGGATGCCTCGACACGTCGCGTTGGCCGCGGCGATATGGCTATGGGGAGCGCAGGCGATGGCGGCAGACGGATTGATAACGATGCGCAGCAGCCACGGACCGAAGGACACAGTGAACCGCCTCGAAGCCCAGGTGAGCGCGAAGGGGATGACGGTGTTCGCGCGCATCGATCATGCGGCGGGAGCCACCGAAGCCGGATTGCCGCTGCGACCGACCGATCTCCTGATCTTTGGCAACGCCAAGGCCGGCACGCCGCTGATGCAGGCCGAGCAGGCAATCGGCATCGATCTGCCGTTGAAGATGCTGGTTTGGCAGGATGCATCGGGCGCCACCTGGCTCTCCTACAATGATCCGACTTGGCTCGCGAAGCGGCACGGACTCGCCGGCGGAAGCGAAGCCGCGGCGAAAGCCATGGCGGCGGCGCTGGATGGAATAGCGCGCGCGGCCGCCGGATCTGCTTGAGTGGCGGGCGGCGTCACCGCGTCACGATTTGATAGCCCGTTATGACGATTTCGAACAGGATCAATAGAACGATCATGATCTCCAGGCGCAACGAGCGCTGCGTGTCGATCATGTCGGTCAGCATCTCGGCCGTGTCGGAAATGAGCGTGAGCTTCCGCGACAGCGCCTCGGCGCGCTCCTTGAGCTCGTACTCGTCCTGCAGCCGCGCAGAGAGGCGCTCGAGATCCGGGCGATCCCATACCACGTCGGGCTTTTCCGCAACCGCCACGCGGCCGGAGACGCGATTTTGCACTAGCATCGACTTGCCGATGTGTTTGAGGATCGCGCGCCGCCCTCCGGGCGTGCGTCCTTTCTCCGCGAGCTCACGGGCGAACGGCTCGATCACCTCAACGACTGACGATACCTCACGCTCGTCGCGCGCGAGAACGACGCTTTTGGCAAGCGCGTCTGCGATCACGATCATATGCTCCGGGGTGATCGCCCGGAGCTGAATCGGACCGCCGGGCAAGATCTGCTCGTCCTTGTCCGGTGCGATCTGGATGATCGCGGTCTCGTCCTCACGCGGCTCGATCGGACTGATGATCCGCGGCTGCAATCCGCGGATGACCTCGTCCTCCTCCAGCACCGAAAGGTCGAACAGCACCGCGACGCCATAGCGAAAGAGCGTGACGACGCCGTCTTTCCCCGCTCGGAACGCGAGCGGAGCGGTTGACAAGACGTCGGTCTGCTCGAGCCCGGACGTGTCGATGCGATCGCCGAGGAAGATCGCGCGCGCCTTTCGACGTATTCCGAATGGGGTCGTTTCGTTGGTCATGGGCTTCGGCGCTTCAATAGCACGAGCCATGCGCCGCGCCCGACGCGTGTGACGGTCAAGCGCCGTTAATGTGCGGAACGGCAATGACGACGCCAAAGGCACTCGAGATCAAGCTCGAGATTGCGCCTAAAAGCCTGGGAATCCTTGAGAAACCCCACTTATCCACAGCCTTCGGGCGGCACCCAAGCGCGCCACCGACGTCTCCGTTTGTTTCGATATTCCGAAACGCAACCTTCACAAGAAACGATTGCTGCTGCGCGTGCGCCGCATGGGCCATCGCTACAGCGCCGAGACGGAAAGCCGCCGGGTGCAACACCCGGCGGCTCCCGTTCCGTCGGCGATCGTGTGGGGGGTCGGGGTGCGACCGCCGGCGCGAATTCGGCGATTTGCTATCGCCGGGGAGAGCTCACGCCGCGGCGGCGGTTGGCATGGCGCATTGCGCGAGCGTCTTTTGCCATGCCGGCAAGGCCCGTAGTGATCCATACCAGCGCTTGATCTCGCCGTAGGGCTCGAGCGGAAAGCGCGCCATGTCGGCAAGGTTGAGCGGCGCGCCGAGCGAGAAGTCGGCGACCGTCAGCGTGTCGCCGGTCACGAATGTCTTTCCTTTGAGCTGCCCGTCGAGCACCTGCGCAACGCGATGGAAGGACTCGGTACCTTTGGCGATCGCCGCCGGATCGGGCTCGCCGCTCTTGAGCACGACGGATTTGACCACGTTCTCGAAAATGAGGACCGCGCAAGCAGGATCCCAATGCGCGAGATCCCAGAACTGCCAGCGCGTGACGTCGAGCCGCCCTTTCTCGTCGGTGGGGAGCAGACGGCTCTCCGGGCGCTTGGCGGCGAGGTATTGCATGATGGCGTTCGACTCCCACAGCACATAATCCCCGTCGCGCAGCGTCGGCATCCGCATGTTGGGGTTGAGCGCAGCGTATTGCGGCGACTTCTGCTCGCCTTTGATCAGGTCGAGCACGTGCAAGGTGGGCTCGATCCCCAGATGGTTGGCGATCGCCATCACTTTGAAAGCGCGCGGGCTAGGGGGAAACACGTAAAGCTCGGTCATGGAGCACTCCTATTGTAGTGACATTGGGTTTGCATGAAGTAGCGGAAGTCCCACCTCGCGAGATCGATCACGCGCCTTCGGCGTGTTGCTTGAAGTGTTCGAGCAAACCGGGCCAGCCGCCGTCGACATCCTTGCGCATCTTCTCGCCCGCTTCCGCGCCCATCTGCTCGAATTTGCGATGCTCGAGCTCGACGCGCGTCGCGTTCGCGCCCTCGGGAACGAACCTCACCTCCACCTCGGAGCTCACCGTCGTATCGGGCTGCCAGCGGCTATTGATATCCCAGCTCATGACAAAGCGTTTGGGCGGCTCCCAAACGATGATTTTTCCGATATCCGTGCGCGAGCCGTCTTGCGCCAGCTCGTACCAACAGCCGCCGAGACGAGTTTCCATGACCATCGCCTTCCTCGGCGTCTTGCCGATCCCATGGTCGAGTGGCCACCAGCGTCCGAGACCCGAGGTGAAGACGTCGAATGCATGCGCCGGGCTCGCGCTGACGCGAATGCTCTTGCGCACGGGCGCGATGGTGACTGTCGTCGTCATCTGTCCTTTTCCTTCTGCTCGCCGTTGCCACGTTCGACTTCCGCCTGGAACGCGGCAAGTGCCTCGTCCCAGAATTGATCGAGCCAGCGGCGCAGCGCGCCGAGCCCGTGCGGGTCGATGAAGTAGACCCGCCGTGTCCCTTCCTGTCGGTCAGCCACAAGGCCCGCGTCCTTGAGCGCTTTGAGGTGCTGCGACACGGCCGGACGGCTGACCGGCATCCCGCGGGCGATGGCGCCGACGGGTCGCGGTCCTCGCCTGAGACGCTCGAACACGCGCCGGCGCGTGGGGTCAGCCAGAGCCGAGAGCACGTTTCCGTAAGCCATGACTTACCGTAAGTGAGAGCTTACGGACTGTCAAGCCAGATTCTGCTCACAGGGCGGAGTAGGGCTGGCCGCGCAATCGGGTCGGATTATTGCGCCGAGGCCGAGCCGAGCGTGATCAGGGCGCGCCGCGGGCGTGCCGAAACCACGCGCCCGAGGCGATGGCTGCAAACAAGACGCTTCCCTGCAGGAACAGGCCGAAGGCGAGCGCCGCGAACAACCATCGCAGCGAGCCGGTGATGGCAAGCGCGATCCAGCCGCCGCCGATCGCCGTCAGCATGCGCAGGAAGCCGGCGGACAACGGCCAAAATAGCCGTCCTGCTCCCTGCGAGGCGAAATAGAGCGCGAGGCCCAAACCGAAAAAGCCGAAGCTTGGACCGACCAAGCGCAGATACGTCGTGCCCGCCTCGATTACCTGCGGATCGGCGCTGAACTGGGTGATCCATAGGTGTGGCCAGAGCGCTGCGGCGATGCCGATCGCCTCGGTGATGGCGAAGGCGATGCCGGCGCCGACGAAAGCGATGCGCAGCGCCCGCGCGCGCTGGCCGGCACCGATATTCGTGCCCACCAGCGCCACGAGCGGCGCGCCCAGTCCGAAAACGATCGGGATCAGCAGATATTCCAGCCGTGCGCCGGTGCCGTACCCGGCCGCGGCGGCTGCTCCCGCTGCGGTGGCGACCAAAGCCGTGGCAAGCGCGATGATCACGTTCGTCTGCAGCGAGGTGACCGAAGCCACCGCTCCGACCTGAAGGATGTCGCGGAACAGCGGCCAGCGCAGGCGGGACATGCGCAAGCGCGCAAGATTGCGTCCCGACACGACGTACCAGCCGAGCACGGCGGTTCCCGCGGCATAGAACGACACCAGCGCCGCGCCGCCTCCGGCAATGCCGAGGGCGGGAAACGGGCCGATGCCGAAGATCAACAGCGGCGACAACGGCACGAGAACGACAACGCCGACGCAAATGACCGAGGCCGGGATGAGCATGTTGCCGGTGCCGCGGACGACATTGGCCAAGCCGTTCATCGCCCAGAGCAACACGTTGCCGGCGAAAACGACGTTGGAATAGCTCACCGCCGCTTCAAGTTCGCCGCCTTCGCCGCCGAGCGCGCGATAGATCGGCCGTCCGAACAAGAGCATGATCGTCGAGAACGCGGCGCCGAGCGCGACGGTGATGACGAGCGCATGCAACACCAGCGCGTCTGCTTCCTCGCGCCGGCCGGCGCCGAGCGCCCGCGCGATCGCAGACGAAATGCCGCCGCCCATCGCACCGGCGGAAATCATCTGCATCAGCATCACGCCAGGAAATGCCAGGGCCATGCCCGCGAGCGCGTCGGTGCCGAGCTTGGCGACGAACCAAGTTTCGATCAGCCCGGTTGCGGCCTGTGCAAACATCACCAGGACATTGGGCCAGGCCATCCGCAGCAACGTGGCAACGATCGGGCCCTGCAGCAGCACGCGCGTTCGCGGGCTCAGCTCGACCACTTCGGCTTTGGCGACGTTGACCTTGCCAGGCGCGAGGTTCAGCGCCGGATTTATCGCAGTGACGCTCATCTCGCGCGCCTCTTGCGCGTGCGGCCTTTCTCGCGCCCCGCCAACGGATGCCGAGCAGTCGAGACCGGCGCACGATCGCTCGATGCGTATCGTCGCCGGACGCCCTCGCTGGCGGCCGGCCCTGGGGCGAGGGCGTATTCCGGCTCCGTGATCGGACGCCCGCTCGCACGATCGACGAGAATGGGATCGATGGCGGCACCGGTCTTGGCATCGACGAGCAGCACGCTCGGCCCTTCCGGCGCAAAGTGCTTGTTTCCCCACGCCAGCAACGCGACGAGGACGGGACGAAAATCGCGCCCGCGCGCGGTCAACACATAGTCATCGCGCGGCGGCCGTTCGCTGTAGCGCCGGCGCTGCAGCAATCCCGCGTCCACCAGCGCGTTGAGCCGGCGCGTCAGCATATTGGGCGCGATCCCGAGACTCTTATGGAATTGATCGAACCGCGTCAGCCCGTGCAGAGCATCGCGCAGAATAAGAATGCTCCACCACTCGCCCACACGCTCGAGGCTGCGGGCAATCGGGCAAGTCATCCGGCCGAAGCTTTTGCGCTGCATTGACTGAACGTAGGTTAGTCACTATCATTATGCAAGTCACTCGGGAACGAGAACGATGACCAAACCCGGCACGGCGGCGAACGGGCTTTTCCTCGAAGACCTGCGCGTAGGGCAGCGCTTTTCGAGCGGGGAGCACACGATCGATGCGGCGCAAATCATGGCGTTTGCGGCGCAATTTGATCCTCAGGCTTTTCACCTCGATGGCGAAGCCGCCAAGGCAACGTTGTTCGGCGGCTTGGCCGCGAGCGGCTGGCATACCGCTGCGATCACGATGAAGTTACTCGTCGAGTCCGGCCTGCCGCTCGGCGGCGGAATCATCGGAAGCGGCGGAGAGATCAGTTGGCCCAAACCCACGCGGCCCGGCGACGCCCTCAGCGTGGTCAGCGAAATCGAAGAGGTGAACCCGTCACGCTCGCGGCCGGATCGCGGCATGATCCGCGTGCGCAGCGAGACGCGCAACCAGCGCGGCGAGACGGTGCAGATTCTCATAGCGAAGCTTGTGGTTCCCAGACGCACGACCGCTGCGCTTGCAACCTGACGCCGGCATGCGTGCGCTGTTGCGATTTCGGCCACCAGCTTTGCGCGAACGCGGCGTGCCCGGCCTAGCCTTGGCAGCGGATTTACTCTAGGGTCCTGCCCGGATCCGACCAGCTTTGCCCCCGAAAATGCGCGCCACTTTGATCATCGCCTGCGCCGGCCTTCTGCTCGCCGCCGGCGCGCACGCTCAAGAAGCACTCAAGCTCTGCCGTCAAATCAAGGATGATGGCGAGCGACTGAAGTGCTACGACGGGATTGACGTATCCGCGTCCAATCCGGCCCGTCCCCCGGCGGACAGCAAACAAGCGGGCGCGCCTTGGCTCATCACCGATGAAAAATCGCCGCTCGACGACAGCCCGCTGGTCTCCGCGGCGCTGGCGTCGAGCGACGGCAGGTCCCATTTGCTGATGCGCTGCAAAGATCGCAAAACCGAGGCCGCGGTCAGCATCAGGGGATTCATCAAATGTGGGCCCGACGTGCGTGTGGTCTACCGCGTCGACCAAAGCGAAGCCACGGAGATCCCGTGGATTGCCCACTCAACCTGTTACCTCGCCCTTGCCCCGTCGCCGATTCCGTTCATCCGCTCGCTCACGGATGAGGGCAAGATCTACGTCCGCATGTTCGATCACCACGGTGCGCCGCACGAGGCGCTGTTCAATCTCGGCAAGGTCTCCGAAGTTCGTTCCCGCCTGGCGCAGGCCTGCAATTGGGACGGCGCAGCCAACACCGGCAGCGATCCGGCGGCGAAAGCGCCCGCGCCCGCGCCTGCCGCCGCGCCGAGCCCGAAGGCGCGACCGAAGTAGCCGATGCGGCCGCACCGGTCGAGCGCGCTTCAGGCGAACGCGCATCGCAGGTGTCGCGCTAGCGCGCTCTCATATTGAACTCGAGGCGCGACGCAGCGGCTCGGAGCGCGGTATCACCTGATTCTGGTTTTGACGCTGCCACGGCGCGCGGGTCGTTCCGCCGCGGAATAATGCTGCCCATTGGCGCCATCCGGCGCGAGCGCCGCGTCAGCCGGCGGAGCTGCGGTAGCCCGCGCGGTTGTGTCTCCAAGGGCGTACATGATGATGCCGGTTTTCGCGTCGATGAGATCGCCGCCGGTTTGCCAGAGCTCCGCGCCATTGATCATCGGGGCGATGCTTTTGAGCCAATGCATCGAGACCCCGGCGGGGGCGTAGTACTTGCGGAACAAGCGCCAGGTCTCCGTCTGGTCGGTTCGCTGCTCGCCGGTTGCCTGCCGCTGGCCGGCCTCATGGAAAATCCAGAGGCTCGCCCGCGCTGCAAGGCGGTCATCGCCTTGCAGGAAAATCGGTATGCACATGGACGCGCACAGCTTGCCGTGCAGCACCACGGTGGCGAGCCGGTGCCGGCGTTTGATCTCGTTGAGAACGCCGATGACGCGATCGCCTTCCTCGACCTGCCCTCCGGCCGAGTCGAGGAAGAGGACGACGCGCTTTAAATCCGTTTCATACCTGCCCACCGCTGTGCGCAGATCGTCCGCCATGCCGGCCACGATCGGTCCCGACCACTCGATATCGAGCCTGCCGTTCGCTTGGTTGAACTCGAGCGACATCCCTGCCGGCTTCTGATCTTCCGCCGGTACCGGATTAGCGGATGCGAAAGGCGGGCTGAGGGCGACGGCTGCGACTGCAGCGGCAAGGATCGCATTACGAGCGAACGCGCAAAGCCGGGCGAGGGCCGAAGCCCGCGGGATGAAGCAATCAGCGGATTTGAGAGTCTGCCGCAAGGTATTTCTCGTAAAGCGCGAGCCCGCGTGGAAGGTCGAGCCGCTTCTTAAGGTGGCTTAAGGTGTGGCTACTTATGTCGCCGGCGCAAGATGAGGGCTCCTCCTCGCCCGCAACACTGCTTTACGCTGAACGCATCGCGCGAAGAAGCGGGGTAAAGCCGGGCTCGACCCGAACGCACGAGAGTAGGGTTTTGATGTTCCCAACAGATCATGGAAAGAAAATGACTTTATCTCTATTGCGTTTATTTGCGCGGTCTTGCCGTTATCTGACTCGCGGTTGCTTGCCAATCGGCTCGGTCTCCCTACGTGCGGTGTTGGAGTCATTCGCGTCTGAGCGGATGGTCGTGATGGTTTCATCGCAACAATGCCGTTGGCGTTCAGAAGGAGTATGTACCAATGTTACGGAAAACCATGATCGTCTTGGCGACGGCTGCCGCGCTTAGCGCGGGACTGACCGCTGACGCGTTCGCGCGCGGCGGCGGAGGAGGTGGGGGCGGCCACGGTGGCGGTTTCGGCGGCGGCGCACATATAGGCGGCGGCTTGGGCGGCGCTCATATCGGTGGCTTGGGCGGCGCTCATATCGGCGGCTTCGGTGGTCCTCATATCGGCGGCTTCGGTGGCGCTCATATCGGTGGCTTCGGTGGTCCTCATATTGGCGGCTTGGGCGGCGCCCATCCGGGCGGGAGCTTTGGTGCCGGTCGTTTCGGCGGCGCCCGCGGCACTTTCGCTCCCGGCGTTGCGGGCCAGCACTTTGCCCAAGCACGTGGCCACTTCGGTCACGATCGGCATTTCACGCGCGGCCGGCGTTTCGTGCCTGGGTTCTATGACAACGACTATGGATGCATCTACGGGTACCCGTATTACCCATCCTCCTGCTATCCAGGCGAGTATCCGCTCGCGTACTGACGTCCGTCAGCAGTGCGGCAGTCACGTGGCGCAAGAGTCCCGCGCGATACGCGCGGGGCCGCTTGCGGCGAGACCTGCCGTAAGGCGGCCGACTGCAGCGGTGAACTGATTACAAGCCGACGACGCAATTCGGCTCAAGCCGTTCGAAGCGCGGCGCACGCATCGCCGATGCGGCCGCCATCGCTGAGCCATGCACGCGCGGCTGCGTCTTCGAAAAATGAAACCAAAGTATGAGCGGCGCAACCCAAGTATGAGAACAGCAAAACGGGAGTATGCCGAGGCAAATCCACCAAGTCAGCTGCGTCAACGTCTGTACGATTGAGAGTTCGCGCGTGAGCGAATTACTTCTGCGGCACAGGAGGCTCACGGTATGCGACAGCCGGGCAAAGACAATAGCGGTCGTCGGTGTCGCTGCCGCGGCATCGAGGTCAATAAGAGGCTGACACAGCTGTTGCTGGTCACGGTCGCGGCGGTGCTCGTCGCCTCCGGCTCCGCCTCGGCCCAAGTCGGCACCACCGCCCCGGCGCCGATCGGCGCCACATCCCCGCTTGGCATCGGATCAGCCCCCGCGCTGCCGCAGACCGGAACGTCTCTCGGTCCCGCGAGCGTGGGATCGGCACCAATAATTCCCCCCACCGTGGGCATATCGCCGCTCGGCTCCGCCGCAACCAGCAACACCGCGCCGTGCTCGGGCAGCTTTTTGAGTGGAGGTGACGTGTTCGGCACGAACTCGACGGCGAGCGGCGCGTCGGGCACCGCAATGTCGCCGTCCGGCACCTCCACATCGCTGTTCGATGGCGGCGGCAACACGGCAGGCGGCGCGAGCACGTGCGCTCCCATGATCGACAGCACGCTCGCTCAACCTGCCGCATCGGCTTCCTCCCCAACCGCATCGGCTCCGCCGGCGGCGGTCGGCCGCTCCGGCATCCCGATCGGATCAACCGAGTTGGGACGCGGCGGCGTCAGTCCATTGCCGGCGCCGGCCAATGCACCGGCGCCGTCCGCGACATCCCCATCGCAATGTTCGTCAAACGGAATGGCTTCAACGGGAGCAATGTCGGCCGGCTCGTGCTGACGAGACGGCGTTCAGGAGAGCACGATGCGACGGCCAATTATCATGTCGGTGGCAGCGCTGATCGGTGTGCTCGCGGTCGGCGGCGCGCTGGCCGCGTCCCGCCACCTCCCATTCGACCGCACCGCGCCCGCCCCCGCGGCCGCCGCTCCGCCGCCTGTGCCGGTCGTGGGCGGCGTGGTCAGCAGCCAAAACGTGCCGATCTATCTCCAAGGCGTCGGCACCGTGATCGCCTACAACACCGTCGTGGTGCGCAGCCAAATCCAGGGCCAGATCGTCAGCATCAATTTCACCGAAGGGCAGAGCGTGCATACCGGCGACCTGCTCGCGGTCATCGATCCGCGCCCGTATCAGGCCCAACTCGACCAGGTGACGGCCACGCGGGATCGCGATCAAGCGCAGCTCAAGAATGCGCAGGCCAACCTCGCTCGCTATACTCAGCTCGGCGAGAAAGGCTGGGCGACGCCACAACTGGTCGAGACGCAGACGGCGCAAGTGGCGCAGCTCGAGGCCGCGATCAAAGCGGACGAGGCCCTCATCGAAGCCGCCAAGGTGCAGCTCAGCTACACCAAGCTGACCTCGCCCATCGATGGCGTCGTCGGCATTCGGCAGATCGATATCGGCAATGTGATCCATCCCACCGATCCGAACGGATTGGTCGTGGTCACCCAGGTCGAGCCGATCTCGATGATCTTCACACTGCCGGAGACGAGCCTGCCGCAGATTCAGGAGCAGCAGCAAAAGACGAATGCGCCGCTTACGGTGGTGGCCTACAGCCAGGACAACACGATGAGGCTCGATGAGGGCACGCTCGGTCTCGTCAACAACGAGATCGTGCAGACCACCGGCTCGATCCAGCTCAAGGCCAATTTCCCCAATAAGGAGCATCGGCTGTGGCCGGGCCAGCTGCTCAACGCGTGGCTGCTTCTCGACACGCGTCACAACGGATTGACTGTGTCCGCGCCGGCAGTCCAGCATGGTCCGCAGGGCGCATACGTTTATGTGATCAACGCCGACAGCACGGTCGCAGTGCGGCCGGTCAAGGTCGCCCAGGTGAGCGGCGGGCAGGCCCTGATCGATTCCGGCCTCTCGGCTGGCGAGCAGGTGGTCGTCGACGGACAGTACAAGCTGCAGCCCGGCCTTCACGTGAAACTGCTGCATGGCAAGGCGGCAGAGGAGGCTGCTGCCCAGAGCGCGGAGCAGGCGCCGATCCCATGAATACGTCAACGAATATCTCGGCACCCTTCATTCGGCGCCCGATCGCGACTGCGCTGCTGATGGTCGGCCTGTTGCTGGGCGGCCTCGTGGCCTATCCGTTCCTACCGGTCGCGGCGCTGCCGAATGTGAGCTATCCGACGCTGCAGGTCACGGCCCAGCTGCCCGGCGCGGATCCCGAGACCATGGCATCGTCCGTGGCGACGCCGCTCGAGACGCAGTTCGGCCAGATCCCCGGCCTCACTCAGATGACCTCCTCGAGCGCGCTTGGTTACGTGCAGATTACGCTGCAGTTCGATTTGAGCCGTGCGCTCGATGGGTGCGAAGCGGACACGCTGTCCGCCATCAACGCGGCGAGCGCCTATCTGCCGCCCAACATGCCGTACCCGCCCACGATCCGCAAAGTGAATCCGGCCGACACGCCGATCCTGGTGCTTGCCGTCACGTCGGACACGCTGCCGCTCACGACCGTCGACGCCTTTTCGGAAAACATTCTGTTGCAAAAGATCTCGCAGAT
>Ga0066652_100001151_pt1 | contig 13388 bp, 14 predicted proteins | sample GraSoiAngelo_101_FD_71413 | JGI IMG/M metagenome (GOLD analysis project Ga0066652, IMG submission 71413) | Grasslands soil microbial communities from the Angelo Coastal Reserve, California, USA - 14_0903_02_30cm | ecosystem: Environmental > Terrestrial > Soil > Grasslands | place: USA...
AGGGCCCCTCCGGCGACGCCGTCCCGGAGCTCGACGAGGAGACTCGGGAGCGCCGGCGCGCCGCGCTCGCCCAGGTCCGAACGTTCGGCGACCCGGTGCTGCGCTCGCGGGCAAGCGAGGTGACGAGCTTCGGCCCGGAGCTCGAGCGCGAGGCCGAGCGCATGATCTCGATCATGCGTGACGCCCTCGGCGTGGGGCTCGCCGCGACCCAGCTCGGGGTGATGCACCGGCTGCTCGTCTTCCAGGCGGGCCTCGAGGCCACTCCGACCGCGGTCGCCAACCCCGAGCTCGAATGGCTGTCGCCCGAGCTCGTGATGGCGGAGGAGGGCTGCCTGAGCCTTCCCGGGGTCACGGTCGAGGTCGAGCGTCCCCTCTACGCGCGCGTCCGCGGGCTGGACGTCCACGGCGAGCCCCTGTCGATCGAGGCCGCCGGGCTCGAGGCCCGCGTCCTGCAGCACGAGATCGACCACCTCGGGGGGGTGTTGGTCCTCGACCGCACCGAGCGCGAGCAGCGCAAGGGCGCGCTTCGAGCGCTCCGCCAGGGCGAGACCTACAGCCCCGCCGCCGAGGACGACGAGCCGGAACCGGCCTCGACTTGAGGGACGTCTTCCTCGGAACCTCCGCGTTCGCGGCGACCGTCCTGAGGCGACTTGCGGATTCCCCGCATCGCCCCGCCCTGGTCGTCAGCCCCCCCGATCGGCCGCGAGGCAGGGGTCGCCGCATGGCGTCTCCTCCGGTCGCCGAGGCCGCCCGCGAGCTCCGGCTCGAATTGCTCCAGGCCGAGAGCGTCAATCGCCCCGAGGTGCTCGACCGGGTGCGCGCCGCCGCGCCCGAGGTCGGCGTCGTCTGTGCGTTCGGCCAGCTGATCCGCGAGGAGCTCCTCAGCGAGGTCGAGCTCCTCAATGTGCATCCGTCGCTCGTCCCGCGGTGGCGCGGGGCCGCCCCGATCGAGCGGGCGATCATGGCCGGCGACCAGGAGACCGGCGTCGCGATCATGCGGGTGACCGCCGCGCTGGACGCTGGCCCGATCGCGCTCGTGGAGCCCGTCCCGATCGGGGCGGACGACGACTACGGCTCGCTCGCGGCTCGCCTCGCGACGATCGGCGGCGAGCTCATCGTTCGCGCGCTCGATCTGCGCTCGGCGGGTGAGCTCGAGCTCGTCGACCAAGACGAGTCGCGCGCGACGTACGCCGAGAAGATCGCGCCGGAGGAGAGGCGGCTCGACCCGCGCCGTCCCGCGCGCGAGCTCGAGCGGAGGGTGCGCGCGCTCAACCCACACGTCGGCGCGTACCTCGAGCTGGACGGCGGCGGACGGCTGGGCGTGCGCGCGGCCTCCGCGGAGGAGGGCGAGCTCGAGGCCGGTCGCCTGGCGGTCGATCGCGGCCGGCTGCTGCTCGGCTGCGCGGACGGCGTCCTGCTGCTCTCCCGCGTCCAGACCCCCGGCGGGCGGACCATGCCCGCCGACGCGTTCCTGCGGGGCCACCCCGTGCCAGAGCTCGCGGGGTGAGCGAGCCAGCGCCGCCGCGCCGGGCCGCCTACGAGGTCCTGCGAAGGGCGTTCGAGCACGGCGCCTGGGCGGACCGGGCGTTTCCGGCCGCCGCCGATCGCCACGGGCTGGATCCTCGCGAGCGGGCCCAGGCGCAGCGGCTCGCCTACGGGGCGATCCAGCGGCGAGGGACGACGGACCACCTCATCGAGCAGCTCGCGGGGCGACCGCCGGAGCGGCTCGACCCGGCGGTGCTCGCCGCCCTCCGGTTGGGCCTGTTCGAGCTCCTGTGGTCGCGGAGGGCGCCGGACCACGCCGTCGTCGACCAGGCCGTGGAGCTGGCGAAGCGGAGCGCCGCGCCGTCCGATCCCGCAAGAACTCGCCGAGCCGACGCGGCGGCGGGGGTCGTGAACGCGATCCTCAGGCGGGCCGTCGCCGAACGGGCGACGCTGCTCTCGGGACTCGACGACTCGGCCCCCGAGGGCGCGGCAATCGCTCACTCCTATCCGCGCTGGCTGGCCTCGATGTGGTGGCGGGAGGTCGGACCTGAGGACGCCCGGTCGTTGATGAGGGCCCTCAACCAGCCCGGAGAGACGGCCCTTCGGGTGAACACGATCCGGGCGGACCCGGCGTCGCTCCTTGGGTGGCTGTCGGACGGAGAGGAGGTCGAGCGGCCGCAAGCATCGGGCCCGCTCGCACCCACGGAGGCCCTGGTCATCCGGGGCCGAGTCGGCGAGAGGACGCGCCAGGCGCTCGCCGCCGGGAAGGCCGTCGCCCAGTCGCGAGCATCGCAGATGGTGGTCGCGCTCCTCGACCCGAAGCCGGATGAGCGGATCCTCGACCTGTGCGCGGCGCCGGGCCTGAAGACGAGCGCGATCGCGGCGAGGATGCGGAACAGGGGCGAGATCGTCTCGGTCGAGCTCGATCCCGGGCGGGCGGGCCGCATGCGTGATCTCTGCGAGCGCCTGGGGGTTGGGTGCGTTCGGCTGATCCAGGGCGACGCGGCGAGAGCCGACGTGGGCGACGGCTACGATCGCGTCCTCGTGGATCCCCCCTGTTCAGACCTGGGCACGCTCGCGTCCCGTCCCGACGCCCGGTGGCGAAAGTCACCGGCGCAGGTCGAGCGGCTCGCGGAGCTCCAGGGAAGGATCCTCGAGCGCGCGACCGCGCGGCTGCGTCCCGGCGGGACGCTGGTCTACTCGACCTGCACGATCTCCCGGCGGGAGAACGAGGACCGGGTGATCGGCTCGCTGGCCTCGCGTCCCGACCTCGATGCCGACGAGCTGGGGGCAGACCATCCGGGGATTGCGTCTTGGCACGATTCGCGCTTTCTCCAGACGCGTCCCGACCGCGACGGCACCGAGGGATTTTTCGTCGCTCGAGTGGCCCGTCGCCCGACCCCCGGAGGAGGTTGAACCGATGGCGAAGGCGAAAGAGAAAGCGATGCTCGAGCGGCCCGCGTGCCCGGGTTGCGGCGAGCCGTGGCTTCGACCCACGCAGCTTCCGGGCCGTTACCGCTGCGTCTATTGCCTGCGCCGCTACGAGCTCGTCTCGCAGTGCCCCAACTGCGGCGAGCATCAGACGATCGTTCGCATGAGCACCTCGGAGGACCTGCGCTGCCAACATTGCGGCAACTCGATGCTGCGGCCGATCTGAACGATGGAAGCCGCGACCGACAGGGCCGCGAAGGACGTTCCGCCCGCTGAGCTCTTCACCGGCCGGCGCGTGGCGCCCTCGATCCTGTCCGCGGACTTCTCGCGCCTCGGCACCCAGGTGGGCGAGGTCATGGCTGCGGGCGCGAGGCTGATCCACGTCGACGTCATGGACGGGCACTTCGTCCCGCCGATCACGATCGGGCCGCTGGTCGCCGCCGCGATCGCCGACCAGGTCCACGACGCCGGGGGCGCGATCGACGTCCACCTGATGATCGAGCGGCCCGCCGAGCACGTCGCCGAGTTCGCGCGCGCCGGCGCCGACTGCATCTCGGTGCACTACGAGGCGGACGCCCACACGCATCGGACGCTGGGCGCGATTCGCGACGTCGGGTGCCTGGCCGGGCTGGCGCTCAACCCGGGCACGCCCGCCGAATCGGTGACCGAGCTGAAGGCCGCGGCCGACCTCCTCCTGTGCATGTCGGTCAACCCGGGCTGGGGAGGGCAGCAGTTCATCGCCGCGTCGCCGGACAAGGTCGTTCGTCTGCGAGACCTCGCTCCGAACCCGGTGATCGAGGTCGACGGCGGCATCGACGCGGACACCGTCGGCGGCGTCGCCGATGCGGGCGCGACGCTCTTCGTCGCGGGCTCGGCGGTGTTCTCGGCCCGCGATCCGGCCGACGCCTACCGTCGGATCGCCGCCGCGGCCGGCGCCGAGTAGGGGGACATGACGGCGCGTTCTCCGACCCCGGGCCGGATCGGGATGGCCTCGCCGCTCGCTGACGCCCCGGCCGAGCTGCGCTTCTTCCTCCGGCGGCTCGCGCTGCTCGGAGGCCTGATCCTCGTCCTGCTGGCCGCCGGGACGATCGGGTTCGCGCTCACCGCCGGGACGTCGATCGGGTTCTCCTTCATCTGGGCCCTGGACACGATCGCGACGATCGGGTCGATTCCTCAGCCCCAGGACACCGGGGCGAGGATCGTGGAGGTCGCGCTGATCGTCTTCGGCGTCGGTACGCTCTTCTACGGCTTGGTCACGGCGACCGAGTTCCTGGTCGCCGGCAGGCTCAGCGGGCTGCTCGTCGAGCGGCGGACGCAGCGGATGATCGACTCGCTAACCGAGCACCACGTGATCTGCGGCTTCGGCCGCGTCGGGCGTCAGGTCGCGCGCGACATGCGCGCGGCACGCCAGCCGTACGTGGTGATCGACGACAACCCCGACAACCGGGAGATCGCCGGCGAGCTCGACGCGCCCTTCCTCGAGGGACGGCCGTCGGAAGACGAGATCCTGCGCAGGGCCGGGATCGAGCGTGCCCGCGCGGTGCTCGCCTGCATGGACTCCGACGCCGAGAACATCTTCGTGACCCTCACCGCCCGCGAGCTTCGCCCCGACATCACGATCGTGGCCCGAGCCAGCGTCGAGGACTCCGAGAAGAAGCTGAAGCGCGCGGGCGCCGACCGTGTGATCTCCCCCTACAAGGCGAGCGGCTCGGAGATGGCGAGGCTCGCGCTGCACCCACAGGTCGCCGACGTGGTCGACGTGGGCCCCGGCTACCGAATGGAGGAGATCGAGGTTCCGTCGGGGCGAGACGGCGCCGGGCACCGAATCGACGACGTGCGCGGCTCCTCGATCATCGTCGCCCTTCACCGTCCGGGGGGCTCGATGCAGCCGATGCCCCCCGGCGAGACGGTGCTCGAGGCCGGAGACCTGCTCGTCGCCATGGGCACGGCGCAGGCGATGGACCGCCTCGAAGCGCTCTTCGATTAGCCGCTCAACCGGCCTCCTCGGCGGCGGCCAGGCGGGCCTCGAGCTCTTGTGGCGAGCCCGGCTCGACGACGTCCTCGGGCCGCGCCTGGGGCCGCCGGTAGAGGAGATACAGGAGACCGCACAGGAGCGCCGCGGCCCCGGCGAACCCCACCTCGACCCGGCGGAACTCGTCCAGCACCGGGAGCAGGTTCCAGACGACGAACGCGACCGCGCACGCGACCCACCGGGCGGCCGCGCGCCGCACCTGGCCCTGGGCGAGCGCGGCCTGGTTGAGCGTCCCGGATGACAGGTAGAACCCCATCCCCGCCGTGACGATCACGAGCCCGGCGCGGTCGTAGTCGAACTTCTTGCCGAAGGCGAGCTGCATCAGCTCGGGCCCGGCGACGAGCACGACGATCCCGACCACGGCGGCGAATCCGGCGACCGCCGCCAGCGTGATCCGGATCGAGAGCTGGAAGGCGTCGGCGTCGGCGGCCCGGGCGCTCGAGCGAAGCCGCGTGAGATGGGGCAGGAGGCTGGTCGCCACCGCCTGAAAGAGGACCAGGGGAGCGCGGGCGATCATCAGCACGTTGAAGATGAAGCCGGCGGCGGCGGCGTCCTCCGAGGCCCTGACGATCAGCGGCCCGGCGTTCAAGAGCGCCTGCTCGGAGAGCATGATCAAGAGAACGGCGGCGGCGAAGCCGCCGCCGCGGGCCAGCGTGAACTCCACCTGGGCCGCCGGCTTCGGCCCGGCCTGCGACCGGGCCCGGACCGCCCGTCCGGCGAACGCGAGCGGGACCACCGTGAGGCTGAGCACCGGCGCGGCGACGATGCCGAGCGCGATGACGGTCTGGCCGCTGGCGATGCCGACCGCGACCGCGAGCGCGAACGACATCCGCGCGGTGGACTCGGCGAGGAGGAGCGCGCCGTACAGGCCGAAGCGCCGGCTGCCCGCGAGGAAGCCGCGGGCGAAGAAGCTCGCGCCGAACGCGAGCACGGCGCCGACGAGGATCCAGTAGAGCGATGCGTTGCCGGACAGGAGGTCGTCCTCGAGGGGCCCGCGAAGCGCGAGCGCCGCCACCGCGAACGCGCCGGCGAGCCCGAGCTGGATCGTGGCGGCGACCCGGAGCGGCTGCCCGATCGGCTGGTCGCGGGCCTGCCGCTCGGCGATCGTCCGCGAGAGGAGTTGCTCGACGGGCCGAAAGAGCGTCGAGATCGTGACGAAGACCGCTGTCCAAAGGACGACCACCTCGCCGTAGTCCGCCTTGTCGAGGTTGTGCGAGGCGAGCGAGAAGTACAGGTAGGTGAGGAGCCCTGCCGAGCCGATCCCAACCGAGAGCATCCCGGCCGCGCGCCCGAACCGCCGTGCCTCCGCCGCAGCCGCCACCTCGCGCGCCATCGAGCGCCACCTTAAGCCTCGGAGCGGAGGCCCTACGATCAAGCCCGATGCCACAGGTCGTCAAGGAAGCGGATCGCGTCCACCTCAGGAGGGCGCTGGAGCTCGCCGGCGGGGGGCGGGGCCGCGTGAGCCCCAATCCCCTCGTGGGCGCAGTGGTCGTGAGCGAGGGCGAGGTGATCGGCGAGGGCTTTCACGCCGCGCTCGGAGCACGCCACGCCGAGGTGGCCGCGATCGAGGACTGCCGCGCGCGAGGCGAGGACCCGAGCGGCGCGACGCTCTACGTGACGCTGGAGCCGTGCGCGCACCAGGGGCGCCAGCCCCCGTGCTCCGAGGCGATCCTCGCGGCCGGGATCAGCCGGGTGGTGATCGCCTCGGACGATCCGAGCGAGAAGGCGAGCGGGCGCGGCCCGGGCATCCTGCGGGACGGCGGCGTCGAGGTGACCTTCGCGGACGGCGAGGAGGCGGCTGCCGCACGGCTCCTGAACCAGCCGTTTCGCAAGCACGCCCGAACGGGCCGGCCGCTCGTGGCGATGAAGTCGGCGCTCAGCCTCGACGGGCGGGTGGCGACCGCCGGCGGCGACTCGCGGTGGATCTCCGGCGAGGGGAGCCGGGTACTGGTCCACCGCTGGCGCGCCGAGGCCGACTCGGTGTGCATCGGGATCGGGACGGCCCTCGCGGACGATCCCCTGCTCACGGCGCGGGAAGTCGGAGCGCGCCGTCAGCCCACCCGGGTCGTCTTCGACTCTCGGGCGCGCCTGCCGCTCGGGTCGAGGCTGGTCGACTCGATCGACGCAGCGTCGCTTGTGGTGGTCGTCTCGCCGGAAGCGCCCGCGGAGCGGATTCGCGAGCTCGAGGCCGCGGGCGCCACGGTGCTGGTCTGCGACGGGGAGCGCTCGGCGCAGGTCGCGACCGCCCTGGCGGAGCTCGGGCGCCGCGGGATCACCGACGTGCTGCTCGAAGGAGGGCCCACCCTGGCGGGCTCGTTCCTCGACGCCGACGAGATCGACGAGCTCCGGCTCTTCATCGCGCCGATCGTGATCGGGGGCGGCGGCGCGCGGGCGGCGATCGGCGGCGAGGGGGCCCCGACGGTCGGCGAGGCGCGACCGGCGCTCGCGATGGACTGGGAGCGTTCCGGCGGCGATCTGCTCGTGCGCGCGCGCCTTCGGGAGTGGTGAGGTCCCGTGTTCACCGGCATCGTCAATGAGATCGGGACCGTCGAGGAAATCGCTCGGACGGACGGCGGCGCCCGCCTGCGGGTGCGCGCCGGGCTCGCACGCGAGGTCGCGGCGGGCGATTCGGTGTCGGTCAACGGGGCGTGCCTCACGGTGGCGACGGCGGCCGGGGATTCGTTCGAGTCCGACGTCATGAACCACACCCTGTCCGTGACGGCGCTCGGGGCCCTCGAGGCCGGCGGGCGCGTCAACCTCGAAACCTCCGTGCGCGTGGGAGAGCCGCTCGGCGGCCACCTGGTCCAGGGGCACGTGGACGCGGCGGCGCAGGTCGCCCGGACCCACGAGGACGGCTTCGCCCGCAGGGTCCGGATCTCGCTGCCGGAGGCGCTTCGCCGCTACGTGGTCGAGCACGGGTCGGTCGCCGTCGACGGGGTCAGCCTGACAGTGGCCGCGGTGACCGCGGACGGGTTCGAGGTCTCCCTGATCCCGGAGACGCTCGAGCGGACGACGCTTGCCGAGCTCCGCGAGGGCGCCCGCGTGAACGTCGAGGTGGACCTGATCGCCCGGTACGCCGAACGGCTCATGAAAGGCTTTGAGGGTTGAGAAAGGAAGACCAGATGCCTGAACGCGGTCCCGCGGCCAAAGCCGCCGGCGCCGGCACCGGGTTCTCGTCGATCGAGGAGGCGATCGAGGACATCCGGTCCGGGCGCATGGTCGTCGTCTGCGACGACGAGAACCGCGAGAACGAGGGCGACCTCACGCTCGCGGCCCAGTTCGCCACCCCGGAGGCGATCAACTTCATGGCGATGCACGGACGAGGCCTGATCTGCCTCTCGCTCACGCCGGCCCGGTGCGACGAGCTTGAGCTCGACCTGATGGCCGCGAAGAACGAGTCGCCGTTCAACACCGCGTTCACGGTCTCGATCGAGGCGGCCGAGGGCGTCACGACGGGCATCTCGGCCCACGACCGCGCCCGAACGATCCAGGTGGCGATCGACCCGCATGCCGAGCCCTCGGACATCGTCCAGCCCGGCCACGTGTTTCCACTGAAGGCGAAGGAGGGGGGCGTCCTGGAGCGCGCCGGCCAGACGGAGGCGGCGGTCGACCTCGCGCGCCTCGCCGGGCTGATCCCGGCCGGGGTGATCTGCGAGATCATGAACGAGGACGGGACGATGGCCAGGGTGCCGGACCTCGTCTCCTACTGCGAGCGCCACGGGCTGAAGATGGTGACGGTCGCCGACCTGATCGCCTACCGGCGCCGCACCGAACGGCTCGTGGAGCGGGTGGTCGCCACCCGCCTGCCGACCGCGTTCGGGGAGTTCACGGCGGTCGGCTACCGGTCGCTGGTGGACGACAAGCACCACCTCGCGATGGTCAAGGGAGAGGTTCGCGGTCGAGAGGACGTGCTGGTGCGAGTCCACTCCGAGTGCCTCACCGGCGACGTCTTCCATTCGCTGCGCTGTGACTGCGGGGAGCAGCTCGAGGCGGCGCTGGCGATGATCGAGCGCGAGGGCGCCGGCGTCCTCCTCTACCTCTCGCAGGAGGGCAGAGGGATCGGGCTGCTGAACAAGCTGCGCGCCTACAAGCTCCAGGAGGACGGGCTCGACACCGTGGACGCGAACCTGAGGCTCGGGCTGCCCGCCGACCTGCGGGACTACGGGATCGGGGCCCAGATCCTCGTCGACCTCGGGCTATCCAGCATTCGGATCCTGACCAACAACCCGAAGAAGATCCACGGCCTCGAGGGCTACGGGCTGTCGGTCTCCGATCAGGTGCCGATCCAGGCGATCCCCAACCCCCACAACGAGGAGTACCTGCGCACCAAGCGCGAGCGCCTCGGCCACACCCTTCACCACCAGGGCCTGCCCTTCGACGAGGAGCTGATCCACGAGGAGCACCAGAAGGAGACCGAACGCGACGCGCTCGGGGCGAGGGAGTCCGACGAGGAGACGGGGCGCGACGCGGATGCCTGAGGAGGCCTCGACCGACTTCTCGGCCGAGCAGCGCGAGCTGCTCGGCACGAGCGAGTTCGCGATCTGCGTCGGGACGTTCTACGCGGACCTCGCCGAGCGACTCCTGAACGGCGCGGTCGAGGGGTTCGCGGCAGGGGGAGTCGCCCCGTCGTCGGTCCACACCCACGAGGTCCCCGGCGCCTTCGAGCTCCCGCTGGCCGCCAGGTGGTGCGCGGAGTCGGGCCGCTTCGCCGGGATCGCGTGCCTGGGCGCGGTGATCCGCGGCGAGACCGACCACTACGACTACGTGTGCGCCGAGTCGGCGCGCGGCGTCCAGCGGGTCCAGCTCTCGACCGGAGTGCCCTGCGCGTTCGGCGTGCTCACCTGCGACACGATGGAGCAGGCGCTCGCGCGCGCCGGCGGCGAGAAGCGCGACCAAGGGCGAAGCGCCGCCGACGCCGTGATGCGGATGGCGCTCTTGAAGAGCGCGCTGGGTTGACCCCGCTACCATCCGGCGTCCGATGGCGAAGGTCTGCCACAGCTGCGGCAAGAAGCCCGCGTTCGGGAACTCGCGAAGCCACTCGATGGTCGCCACCCGGCGCCGCTTCAACCCGAACCTGCAGAAGGTCAGGATCCAGGAGGACGGAAGGACCCGGCGCGTTTACGTCTGCACCCGGTGCCTGAAGTCGAATCAGGTCACGAAGGCCGCCTGAACAATTCCGGCGCGTGCTCGGCTACGCCGCCGCAGCGCCCGGTTTGAGGGCTCGCGTGGCGGCAGGACCACACGCACGATCCGGGACCTCGTCCCTATAGCGGGCGGGTGATAATCCCACCGCAGATGGCCGACACCTCGATCGAGCGCTTTCGTCGGGTGGTCAAGGTCGCCTACGCCCATCTGGCGGCTAGGCGGCAGGAGGTGAACGACCTCAACGTCTTCCCCGTCGCGGACGGCGACACGGGCGACAACATGGCTCTCACGATGCAGGCCGTGATGAAGGAGCTCGACCGGCTGGACGGGCAGCCGATCAGCGCGAACCGCGACGAGCTCGTCCACGCCGTGGCCCGCGCGGCCCTGATGGGAGCCAGGGGCAACTCCGGGGTGATCCTGAGCCAGATCGTTCGCGGGGCCGCCGAGGAGCTGGCCAGCCGCCCGGGGGAGCTGGTGGACCCGGTGCTGGTGGCGGCGGCCCTGGCGCGCGCGGCGGACGCGGCATATGAGTCGGTGCGCGACCCCGCGGAGGGGACGATGCTGACCGTGCTCCGCGAGATGGCCCACGCCGTCTCCCAGCACCTCGCGCACATGGACCGCCAGCGCCTGGTCCCCGACGCGAGCGACGCCGATCAGGACGGCCTGCTCGCCGAGGTGCTCGAGGTCGCCACCCGCGCCGGCGAGCAGGCGGTGGAGCGGACCACCTTCCAGCTCGACGTCCTCGCCGAGGCCGGGGTCGTCGACGCGGGCGCTCACGGCCTCGTCGTGATCCTCGCCGGGATCGTCGCCGGCCTTCGCGACGACTCCGAGGCGATCCCCGAGCTGCCCCGCCACGATCCGGCGCGGCTCACCAGACCGCACCACTTCGACAGCAGGTTTCGCTACTGCACCAACTTCATCGTCACCGGCGAGGACCTCGACTCGCGAGCGTTCGTGCCGCGGCTCGAGGAGATCGGCGACTCGGTCCTGGTGGTCGGGGACGAGGCGACCCTGAAGGTCCACGTCCACACTGACGACCCCGAGGTCGCCGTCGCCCTGTTCGCCGACGCGGGCGAGGTGCAGCGCCTGGACGTCGCCGACATGCCGGAGCAGATCGCGGCGCGGGAGGCGCGGCTGAAGCCCGCGCGCACCGGCGTGGTCGCGGTCGCCGCGGGTGAGGGGATGAAGGACCTATTCGAGGACCTCGGGGCGCACGTCGTCGACGGCGGGTCGAAGCTCAACCCCTCCACCTACGAGATCCTGGCCGGCATCCACGAGGTCCCAGCCGACGAGGTCCTCGTCCTACCTAACTCCCCGAATGTGATCCTCGCGGCCACCGAGGCGGCGAAGCTGTCCGAGAAGCCCGCGCGCGTCGTGCCCTCGAGGTCCCAGCAGGCCGCGCTCACCGCGCTGGTCGAGCTCGACCCCGGCGCCGACGCGGAGGCCAACGCGGAGCGACTCCGGCTGGCGCTGGGGGCGGTTCGCTCCGGGGCGGTGGCGCCGGCGGCGCGCGACGATCCACAGGGACGGTTCGTCCGGGGCGACGCCGTGGGCTTCGCCGAGGACGAGGCGGTGGCGTGGGGAGGCGCCGGATCGACCCTCTCGGCGACCATCGATCGGATCGCGGACGGGGTCGAGCTCGTCACCGTGATCGAGGGAGATGGAGCCCCCATCCCGCTCGACGAGCTCCCGCTGGACCTTCCCGAGGGCGTCGAGCTCGAGCTTCAACGCGGCGGCCAGTCGCACTACTGGTGGCTGATCGCCGCTCAGTGACGGACGTCACACCCGCAGCGGTGAGCGGCGGGGCAAAACGGGTAGGCGCGGAGCCGTGACGGCGTCGAAGCCGGTCCTCTGGCACATCGCCATCTCGCATTACAACGAGAAGGCGCGCTGGGCGCTCGACTACAAGGGCGTCGAGTTCGAGCGCCGCGCGCCGACGCCGGGGGCCCACATGGCGGTCGCGCTGTGGCTGACCCGCGGGCGCCGCACGACCTTCCCGGTGCTCCAGATCGACGGCGAGACGATCGGCGACTCGACCGCGATCATCGCAGCCCTGGAACGCCGCTTCCCCGATCCCGCGCTCTATCCGGAGGATCCCGGCGAGCGGACTCGGGCGCTGGCGCTGGAGGAGTTCTTCGACGAGGAGGTCGCCCCCCACGTCCGGCTGCTGGCGTTCCACGAGGCGACGCGCGACCCCGAGGTGGTCGAGCGATTCACCGTCGACCTCCTGCCCGGCCGCCTGCGCGACTCGCGCGCCGTGCGCGCCGGGGCCGGTCGGTTCTTCTCGACGTTCGCCGCGGCCCGCTACGGCGTCAAGAGCGAGCAGGCCGCCCAGGTCGCGAGGGAGAAGGTGGTGGCGGGGTTCGCTCGGCTCGAGTCCGAGCTCGGCTCGAACGACTACCTGGTGGGCGACCGGTTCACGGTCGCCGACCTGACGGCCGCGTCCCTCCTCTACCCGGTCGTCCAGCCGCCCGAGGGCCCGCGCCTCCCGCAGGGGAACGAGCGCTACGAGGCCTTCCGGTCGCCGCTCCGCGATCGTCGCGGGTACGGCTGGGTGGAGGAGATGTTCAAGAGACATCGGAACAACTCCGGCGACTCCTCGCCTGCGGCTCCGGGGTCGCCGGGTTCGGGCGCAAAGGTGGCGGCAGGTCGACACGCCTGAGCCGCGACTCCGTCGCCAGCCCACCCACAGCCCATGCTGGTCGAGTTGCGTTGTCCATGTCGTCGCAAGTCGACCAGCGACGGGCTCGACCGCCTGAGCGGTACGGCAGCTGACGGGCTCAGCCGAGCTCGACCACGGCCTCGATCTCGACCGGCCAGTCGAACGGGAGCTCCGCGACCCCGATCGCCGAGCGCGCGTGGCGCCCGCGTTCGCCCCACACGTCGAGGATCAGCTCCGAGAACCCGTTGACCACGGCGGGCATCTGGTTGAACCCGGGGGCGCAGTTGACGAGCCCCAGGGCCTTGACCCAACCGATCACCCGGTCGAGCTCGCCGAGCTCGTGACGCAGCGAGGCGATGATCGCCAGACCGGTGAGACGGGCCGCCTGCGCCGCCTGTTCCAACGAGAGGTCGGCGGGGACCTTGCCGCTCAGGACCGTCGCGTCGCCGTCGACCGGTCCGTGGCCCGAGACGTACGCCGAGGAGCCCCTGACCCGCACCGGGTCGAACTTGAACGCGACCCCGGCCGGGGCCGCGAACGGCCTCGGCAGCTCGAGGCCGAGGGCGTCGAGTCTCTCCTCGATCCTTCCCATCGTCCGCGAACCCTAGCCTTGACGGCATGGTCCCCGTAACT
>Ga0066652_100001159_pt1 | contig 13363 bp, 11 predicted proteins | sample GraSoiAngelo_101_FD_71413 | JGI IMG/M metagenome (GOLD analysis project Ga0066652, IMG submission 71413) | Grasslands soil microbial communities from the Angelo Coastal Reserve, California, USA - 14_0903_02_30cm | ecosystem: Environmental > Terrestrial > Soil > Grasslands | place: USA...
CAGGACGCTTCCGGCGTGGTCAAGCCGAAGATGCCGCCCTGGCCGATGAACCAGTGGCCGGTGAGGCGATCCTGGAGATCGACGAACGCCGTGAGCTTGTTGCGCGCCGATGCCTGCCACGTCAGCCGCGTCGAGTTGCTCTTGTTCCATGTGTCGTCGACGCCCTGGTTGCCCTTGTCCGGCGCGTACGCGTAATAGCGTGGATCCGCGTCGTAGAACGAGTCCGCCGGATACTTGTCCAGACCCCAGTAGCGGCTCGCGAAGTAGAACCACAACGCGTTCTTCTTGATCGGACCGCCGATCGACCCGTTGACGTCCCACACCCGCTTGACGCGGTTGACGGCCGCGAGCCCCTGCTGCTTCAGGTCGTCCGAGAAGTTGTCGCTCTGAAACGCGTCGTTCGCTCCGTTGACGAAGAAGGTGCCCCTGAACGTGTTGCCGCCCTCTTTCGGAATCATGTTGACGCGGATGCCGCCGGTGCCCATCTCCGCGGAGATCGCACCCGTCTCGAACGCGATCTGCTCCACTGCACCGTCGTTGCCCGAGATCCCCGTGTACGATCCGCTGCCGCAGAGGTTGTTGAAGCGCATGCCGTCCATCTGGACGACCATGTCGGCCGTCGATCCGCCGTGGATCGCCATCTGGACCTGCTGCTCGCCCGACGATCCGCCGACGTCGTACGGCGTCGCGCCGGTGCCGCCGGCGGCGACGGTCACCCCCGGCACCAGGACGCCGATGTTCTGAAACGTCTTGCCCGTCGGTACCGCGTCGATCATGTCGCGCGTCATCACTTTGACCTGCTGGATGCGCTGCGTGTCGACGACCGGCGACTCGCCGGTGACGGTGACGGTCTCCGTGATCGCTCCCACCTTCAGCTCTGCGTTCACCGGCGCGGTGAACTGCGTCGTCACTTCGATGCCCTCGCGCCGGTAGACGTTGAATCCGGACAGCGTGAAGGTCACCGTGTAGATGCCGGGGCGGACGTCGACGATCTTGTACTGGCCTCTCTCGTCGGTCGTCGCGCTGCGGACCTTCTCGATGAGCGCCGGGCTCGACGCTTCAACGACGACGCCCGGCATGATCGCGCCGGTCGTGTCCCTGACGATGCCGGCGATGCTGCCGGTCTGCGCGAATGCGGTCGCAGGAATCAACGCAACGGAGAGGCACGACAGACCGACCCACACTGCATACTTCGCCTTCGCCATCTCGCCCTCCACACAAGACGTGACCGGATCGACGGCGCCTAGCGTATGCCTCGCCGTTTCGGAGTCAAGAGATATCGTCGAAGACGACGGAACGCGGCGAGCATTTCCGCGTACGAAAAGTTTGCGTTCCTACCGCTGGGGTTCGGAAGGACGAAGACGTGCGCTCCTTCGAGCGAGTCTTTCTGCAATCCGACGCGCACCAGCTCAGCCGGTCGGCGCTGGAAGACGACGCGGAAGAGCGTCACGCCGACGAACGCGACCACTTCCGGCTTCCACTTCCGGATCTTCTTCCGCAGCGTCTGTGCACCGGCGACGTATTCCGCCGGTCGCAGCGTGTCGATGCCCGGCGTCGGCCGGGCGATGAGGTTCGTGATTCCGAACCTCCACTCCAGCAGTCGTTCATCGTCGTCGCTGCGGAGCGGTTCGGGAACGAGCCGCGAGTCGGACAGCAATTTCCAGAAGCGATTCGAATAGCCGGCGAAGTGATGGCCGGTGATCGCGGTCCGGATGCCCGGGTTGATGCCGACGAACAGCACGCGGAGGCGCGGCGCGAGGTGATCCTTCAGCGGGGGCGCGGCCAGCGCAATCCTGAGCTCGGCGTCGCGTCGCTCGGCCACTCCGACCGGAGTATACAATCGGCGCATGCACTGGCTGTTCAAGGAAGAACCGACTCATTACAGCTACGACGACTTCGTCGAGGACGGCGGGACGACGTGGTCGGGCGTGAAGAATCCGGTCGCGCAGCGCCATCTGCATGCGGTCAAGAAGGGCGACCGCGTGTTTTACTACCACACCGGCGACGAGAAGCGGATCGTCGGCGTCGCGACGGCGACGAGCGACGCCTATGACGATCCGAAGGACAAGACCGGCAAACTCGCCGTCGTCGACGTTGCGCCGGTGGCAAAGCTGAAGCGTCCGGTGACGCTGAAAGAGATCAAGGCGGATCCGTCGTTCAAGGACTTTCCGCTCGTGCGGATCTCGCGGCTCTCGGTCATGCCGGTCACTGACGCGGAGTGGACCCGGATCGAGAAGATGTCGGAACGGGCGGGATAGCGTTCTACCGTCCCGCCTGTCCTGCCCTTCCCGCGCCTCGCGCCCGTGTCTCACGCCCGACTTCCTCGACCCGCTCCATCAGCCGCAGCAGATTGCCGCCGAGAATGTTCGTCACGTCCTGCTCGCTGTAGCCCTTCGCGAGCAGCGCCTCGGTGATCTTCGGGAGCTTCGAAACGTCTTCCATGCCGGCCGGCACGGTCGTGCCATCGAAATCGGATCCGAGGCCGACATGCGTCGGACCGGCGAGCTTCACCGCATGGTCGATGTGCTCGACGATCTTTTCCCACGACACCTTCGGCCGATCCTCCGGCGGCACGTTCTTCAGCGTTGCTTCGTACAGCTCGTTGCTCAGAAAGGTCGTCGAGTAGTTGATTTGGATCACGCCGCCTTTCGCGGCGAGCGCTTTGATCATCTCGTCGGTCATGTTGCGCGGATGGCCCGAGAGCGCGCGGCACGACGAGTGAGACGCCAGCAGCGGCGCCTTGCTCACCTCGAGCGCATCCCAGAACGTCTTGTCCGCGACGTGGGAGATGTCCACCATCACGCCGAGGCGGTTCAGCTCACGGACGACGTCCTTGCCGAAATCGGTGAGGCCGTTGTGTTTCGGCGCGTCGCCCGACGAATCGGCCCAGTTCGTGTTCACGCTGTGCGTCAGCGTGAGATAGCGGACGCCGAGGCGGGCGTAGTCGCGCAGGACCGACAGGCTGTCGTCGATCATGTGCCCGCCTTCCATGCCCATCAGCGCGACGAACTTCCCGGCCTTCGCGCCTGCCCGGACGTCGGCGGCCGTCGTCGCGAGAACGATTTCGTTCGGATGCTGCTCGGCGAGCTTGCGGACGTTGTCGATCATGACCAGCGATCGCTTGACCGCTTCGGGACCGGTGACCGTGCCGGGCATGTAGATCGAGAAGAACGCGGCGTCGAGGCCGCCTTCGCGCGCCCGCGGATAGTCGACATGGCTGGCCGTGTTGTTCCCTCCAGGGGATCCTGCTCCCCGGCCTCCGCGTCCGCCGCCCTCACCGCGAGGCTCGTGCACGCTGAAGAAATCCCAGCCTTCGCGGCCGAGCATCTGGGTCGTGTCGATGTGCGTATCGACGACGATGGCCTGCTTGTGCACGCGCGCGGCACGCGAGGACTGTGCCGCGAGCGGCGCGGCGGCAATCAGGAGAGCGGCGAGGCAGATGTTTCGCATGGACTGGCGCTCCTTGAAATCGGTCTGGATCTTACCGCTGCGAGCGCGACCAGCACGACCGCCAGAAGCGGCGCCCACGACAGCAGCAGCCGTGCATAGCCGAGGCGTTCGTAGAGAAACCCTCCGGTGGCCGGCCCGCCGAGCAGACCGGCGCCCCAGGCAAGGTTGTACAACCCGTACGCGACGCCGAACGATCGGATCCCCGCGTCGGTCGTCGCCTCTCCCATGTACGTCAATGACGGCGTGATGACGAAGGCGCTGCCGGAGGCCACGAGAATGAACAACGCTATCGCCGACGGATAGTCGCGCACGAGCGACATCATCGGAATGAAGCACATCGTCATCGCCAGGCCGACCATTGTCATGCGACGCGAGCCGAAGCGGTCCGCCATGCGCCCGACGAACGGGTGCAGGATCGTCGTCACGACCGCTGCAGCGCCGTAGACCATGCCGACGCGCCCCGGCCCGACGCCAAGGGTCGCGAGATGCAGCGAGATGATCGGCTCGAGCATCGAAATCGTCGCGGAAATGGCGACGACGGCGACGGCGCAAGCGGCGATCGCCGGCACACGCAGGACGACGCCGACCGGGACGGAGTCGACGTGCTCGTGGCGCGTCGGCGGCCGATACCAGGCGAACAGCCCCGTGCCGATTGCCGACAGCAGCGCGACGAACAGAAACGGCAGGCGGATGCCGCCCGCTTCGTACAGCCAGCCGCCGATGGTGGGTCCGATCATGACGGCAAGGCTGGTGCCCATCATCACGATGCCGGTGACCCTGCCGCGCTCGTTCGAGTCGTAGAGATCCGCGACGAGCGCGAATCCGACGACCCACGTGATGCCGTCGGCGGCGCCCTGCACGAGGCGCGCGGCGAACAGCCACGGCAGCGTGTCGGCGAACGCGAACAGCAGGCTCGCGGCGAAGAGGGCGACCAGGCCGCCGACGATCGGCGCCTTGCGGCCGACTCGATCCGAGATCGCGCCCATCGGGATCGAGACGGTCAGCAGCGTCACGCCGAACGACGCGAACAGCAAGCCGATCATCGTCGGCGACGCGCCGAGTTTCCGGCTCAGCGCCGGCAGCACGGGGATCGCGATCGCGTACGCGACGATGTCGGTGAAGGTTGCGAAGGTGACGAGCGCGACCGCGATGGACCGATGGCTTCGGAGAGTCAGCGTCGTTTGAGATAGAGACACCCGAGCGGCGGGACCGTGAGGCGCAGCGAGTGATCGAAGCCGTGGGCGGCGACGGCCTCGGTCCACACGCCGCCGCCGTTGCCGACATTGCTGCCGCCGAACACCTCGGCGTCGCTGTTCAGCGTCTCCGCGTAGTACCCCGCGTCCGGCACGCCGATGCGGTAGCTGGCGCGCGGCACCGGCGTGAAGTTGAACACCATCACGATGAAGTCGCGATGGTCGCGCGCGTAGCGCACGACCGAAACGACGCTGTTCTCGTTGTCGTTGCAGTCGATCCAGCGGAAACCCGACGGATCGAAGTCCACCTGGTGCAGCGCCGGCTCGACGCTGTGCTGCCAGTTGAGCGCCTGCACGTACCGCCGCATCGCTGCGTGCAACGGATCGTCGAGCAGGTGCCAGTCGAGGCTCACGTCGTGGTTCCACTCGCGCCACTGGCCGAACTCGCTGCCCATGAACAGCAGCTTCTTGCCGGGGTGCGCGAACATGTAGCCGTACAGCGTCCGCAACGTCGCGTGCTTCTGCCAGACGTCGCCCGGCATCTTGTCCAGCATCGCGCGCTTGCCGTGGACGACCTCGTCGTGCGAGAAGGGCAAAATGAAATTCTCGGTGAACGCGTACAGCATCGAGAACGTCACGAGGTTGTGGTGCCAGCGCCGGTGGATCGGATTCTCGCCGGCGTACTGCAGCATGTCGTGCATCCACCCCATGTTCCATTTGTAGGTGAAGCCGAGTCCGCCCAGGTACACCGGCCGGCTGACGCCCGGCCACGCCGTCGACTCCTCCGCCGCCGTAATCGCGCCGGCGTGATCGCCGTGCGCCAGGCTGTTCAACTGCTGCAGGAACCCGATCGCGTCGAGATTCTCGCGGCCGCCGTACGCGTTCGAAATCCACTCACCCTGTTTGCGCGAGTAGTCGAGATACAGCATCGACGCAACCGCGTCGACGCGCAGGCCGTCGACATGGTATTCCTCGAGCCAGAACAGCGCGTTCGACAGCAGGAAGCTGCGGACTTCGTTGCGTCCGTAGTTGAAGACCAGCGTCCCCCAGTCCGGGTGCTCGCCCTGACGCGGATCCTCGTGCTCGTAGAGCGCGGTGCCGTCGAAGCGCGCCAGTCCGTGGGCGTCCTTCGGAAAGTGTCCCGGCACCCAGTCGAGAATGACGCCGATACCCGCCTGATGGCAGCGATCGACGAACAGTTTGAAGTCCTCCGGCGGACCGAAGCGCGACGTCGGCGCGAAGAATCCGAGGACCTGGTAGCCCCACGATCCAGAAAACGGATGCTCCATCACCGGGAGCAGCTCGATGTGCGTGAAGCCGAGATCTTTCACGTACGGTACGAGTCGATCGGCCAGCTCGCGATACGTCAGGTACCGGTCCCGATCCTCCGGCACGCGCGCCCACGATCCGAGGTGGACTTCGTAAATCGACATCGGCCGATCCATCCAGCGGTCGTGTCCGGGCCGCGCGGCCATCCACGCGCCGTCGTTCCATGCGTAGCCCGAGATGTCGCGGACGACCGACGCCGTCTGCGGCGGCTTCTCGAACGCGACGCCGAACGGATCGCTCTTCTTCAGAATCTCGCCGTGCCCCGTGCGAATCTCGAATTTGTATTTCTCGCCATCGGGCAGGTCGGGAACGAAGATCTCCCAGATGCCGGCGGGACCGAGCAGCCGCATCGGATGGACGCGGCCGTCCCACCCGTTGAAGTCGCCGATCACGCTGACGCGCTCCGCGTTGGGCGCCCATACGGCGAAGTGCACGCCGACCGTCGGGCCCGGCGCGTAGGGCCCCCCGGATGGGGCAACGACGCGGACGCGATGCGCGCCCAGCTTCTCGAACGCGCGCAGCTGCGTGCCCTCGCCGAGCAGATGCAGATCGAAATCGGTCAGCACGCGGCCGTACCGGTACGGATCGTCGATCTCCAGCGCGTGTTCCGGCGTGAACGCGATGCGGAGGCGATAGTCAGGAATCCCGGCGCTGGTCGCTCGACGTTCGACGCTCGTCGTCAGGCGCGCTTCGAAGAGGCCGGACGGGTCGATCCGCTCCATCGGCACGAGCTCGCCGCCCGGCAGCAGCCGCACGTCGATCGATCGCGCCCCCGGCTGAAACGAGCGGACGACGAGGCCCTCGTCGCTCTCATGGATGCCGAGCACCGCAAACGGATCGCGGTTGCGTCCTTCGACGAGCGCGGCGAGCGGCGCATCCAGACGTCGCTGCTGGCTGACGGCCATCTGGCTAGTGTACGAGAGTCGTGCGCTGGACGTAGTCGAGCTTCGGAAAAGTTTTCTTGAGGTACGCGTTGCCTTCGGCCGTGATCCGGCTCTGCTCGGGACCGAAGCCGCGCGGCGCGCCTTCGCCATACCCGCTGTACAGACTGTCGACGACGTCGAGCCCCGAGACGACGGAGCCGAACGGCGCGAGGCCCTGGCGGTCGAACAGCTTCGCGTTCTCCGACAGGTTGATGAAGAACTGCGTCGATCGGGAATTCGGACCGGCCGACGCAAACGTCAGCGTCCCGCGTCTGTTCGACTCCTTGCGCGGATCGTCGGGAATCACCGCGCCGCTCCACGCCGACTGGATCGCGGCGTCGCCGTTCATCCCCGCCTGCGCGACGAGGCCGTCGATGACGCGGAAGAACCGGCTGTCGTCGTAAAAGCCGTGCTTCACGAGGTTGTAGAACCGATCGGCGCCGAGCGGTGCCAGGCTGCGATGGACTTCGACGACGAACGAACCCTTGCTCGTGTCGAACTTCACGCGAAAAATCGACGGTGCGCGCTCGGTCAACGAGGACGGATTCCGTAATGCGCCTTTCTCCGCCGCAAACGTGACGGACGAGCAGAGCACGAGCGCGGCGGCTATCCGGCCCATCATGCCCATCAAGTCCATCATGTCCATCGGGGCCGTCCTCCTCATCCCCGCCTACTTCTGAATCGTCGCGTGCTTGACGTAATCCAGCTTCGGGAACGACGCCTTGAGGTACGTGTTGCCGTTCTGCTGGATGCTTCCCTGGTTCGGCTTCTGTTCGTATTCGGCGTTGATCTTGTCGACGGTCTCCATGCCGGAGATCACCTCGCCGAATGGCGCGAAGCCCTGCGCGTCGAGGCCGGCGTTGGCTTTGAAGTTGATGAACACCTGCGTGGTCCGCGTGTCCTTGCCCGCCGTCGCGAACGTGATGTAGCCGCGTTTGTTGCTCTGCTTGACCGGATCGTCGGTGATGTTCGCGGCCCGCCAGTGCGACTGGACGTCGGGATCGCCGTTGATGCCGAACTGCACCATGAAATCGGGCACGACGCGGAAGAAGCGGCACTCGTCGTAGAAGCCGTTCTTTACGAGGTTGTAGAAGCGATCGGCGGCTTTCGGCGCCCATTCGCGATGGACCTCGACGACGAACTTGCCCGCCGACGTGTCGAACGCCGCCTTGTAGCCCGCGGGCGCCTGCTCGGCGAGCGCCGAGGGCGTCTTCAGCTTGCTCGTGTCGGCAGCCTGCGCCGCGAGGAGCGCGGGCACGGCGACCGTCATGACAGCCACACCAATCGTTCGGTTCATTGTGGTCTCCTCAGTTGTAGTGCGGGCACTACACGTACAACGTTCCTTCGCCTGCGAGTACCGATTCGCCGCCGACTTGCACGCTCGAGATCTCGCCGCCGCGCAGTCCGATCGAGATGTGAATCTCGCTGGGCCGTCCCATCTTCACGCCCTGCAGACTCAGCATCGCGCCGGCCGTTTCGTTCGTGACGATCCGATGCCGCACCAGGTAGCAGCCGAGCGGACCGCTCGCGCTGCCCGTCGCCGGATCCTCGGCGACGCCGAGGTCGGGCGCGAACATTCGACTGTACACTGTCGCGCGTCCGGAGTGTTGTCCAATCCGGTGACCCCTGGCCCCGAACTGCTCGGCCGAAAACACAAACACGCCGTTGGGCCGCGTGGCCAGCGAGTCGACCAGAGCCGCGTACTCGGTCCGGTCGAAGACGGCACGGTCCACGGCACGGCGGGTCGCGAGCGGAACAAAGAGGAACGGTACACCGCACGACACGACCTGGACCGGCTGGCCGGCGGTCACCGCCTTCGGCGGCAGCGACAACGCGGCAGCCGCCCGCGCGGGATTCGCGATCGGATCGTCAAAGGTCGGCTTCAGCTGCGTCATCCACACGAAGCGGAGCTCGCTGCCCTTCCACTGGAGCGAGACGGGGAGCGGACCGACGCCGAGGCCGAAGGTGAAGCGCTCGCGGCCCGCTTCGATCACGCCGGCGCGCGCGAGCGCAAACGTGCTGCCGATCACCGGATGGCCCGCCATCGGCAGCTCGCTGCCCGGCGTAAAGATCCGCATGCGCGTGTCCGTGCCCTTCGCTTCGGGCGGCAGCACGAACGTCGTTTCGGAGAAATTCATTTCCTTCGCGATCGCCTGCATCGCGTCGGCGGAGAGTCCCCGCCCATCGAGATAGACGGCGAGCTGGTTGCCGGCGAACGCGCGGCTGGTGAAGACGTCGTAGTGCAAATACCTGTATGATCGCGCCATGCTACTCGCGCATTTTACGACGAGCGAAGGAAACTTCACGGCGCGGCTGTACGACGAAACGCCGAACACCGTCGCGAATTTCACGGGACTCGCGGACGGATCGAAGCCGTGGACGGATCCGCGAACCGGCAAGCCGGCGAAGCAGCAGCCGTACTACAACGGGACGATCTTTCACCGCGTGATCGAGGGCTTCATGATCCAGGGCGGCGATCCCCTCGGGCAGGGCACGGGCGGTCCGGGCTACATCTTTGCCGACGAATTCCATCCGAAGCTCAAACACGACAAGGCCGGAATCCTCTCGATGGCGAACCGCGGGCCGGACACCAACGGGGGCCAGTTCTTCATCACGCTCGCCGCGACGCCGTGGCTCGACAACAAGCACAGCGTGTTCGGCGAAATCGTCGAGGGCATCGACGTCGTGAACAAGATCGGCCGCACCGCGACGAGCAAGCCCGGCGACCGCCCGCTCAAGCCCATCACGATCGACAGCGTGACCATTGAAAAGCGATAGGAGCGCGAGCGCTCGAGTGAAGCCTCGCCCTCCGGCAGGCTTCTCACGCGCCGTGACGGCGCAGGAACGCGGCCGCTTCCCGGTAATTCTTCTCCTGGGCCAGCGTGAGCGCCGTCCGTCCGTCGCCGTTCTGCACGTGGACGTCGGCGCCCTGCGCGACGAGCGCCTTGATGGCGTCGAGGTTGTCGTTGGCCGCCGCGAGATGCAGGGGACGCCAGCCGGCGCGATCGCCCGCGTTGACATCGGCGCCGGCGCCGATGAGGAGACCCGCGATCATCTTCTGATTGTTCGCGAGCGCGGCGTGCAGCGGCGTGTTCGCGTTCGAGTTGAGCGACCGCGCGAGGACGTCGGCGCCGCGCGCGAGCAGCAGCTCCGCGATCTTCCCGTGCCCGAAGAACGCCGCCAGGTGCAGCGGCGTCCATCCGTCGTCGCTGAACACGTCGACCGCCGCGCCTTCGCCGAGGAGCCGGTCGACGCGCTCGAGCTCGCCGGCGGCGCACGCCTCGCACAGCGTCATCGGCGCCCCGCGCGAGACCAGCAGATTCACGATCGCCTTCTGCCCGCGGTAGACGGCGGTTAGGATGGCGCTCTCGCCCGTGCGCGCCCGCGCGTCGACGAGCGTCGGATCCTCGGACACCATCGCCTTCACGCGATCGAATTCTCCGGCCTTGATGGCGTCGATGAACGCCGCGTGGTCCGGCGTCGGTGCAGACATGGCCGGATTGTATACGTGCCGGACGGCGGCGGCGTTCGCGGCCGCCGCCCTTCTCCTGTCGGGCGCCGCGCGCGCGCAGACCGTGCCGGCCGCGCCTTCGCCGCTCGGCAGCATCGTCACGATCGGACCGCTGGCGATGCTGCCGTCGACCGATCTCGTCGAGCTCGCCGGCGCCGAAATCCCCGAAATCATCGCCGACCGCGTCGACACCGGCGGCCTGAGCACGGGCGACCCGGCGCGGACGGGCGCGCGCGGCAGCTCGTGGACGCAGACGACGATTCGCATCGGCGCGGTCGACCTCACGGATCCCGTGCGCGGGGGAACGCCGCTGCTGCTGCCGCGGCCCGAAACATGGGACCGGGCCGAAGTGGCGACCGGCATGATGCCGGTCGCGGTCAACGCGCCGGGGCTCGCAATCGGTCTGACGCCCCGACTTCCCGGCGACGCCTGGCACGGTTCGATAGGCGTCGCCGCATCGTGGCCGACGATCAACGCCGGATCGTCGAGCGACCGGCCGCCGTCGATCGCGCGGCTCGACTCGTGGGGCGATTTCAGCGGCACGGCGGGCGGACCGATGTCGGATCGGTCCGGGCTCTTTGCGGCCGCGTCGGGCACGCGGTCCGTGCGATTCGAGCGGGCCGATCCGCTCGAGCTGCACGCGAATCTGGCGTCGGTGTTCGCGCACGCGCGCTTCACGGCGACGCCCGACGACGGCGTCGGGCTCGTCGGCTGGTTTCAGCGCGCCGAATATCCGTTTCCGAACCGGATCGCGTTCGGCCAGAGGTCGGCGGCCGAGCGCACCAACGGACTGCATGTGCAGGGCTCGTGGGATCACGCGCGCAGCGGGTCGCCGTGGACGTCCTCGACCTTTGCGGGCGTCACCGTCGGCGATCGACGGAACGATCTGATCCCGTCAGCCGAGATCGTGATGGAACGCGTGACCGACGGTCCGGTTCCCGAGCTGCTCGAGCGCGGAGCGTCGACGGCGCGCACGTGGACGGCCGGCACGCGCGGGATCCGGACGAGCGCGCGCCAGCAGCTCGTCGTCGGCGTCGAAGGATCGGGAGCCGGCGCGGACGTGCGCTCGGCGTTCAGCGGACGCATCGGCGAGATGCTGAACGGCGTGCCCGCGCGCGTCTGGGATTACACAGCGGCGACCACGCCGTCAACGTGGAGCGAGACGGGCCTGTCGCTCTATGCCAGCGAACGCATCGCGCTGGGATCGCGAACGACCGTGGACGCCGGCGTCCGCTTCGAGACCGTGCGCGCGAACAACGGCACGCAGACGAATGCGTTCAACGACGTCTTTCCGAGAGCTGGATTCCGAATCGCGCTGACCGACACGCTTTCCACGGCCGCCTTCGTCTCGATCGGCCGATACGGTCATCGCGTGCCGCTCGCCGATCTGGCATGGGGCGATCCCTCCGCGCCGCACGGTACGGTGTCGATCTGGAATGCGCCGGCGGGTTTCGGGGCCGCGCCCGCGGTCACCCCGGGCGCGCTCGTGGCGCGCGTCGGTCCGGGCAGCGGCGGCAGTCCATCGTTCAGCGCCATCGATCCGGCGCTGAAGCGCCCGTACCTGGAGGAGTTGATCGCCGGGGCCGAAGGCAAGCCGAACCGGTTCTCGACAGTGCGCCTCACCGCGCTGGCGCGCCGGGATCGGCATCTCATCGGCGCGGTGGACGTCGGCGTTCCCGAATCGACGTACACCGTACTCTACGTTCCGGATCACGGCGTCGACGAGCATGGATCGCAGGACGATCAGCTGCTGCCGGTGTACAACCGCGACCCCGCCACGTTCGGCGCCGATCGATACCTGCTGACGAATCCGCGCGACGAGGATTCGACGTTCGTCGGCGGCGAGCTGACGTTCGAGACGCAGACCGAGCATCTGTATCTGCTGATGGGCGCGACGGCCGGCCGCTCCGAGATCATCGCCGCGAACCGCGGCTTCAACGCCGTTGAGAACGACAGCGGCGTCATCGGCGACGTGTACATGGATCCCAACTCGCGGACGTACGCGCAGGGGCGGCCGTTCACCGAACGCGGCTACACGCTCAAGTGGTCGGGCGCGTACCGCTGGAACACCGGCGCGAGTTTCGGTCTCGTCGCGCGGTACGAGGACGGCCAGCACTTCGCGCGGATCGTGATCGTCCCGGGCCTGAATCAGGGCACCGAACAGGTCCGGGCGTTCCGAAACGGCAAGACGCGCTTCACGTTCATCAACACGCTCGACGCGCGCTATCTGCAGCCCTTCAGGCTCGGCCGGCTGCACCTCCAGGCATCCGTCGACGTGTACAACCTGCTCGCGACCGCGCTCGAGATCGAGGAGTATCCCGTCACCGGACCGCTCTCGCGGACGACGACGGCCGTGCAGCCGCCGTTCGCAATGCACGTCGGCATCAAGATACCGTTTTAGGTCCGAACGTAGAACGTAGAACCTGGAACGCCGAACGTCAGTACGCCCAGTACGGCCCGCCGCCGCCGGGCGTCGACTGACCTTCGATCGCCGTAAAGACCGTGCGTCCGTAGAAGAACGGCAGTCCCCAGTCGAAGGCTCCCGCGTTCGGGCCGCCGAGCTCGCCGAAGACCGAGAAGCGCAGATTGCGCAGCAGCGTGACGGCGTTGTCGATCGAAAAGGCGACCGACGCCGTCGTGCCGTTTCCGCCGCGCGTCGTCGCCGTGAACGCGCGCGGCGTCGGCGGACAATAGAAGTCGGTGGTGTCGGAACAGGTCTGCAGGCCCGTCGTCGACGAGTCGAGAAAGAACAAGCCGTTCGACCCGGAATCGATGAAGCTCGACGCGTACGACTGGCCGTTGAATACCGTCGTGAAGTTGCCGGCCGCGTCCGTCGTGAACACCCGCGCCGCGCCGAGCGTGTTGTCGGACTGCGTGCCGACGCCGAAGACCAGCGATCCCGTCAGCGTGGCGGCGCCGCCGCTTGCGACGGACGGCAGCTGAATCATGACGCCGTT
>Ga0066652_100001160_pt1 | contig 13356 bp, 11 predicted proteins | sample GraSoiAngelo_101_FD_71413 | JGI IMG/M metagenome (GOLD analysis project Ga0066652, IMG submission 71413) | Grasslands soil microbial communities from the Angelo Coastal Reserve, California, USA - 14_0903_02_30cm | ecosystem: Environmental > Terrestrial > Soil > Grasslands | place: USA...
ATCGCAAGCACCATTGCGTGTCGTCGCTGAATGCGAAGATGCAGGCACCAGACCGCAACCGGACCGGCTGGGAATCCGATGGCAGCGCCCGCCACGAGCCCAAGTAGGCCGGTGTGCAGGGTTCCCATTCCGATTGTGTCAATCAAATACGGAATGATTCCGACCGCACAGGACGCTGCTAGGGTTGGCACCATTCCAAGGTGGAAGCAGAACATTGCAATGCCCGCAACGACGGCGATCGCCAATGCCCACGCATCGGTGCTGGCGAAATCGGGGAGAGTGAAATCGAGCCCAAAGCCGCTGATCGGCTCGCCACGTAGAAATATCGTGCGCGTACCGAACCTGACGGCAAAGGTGAGAACGACCCCCAGCACGCCACCCGTGATGGCGCTCAAGGTCGCATTGATAAGCTTGTTGTCGCGAAATCTTTCCATGAATGGACCAACGAGAAAAATCCACAAGAAGCTGGGGATGGAAATGATCCATATGCTGAGCAGGCCCCCCAGAATGCCCGCAGCGATCGGCGGCAACACTCCCGGATGGCCATAAGCGGCGAGGAATCCGACGAACTGCTGAAACAGGATAACTGGCCCCGGAGCCAACTCCGCCAGCGCCAGACCATCCAGCGCCTCCTTGTGGGTGAGCCAGCCGTATGGCTCCACTGCATGAACTGCGACGTAGCTGTTGACGGCGTAGGGCCCACCCAGCGATAGGAGGACCATCTTGCTAAATAAAATTGCGATCTGACTGAAGACATTCTCCAGACCAAACGCAGCAATCAGCACCGCGACCGGCGCGAACCACAGTGCGAGCCATAACGCGGAGGTCCGCAGGTAGCGGCCCACAGTTAGGGGGACCTCATCCGGCAAATCGCGTTCGGGTGGACCATCCGGAAGGCGTCCCGCGACGGGAGGGAGTTTGGCGTGCCCTGGGACTCCGGAAATATCGGCGAGTCCGGCAAAGAAGCCGATCAATGCGGCGCCAACAACCACAAGCACGAAAGATAAGTTGAAGAAAAAAGTCCCGACGAATGCCAAACCAGCAAGGGCAAGCATCAATCGGGTGCGCAGAACCTGCCTTCCCACGCGAATGGTCGCGTCCAGCACGATGACAAGGATGGCTGGCTTCAGGCCGTACAGCAGCACGTCTCCGACTGTGGAGTCGGCACCCGTCACGTATCCATAGCTCAGTGCCATCATGCAAATCATGCCCGGTAGGATCACGAGTCCGCCTGCGAGCAGGGCGCCGAGCATCCCGTGCATCATCCAACCGACATAGGCCGCAAGCAGCTGCGCCTCGGGTCCCGGGAGCGCCAGGCAATAGTTCAGAGCGTTGAGAAACCTGTCTCTGGACATCCAGCGCTTTTCCTCGACGAGAATGCGATACATGGCAGCGAGCTGGACGGCAGGACTTCCGAAGCTCAGCAGGGCAATGCGCGGCCAAACGCTGAGGGCCTCCCGGAGGCGCACCCCATCGGCTGTTGTGCTGGAAACGTTTTCGACTGTGGTCTGCAGGGAGTGCCCTTCCTGCGCATCACCTGCGAACGGATGATGAAGTAAACGGGACAGCGGCGTGACCGCGCGAGAAAGAAGTTGTGACGTCCCTCACGACATTCTCAGGTTCGACCGCGCCATCCTGGGTGATGTAGGTGCAGGCTGAAACAACTGCGGGAGCGAGTTGGTTGCTGGCCCGCGTGAAACAAGTAAGGCCGACATGCCGCGGATTGTCGAGTCCTCTCCTGGCCAAACCATTGGCAATAGGCCTGCGACTCGGCGTGGTCATTTTGCGTACCGGCAACGTCAACAAAGAATTGATCCAGTGATAACACAGCCGTTGCAGAGCTGATACCGTCATGCGATTGGACACGGTTGGAATCGCTTAGCCGCTCGACAGCGCTCGCGGGAGAGGATCTACATGAGGAAAGCGCCACAGCTGTGCATGATTGCTGTCGTGTGGTCCACGGGCAGTACGGCAATGGCTGCTGATAGGCAGCCCTGGCCGCCGACGCTGCCGGTTTATGACCACATCGTTATCGTGGTCCAAGAGAACAAGGATTTTGAACAAATCCTCGGCGGCGGGTTTGACGCACCGTACATCAGGAAATTGGCAACAGAAGAAGCGACCTTCGAGCGGATGTTTGCCGAGGAGCATTTTAGCCAAGGCAATTATTTCTGGCTGTTCTCCGGCAGTAACCAGAACGTCGGCTTTCGCGATCAGGTGCCCAGCAAAGCCAACCATCCAGATTATCCCTTCAAATCCAGCAATCTCGGCGAACAACTCATCAGAAAGGGTCTCTCGTTCAAGGGGTACTCGGAGAGCTTGCCCAGTATCGGCTCGACGGCCGAATTTGACCCACCGCATTGCCGCGGCGATCAATGCATCTACGCCCGCAAGCATGTCCCCTGGATCAGCTTCGCGAACGTTCCCAATGGGACGACGGTCGCCACGTCGTCTAATCTGAGGTTTGCGGATTTTCCCAGCGACTATAACCTACTACCGACAGTCGCTTTCGTGATCCCGAACTTGAATCATGACATGCATAACGGCGAACCCGTTCAAAGCATCCCAGCCGGCGACAATTGGCTGCAACAAAATCTCGACGGCTACTATCAGTGGGCAAGGACTCACAACAGCCTTCTCATCCTTACATTCGACGAGAACGACGACCACTCGGGTTATTACGGGCTCACCAATCCGCTTGTAAGGCCGGACCCGCGATATTCTCTCAAGTATAACCGCCTGCTACGCGACATTCAGAACCGGATCGTCACGATCTTTGCAGGGGCGCACATAAAGCCGGGAAGATATGCTGAAGGCAAAGGCATCACCCACGTGAACATCCTTCGTACCATTGAAGCCATGTATGCATTGCCCACCTCCGGCGCTCAGCAGCCAAACGCAGCGGGAGGTGGCATTGCCGATGAGACGATCATCACGGACGTCTTCGAGTCTGCCCGCTAGCGCTCGTGACAACACGTTCGTGAACGGAGGTTTGCATGACCCTTGGGCCTGTGATCCGCCGGCTCTGCGCCCCACTTGTGGCTCTGTGCCTAGCCTTTGCGCCGTTATTCGCGCCGGTGCACGCGGCGGAAGAGCATCGAAGGGTGGCGGTGGTCTCATTCGGGCTATTCGGCCCCCAAGGGGTCTTTCGTAGGGAGGCGACGGCCGCCGCGGATATTGTCGCGAGCCGATTCGGAGCTCACCCCGTTGTTGTACGCTTCAATACCAAGACTGGCGGCGACGCGACCGTCCAAACGCTTGCTGCAACGCTGCAAGCGGAGGCAACAAGGATGAATGGGGAGAGCGACATTCTGTTCCTCATTCTTACCTCACACGGCTCGCCCGACGGCCTCGCTGTCAACGCAGGCCGGGTGATCGAAACGCTACAACCATCAAATCTCGCCGAGATGCTCGAGCGAACCGGCGTACGGCACAAGGTCGTTGTGATCTCGGCCTGCTATTCCGGAGTCTTCATTCCTCGGCTTGCTGATGCCGATACACTCGTGATCACCGCAGCGGATGCTCAACACCCTTCATTCGGGTGCCAAGACAAGGCCAAGTGGACCTATTTCGGGGATGCCTTTTTCAACGTTGCGCTGCGCCGGTCCAACAATCTGAAAGAGGCTTTTCTGCTCGCTCGCTCGCTTGTCTCCAAACGAGAGTTACGCCAAGGGTTTGAACCGTCACACCCGCAAATGGCGGGAGGCGGAAACGTAGAGCCTCTACTCGTGGCCCGCCCTTGAGGCTTGAAGAATTCAGGGCGGAGCATGGCGTTCGTCGCATGCCGGCCAATACGGCGTTACCTCAAGCGCGCGGAGCGACCTGCCAGGTTTGCAACAGGGGTTCGTCATGCAGCAGCCATCATCGTTGCAGTTATTCGGCCGGCTCGTTCTGGTGACCTTATTAATCCTGGCGGCGATTTGGCTCCTGCGACATTTCCTGCCCGCGCTCGCATGGGCCGGTGTCGTCGCACTGGCGACGTGGCCCGCTCGCGAATGGCTGGTCGGCAAAGGTATGAGGCCGTCCGGCGCCGGCATCCTGCTCGCGCTCATTGTCGGCGTTCTGATTATCGGTCCGCTCATTCTGCTAGCGGTTGAGATGGCGCGGGAAGCGAGTGTCGTTGTCGAAACGGTGCGCGAACTGAGGGAGGCTGGACTCGGCACACCGGAGTGGGTGCCGCAAATTCCTTTCATAGGGATGTATGTCGCAGCGTGGTGGCAAGACAACCTAGCCGATGCGGATGCGGCCAAAGAGCTTTTGGGAAAGGCCGAATCCCTGGACCTGATTCAGTGGACAAGAAGTCTCGGCGGCGAAGCAGTCAGCCGATTGATGACCTTGGCATTTACATTGCTGGCCCTTTTTTTCGCGTATCGGGACGGTCCGACGATTGCCAAACAAAGCCACACCGTCGCCGACCGGCTCGTCGGCCCGTCCGCGGAGAGGCTGGGCGAAGAAGCAGTCGTTGCGATTCGTGCAACCGTCAACGGCCTTGTTCTCGTCGGACTGGCGGAAGGAGCGGTCCTTGGCGCAGCCTACGTCGTCGCCGGCGTGAGCCATCCTGTTCTATTCGGATTCGCAACGGCGCTGCTCGCCACCGTGCCATTCGGAGCGCCGCTCGTCGTCATAGTCGCTTGCTTCGCTCTTCTCATTCAGTCCCGAATCACCGCCGCCATCCTGCTACTCCTATTCGCGTCGGCCGTGGTGTTCGTTGCCGATCATTTTGTCCGCCCCGCCCTGATCGGCGCCTCGACCCGGCTGCCCTTTTTATGGATTCTCCTCGGCATCTTCGGAGGTTTGGAGACCTTTGGGCTGATCGGCCTATTCGTTGGACCAGCGATCATGGCCGCTGTTCTCGCCATCTGGCGCGAGAGCGCCAAGCCGGACCGCGCCACAGCCCACTAGTGAACCATGGGCGGTGTCCGGGCTTCCATTTAGGTAATTAGCCGGATGATCGCGCAAGATTCTAATAGTAACAGCAAGAGCGCCACAGCGGACCGGGCTTTTTCTTGCTTCGGTTTGGAACTAGTCAACACTGCCTTCGTTGACCGGTGCCGGTCAAATTGGTGCAGGAGTACGTCGCGCTCACCGTCGCGCCCCTCCACGCTAGCCTCGCAGGTCCATGCGTCGCCCATTCTGGCCCTATGACACCCGATCTGAAGACGTAATCCGGAAGAAGACCGAACCTGGCGAATTTCGACTCTGCGGAGAATGTGATGGCGCAATCATCCTCAGCGGCTCGCAAGAGCTCAGACAGACGGCCGAACCCGGCCAAGATGGCGGTCACACTCCATGTCAACGGGGTCGAGCGCAGATTGATGATCGCACCGTGGACCACCCTACTCGACGCGCTTCGGCTCCATCTCGATCTCACCGGCACGAAGAAGGGTTGCGATCACGGTCAATGCGGGGCCTGCACGGTTTTGGTCGATGGCCGGCGAATCTATTCGTGCCTCACCTTGGCGGTGATGAAGGACGGCGCGCAAGTCACGACGATCGAGGGCCTGGCGCAAGGAAGCACGCTGCATCCGTTGCAGCAGGCCTTCATCGAGCACGATGCTCTCCAGTGCGGCTACTGCACCCCGGGCCAGATTTGTTCCGCCGCCGGCCTGATCTCCGAGGGCAAGGCCGGCAACGCCGATGACATCCGCGAACTCATGAGTGGCAATATCTGCCGGTGCGGCGCGTATCCCAACATCGTGGCAGCCATCGAACAGGTCATGTTCGGCAAAACCCCCGGCGAGGCGAACCGGTGAACAGTTTCGAATATACCCGCCCGGTCGACGTCGTCGACGCCGTGCGCCAGATCGCCGCCGACCCAGCGGCAAAATTCATTGCCGGGGGGACCAATCTAATCGATCTGATGAAAGAAAATGTCGCACGGCCGTCACGGCTGATCGACATCACGCGACTGCCCCTGGGCAAGATCGAGGAGACGACGGACGGCGGCCTGCGCATCGGCGCGCTGGTTGCCAATTCCGATCTCGCCTATGACCCGCGGATCGAGGCCCGCTACCCGCTGCTCGGGAGCGCGATTCTGGCCGGGGCCTCGCAGCAGTTGCGCAATATGGCGTCCACGGGCGGCAATCTCCTGCAACGAACGCGCTGCCTCTATTTCTACGATACAAGCACACCTTGCAATAAGCGCGAGCCGGAAAGCGGTTGTTCCGCGATCGGCGGGATCAACCGGATGCACGCGATCCTGGGGACGAGCGAGCACTGCATCGCCGCGCATCCCTCGGACATGTGCGTCGCACTCGCTGCTCTCGATGCGCGCGTGCTGGCAACCGGCACGGGCGGCCAGCGCAGCATCGCGTTTGGTGACTTCCATCGCTTGCCCGGCAATACCCCACAGACCGACACCAATCTGCGGGCCGACGAAATCATCACGGCAATCGAACTGCCGCCCAAAGGCTTCGCCAAGAACTATACCTATCTCAAGATTCGCGACCGCCTATCATATGCGTTCGCCTTGGTATCCGTTGCGGTCGGCCTCGAAATCGAGGGGGACCGCATCAAGGATGCGCGCCTGGCGCTCGGCGGAGTCGCGCACAAACCGTGGCGCGATCGTGAGGTCGAAGCGCAGCTCCGCGGAGCATCGCCGACGCGCGAGAGCTTCGCGCGGGCCGCAGAAACGCTGCTGCGGGGTGCACGCGGCTTCGGCCACAACGACTTCAAGATCGAACTGGCGCGACGGGCTATTCTGCGTACGCTGGGCCAGGCGGCGCGCGGGACGCCGCAATCGCAAGCGGACAAGCGCATCAAGTAGCCGGTGGAGTTATGACCCTCACTAGTTCTCTCGGCAAACCGACTTCCCGCGTCGACGGACGTGCGAAGGTTACCGGCGTTGCGAAATATGCAGCGGAATACAACGTGCCCGGGCTGGCGCACGGCGTCGTGGTTTCGTCCACCATTGCCCGAGGTCGTATTAAGCGGATCCACGTTGCGGATGCGTTGGCGGTGGAGGGAGTGCTCGACGTCTTCACCCATGAGCATCGGCCCCATTTGGCGTCTTCGCATGACAAATATACGGACGACATCGCGCCTCCCGGCTCACCCTTCCGTCCGCTGTATGACGCTGAAGTTCTTTTCAATGGTCAGCCGGTGGCCCTGGTCGTCGCCGAGGAATTCGAGATCGCGCGATTTGCGGCTTTTTTGGTCCGCGTCGAATATGAGCAGCAGGCACATGTCACCGACTTCGACGCCCGCCGCGCGCGCGGGGAGATTTCGAAGCGGGATCCGGCACACGCCGTTAGGCGCGGCGAACCCGCGGCAGCCTTTGACAGGGCGGCGACACGGATCAAAGCCGAGTATCGGATGCCGGTCGAGCATCACAATCCAATGGAGCCGTTCGCCGCTACGGCGATATGGGAAGGCGACGGCCGAATCACCGTTTTCGATAAGACCCAGGGACCGCAGAACTGCCGCAACTACGTTGCCGGCGTGTTCAAAATGCCGCGCGACAAGGTGCGCGTTCTCTCGCCGTACGTCGGCGGCGCGTTCGGGTCCGGATTGCGTCCGCAATATGAATTGCCCCTCGCCGTGCTGGCGGCGCTCGCGCTCAAACGCGCGGTGCGGGTCACCCTCACGCGCCAGCAGATGTTCACGCTTGGCTATCGTGCCGCGAACGTCCACACGCTGGCACTCGGCGCGAATAGCGACGGAAGTTTAGTTTCGTTCCGGCACGATGCCGTCGCCATGACCTCGCAGTTTGAGGATTTCCAGCGCGATCTCAGCAATTGGTCGAGCCTGCTTTATCGATGCGCAAACGTCGACCTCGCTCAGAGGCTCGTCAAGCTCGACCAGAACACGCCCTGCGACATGCGTGCCCCGGGCGGGGCCGAAGCGATGTACCCGATCGAATGTGCGATGGATGAGCTCGCCTATGCAACGAATATCGATCCGCTTGAGCTGCGGCTGATCAACTATTCGGACAAGGATCAGATCCAAGACCGACCCTACAGCAGCAAAGAGCTGCGCGAATGCTATCGACAAGGCGCGGAACGATTCGGCTGGTCCAAGCGCAATCCGCGGCCGCGCTCGATGCGCGATGGCAACGAGCTTGTCGGCTGGGGCATCGCAACCGGTATCTGGGAAGCGATGCAGATGCCGGCAAGCGCCAAAGCCGTGCTGACCGCGAATGGCAGTGTCGAGATCACCAGCGCGACCGCCGATATCGGCCCCGGAACCTATACGATGATGACCCAGCTCGGCGCCGAGATGCTGGGGGTGCCGCTTGAGAGCGTGACGGCAAGGCTTGGCGATTCCGCACTGCCGGATGCGCCGGTCCAGGGCGGATCGTTCACCACCTCCTCCGTCGGCTGCGCCATTCACGCGGCGTGCCGCGCGGTGCAGCGGGAACTTCTCGCTCTCGCGCAGCGGATGCCAGGATCCTCGCTTGCCAATGCGACACTTGACGATGTGATCTTCGCGGATGGCAAGATCCGGCACAGAGGAGAAGAGAGCCGGGAGATCTCGGTCGCAGACGCGATGCGGGCTGGCAAGGTCGACCGAATCGAACGAGAGGCGAGCGCCGAGCCGAACGAGGACGGCAAATACTCGCATTTCGCGCACTCGGCGGTGTTCGCAGAGGTCAAGGTCGACGAAGAGCTTGGCGTCATCCGCGTGACGCGCGTGGTCAATGCGGTCGCGGCTGGCCGCATCCTCAATCCGAAGATCGCCGGCAGCCAGATTCTCGGCGCGGTGGTCGGGGGTATCGGCATGGTGCTGCACGAGGAGACCGCAACCGACCACCGGTTCGGTCGCTTCTTAACGCACAATCTGGCGGACTATCACGTGCCGGTGAATGCGGATGTGCACGCGATCGAGGTGCTATTCGTCGAAGAAAAGGACGATGAGATCAACCCGCTCGGCATCAAAGGCGTGGGTGAAATCGGCATCGTCGGCACCGCAGCGGCGATTGCAAATGCGGTCTATCACGCAACCGGCAAGCGCGTGCGCGACCTGCCGATCACGCTCGACAAGCTGATGCGCGAATAAAAGCTACGAAGATAGAACGACCCCCAATCGTCCGCGTCGGGGAAAGTCGGTCAGCGCTTGTAGAGGCCCATGATGGCTGCCCTGGCCAGGGTATTGAAATGCAGCTGAAATCCGATGACGGCCGCTGAGGTATCCGCCGTCACCGACAGACGGTCGGTGCCCACCGCGAATACCGTGAACAGATAACGGTGCGGATGATCACCCGCCGGCGGGCACGGACCCCCATACCCCGGGGTGCCGAAGTCGGTGCGGGTCTGCAATGCGCCCTGCGGGACTTTCGCTGCCTTCGGATTTCCGGCATCGAGCTCAAGCTCTGTCACGTTGGCGGGGATGTTCACTACCAGCCAGTGCCAGAAGCCGCTGCCGGTGGGCGCGTCCGGATCGAAACAGGTGATGGCAAAGCTCTTGGTGGCGGCAGGCGCGCCCGACCAGGCGAGATGCGGGGATTGGTTGTTGCCTTGGCAGCCGAAGCCGAAGTCGGCCGAAAGGATATGGGCATTGGGTAGATAATCGCCGTCCTTGAAACTGCTGCTCCTGACCGTGAACGTCATGCGCCGTCTCCCCGTATAGTTTTCTCACAATCTCGGACCTTCGATCTTGCTGGCCGCGTATATATCAGCCTGCAAGCTTGCCTGACCTACTCACCGAGTTTGCCGTGAAGCGCTCTTCGGCGCAATCTTAGGGCGAAGGGCGGCGGGACATTGTAAGCGGCTTCGCATCCAGCGGGATCTGTCGTTTGATGCGGTCGTGACGCACGGACGGGCTTGCCGGCGGCATCATCAAAGAACGGTGATGGCCGTCCCATTCACGATCGGCCGTACCTAGATCATGGAACGGGACGGCAAGCCGCGCGTTGTGCCGCAAAGCGAATGCCGCCCTCCCCCAAGGATGTTCCATGACAAAGTCGTCCCGATTGGTTCTCAACTGTGACCCCCAGTACAGGGCCCATCGCGAGGCCGCCAGGCGCCGCGAAGAAACCCGCGAATGGCTGCGCCAGCGCGAGCGCACCGCGCATGAGCGCGCTCTCGCCGCTCCCTCCATCGTACCGGAAGCACTAGAATGGCCGCGGGTGAAGCGCACGCGCGCCTATTCGCAGTAGCGCGACTGTTTCGTGCTCGATCGATACGGCTAGGGTGTCGGGGCACGACCTGAACCAGAACTCAAAACGCGGCGTTGCCCGAGTTTCACACCCGTGTCGGTGACGATCTGGCGTCGCCGGTCGATTCCGCGCATCTGCTCCACCACCTCTCGTGCATCATCCTGGGCCCGCGTCGCGCTTTTGAATTGAGACAGCGGTATGATATGGCTCTCTGGGCAGCCCTCACTTGCCATAGCCCCTCACAAGAGCGCTGTCGCAGATCAGGATCGCATGGACCAACAGTCCACAGACTTCAGTGACCTTCTGTTCGAGATGAGGAACGGCATCGGGCGTGCCACGTTCAATCGTCCGCAGGCACGCAATGCCTTCACCTTCGAGATGTACGAGCGGCTCGCGCAGATCTGCGAGCAGGCCGACAAGGATCGCTCGATCAAGGTGCTTGTCCTTCAGGGGGCCGGCGACAAGGCTTTCGCGTCAGGCACCGACATCAACCAATTCCGCGCTTTCAAAACGCCTGAGCACGCGATCGAATATGAATCGCGGCTCGATCGCGTGCTGGCGACGCTCGAACAGTGCCGCGTGCCCACCATCGCCGCGATTGCCGGCGCGTGCACCGGTGGCGGAGCGGGCATTGCCGCCTGCTGCGATTTGCGCGTGGGGACGAAAACGACGAGATTCGGCTTTCCGATTGCCCGCACGCTTGGCAATTGCCTTTCGATGTCGAGCGTCAGCCGGCTAGCCGCCTTGATCGGGCCGGCGCGCGTGAAGGATCTCATTTTCACTGCCCGACTCGTCGGAGCCGAGGAGGCGGCGAGGGTCGGACTGCTCAACGAAGTGGTCGAGGATCTGCCGGCTCTGCAGCAGCGGGTTGAAGAGCTCGCGACACTCATCGCCGGAAACGCGCCGCTGACGCTGCGCGCCACCAAGCAGGCGCTGGCGCGGTTGCAGCGCCGGCTCTCGCGTGAGGAAGGCGAGGACCTCATCCTCATGTGCTACATGAGTCGCGACTTCCGCGAAGGACTGGATGCCTTTCTCAACAAGCGCCAGCCGCAATGGACTGGCGAATAGATTCGATGTCGCAAGGACAGGAATTATCTCGGTCGGGCGCACGGGCTGTGTTGCTGCATCGCGGGCGACATGGCCATACCCAGCCGTAGATCGGCTCTTGTCGGGCGCTACGAACCAGTACATCTCTCACGCGCCGGGGCGAGCCCAGGCTGGGTAGACAATGAACAAATTGGATCTTGACGGCCGCAATGCCGTAGTGACCGGCGGCGCGTCGGGGTTGGGCTTTGCCATTGCAGCGCGCCTGATTACGTCGGGTGCCAAGGTCGTGATTTGGGACCTCGACGCGGAGGCGGCACGGGCTGCCGAGAAGCAGCTGGGCGGATCGAGCCTTTCGGTCGACGTCAGCGACCTAAGTTCGGTGATGGGTGCCGTTGAGAAGACGCTCGGGATCATCCCGGCCATCGACGTACTCATAAATAGCGCGGGCATCAGCGGTCCTAACGCCAGGCTGTGGGAATATCCGGTCGACGACTGGAAGCGAATCTTCGCCGTCAACGTGGAGGGAACGTTCTATTGTTGCCGGGCAGTTGCGCCGCTGATGCGCGATCGAAACTACGGTCGGATCATCAACATTGCTTCTGTTGCGGGCAAGGACGGCAATCCGAACGCATCTGCATACAGTGCCAGCAAAGCTGCCGTGATCGCTCTTACAAAATCGCTCGGCAAAGAGTTGGCCGACTCGGCAGTCCGCGTGAATTGTGTCACGCCCGCCGCCGTGCGAACGCCACTGTTCTCGCAAATGACACAGGCCCATATCGACTACATGCTTTCGAAGATCCCTCTGGGACGATTGGGAGAGCCGCAGGAGGTCGCCGCGCTCGTGGTCTGGCTGGCGTCCGAAGAATGTTCGTTCAGCACCGGCGCGGTGTTCGATCTCTCCGGCGGTCGATCGACTTATTGAACAATGCGCCGCTTGCAACGCAATTTGAACCCCGCGATGATGTTGCAACGACCTTGGAGCCGGCAGCGAGTACCGGTATGACCACATCCCATCGGCGCATTCGCGTCGTCAATCCAAATTGCAACGAGGAGGTGACCCGCGGCCTCGACGCGGCACTGGAGCCGCTGCGGTTTGCAAACGGTCCGGAGATCGTGTGTTTTACCCTGACCGAAGGTCCGTTCGGGATCGAGACGCAAGCCGATGTGGAAAGCGTGGTCATGCCGCTGCGGCGCCTGGTCGAGGCGGACAATTCCTCCGACGCCTTCGTCATCGCCTGCTATAGCGATCCGGGGTTGCACGTCTGCCGCGAAGGCACCACGCGGCCGGTATTCGGCATCGCCGAATGCGGTGTCCTCACGGCGCTGACGCGCGCGGGCCGCTTCGGCGTTATTGCCATAAGCCAGCGCTCGATCGCCAGGCACACGCGATATCTCTTCCAGATGGGGCTAAACGACCGGCTCGCCGGTGAGCGGCCGCTCGAAATGTCGGTCGCTGAGACGGCGAGCGGCGAACGGACGCTCCGCCGCATGGTCGAGGTCGGACGACAGCTGCGGGACCAGGACGGCGCCGAGGCGGTGGTCATGGGCTGCGCGGGAATGGCGCGCCATCGTCGGCCGCTCGAAGAGGAGCTTCGCATCCCGGTGATTGACCCAACGCAAGCCGCGGTCACCATGGCGTTGGGAGCAGTCCAGTTCAGCCGCGCCTGATCGCATCTCCAGGCGGCCGTTCGATTGCTGCGCAGGCACGCATGTGTGGCCCAGCCGCGATTTCACCTTGCCGGCGGCACGACGACCCCGGTCTGGCTAGTGATGCGGCCGTAGTGCTCGACGCGGCGGTGGCGCTCGAAGTCGAAGATGGTTTGCTTGCCGAAAGCAGTGGCGTCGAGGTCGCAATCGGCGACGACCAATTCGTCGTCCTCGGTCTCGGCCTCGGCGACGATCTCGCCGTCGGGGTCGACGACGATGCTGCCGGCGATCAAGGGGTGGCCGTCCTCCGTGCCGCTCTTTGCCACCGCCACGACCCAGGTCGAGTTCTGATAGGCACCGGCCTGGACGGTCAGGCGGTGGTGGAACATGCGCTTCTGCGGCCCTTCGTCTGCTTTCTCCGAATTGAGCGAAGGCGTGTTGTAGCCGAGCACGATCAACTCCACGCCTTGTAGTCCCATGACGCGGTAGGTCTCGGGCCAGCGCCGATCGTTACAGATGCACATCCCGATGATGCCGCCCATGGTGCGCCAGACCGGAAAGCCGAG
>Ga0066652_100001161_pt1 | contig 13341 bp, 16 predicted proteins | sample GraSoiAngelo_101_FD_71413 | JGI IMG/M metagenome (GOLD analysis project Ga0066652, IMG submission 71413) | Grasslands soil microbial communities from the Angelo Coastal Reserve, California, USA - 14_0903_02_30cm | ecosystem: Environmental > Terrestrial > Soil > Grasslands | place: USA...
CCTGGGAACGCCCGCACCTTCGCGCCTGTCGCACCTTCGAGTCTATATGTGGTAGGTTCATTCGCCGAAGGCCACCGCCGGTTGAGGCCCCCGGTACCGCCGACGAGGGGGTGGCCGCGCGCAGAAGAACCCCCTTCTACCTGCACGAGGGATAATTGACTATACACCCTTAACTCAACCTTCCCCTACGCGCTCGACAGCTACCTCACAGTGTTCCCGGTCATACCGAAAGCAGGGCCGGGAACAGTGTGGACACTCCAATCGAACCAACCGCACCGGAGCGCCGTCCTCGGGAAAGAACCGCATACCTATCCGTAGGAGGGTGCCGCAGTCACAATGTAGCTCGCGGAGGTCCACATAGCCCTGGTCGTGCATCACTGCCCCTCACTTAGCGTGTAACGGCAACGGTTGAGTTGTGCGAGAGTACCGCCGATGCCGTTACTAGACACTCGATCACCCCCCTTCTCCACTTCGCTATGCTTGCACAGTGTGTATGCGGTACCCGGTACCAGCCTTCTTGAACACACACACACACACACTTGGCTCAAGTACCCGGCCCTCTGGCCGCAAGGCCGTGTCAACGGGTCCAGGCCCTAGTGAGCCAATCCCTGCTCGGCGAGGTCGAACAGATGCCGGAACCCCAAGGCATTCTGGTACGGAACCATCCTCCGCACCGCCCGCCGATCGGCATCGGTCCACTCCCCGTCGCCCAACGCATTGCTGGTCGCGGCCCCAATCGCTTGCACCGCTGCTTCCCCGAAGCCCACGGTCGGCCCCAGCACGCTTTCCAACACATTCCGCGACGCATACCGACTGAGGGGCGGGCCACCACTGAGGGCGCTCACGCCCACCGTCCCACGCGTCACCTTCTCCAGGATGTTGTGCGCGTCGAACAGCCACCCCGTAAGTCCGCTGCGGTCCACGCCCTCCTTGACCCAATTCACTACGCCCTCGGTTGTGGTTGGGTCCGGTAGCTCCCTCGCGTTAGGCCCACCAAGCTGGTAGCGGACCCAGTTCGCGCCCATCCCCAGCGCAACCATCAACAGTGCGCCGTTCAACGAGGCCATGTCGCGGCGCTGGAGGCCGGTCATCAGCACCCTCTGGGTGGATGCGAACGCAAAGGAGCGGAACTGCCCTACCACCTTCCCGATCCCGGTCGAGGCCCACAGTGGCTTCTCCTGCCCCGGAGTCACGATGGCTATGTCCACCTCCTTGCTCATGGCGGCGCGGAACACATCCGCCGCCTCAACGTCGTTCCAGTCGGCGGTGTTGGCCCACCACAGGTTCGTGGAGCGGTCCCCGTGTATGCGGAACTCCCGCGCTATCTTTCGGGCCTCATCGGGTCCGATGCCCAGGTGCGCAAGGCGAGTGCGATCCGCCGCGCTGACCCGGCCCCTAGGGGCCTCGCCTACCTGCAAATCTTCCTGGGGATATAGCGACACCCGAACCGTATGCTCTCCCTCGGTCCCTGCATTCGGATGCGAGTACTCGACATAGCGGGCACCAGAGGACCGGGCATCCGCAATGGCCCCTGCGAGTGCGTCGCCGATATCATCACCCGCATCCATAGCCTCGAATAGAGCGTCGTCCACATTTACGACACGCCCAGGCTTCGGGACGATCTGCGATACCCTCGGCTCACCCGTACCGTATCCGCCCAGGTGAGCGCCCTCTGCATAGTGGCCCGCCTGCGTCGCATCAGTGGTCAGGTAGACTTCCCGCCCCTTAGCGGCGTCGAACACCTCCCGCCCGCCGTGATACCAGCGCTCGTCCTCGGCCATCGCCTCAATGGCGCGAAGGGCGCGCGTTTGGCTGATCACTCCCACGAACTGCTTCAGGGCCGCGTTCCACGGGGCCATCAGCGTTACCATCCCGAACTGGTCGGTCATCGCCTTGAGGCCCCGCTCGTACCGGGACCACCTCCCGTAATCATCGAGCATGTCGGCCATCGCCATCGCCCTCGTGTCGAGAACCATGTCGAGGGCGTTGCCCGCCAACTTCACCTCGTTCGCGGCGAGCCGGAACCGGCTGAACTCCGTCACCAGGGGAACGATCCCATCTCCGATGACGCTCATGATCCCGTGAGTCATCACGGTTCGACCGAGATCGGGAAAGGCACTGATGGTCATCCCACCCAACAAGCGCAGATAGTTGAGATCTCGGATTAGGTGATAGGCGCGGTTCCACAACCCGTCAGGGTTGGTGGGGAGGGCAAAGGTGCCGCGCACCCGATCCCGCACCGCCTCGAGGTCGCAGAGGTCCGCTGCCATCCGCCGGTCGAGGGCCTTGTTGCGCCGCTCGTCGGTCACACCCTCCCGGAGCCGCGCATATCCCTCTCGTACCCGTTCGAGTGCATCCTCCATCCCCGCGTTACCGAAGGAGTTGGTTAACTCGGTGTCAGCGGCCATCGTCCGCGTGTAGGCCCTCGCAATGACCCGAACATCGCTTTCGAGGAAGTCCTCGATCAACTCGTCGGGTATGGAGAGGGTGCGCTCTTTGAGCGGGCCTCGCTTGAGTGGAACGGGGCCGTAGTGAGTGCGTCCCGGCGCGGCACCAAGCAACGTGTCGGTGATCTGGCGGGCGATATCCCGCAACTCCAGGTCATCCATCCCGGCCAGCTCCGGGGACTTCGTGGTCGGGAGCCAGTCTGCGAGGATGCGCTCGAACGCGGGGCGCTGGGCCGAGATCTTGGTGGTGTTGTAGATCCGGGACAGGTAGCTGGTAGCCGTCTCGACCGCGACCTCATCGGGCAACAGTCCCGCCTCGATGGCCCGGTTCCCCAGCGGGTCGAACAGCTTATCGCGCATGGCCCGAGCGGCCTGCGCCACCTCGGGGATATCGGATATGTCCCCTCGGCGCATGGCCCGCCCAACCGCCTCGGCGAACTCCCCGTAGGTGAGGGCCACCCGCGTCCGCATCGCCTCGGCAGCGTCCTTGATGCCGATGAGGGCGATGTCGCCGAACCGTCGCGCCCTATCCAGGCGGTAGCGGACGAATGCGTCGTCCACCGCAGTGAGTGCCTCGGCCATCGGTCCCTGGGCCAGGTTGATCCGGCGCTCTACCGAGATGGGGGAGGCGATGCCCTCGATGTTCCCCCGCGTTACGAGGGGCTGATCCGCCAACATCTGGGCGGCTTGGCGCGTCTCGACCGCAGGCGACGTAGCCAGTCGCAGGGTCGGGGATGAGAAGGCGAGCGCCCGGTCCACTCCAAGGGTGTTGGCGAGTGTCTCTTGGTCGAGGGTGGTGCGGGCGCTCGCGGCCCCAACGGTCCCCTCGGGCACTGCCCCCGGCGACAGGTTCGAGGTCAATTCCCTCTCGTAGACTTCACCGGCGCGGGCCGCACTTGCCGCTGTGTCCCGCGTAATCGCCCCGGCTCCAGCCCCTAGGATGCCACCCAACACGGTTGCCGTGGCTATGGTTTCGAGGCTCTGACTGAAGGGCCGGGTCAACTGTGTCCCTTGGAGTGCCGCTTCTTGTGCAGCGGTGACTGCGCCCGCCGCGATCCCGGTGTGGAGTGCACCCTGCAACGCCCGCCCGGTGCGACTTACCGCTACAAGTTCGCCTCCAACCGGGATGAGCATGACCGGATCAGCCATACCCGCGCCTATGTTTGCGAGCGTTCCTCTCCACCCTCCAGCATCAAGTAGAGTGGAGCGTTTCCGTTCCGCATCAATGCGGGTCTTAACCGACAGTACATCGTCCTCCGAATTGGCCCCTATGAATGCGGAGGCGTAATCCTCATAGCCCTGTATGTGCGCGAAAGGGTCGAACGAGGGGTCGTATGGGGCGAAGCGGGGCTGTGTGAATGCTTCGACAGCGGAGACGTATGGGTTCTGTTGGCCCATAGCGGCCTCAAACAGCTTGCCGAACGGTGGAACCGGAGGAGTTATCTGGGCTGGTTCCGCAAGTTGAGGTGCGAACCCTGCTGGCTGGGCATCATCGAGGAACGGCATGGTTACTTCCTTCCAGGTCCGATGCACTCTTGAACCACCAACTGGTTCTATCTTCGCTCAGGGTCCGGTCCTATAGCGCCTGGGATCGGGCACCATCTGTTCCCGCTCGCCCTGTTCTCGTCTCAGCGTGCGAGCCTTCTCTATCTCGGCTGCGGCGGCATCATCGCGGCGCTTCCGGTCTGCGCTAGTGCTGTAGTCAGGGTGCCAGCGTATCGGCGCTCCCTTAACATCCACAACTTGTTCCCAGCCCTTGTTTGGTTGGACGAGCCAGACTTGGTAGACGGGGTTCCCTCCATTCGTACGAGTGGGATCGGGAATAAGCCTCAGGCGATCAGATGTTATTGGGTTGGATGGATCTTGTAATGCTCCCTTACCGACATCTGAGAGTAACTGTTCATTCATCCATCTCGAATTTTCCGCAGGAGTCAGAGTGGGTATGCTATAGAACTTCTCAGGTGCCTGTTTGACGTATCTCCGATCCCCGCCTACTTCTGAGCGGCCCCAAACGCGGTTGACTGTATCCAAAGCCATCCGGCGCGACGCCTCGAGGTTCCCGGTGCGTTGGAACTCGGCCTTCGCGGTTTCGGCGAATTCGGTCCTCATCATCGGGTCGATGTCGGGATCGCGGACCCAAATCGAGTTTTGTTGCGAAGCAATCCACTTATCGTCTGAGTCGGAACGGTCCTTCGGGGCCTTCCCCCGCTGGAGGTCGTAGTCAGCGGCCCTCGCTTCCCGTATCGCGGGAGTGACCTTGAGGGACTCGGTAGCCAACTCCACCGCTTTGTCCGGGGCCATTCCCGCAGAGGCATAAGTGTTGATGAGGTTGGCGAGGCGCATATCGGCCTCATCGCCGAGATCGGCGACTAACTCGGGGTTGGAGTTGCGGAGGGTGGTGATGGTGTTCGCTGCCTGCACCGCAAGGTCGGGCCGCGCTGAGTGCAACCCGCCACGGATAGCCGCCCGCAACTTCTCGGGCACCATGCCGTACTGCACGGAGTAGGCGATTGAGCGGTTCAGCGTCTCGTTGGGCTGGGTTGGGGCGGGCCACAGCGAGGACGTAAGCTCATAGTGGGCATCGAGGGCCTTCTTGTGCTCGGTGTTCTTCGGGTCCAGTGGGGCACCACCCGCACCCGCCGCACTCACCAGGGCGATACCGTCCGCAAGTTTCTGCCGCGCCTTCTGTTCCTTTGCGAGATCGGCCAGGGCCTCGGTGCCCGCAGCCGGGGAGATCCGGTTGCTCTTGACCAGCGTGTCGATGTACTCGGGCGTTATGCTGGGATCGCCCCGCACGATGCCCCGCGTCAGTTCGTACTTGGCCTCATCCTGGCCCATCGTGGAGATGGTGTGCTGGCGGTGCAACTCCGCGATAGCGGCTTCCTTGACCTCGGGCGTGGCATTGGAGGCTTGAATGCGGGCCACCTGTCCCGCAAGCGGGCTTTCGGGAATGCCCTGAGGGGCCTTGGCCGTTCCCTCGAGGAAGTGTTGCGCCTCCCCTGGTTCCTTTATTGAGTAGTACTGGTCGGACTCGGCCTTGGTTAGCGGGTACAGCTTGCCATTCTGCCCCGCAATCGTGACAGGGCGATCCTCGGTCGCCGGGGGTGTGCCGTACTTCTGCAAGTTGGCCGCATAACCGCCCAGGTTTGCGGTTGTCCATTGCTGGCTGTCCCGCAACGCCTTTTGCACCTCTTGGGTTTTACCGGCGCGCAGGGCCTCAAGGAGATCACCGCCAGTCTGTTTGCGGTATGCGTCCTGCGCTATGGCCCAGGCCACCGTATCTTGGCTGCGCGGCGAGAAGTCGGTAATGCCGAGTCCCGGTGCGAAACGGTCGTATGTGCTCGCGACTATCTGGTAACGGCCCGCAGCGGTACTCGGCCCGCTCGGTCCCGGCTCGGGGATGCGAGGGTGGCCCTTGGCTGGGTCGAACGGTGTTCCGCCGCTTGGAGTGTACCGGACATCATAGCGCCCGCCGCTCTCGGGGCCGGCTATCGAGTCGAGTAGTGCCCTGCCTTCCGGTGGAATGTCGGTGTTGCTTGCTGCCCCAGTGGTGCTCTCAACGAGCTTGCGCCCCGCCTCTTTGTCGGCATGGCCCTTGATCTGGGCGTACAACCTTGCATAGTGAGAAGGATCGGTAAAATGTTCCTTATTGGCCTCAAGAGCGGCTAACGCACCTACAGGGTCAGTCGGCGCACGGCCTAGTGACCAATACTCGACAGCGGTAGCAGTCAAGTCGGAGGCTTTCGCCTTGATCTCGGCATCACTAGCTCCACGATCCCGCAACGCTTGGGTCGCAGTTATGATCGCTTCTCCTAGGCTCTGGTTGAACGCAGTGAGATCACCTCGGGTTGAGGCCGATGATACCTCGTTGAGCTTCAACCCAACTTCCGACTCGGCTTCCTTCGCGCGGAATTTCTGAAATTGCTGACTGGCGTGATGGAGAACCAGGGCTTGGTTGTGCAACCGACTCGCCGAAGAGCCTTCATCGAATAACCGTTGGGCCTGTGCAGTGGGTAGGTTGGCACGCTCTTTCTTGTAGACATCCTCCAGGTTCTTGAGCGTCTCGGACTGTCGGTCGAGTGCGGTACGGCCCTGAGTGTCGAAATAGCCGGTTTCGGGCGTATAGAGAAGTTTCTGTGAGTAGTCGAGGGCGCGGTTGCGGGCTTCCCGCGCTACCACTGTATCGTATTGGTCTTGGATAGAGGCAAGGTTGCCAGCCACCTTCTCAAAGCTCTGGCCCAGGTTGGACAGTGCGAGGGCACTAGCCCCGCCGAACATATCCGTTGTGGCATGGATGTCCTGAAAGCCTCCAGGGGCTGTAGCAAGTGGCTCCACGGATGGGGCCTGCGGAACAGGATAACCTGAAGCCGGAAGTGTTGGCACAGTTAGCTATCCTTATCTAGCAGCGCGTTGTAATTGGTATAATACTCGTTGTACATCCTGGTTTTGTAAGCACTCACTCTAAGCCGATTACAGGTTCGACACTTCCGCCTGCCATCAGGAGCTATGTGCAGATTATCGCCAGTGTACGGGTGGCCCTGCGAACATTCAGTTTTCTTACTGTTTATAGTACTCGGATTGTATCCACATCTCAGGAAGTTTTCTTTTGGAGTGACAATTTCCAGGTGGCGAGGGTTCACACACCTCTTGCGCTCGCACAAGTGATCCAGGTGCATCCCTGGTGGAATACGGGTGGAGTGGTAAAATTCATAGAAATACCTATGGGCATAAACTGGCTTGCGGTTTACTTTAAACTCACCGTACCCAGCCCCTGTTATTGCCCCAGTCCAAATCCAGCAACCACTCTCATCAATCCTATACCGCTCGTACAGCGGCTTGAAGTCTCCCTTGGCGGGCATCTACTGCCGCTCCCCCATCAGGGCAGAGAACCAAGCCGCATTCTCAATCGCTTGAGGGTTGCTATCGAACCGATTAAGCACAGCTAGTGCCAAAGTCCCTTCGCACCCTGGCAACTTCCCATCCAGTATCCGCTGCATGATATCGTCCCGAAGGAGCATCGCAGCGTAGGCGCACAACCCAACGAGTGCGTCGTGGAGTTGTGGGATGGGTTCATCCCTGTACCCGGCATCCCATGCGGCCCTGGCCCCATCGGTAGCTAGAGCGAGGCCCATAAAGAACTCCCTGAGTCCTTGTCCTTTCGCCTTCGCCAGCCCCGGTAGCATCTTGCCCAACGCGGGCTGCTCCAAGAGCAAGGCCAGCTTGGCATCTTCCAGGGCATCAGTTATCTGCTTGCCTATCCGATAGCTGGGGAACCCGTAGTCGGTAAGCTGGTCGAGGGGCATGAGGGTTATTCCTTCGGGGCAACTCGCTGGATTGGGAACATGCGGTCCAGGTGATCCACTGCCTGCTGGTGTTGTACATTGCGCACAGGCCCCGTTCCCATCGAGCCGGGGCTAACACCACTCAGGGGTTCACCTGTGCGAGGGTCGCGAGGCACGCCATCGGGTGCCCAAACACGAGTGCCATCCGGCCCCTCCCGATAAGGCGAGCCGAAGCCCCCGCTCGCGCCTACGGTTGTTTCGGAGGGCACCGGGTCGGGCAGTTGAACCCGATTTCCGCCTCGATCGTACAATCCTACTTGCCCAGGGATCTCTCGGTAGAGGGGAGCCTCCTTGATAACGGGTTTGCGTAGGGCCGCTATCTCCGCTTCCAATGCAGCGATGCGTTCCTCTGGCGTCCGATTATCGTCAGTCATGTCTGTCTCCTATCATGCGACGGCGTTCGCGAGCGCGCTCACTGTGTATTTTATCACAGGCTCGACACGCTCGCGCACCGTTATTCTTTATACGGAGGTTGTATCCTGACATGGGATGGCCTCGTAGGCACTCTGTCTTCATCATAGCCCTTCGAGTGTTTACCCCTGGAGTTACTACCTCCATGTGCTGCCAATTGACGCAAGCCTTGTTGCGGCACAGATGATCTATACACTTGAGTGGAGGAATGCGGGTAGATGTAAAGAACTCGTAGAAGTATCGATGAGCCAGAAAACTACGACCTTTCGGCCCTCCTACATTGAACCTGCCATATCCGTTATTGTTTATGCTGCCAGTCCACTGCCAACATCCATCAGGTTTGATTTCGTACCGCTCATACAGTGGCTTAAAGGGGACTCCCATAACTATCCGCTCCGTCAGTAAGGAAGCCGCTGCACTGGCCCAACACCGGGCAGGCATGCTCGCTCGGTGCTGGTGATGTTGCTGTCGGCGATCATGCGAAGCCGCGCGCACTCATCCGCGAGCATCGTCTCGGCCTCGCTATCGAGGGCCTGCATTAACGCTGTCGCGCGGAAGTCCAACACTTCGTGGCTGGCGATGGTGGTCCCGGCCTCATAGAGTGCGGGTCCGCGCGAGGTGTTGAAATTGTGTGGTGCCAGGAGGCGGAAGGTTGCCACGGCTACCTCTTCAGAAGCCTGCTCACCGCTTTGATGACAGCTTTATTATTGCCCAATCCGGTCTTGCTCAGGAGGCGTCGAACCTCCTGGGCCTCGGCATCTTGGCCGATAGCCGCGTTGAAGCGGGCCTGGATGTCCGCAAGCTCGGTCGGGCTAAAGGTGGCCTCCGCCGCTTTGCGCCATCCTTCAGGCGAGTCGGGCGGTGGTGCAGCCTTGCCCTCGTTGATGTTGGTTGGGCCTTGAGGTTCGCTCAGCGGGCCGGATGGGCCGTACAGGGCCTGGGCAAATGTCGGCGGGGGTGTTTTATCGGACACTGGATGACTCCTAAGAATAGGAGTGCGGGAATAGTTGGCCGGTACTGTTTTATCGTAGCATAAACGGACATAGGTTGCAATGTATATATGCGGATACTGTATGTTTAATACAGTTTACGAATGACTGGAGGTGCAATTACTTGCGTGGTTGGGAAGGCGCAGATGGGCTGGTGCCGCACCGCGTTCAGAGCTACGGTTCCGCGTTCCGTCTTACGCGAGGCCCACTGACCGACTAGCCCATAAATGCAGAACCCGCCCAAGGGAGGGCGGGTCCACAACTTCGAACTGGAGACGATCTTGCGCAACTTGATCCTCTCCAGTTCAGACGAAGATTGCAAGCGTTTCTTGCCACAGGTGAGGTGCGCTCGTAGCGGACCATCCCCCCTTGGGCCTCAAAGCGAGGAAAGCCCAGGATGTTCGCGACCGTCGCCGTTCCGTTCGATGCCCTCCAACCGTTGCCGCCCCTTGAGTTCAAGGTGATGACCGCGCTACTGCGCTATGCGGATAGGGCCGGTCGGTGTTGGCCCGCCCTTCGTCAGCTTGCGGTGGATGTCGGGAAGTCGGAGGCCACTGTGTGCCGCGCGATGAAGCGGCTCGCCGATGATTGGGGCTGTTTCGATGAGCGCAGTCGGGCGGGCAATGGGCGCTACCGATACCGAATAGCAGCGCGGTTCCTGCCCCGATGGCCTCGTGTGCAAGACGGTCTTGCACAGCCCGCAAGACAAGAAGCACTGCCAAGGAAGCAACTAGATAGCTGGCGATTCGCCAAGTTTGAGAAGGTCGAAGAGGGCCTCCCGGCCCCGGTCGAATGGGGGCCAAGGCTGCGGTCGTACCGGAAGTCGGGGTTCTGGCTGGAGGTGTGGGGGCCACGACCAGGGGAGGCGGGGTGCTTCGCGCCGATGGGCTAAACTGGGGGGTATGACTGACCCTGCCCCCGTCCCTACACCCGTCCGTGTGACATACGCCGAGCTGGCGAAGGCCAGAGGTGTGTCGCTCGCTGCTGCCCGTAAGCTCGCGCTGCGCCACCGATGGCCGAAGCAGGTGGGGAACGATGGGCTGGCCCATGTCCTAGTCCCGGCCTCGTTCATGGAGGACGCTGGGGGTGAGACGGGGATAGAGACGGGGGTACCCCCTGACCTACGGACAACCGTGGCCGAGATCCTCGCCACGCAGCGGGCCGAGCGGGACGCGGAGCGGGAGCGCGCTGATCGCGCCGAAAGGGCGATAGTGGTGTTGAGGGCAAAGCTGGTGGCGGTGCGGTATGCGCGCGAGGTGGAAGTCGCGGATCTAAGGCGAAGGCTCGACGCGGAGACGGAAGAGCGGAGGAGGCTGACCGCCGTCTTAGAGGACCGGCGGGGGCAGGGGTGGTGGCCCTGGAAGCGATAGGCCCCAGGGCCAACCGGGCCTAGTCAGCGAGGGCGATGCCCTGCCCGTCATCGTCAATGACCACTCGTTCGAAGCCCCGCGCGTAGATGGTGGCCCCGTGGTCGGTCGGCCCTGCGGCCACCCACCCGAAGGCGAGGGCGGTCTGGGTGGCATCTTGGAAGCGGTTGTAGGTCGGCCAATCGACTGGTTCCCAAACCTGGTTCATGAAGTCGATTAGGGATTGGGCCGTATCGAGGGTGGCGGGGATAGGCATGGCGTCTCCGTGGGGTTGCACGCGAAGCGAGCGCAACACTCGGTATGGTTGCACCGGGATCGAAGGAAAACAACACCTCTTTGTACTCATTTCGGGAGTGAATGAGTGCTCGGGGCCGGGGCCGGTGAGTGGGGTGGTGTGCACAATGGCATTGTGCGCATCGGTGTGCTGACCGCTTAACACGCGAATAAACTGTTGTAGTCGGCGCGGAGGGATTGGACTTTGTAACGCGATAGGTGGTATTGTCCTACATTACAACCGAAGGCGTTACACGCACTATGCGCACCCACCGCATGACCCCTGCCCGACAAGCACGGATGCGGGCCGAACTCCAGGCCAAACTAGCGGCTGCCCCATCCACCACGCGAGGCCGCAATCGCCCGGTCGAACGCGACGAGGTAGTGCTCGGCAAGGACCGGACCAAGACTCGATACGTTATCCTCACATTGCCTGCCGACGCATGTACAACCAACGAGTACGGCGACCCTGTGCCCATCGAGGCGCTGGTAGAGCCGCTCGTGGAGGAACTGCGCCGGGAGTATAAGGAGTTCTACGATAGGGAGACTGACGGCGCGGCTCTATACAACGATCTGGAAGCCAAGCATCGCGATCCAGAGTCTAGATATATCTTAATGGAGATGCGGGCGAGGGCTGCCAAGGAAGTGATTGAGCCGTCAATGCCCATCTTCTTTGATGGGAGTTATCGGGACTGTCGCCACTGCGGGAAGACGTTCGCGCATGTCGCGGAGGCATCGCGACTTCGCTATTGCTCGGAGGAGTGCGCCGAAGCTGGGAAGGCCGATAGGACGCGGGAATGGGTGGAAAGGCGCACGGCTGCGCGGGGCAATGCGCGGGCGCAGCGGTGCCTGTGGTGCGGGGAGGGGATGGAAGCGAGCCGGGCCTCGAAGCGGTACTGCTCGGGGAGGTGCAGGGTGGCGGCGCACCGGGAGGGAAAGTAACCGACTGAGGGGCGGTACGTATCGGCAAGTACTGGGCGGTGGATGCCCGCAGTTTATTCGCTTTTGATTGACATTTATCGCAGTATATGTTATGGTTCCCCACGACCAATATTGCGAGTGGACCCATGACAACTGCGGAGTTAACCACGGATTCCCTAGTGCGGGAGTGTCTGTACTGCAAGAAACCGTACCAGCCAAAGAAGTGGTGGCAGCAGTACTGTTCTAAGTATTGCGGGTATCGATACAACTGGGAGAAGAACCACCCGGAGGGCCGGAATCCCGGCAGGCCCCGGAAGGTGCGCCCAGTGCGGACGGTAGATGGTTTGACATCAAACCTACTCGGCCCTTCGACCTCCAACCGATAGGCGGCGACCGTGGAAGACATGGAGAGTGTCATCCTGACCGCCGATACCGCCGCCTCCGAGATCATGCAGCATCGCGACCGGGCCTCGTGGCTGGCGGTTGGGCGAGGGATGTCTGCGATACGCGCCGAGGCCCTGCGGCGGGCCGAAACCAACAACGTGCAGAGTGCCCGCTATCGCTACTTCCAGGGTGTGTTGCTGGAAGGGGCACCGCACCTCGCCCGATTGAACAGGAAAGACCCTGCGGGCTGTAACCATGCGATATGGCTGGTCAAGAACTGGTCGGCGCTGGAGGGATGGTTGCGTGAGCTTGGACCGGAGGGCCTTCGCCTAAGCCACCCGTCCTCGATACACCGTCGCTATTATCGGAGTGAACAGATGAAAGAGACGCAGCGAAACCAGGGACTGATGGACCGCTACACGTTCGACAAGTTGGTGGAGTGCCTGCGGCGGTCCAATGCTGAGGATGCTGGGAAGATGGTGGAGGTGGTGCAGGGGTTGGAGTTGGCGCTGGTGAGGGAGCCGCCGCCCAAGGTGAACCTCGAAGAGTTGGGGCTGGTGTGATGGCATACCTTCGCACTTACTGCGTGGAGTGGGCCGCGCTAGTGCGAGTCCCAGAACGCAAGGCAAGGGCGGTTCCTGTTCCGCCAACTGACGAGGAACAGGCGTTACACAGCTATATGTTTGATTTGGCCGCTAAGAGCAACGGTCTGAAAGCGCTGGATAAGCGTCAGGCGAACCTAGAACAAGAGGTGGAAGACCTCAAGAAGAAACGACAGAAGTTGCACTGGGAGGTATTAGGTATGCTCGAACAGTTATCGAAACTGCCAGTAGCGGACAGGATCGATGAGGCTGTGCGTGAGGGCATGACCGAACCCAGGGAGATTGTGAAGGCGGTGTCGAAAGATAAGGGAGGACTGACACCGATCGGGTTATTCAACCTCGTGTGTTACCGGATGCAGGTAGTGGGAGCACGAGATAGCACAAAGGTTGTTTGGTCATCGACTGACGGATGAGTTGCGCTAGAACGTTAGCCTGTGGCGAGGAGCCAATTAGGCAGGCACCAGGTGGTCCCCTCGATGAATGTTGGGGAGGGCTGCCCACACCCTACGGGGAGGTGTAACCGCACCGCTGCAAACGCGATCAGTGTAGCGATCAGTGTTCGTGTGCTGTTGTTGTGGTCGTGTGCGCTGTAGGTGCCGGGTGCC
>Ga0066652_100001166_pt1 | contig 13332 bp, 16 predicted proteins | sample GraSoiAngelo_101_FD_71413 | JGI IMG/M metagenome (GOLD analysis project Ga0066652, IMG submission 71413) | Grasslands soil microbial communities from the Angelo Coastal Reserve, California, USA - 14_0903_02_30cm | ecosystem: Environmental > Terrestrial > Soil > Grasslands | place: USA...
AGACGACGAAGAAGAAGGTCATCGTCGTCACGAAGAGGTTCACCGGTTCCGCGTTCGAAGCCGGACGCTGGGGAACGCTGCAGGTGACGATCACCGTCCGCAAGACGACGACGATCACCGGGACGAAGCGCAAGGTGACACGGAAGCTGACGGCGGTGAGCGTGCCGACGTATCCGGATCACACGGATCGGTCCGTCTACATCAACTCGCAAGCGCTCCCGATCCTGAAGAGCGAGGCGCTCCGCGCGCAGAGCGCGAGCATCGACATGGTGTCTGGTGCCACCGACTCGAGCGAGGCGTTCGCCGAGTCGCTGCAGTCCGCGATCCTGAAGGCGAAGAAGGCATGAGCGCCGTGCTCGCTGCGCGGCCCGGCGTCTGCCGCGTCGAACACGTCATGGGGATGCCGATCGTCGCGGACGTCCGCGATGCGATTCCCGCAGATGCGCTGGACGACGTCTTCGACTGGTTCCGGTGGGTGGACGCGACGTTCAGCACGTACAAACCGGGGAGCGAGGTCAGCCGAATCGCGAGCGGCGACCTCGCCATCGAGGACGCGCACCCCGACGTGCGCGCCGTGCTCGACCGCTGCGAGGAGCTGCGGGGACAGACTGGTGGTTACTTCGACGCCCACGCCGGCGGGACGCTCGACCCGTCGGGGCTCGTCAAGGGCTGGTCGGTCGATCGAGCCGCGGAGATGCTGCAAACGGGCGGCGTCCGCAACTTCGCCCTCAACGCCGGCGGCGACATGCGGCTCTCCGGGCGCGCCGTGCCGGAATTCACGTGGCGGGTCGGCATCCAGCATCCGTTGGATCGGACCGAGGTCGCGGCCGTGATCGAGGCGCGGGAGCTTGCCGTCGCGACCTCCGGTGCGTACGCGCGTGGCGACCACGTGCTCGACCCGCACACGCGACGGCCGCCCGAGGGCGTCCTGTCCGTGACCGTGGTCGGCCCGGACCTCGCGACCGCCGATGCCTACGCGACGGCCGCGTTCGCGATGGGCCGGCTGGACGGACCACGCTGGACTGCCCGGCTGCGAGGCTACGAGGCAATGACGATCCTCGCCGACGAGACGGTCCTCTCGACCGGAGGTTTCCCTCATGGATGACTCGACGTTCACCAGGCGCGGCTCCCTCGTCAGGCTCGGCGGGCTCGTGACCGGCGCGCTCGGCGTCGCCGGCTGGGAGGCGGGATCCTCCGGCGCGGGGCCCGCGGCGGTCGCGTCCGGCCAGGTCAGCTGCGTCCTCGCGCCGGAGCAGACGGAAGGGCCGTACTACATCCCGGACGAGCTCGTTCGCCGCAACATCACCGAAGGCCGTCCCGGAACGCCGTTGACCCTGCGCGCGTTCGTTGTGGACGCATCGACGTGCAAGGCGATCAAGAACGCCGTGGTCGACATCTGGCACGCCGACGCGAGCGGCGTCTATTCAGGCTTTGGCGCCGGCTCGTCGAGCCAGACCTTCATGCGCGGGATCCAGAAGACGAACGCGAAGGGGCTCGCGCTCTTCCGCACCGTGTATCCGGGGTGGTACCCAGGCCGCACGGTCCACATCCACGTGAAGGTGCACCTCGGTGGCAATGTCGTGCACACCGGACAGCTCTACTTCCCCGACGCAGTGACCGACGCTGCGTACCGCAAGGCGCCCTACGCGAGCCGCCCGACTCGCAGCACGCGCAATGCGAATGACGCGATCTACCGAAACGGCGGCAAGAAGTCGTTGCTGAGCGTGCGAAAGAGCGGTAGCGTCCACGTCGCGACGATCACGATGGGCGTGCACCGCGGCTGACGCTCACGGCTGAACGTCGAAGAGGCTCACGTCGTAGTCGTCGACGCTGAGCCAGGCGGCGCCGACGCCCGTGGCCGTCAGCTCGGTGAACTGCCTCGCCGCCGCCGCGCTGTCGTCACGGTCTTTCTCGGTCGCCCAGAGCGTGACCACCAGGACCTTGCCGGTGTCGGGATTCGCGAGCCTGATGAGTCCACGGAAGCCGGTCGCGTCGCGAAGCCACGGAAGGATCTCCTCTGTGACAGCCGCGAGCCCTACATCGTGCTGCTCGCGCGTGGTCTCGAGCATGTGCACGCGCGCGACGGTCATCCGATGATCTCCGTCAGCACGGCGGAGTAGTCGTCGTCTCCGCGGCCTGCCTGCTCAGCTTCAAGGAGCCATTCTCGCGCAGCTCTGGCCACGCGCAAGTCCGCGGCGACAGCGAGGATCAGATCGGCGTCCTTCCGCGCGAGGGACAGACTGAACCGCCGCCGATACTCGCCGCGCTCGATCGCCGGTCGGCGCCGCTCGGCCTGTGCTGCGAGAGGCGTGGCGGCGAGCACCTCGAAGGCGGTGTCGCGCGCGAGCCCGAGCCGGTCGGCGAGCGCGATCGTTTCACCGACCAGCGCGATCGTGCCGACGAGGGTCGCGTTGGCCACGAGCTTCGCGGCCGAGCCCGCGCCGACAGGCCCGACGTGGAGAACCGTTCCGAGCGTTTCGAGCACCGGTCGCCAGCGCGCGACGAGGTCGTCGGGTCCGCCGACGAACACCTTCAGCGTGCCGGACTCGACCTCGGACAGGCTGCCGAGAACGGGCGCATCGAGCAGAGCGGGAACCGCCGAGGCCAAACGCATCACGGCTTCAGGTCCGACCGTCGACATCTGGATCACCGTCGTGTCTGCGTCGACGCCGGCGGCGACACCGTCCGGGCCCTCGGTGACGGTCTGCAGCGCCTGAGGATCGGACACCATCACGAAGACGGCATCAGCAGCCTGCGCCGCCTCGGCCGGAGTCGCCGCTCGAGTAGCGCCTGCAGACACGAGCTCGTCGGCCTTCGACGCGTCCCGATTCCAGACGACGACGCGGTGTTCCTCGTCCAGCAGGCGGCGGGCGATGCGACTGCCCATCGCCCCGAGCCCGACGACAGCGAGCGTCGTCACACGGGGCGCGTCAGATCCGCGAGAGAGCCGGCCGGCGTTCGCCCTCGTCGAGGACTCGCTGTGCGATCCAGTTCACGAGCCAGACGATCACGACGGTGCCGACGTACGTCCAGAAGCCGTCGATCGAGAAGTTCGGCGCGATCCATTCCGCCAGGCCGATCATCGCGATGTTGATCACGAGGTAGAAGAAGCCGAGCGTGACGATGATCAGCGGCAGCGTCAGCACCGCGAGGATCGGCTTGATCACCGCGTTCGCGATTCCGAGCACGGCCGCGCCGATGATGTACGCCCACCAGCCGTTGATCGTGACGCTGCTCCAGAGCGCGTCGGCCAGCCAGAGCGCGAGCGCGTTGACACCCCAGGCGACGACGAGCCGGACTCCGAACGACATGCAGTCAGTCTAGAGGCGCTCGTAGGCGCGACACAAGCCGTGCGAGCCGGCCGGGGTCACGGGGCTGTCGGGCGCGCCAGTCGTCATAGGTCATGAACGTGCCTGCTTCGCGCGACGCGCTGACGCATTCGGTGTGCGCGTGGCGCCGACGTTCGACGTCGCCTTCGGGGGCGATGACCACGTGCTCGCTCATGGCGTGCAGGTGCCGCCCGCAGAAAGGACATCGGTAGGTCGCAGGCTGCGAGCTGTGCGCGCGCCGCGCGGCCCACCAGCGAACGTCCTGGCTAGTGGACGGATGCGGCGCTTCGCTCGCCATACCCGATCCGCTGCAGCGCGTCGGTGATCTCGTCGAGGATCACCGGGTCGTCGATCGTCGCCGGCGTCCTGTACTCCTCGCCGTCGGCGATGCGGCGCATCGTCCCGCGCAGGATCTTGCCCGAGCGGGTCTTCGGCAGGCGCTCGACGACGACCGCGGTCTTGAACGAGGCAACGGGTCCGATCCGCTCGCGGACGAGCTGGACGGCCTCGGCGACGATCTCCGCCGCGCCTCGCTCGACGCCGGCCTTGAGAACGAGCAGCCCGACGGGGAGCTGTCCCTTGAGCTGGTCCGCTGCGCCGATCACCGCGCACTCGGCGACGTCCGGGTGCGAGGCGAGGACCTCCTCCATCGCACCGGTGGAGAGCCTGTGTCCGGCGACGTTGATGATGTCGTCGGTGCGCGCCATCACGAAGACGTAGCCGTTTTCGTCGATGTAGCCCGCGTCGGCCGTCTGGTAAAAGCCCGGGAACGTCGTCAGATAGGTCTCGCGAAAGCGATCGTCCGCGTTCCACAGCGTCGGCGAGGCGCCTGGAGGCATCGGCAACTTGACGACGATCGCACCGATCTCGCCCGGCGGCTGCTCGTTGCCGTCCTTGTCGAGCACGCGGACATCCCAACCGTGCACCGGGCGCGTCGGCGACCCGGGCACCACCGGGAGCTGCTCGATCCCGAGGCAGTTCGCCGCAATCGGCCAGCCCGTTTCCGTCTGCCACCAGTGGTCGATCACCGGCACGCCGAGCTTCGCCTCGGCCCAATGCAGTGTGTCGGGGTCGAGGCGCTCGCCCGCGAGGAAGAGCGCGCGGAGCGAACCGAGGTCGTAGTTTCCGATCAGATCGCCGTCGGGATCCTGTTGGCGGATCGCGCGGAATGTCGTCGGCGCCGTGAAGAGCGTGCACACGCCGTGTTGCGCGATCACACGCCAGAAGGCTCCCGCGTCGGGCGTTCCCACCGGCTTCCCCTCGTACAGGATCGTCGTGCAGCCGCGAAAAAGCGGCGCATAGACCGTGTACGAGTGACCGACCGCCCAGCCGATGTCGGCGGCCGCCCAGTACACCTCGCCGGGATCGACGTCGTAGACGTTCTTCATCGTCCATGCGAGCGCGACCGCGTGTCCGCCGTTGTCGCGAACGATTCCTTTCGGTTGGCCCGTCGTCCCGGACGTGTAGAGGATGTAGAGCGGATCGGTTGCGTCAACGGACACGCACGGCACGGGCTTGGCGTCGGCGACCACGTTGCTCCAGTCGAGATCGCGCGGCGACTCGAGCTCGGCCTCGAGCATCGGTCGCTGCAGGACGATGCAGTGCGCGGGCTTCGCCTTCGCGCTCGCAATCGCGGCGTCGAGCACGGGCTTGTACGAGACGATGCGTCCCGGCTCGATGCCGCACGACGCACTCACGATCACTTTCGGCTGCGCGTCGTCGATACGACTGGCGAGCTCGTCCGCCGCGAAACCACCGAACACGACCGAGTGGATCGCGCCGATGCGTGCGCAGGCGAGCATCGCGATCACCGCCTCCGGGACCATCGGCATGTACACGATCACGCGGTCTCCCCGCGCGACGCCCTGGGCCGTCAGGACACCGGCGAATCGTGCGACCGCGTCGCGTAGCTCTCGGTAGGTAAAGGTCGTGGTCGAGTCAGTGACCGGCGAGTCGTGGACGAGCGCAACCTGATTCGAGCGGCCGCCCTCGACGTGACGGTCGAGCGCGTTGTGGCACGTGTTGAGACGGCCGCCGGTGAACCAGCGGTAGAAGGGCGGATGGGAGTCGTCAAGCACCCGCTCCCAGGGCTCGTCCCAGTCGATCGCGGCGGCGGCTTCTGCCCAGAAGTCCTCTGGCTGCTTCAGCGATCGCCGGTATGTCTCGTCGAACCGGCCCACGACCCCTCCGTTTTCTGCCTTTGCGGCACGCTATCGCGCTCTGTGAGCCGTGTCACCCCGGGCATGTTCCCGGAATGCCCAGTCGGGAATATGGGTTTGAAGAGAGAAAGAGGAAAGGAGGTGGTCTCGGGTGGCCACATTCCGTGACGAACAGACCCATACCGGCTGGAGCCGGACACGCTGGCTCGTCGTCCTGGGCATCCTGATCGCGATCGGCGTCGCGATCGCACTCATCGTCGTCTACACCGGCGGCGGATCCGGCGGCGGCGGGGGCGGCGGCTACTAGGCGGGCTCAGCGGGGGCCGGGCGCTGCCACCCGGCCCTCGCCAGGATCTCTTCCACCACGGCGCTCTTCGCGTCCGCGTAGTTCTGGCCGTACTCCCACTTCTGCTGCGCGAGCTCACGCTTCGTCCGTTCGTACAGGGCCCGATCCGCCGCGTTCCCGCGCAGCCGGTCGCGAAAGACGAGCATCTTCTCGATCTCCTCGCAGCCTTCCGAGAGGACGTGCAGGTTCACGTTCGTCTCGTATTCTCGGAACATCCGGTGCTCGTACCAGTCCGGCTCGCGCATGCGGAGGACGTAACCGGCCGCTTCGAGTGCGGGGACATACGCATCTTCGTCGCGCGTGTCGGCGACGACGAGCACGATGTCGATGATCGGTTTCGCCGGAAGGCCGGGCACCGACGTCGACCCGGCGTGCTCGACCTGAAAAGCGCGGTCGCCGAGCGCCGCGCAGATCCGCTGTTCCTCGTGCTCGAACCGCCGCGGCCACTCCGGGTCGTACTCCTCGATCACGATCGGACCGTCGAGCGGCTTCAGGTCCCCGATGACGATCTCGCGAAGCTGCTGTTCGGTGTACGGCGTGTTCTCGCTCACCGCTGCATAACTAGCATGCGCCCGTGGAGTTCGACGGCTTCACCGTGTGCCTCCTCGTCCTGAGACCGGACGCGCCCGACCTCGACGAGCGGGCAGCGAACGAGCTCCAGGACGCCCATCTCGCGCATCTCGCCGCACTCCACGAGGCCGGCCATCTGCTCGCTGCGGGCCCGTTGCGGGACGAGAGGTTGCGCGGGTTGTCCCTCTTCCGTGTCGACGCGGAGCGAGCGCGCGAGCTCGCCGAGCAGGATCCGGCGGTGAAGGCGGGCAGGTTCTCGATCGAGATCATTCCGTGGATGGTCCCGGGGGGCGCGATGTCGTTCGCGCAGGCGCGCTTCCCGCATTCGATCGCGGAGGCGCAGGGCTAGGTCGCACAGGCTGCGCCAGGCACGCCGTCAGCGCGCCTCAAGGTAGCGCAGGACGGCGAGCACGCGGCGGTGGTCCGTGTCCGCGGGCGGCAGGCGGAGCTTCTGGAAGATGCTCTTCACGTGCTTCTCGACCGCGCGCGGGGTGACGACGATCCGCGCGGCGATGGCGGCGTTCGATCGCCCCTCCGCCATCAGCGCGAGGACTTCGCGCTCGCGTGGGCTCAGATCGCTGAGTGGTTCTCGCCGCCGCGTGCGCGCGAGCAGCTGTGAGACGACCTCCGGGTCGATCGCCGTCCCGCCGGCAGCGACACGGTCGACGGTCTCGAGGAACTGGCCGACGTCGGTGACGCGATCCTTCAACACGTACGCGATCCCTCCGAGCTCTCCCGACAGCAGCTCGCTCGCGTAGTTCTCCTCGACGTACTGCGACAGGACGACCACGGGAAGCTCGGGCCACCGTGCGCGTACCTCGAGCGCGGCGCGGATCCCCTCGTCCGTGTGCGTCGGCGGCATGCGCACGTCGGCGATCACGAGATCCGGCAGCTCGCGCTCGAGCCGCTGCACGAGGCCGACTGCGTCCTCGACCGCGCCGACGACCTCGTGGCCGTGGTCGGCGAGCATGCGCGTGAGCCCGTCGCGCAGGAGGACGGAGTCCTCCGCGATCACGATCCGCACGGCAACTCCGCAGCGACGACGGTCGGACCGCCCGCAGGGCTTGTGACACGTAGCGTGCCTTCGACCGCGGAGGCCCTGTCCGCGAGACCGGCAAGACCGCCGCCCGGCCGCTCCGTCGCTCCGCCGACGCCGTCGTCCGAGACGTCGATCCGCAGGGTGTCGCCGTCGAGTCGCACGCGCACGTCGATCCTCGACCCGTTGCCGTGCTTCACCGCGTTCGTGATCGCCTCCGCGACGATGAAGTAGGCCGTCGCCTCGACGGACGCCGACGGGCGCTCCGGTAGCGCAACGTCGAGCCGGACCGGCACCGGCGATCGCGCGGCGAGAGCGGAGAGCGCGGCGTCGAGCCCGCGATCCGTGAGCACGGCCGGATGGATGCCGCGGGCGAGGTCGCGGAGCTCGACGACCGCCCGCTGCACCTCCTCGTGTGCGTCGCCGACGAGAGCGCGCGCAGCCTCGGGATCCGACTCGAACTTTTCCAGCGCCCGGCCGAGATCGATGCCGAGCGCGAGCAACCGCTGCTGCGCGCCGTCGTGCAGGTCGCGTTCGATCTGACGGCGATCGGCGATCGCCATGTCGACGGAGCGGGCCTGCGTCTCGCGTAGCGTGTCGATTCGCTCCTCGAGTGCTTCGGCTCTGCTCGCACTGAGCAGTGCCCGCGCGACGGCCGCGTCCAGCGCGGCGAGACCGCGCACGATCCACGGCGCGAGCGGCAGCAGGACGACCCCGGCGGCGGCAGTGAGCAGCGTCTCGAGCGGCGAGTCGAGGCGGCGGCCGCTCCAGACCTCGGGCGCGGCGCCGGGCCACGCGATCGCGTAGATCGGAAGCGTGATCGCCCAGAGCGGCACCGTCCATGCGACGAGAGTCGCCGTGAAGTTGAGGATCGAGAGCGTCGGCTGCACGAGCCAGAGATAGAAGAGCTCCTTCCAGGTCGTGCGGTCGCGGAGAGGCGCGACGAGCCACTGCAGGATTCCGTGTCCTTGCCGGGGACGCCGCACGGGCTCCTCGATCGCGGTGCCGAGGAACAGCCGTACGCGCCGCCGCTCGAACCAGGCGCCCGCACGCGCGAGGAGGAAGGTCGCGGTGATGATCGGCGGTCCGATCAGGAGGATCAGCAAGCCGAGGCCGGTCGCGATCGCGGTCGTGAAGACCGTGAACCAGACGACGCCGAAGACGAGGTCCAGCACGAGGTCGGAGCTCTCGACGTACGTCTGTCCCTCGATCAGCGGGTGGACGAAGGAGCTGAGCTTCCCGCGCCCCGCCGGAGTTTGCACTGCCTGTTCCATGCGCCGAATGTAGCTCTGCTCTGTCGCGCGGAACAGCCGGTTGACATACGTCTTCCCTGTCGTGCCAGCACGACCCGTGGTTCACTACGGCTCCCGTGAGCGTCTTCGTTCCGCCCGATTTCGTCGTTCCGCGCCGACTCGAGACGCCGGAGTTCACGCTCGAGCCGCTCGGGCCGCAGCACCACGAGCTGGACTACGCGGCGTGGTCGTCCTCCAGGGAGCACATCCACGCGTCGCCGGGCTGGGAGACGAGCTCGTGGCCCGACGACCGGTCACCGCAGGAGAACCTCCGTGACCTCGAACGTCATGCGCGCGACTTCGAGCAGCGCTCCGGGTTCACGTACACGGTGCTGGACCCGGCGCGCGAGGTCGTGGGCTGCGTCTATATCTACCCGGCTCGCGAGGGCGCGGCCGGCGCGCACGTCTCCTCGTGGGTGCGAGCGAGCCGAGCGGAGCTGGACGTGCCGCTGTGGCGCGCCGTCAGCGACTGGCTCGCGAACGAGTGGCCGTTCGCGAACGTCGAGTACGCGCCGCGCGGCTAGGCCGCTGCGAAGCGCTTCGCCGCGCGCACCCGCGCACGTTCCGCCTCGACCTCGCGGTCGCGCGGAGCGGCGGTCGTCACGAGGCCGTCCACCAGTCGCTTGGTCGCCGCGGCGACCTCGTCGACGGCGCGGGCGAATGCCTGCTCGTTCGTGCGGGACGGCTTCGTGTAGCCGCTGATTTTGCGCACGTACTGGAGCGCGGCATCCCGGACTTCCTCGTCGGTGGCGGGTGGCTCGTAGTTGAAGAGCGTGTGGATATTTCGGCACATGGCGCCATCCTACGGGCGTTCTGATCGGCCGGTAAGAACTCCTAATTCAGCGGGTGCACCGAACACGCAAACTTCCGTGCGTGAAGCGTGTCGTAGGGTCGTTGGTAGCTGCTGCAGTCCTCGCGACGCCCGCCGCGGGCGCGGTGCCGGCGCCGCAGCAGATCTCCACCGACCCGTTCACGGATCCGGCCGCGCAGCATGCGACCGCGGTCGAGCCTGACAGCTTTTCGTTCGGCAACTCCGTTGTGGCCGTCTTCCAGGTCGGGCGCCGGGCGACCGGCGGCGCGTCCGGAATCGGCTTCGCCACGTCGCACGACGGCGCGCGGTCGTGGACGAGGGGGGTCCTGCCGCTGCCGGCCGGCGTTTCGCTGACCTTCGTCTCAGACCCGGCGATCGCGTACGACCGTGTGCATGGTGTCTGGATCGCGTCGGTGCTCGGCGGTCGAGCGATCGCGGACGGCGTCGCGACGTCGCTCCTCGCCTCGCACTCGACCGACGGCGTGAGCTGGACGACGACGGTCGTCGATCCGGACCGCGGACACGCTCTCCACGACAAGAACTGGATCGCCTGCGACAACGGCGCCTCCAGCCCGCGTGCGGGCCGCTGCTACACGGCGTGGACGGCGCCGTCGGGAGAGCAGTCCGTCCTCGGGCTCGCGACGTCCGACGACGGCGGTCAGACCTGGAGTCGCACCGTGTTCGACGACGTGCGCGGATTCGGTGTCTTTCCTCTCGTCAGGCCGAACGGAACGCTGGTCGTCCTCGGAGCCACGGGGGAGAACGGCGACTCGCGGATCGAGGCTGTCAGCTCGACGGACGGCGGTCGTTCGTTCGCTGCGCCCGCCACCGTCGCCGCGCTCCGCGTGCGCGCGGTGTCCGGGCTGCGCCTGCCGCCGTTCCACTCGGCCGAGATCGCGCAAGACGGCCGCATCTTCGTCGCCTGGCCGGACTGTCGCTACCGAGGCGCATGTTCGTCGAATGACATCGTCTACTCGTCGTCCTCGGACGGCCAGAGGTGGACGACGCCGTTGCGCGTCCCGACCGGCGCGCTCGGGGGACGCGACCACGTGCTGCCGGGTCTCGCGGTCGATGCGACCACCGCGAGAGCGCGGACGCGGCTTGCGCTCACGTTCTACGCGCTGTCGCCGGCCGGCTGCCGCGCGACCGCCTGCAGCTTCGAGCCGTTCTTCATCTCCTCTCCGGATGCCGGCCGGAGTTGGAGCCCGCCGCAGCGCCTCGAGCCGGCGGCGCCTGCCGACTCGTTCCCTCTGGCGGGGGCGCGATTCGCCGGTGACTACATCTCCACGTCGTTCGTCGCAGGCGGGACCGCTGTGCCCGTCTTCGCGTGGGCGTCGGCGCCGTTCGACGGGCAGTTCCACGAGGGCGTGTACGCCACCGCGATCGCTCCGCTCGCCGCGACACCGGCGGTGCAGCTCGGAGCGCCGCGCGTTCGGGTCGCGACGCGGCTCGGGGTACGCGCGTCGGCGCGGCCGGTCGCCGGCGCGCGCGTCGTCTGTCGCGCATCGGTCGGCCGCCGTGCATTGAGGCTCGTCTCCGCGCGGCTCGCGAACGGAACGGCGACGTGCACGTGGCGACGCACGCGCGGACGCGTGACCGGCTCGATCCAGCTCGTCGCGCCGGAAGGACGCGCGACGCGCACGTTCGGCGTTCGCATCCGCTAACCGCGTCCGAGCAAGCGGCCGAGCAGTCCGGGCTTCTGCTCCGGGCGCGCGTGCGCGAAGAGCCGCGCATAGCCGTGGCGGCGAATCTCCGTGCGCGGTCCGTACCTGCCCCACGAGAATCCCGTGCCGACCTCCGGCGCGCGGAGGTCGACGAACTCGAACGTCTCGTCGAGGCTCGCCGCAAACGCGCGCAGCTCCTCGTCGCCCACGAGCGCGGCCGCATGATCCAAGGCACCGGGGTTTGTCCTCCAGACGTCGAAGACGCGGTGGTCGTGCACGTCCTTGACGTCGGACTCGTGCGGCGGCTCGTACATGCGGAAGAGCTCGTGCAGGAAGTCGCCGAGGCTCGCGCTCTGGTACGCGACCACCGGTGGGTCGTGGCAGAGGTAGAGCACCGGCGCGGTCTCGCTTTCACCCGGCGTGAGGTCGAGGAACCAGAAGTTGCCCGCCCCGTCGGCGGCGATCGGCAAGCCCGACGGGGAGATCTCCCCGACTTCGACGTCCATGGTCCGGCCGGTGAAGTCGATCGGCTCGGTCCCGTCGATCGCGCGCGTCTCCCCGAGAGCTGCGACGAGCTCTCGCGGGAGTGAGACGTCGACGTCCGCGCGCAACGCCTCGATCTCCTCCGGGACGAGCGGCTCTGCGAAATCCAGGGTGATCCGGTGACCTTCCTCGTCGACGAGCGCGGCCTCGCGAGCGCGCCGGAGGACGTCAACGGGATCGTGGCTCATCCGCCGAAGTCGATGACGCTGCGGATCCCGTCTTGCGCCTGCATCAGCTCGAAGCCGCGATTCACCTCGTCGAGCGTCAGCTTGTGCGAGACGAACGCGTCGACGTCGATCTCCCCTGCGAGGTAGCGGTCGACGAACTGCGGCACCTGGTCGCGGCCTTTGACGCCGCCGAACGACGACCCGGCGACGCGGCGCCCGGTGATGAGGAAGCGCGGGACGACGTCGAGCGTTTCGCCCTTGCCCGCAACGCCGCACACGGTGGCGAGACCCCAACCCATCCGCGCCGACTCGACCGCCTGTCGCATCGCGTTGACGTTGCCGGTAGCTTCGAAGGTGTAGTCGGCGCCGAAGCCGCCGGTCAGCTCGACGATGTCCTGCACCGCGTCCGGACCGCCGCTCAGCGTCTCCGTCGCGCCGACTTCGCCGGCGAGCTCGAGCCGCTTGTCGGAGAGGTCGACGCAGATGATCCGCTCGGCACCTTGCAGCCGGCAGCCGATTACGGCGCCGAGCCCGACCATTCCCGCGCCGAAGACGACGCAGGTGGAGCCGGGCTCGACCTTCGCGGTGTTGATCGCCGCGCCGAGCCCGGTCGAGAGCCCGCACGCGAACAGACACGCGCGATCGAGCGGCGCATCCCGGTTGATCTTCGCGAGCGCGATCTCGGGCATGACCGTGGACGCAGCGAACGTGGACGTCCCCATGAAGTGGCGGATCGGCTCGCCGTCGCGCGAGAGGCGTGTCGTGCCGTCGGGAAGGAAGCCGAGGTTCTGCTGCTCGCGGATGGCGAGGCAGAGGTTCGTTCGCGGATCACGGCAGTGAACGCACTCGCGACATTGCGGCGAGAAGAGCGTGACGACGTGGTCGCCGGGCTCGACGGAGGTGACGCCGTGGCCGACGCGCTCGACGACGCCCGCGCCCTCGTGTCCGAGCACCGTGGGCGAGTAGCCGGACGGGTCCGCTCCGGACGCCGTGTAGAGGTCGGTGTGACAGACGCCGCAGGCGACGAGCCGGACGAGCGCCTCGCCCCGCTTCGGCTCGGCGAGGTCGAGCTCCTGGATTTCGAGTGGCGCGCCGAACTTCTCGAGGACTGCCGCGCGGATCTTCATGGCACCACATACTCCTCGACGAGTGCTTGCAGTTGCTGCGCCTTGCGTTCGAGCGCGCGGCTCTCGAACCGGTCGAGCTCGAACAGCGGCGGCAGCTGCTCGTACAGCTCCGGCAGTTCGAGGACCTCGGCGACCTGCTCGCGGATCCACTTGTTGTACGCGATCGGATACGTGCGGCGGGACACGTGCAGCCCGAGCAGGAAGCCCTGGAACGCGCGGTAGAAGCGGTCGAGCGCCTGAAAGTACAGCTCGCGGTCGAGGAACCACGGGATCCGCGAGAGGTTGTTG
>Ga0066652_100001167_pt1 | contig 13332 bp, 14 predicted proteins | sample GraSoiAngelo_101_FD_71413 | JGI IMG/M metagenome (GOLD analysis project Ga0066652, IMG submission 71413) | Grasslands soil microbial communities from the Angelo Coastal Reserve, California, USA - 14_0903_02_30cm | ecosystem: Environmental > Terrestrial > Soil > Grasslands | place: USA...
TCCTGCCGCCCGGATTGCCGGCGGCGGCCCGGATCGTCGCGCTCGCGTTCGGGCTTGCCCTGATCTGGCTCGCGCGCGGCCTCGCGCTCCGCAAGCGCCGGGCCTGGCAGCTCGCCGTCGTGATTGTGGCCGTCGCCGCTGCAGCGCACCTGGCGAAGGGCCTCGACGTCGAGGAGGCGGTCATCAGCCTCCTGCTGCTTGCGGCGCTATGGCGGTACCGCGCGCAGTTCGTCGCCCCCGGAGAGCCCGTCCTGCGACCGCTGGCGCGCGTGCTGGTGGCGCTCGGAATGCTCGGGGCGCTCGCGCTCGTTCGCGAGACGGTCCCGTTCTGGGACGACTTCGACAGAGCGCTCGTACTCCTCGCCATCCTGCTCACGTTCCGCGCCCTGTACCTCTGGTTCCACCCAGTCGGCGACGAGGGAGCGCAGACCGAGGAGCAGCGCGCGCAGGCGCGTGCCGTCGTGCGCGACCACGGCCGTGACAGCCTCGCCTACTTCGCGCTGCGCCGGGACAAGTGCTACCTGTTCTCGCCCACCCGGCGATCGTTCCTCGCCTACCGCGTCGTCAACGGCACCGCGCTCGTCAGCGGCGATCCGATCGGCGAGCCGGGGGAGATGGAGGAGCTGCTTCGGGAGTTCCGGCGCATCGCGCGCGCGTCGGGCTGGCGCGTCTCGGCGCTGGGCACCAGCGAGTCGCTCGTGCCGCTCTACCGGCGACTCGGCTTCCATTCCGTGTACCTGGGTGACGAGGCGGTGGTGCGGCCTCAGGAATTCTCGCTCGAAGGACGGCCGATCCGGAAGGTGCGGCAGTCCGTGAGCCGACTGCGAAAGGCCGGGTTCTCGGTGCGCGTACTGCGTGTCGACGAGGTCGACGCCGACCTTCGAATCGAGATCGGTCGGGTGTCGGCGGAGTGGCGCGGCCGCTGGCCGGAGCGCGGCTTCACGATGGCGATGGACGCGCTCTGGGACTACCCGGAGAGCGCGCTCGTCCTCGCCGAGGGCCCTGACGGCCGCATCGGCGGCTTCCTGCACATGGTGCCTTCGCCCGCGTGCGGCGGCTGGTCGCTGGCGACGATGCGTCGCTCCCGCGATACGCCGAACGGGCTGATGGAGTACCTCCTCGTCGAGGCGATCGCCTGGGGCAAGGCGCACGGTGTCGCCGAGCTCTCACTGAACTTCTCCGTTTTCGGAAAGGTGCTCCGGAGCACGCGCGACGCGCCGCTCGGCCTGCGGACGCTGCGGGGCGCGCTCCTACGGTTCGACCGCTTCTTCCAGCTCGAGCGCCTGCACAGCTTCAACCGGAAGTTCTTTCCCGTCTGGCGCCCGCGGTTCGTGTGCTTCGAGCGCTGGACCGACGCTCCGCTCGTCGCAGTGGCGTTCCTGCACGTCGAACAACTCCTGATGCCGCCGGGCCCCTGGGTCCGGGACGAGGACCTCGCGGCCGTATGATCGTCGCCGTCCTCGGGGCGGCGGCAGCGCTCGCCACCCCTGCCTCGGCGACCGTGCATCTCCGCGCGTACGCGTCGGGGTTCGCGAGTCCGACCTACGTCGCCGCGACCAGGGCCGAGCCGAGCCGCCTCTACGTCGTCGAGCAGCCCGGCCGGATCCGCTACCTCGTCCGCGGCCGCCTCGCGGGCACGTTCCTCGACATTCGCTCGCGCGTCTCGAGCGGAGGCGAGCGAGGCCTGCTGTCCGTCGCGTTCAGCCCGGGCTACGCCAGGAACCACCGCTTCTACGTCGACTACACCGACCGGAACGGCGACACGCGCGTCGTCGAGTTCCGTTCGCGCCGGGGAAAGGCGGTTCTCTCGACGGCGCGGCAGCTGCTCCATGTCAAGCAGCCGTACCCGAACCACAACGGCGGTCAGCTGCAGTTCGGGCCCGACGGCCTGCTCTACGTGGGGATGGGCGACGGCGGCTCGGCCGGCGATCCCGGCAATCGGGCGCAGAGCCTCTCGTCGTCGCTCGGAAAGTTGCTGCGGACGAATCCGCTCAAACGCGGTGACGGCTGGCATGTCGTCGGCTACGGGCTCCGCAACCCGTGGCGTTTCTCGTTCGACCGTGCGACCGGCGATCTCCTGATCGGCGACGTGGGGCAGGACGCGTGGGAAGAGATCGACGTCCGGCCGCGCGAACAGATCGGCCGGCTCGCGAACTACGGCTGGCGCGTCTTCGAAGGCCGCACGCGCTATGCGGGCGGAACGCCCAACAGCCATGGTCAGCTCGTCGCGCCGATTGCCGTCTATTCCCACGACGAGGGGTGCTCGGTGACGGGCGGCTACGTCTACCGGGGACGTGCTGTCCCGGCCGCGGCCGGGCGTTATTTCTACGGCGACTACTGCTCGGGCACCGTGTGGAGCCTCGGCGTCGAGAACGGGCGGGCGGTCGACGTGCGCAAGGAGGGCATTACCGTTCCTGCGCTGACGAGCTTCGGCGAGGACTCGGCGGGGGAGCTGTACGCCGTGTCGGGCCAGGGCCGCATCTACCGGCTCGTTCCGTGATGCTCGCACCGCTGCTCGCCGCCGTCGCCCTGGCGGCCGGACCGGCGCACGACTGGACGCGGTTCGGCTACGACGCAGCACGGTCGAGCTCGTTCCCGTACGCGACGGGCATAACGCCGGCGAACGTCCATCGCCTGCGCCGCCAGCGGATGGACCTCGACGGCACGGTCGACTCGTCCCCGATCTTCCTGCACGACGTGGTCGTGGGGGGCGCCAGACACGACGTCTTCTTCGTCACGACGACGTACGGCAAGACGTTCGCGATCGACGCCGACAGCGGCCGGCTCCTCTGGCGATACGTCCCGCCCGGCGCCGTCTCGCTCGGAGGCACGTATCGGATCACGACGGCGACGCCCGTCGCAGATCCGAGCCGGAAGGCGATCTACGCCGCCGGGTCCGACGGCGTGGCCCGCAAGCTGTCCGTCGCCGACGGCAGCCAGCTGTGGGCGACCGCGATCACGCTGCTCCCGCGACGGGAGAAGATCGCCGCCTCGTTCAACTTCTCGCGCGGCCGCGTGATCGCGACCACCGGCGGCTACATCGGAGACGCGCCGCCGTACCAGGGCCACGTCGTGGCGCTCAACCCGCGGACGGGCGCGATCGTCCACGTGTGGAACTCGCTCTGCAGCGACCGTCACCGGCTGATCGAACCGAGCTCGTGCCGGTCGAGCGACTCCGCGATCTGGGCCCGCGCCGGGGCCGTGGCGGAGCCGGGCGGCCGCCTGCTCGTCGCGACCGGGAACGCACCGTGGAACGGCCGGACGGACTGGGGCGACAGCGTTCTGGAGCTGTCCTCGGACGCAAGCCGTCTGCTGCAGAGCTGGACGCCCCGTAACCAGGCGTCGCTGAACCAGAGCGACCTCGATGTCGGCAGCACGGCGCCGGCGCTCCTCGGCTCCGGCCTGGCAGTGCAGGGCGGGAAGGACTCGAAGCTCCGCCTGCTGAACCTGCGGCGCCTGAACGGGACGGCGCACGCGGGCGCGCGCAGGGGCGGCGAGCTGCAGACGCTGCCGACACCCGGCGGCGTCGACCTCTTCACCGCCCCGGCCGTCTGGCACCACGGTGGAACGTCGTGGGTGTTCGTCGCCGACGGCTCGGGCACCGAGGGCCTGCGACTCGTCCGGCGTCGTCTCCACCGCGTGTGGCAGACGAGCGCGGCCGGGACGAGCCCGGTCGTCGCGGGCGGGCTCCTCTACGTCTACGACCCGAACGGCGGCCTGCGCGTGTCGTCGCCGACGACGGGCCGTGCGATCACGACGTTGCCCGCCGGTGCAGGACACTGGAACAGCCCGATCGTCGTCGCCGGCCGGATCGCGCTCCCCGAGGGCGACGCGAACGAGCACCGCCAGAGCGGCGTGCTCGACATCTACCGGCTTCCATAGGCGCTAGCCCGTGCGGCGCCGACGGACGGACGGCGCCTGCTGGCCGAGTGCCGCGTAGGCGAGCGCCTGCAGGGATTCGTTGAGCGTCGCGAGCTCGCGGGAGATCCGAACCAGCTGCTCGCTCGTGTCGAGTCGCCGCGTCAGCGAGTGCACCTCGTCGCACAGGCGGTCGAGCCGCTCGAGCAGCGCATCCAGCTGGCGGTCCCCGACCTCCGGCTTCTCCATCCCGCTCATCTTAGGCCCGTCAACTCCTCACGTGTCCGCACCACCTCCGTCTCGGAGCCGAGCCGCGCGACCAGCTGCTCGAGTGCCGACTCGCCCGCAACGAGCTCGTCGACCTGGCGCGCCGCTCCCAGTTGCGACAGCGCGACGGCGGCGAGCTCCTCCGGGGCGTCCGTGAAGACGCCGATCCGAACGTCGGCGTCGCGGAGCCGCCGCAAGGCCGCGTTCGCCTCGGGATCCGGGCGGAAGTAGACGGGCGCTCGGTCCTCGGCGAAGCGTTCGAGCAGCCGGCGCCAGTTCGGCAGCTGCTCGTCGAGCGCCGAGACGTCGACGCGAGCGCGCCGGCCGGCATCCGCGAGCCAGTCCTCCCAGAGCCGCGTCGTATCGCCGAGCGCCTGCAGGTCCAGCGCCACGGCCTTCACTGCCGCACCCGACTCCACGCCAGGACTCCGAGCGCGACGCCCGCGGCGTCGATCGCCACGTCGATCGGCGAGGCGTGCCGTCCCCGCACAAAGTGCTGGTGGATCTCGTCGGTCGCGGCGTACGCGACGGCCGCGAGGAACGCAGGCAGCTCACGGCCGAGCGCCCGGAGCAGCAGTGCCCCGAGGATTGCGTACTCGGTCACGTGCGCGCACTTGCGCAGCACCGTGTCCCAGGCTCCGAGACCGCTCGAGAGGCTCGGGATCGCCGAGAGGCCGAAGATCACGCCGGCCCAGACGACGACGGGTAGCCAGAGGGAGACGGCGCGTGAGCTGACCATTCCTTCGTCGATGCTAATGTCGGCCCCACAACCGGCGAGCGGTCAGGGAATCCGGTGCGAATCCGGAACGGTCCCGCCGCTGTGAGGGGAGACGCTCCCGCGCCGACGTGCCACTGGCCTCACGGCTGGGAAGGCGGCGTCGGGAGGGCGCCCCGAGTCAGAAGACCTTCGCCCGTCCGGACAGGTACGGACCCCTCGCGGAAGGAGGCTTCGTGTTTCACCGAGCCGTGGTTCTCGTCGCCGCCGCGGCGGCGCTGCTCTCGTTCGTCCCGTCCGCCCTCGCGGTGCGCGCGCACGTTCGCGTCGAGGGCAAGACACGCACGATCTTCGGCCCGACCGCGCCGCTGATCGACGTCACCTCGCCCCGCGCGAACCCGCTCCCCGAGAACGCGCTCGACGCGCTCGAGAGCGCAAGCGCCCTCGGCGAGTTCTTCTTCCACGTCACGCAGACGAGCTTCGGCCCGTACGTGGACCAGGTCGGACGCTACGCTGCGGCGGGCCAGACCGGCTGGGCGTTCAAGGTCAACGGCGCCACGCCGCAGGTCGGAGCGGATCACGTGACGCTGAAGGCGGGCGACACCGTGCTCTGGTACTGGGCGCAGTTCGGTATCGCGGGCGGACCGAAGACGCTCGCCCTTACGCGTTCCGGCCGCTGCTACACGGCACGCCAGCAGGACGACGGCGGTGCGACGTCGTCCGCGGCAGGAGCGACGCTCCACGTCGGCTCGCGTCGCGCGGTTTCGATGCGGAACGGCCGCGCGTGCGTCGGGCGCCATCCGGGACTCCTCGTCCGCGCGACACTGGGCGGTGCGGTCCGGTCGAACGCGTTGCCGTGAGCCCGGGCCTGGCCGTGGCCACCGTTGCCGTCGCCGCCTCCGCCGCCGTCACCGGCTGCAGTGGCGGCGGCCATGGCACCGCCACGGTGTGGGTCACCCGCGAGCGGGGCGCGCACGTCCTCCTCGTCCGGCACGTGCCCGCGGGGCTGACGGCGATGCAGGGCCTCGATCGCGTCGCGAGCGTGAAGACTCGATACGCCGGCCGCTACGTGCAGGCGATCGACGGCGTCGAGGGGTCGCTCACGGCCCGGCGCGACTGGTTCTACTTCATCAACGGCTACGAGGCCGATCGCAGCGCGGCCGAGTACCGCCTGCGCTCGGGCGACGTGGAGTGGTGGGACTTTCGCTCGTGGCAGCACGCGCTCCGTCAGCCCATCGTCGTGGGCGCGTTTCCCGAGCCGTTCTTGCACGGCTACAACGGAAAGCAGAGGCCGGCGGTCGTCCGTTACGTCGGCGCCGGCGCCGCGGCGCGCGCGCTCGGGCGACTGATTCACGCGCGCTCCGTCGCGGTCGCCGGGACGACGACGCCGTCTGACGCAAACGTGCTGTACGTCGGATCGGGATCTGTTCCAACACGCTTTCATGCGCGGCTGTCGAGCACGAACGGAGGCCCGGGCGCACCCGTTCGCTTCTTGTTCAGCGGCGACCCGCACCTGCTGACCCGCAAGCCACAGTCGTTCCGTTTCCGGTACGCCGTCCCGTGAGAACGTCCGCCGCTCTTGCACTCCTCGGCGCTGCGGTCGCGGCGTCGCTCCTCGCGCGCCACACGGCCTCGGTCGCCGCGATCGCGCTCGTGTTGTTCCTCGTCTGCCTCCGCGCTCCTCGGGGACGCCGGTGGCCGTACCTCATCGGCACTGCCGTTTCGAGCCTCGCACTCTTCGTCGTGACGCCGTTCGTCGAGACGCTCGGGTCCCACCCCGTCTGGACGGGTCCGATCGTGCCGGTGCTGGGCCAGCTCGACGTCACGCACGAGGAGCTTGCGAGCGCGTTGTTCCAGGCGCTGCGGCTCGCCGCGGTCGGGCTCGCGTTCGCCGCCTACGCGCTCACCGTCGACCACGACCGCCTCGTCGGCGCCGCAGCGGTCGCGCGGCGGTCGGTCCTCGGCGTCGCTCTGGCGACGCGTCTGGTGCCGACGCTCGAGCGCGACGCCGCCGGCCTCGTGGAGTCCCTGCGGGGAAGAGGTGTCGCCGTGGAGGGCCTGCGGCGTCGTGCGTCACTCGTCTCGCCGCTCCTTGCAGGGTCGCTCGAGCGCGGCCTGAACCTCGCCGAGGCGATGGAAGCCCGCGGCTACGGACGCCCGAGCCGGACCCGCATCCCGTCGGCGCCATGGCGGGCGATCGACCGAGCGGCAATCCTGGTCGCCCTCGCGCTCGTCGTGGTGGGAGCGACATGGCTGTAGCGCAGGCGGAGCGCCTGACGTTCGCGTATCCGGATCGCCGCGAGCCGGCGCTTCGCGACGTCTCGCTCCAGCTCGAAGAGGGCGAGGTAGTACTGCTGCTCGGCGCGTCGGGCTCAGGCAAGTCGACGCTCGTGCGCGCGCTCGCCGGTCTGGTCCCGCACTTTCACGGCGGGCGGTTCGAGGGCCGCGTCGAGGTCGGCGGGCGAGACACGAGGAGCTGCCGGCCCGCCGAGCTGGCCGGAACGGTTGCGACGCTGTTCCAGGATCCCGAGGAGCAGGTCGTCTTCACCCACGTTGCGCGGGAGGTCGCGTTCGGGCTCGAGAACGTCGGCACGCCGCCGGAGGCGATCCTTCCACGCGCGATCCGCTCGCTGACGGCCGTGGGAGCCGGGCACCTCGCCGACCGCCCCGTGGCGCAGCTGTCCGGCGGCGAACTGCAGCGAGTCTGCCTCGCGAGCGCGCTCGCGCTCGACCCCCGATTGCTGCTCCTCGACGAACCGACGTCGCAGCTCGACCCCGAAGCTGCCGACGACCTGCTCGAGCTCGCCGCCGAGCTCGGGTCGACCGTCGTCGTCTCCGAGCAGAGACCCGAACGGGTGCTCGACGTTGCGACTCGCGTCGTCTTCCTCGATGCGGGGCGCGTCGTGCTCGACGCACCGGTCGACGAGGCGCGCGGCTGGCTCGGTGCCCACCGGCCCGACTGGGCGCGGAAGGCCGTGCCGCCCGATCCGCGCAGCGGCTCCGACGTCGTCTGCCGGCTGCGCCACGTCTCATACGCGTACAGGGCAGACTCGCTCGTCGTCGACGGACTGACGCTCGATCTCCGCTGCGGCGAGGTTGCCGTGCTCGTCGGGCCGAACGGCGTCGGGAAGACGACGGTGGCGAAGCTCGCGGCAGGGCTGCTGCAGCCCGCAGTCGGATCGGTCGACCTGCACGGGCGCGCGGCGATGCTGCTCCAGGACCCCGGCCGTCACGTCGTGCGCGAGCGGCTGGACGCGGAGGTGGCGCTCGGCGTCGGTGGCGATCTTCCGCGCGCACGACGGGCGCTCGCCTCCGTGGGGCTCGCGGGTCATGAGCAGCGTCACCCACGCGACCTCTCCAGCGGCGAACGGGAACGCGTCGCGCTCGCCTCCGTGCTCGTGACCGAGCCGGACCTCCTCGTGCTGGACGAGCCCACGCGCGGCATGGATCCCACGCGGAAACGGGAGCTCGCAGCGCACCTGCGCGCCACAGCGGAAGCTCGGGCAACGCTCGTCGTCACGAATGACCGGACGTTCGCAACGACCGTCGGAGACCGGATCGTCAACCTCGGCGAAAGCGCCGAGCAGAACCTGGTGGCAGCCGCGCATGGGTAGGACGGCGCTGATCGGAACAGGAGTGTCGATGCTCCTCGCCGCGGCGTGGCTCGGCCTCGACGCGAACAACGCCGGGCTGTCGCTCCTCCTCGTCGCCGCGGCCTTCGTCGTGCTCGGGGTCGCGTGGCTCGAGTCCGGCCCCGATTCCGCCAAGGAGCTCGCGCTCGTCGCCACGCTCGGAGGTGCCGCGGCGGCCGGCCGCGTCCTGTTCGCGGCGATTCCCGGCGTGCAACCGGTGACTGTGATCGCCGTGTGCGCGGGTGTCGCGCTCGGCCTGCGTGCCGGTATCGCGGTGGGCGGTGTCGCGGCACTCGTCTCGAATTTCTTTCTCGGGCAGGGAATCTGGACTCCATGGCAGATGCTCGCGTGGGGTGCCTGCGGCGCGGCCGGCGCGCTGGCCGCACCGTTCCTGCGACGACGGATCGCGCTCGCGGCGTTCTGCTTCATCCTCGGTCTGGCGTTCTCCGGGTTCATGGACGTCTGGAACTGGCTCGCGTTCTACGACCAGCACACGTGGGCGACGTTCCTGGCCGTGCAGGCGCGCGGCTTCCCGTTCGATCTCGCGCACGCGGTCGGCAACGTCGTGATCGCGCTCGTCGCCGGTCCGGAGCTCCGTCGCGTTCTCGACCGCTACGGTCGACGCATGCGGACGGAGGTCGTATGGGCGTGACCGCCATGCTCGCCGCTGCGGTCGTCGCCGTCTCGCCGCAGCACTTCCTGCTCGCGCACCAGGGCCGCGACGGCGCGTTCGCGGAGAAGGGAGGCCGACCGAGCGTCGCACTGACCGCCTGGGCCGTGCTTGGGCTCCGCGCGGCGCACACCTCTGTCTCCGACGCTTACCTGCGAGCGCACGAGGACGAGCTGCAGACGCCGACCGAGGTCGCGCTCGGCGCGCTCGCCGAGGGGCGCCCGACGCCCGCCCTGCTGGCGCGCGTCGAGGCGCTGCAGCCCGGCGCCTCGCTGAACACGGCCGCCTGGCAGCTCCTCGCCCTCGAACAGGCCGGTCGGCCCGCGCCCGCCGCAACGGTTCGCTTCCTGCTCACCCACCAGTCTCGGGGCGGTGGCTGGTCGTGGGCCGTCGGCGTCGCGCCCGACTCGAACGACACGGCTGCCGTCGTGCAGGGCTTGCGGGCAGCCGGCGTGCGCGGCCGTCCGATCGGTCGCGCGCTCGCCTACCTGCGTGGACTGCAGAACAAGGACGGCGGCTTCTCGCTCGTGCGACACCGCCCCTCGGACGCGCAATCCACGGCCTGGACGATGCAGGCGTTCCTCTCCACGGGCCGGCGCCCGCGGGACGCCTATCACTATCTCGCGCATCTCCGGCGCACGGACGGCAGCTTCCGCTACAGCACGCGCTATGCGATCACGCCGGTCTGGGTGACCGCCCAGGTCCTGCCTGCGCTCGCCGGGCGTCCGTTTCCGCTGCGCTAGCATGGCGGCGGCGCTCCGGCGCCGGACCATGACGGACTGACGAGATCAAGAGCCCGTTCCGCGCGTCACGCGCACATCTCGGAGGAGGCCCGCTTGTCGTCCCGTTCTGCCGCGCTCGTTGCGGCCAACATCACGAAGCGCTTCGGCGCACAACTCGTTCTCAACGATGTCACGGTCGTCGTGCCCGACCGTGCGCGTGTCGGCCTCGTCGGCCCGAACGGCGCAGGCAAGTCGACGCTGCTGCAGATCCTCGCGGGTCTCGACGAGCCGGACGCGGGCATCGTTCGGCGCTCCCCGCCCGACCTGGCCGTCGGCTATCTGCCGCAGGAACGCGACGCCGACGGGGACGAGACCGTCCTCGAATATCTCGCGCGTCGGACGGGCGTCGCCGCGGCGTCAGCCGAGCTCGACTGTCTCGCCGCGCAGCTGGACGAGCGCCCCGATCTGATCGACGCGCACGCCGCGGCGCTCGAGCGCTACCTCGCGCTTGGCGGCGACGACTTCGACGCGCGGGCGACGTCGCTCTGCGGCGAGCTCGGCCTGCACGGGCGGCTCGACGTCCCCCTTGCCCACCTGTCGGGAGGCGAGGCCGCACGCGCCCAGCTGGCGGCAATCCTCCTGGCCAGGTTCGACGTCTTCCTGCTGGACGAGCCGACGAACGACCTCGACTTCGACGGCCTCGCGCGGCTGGAGGGATTCCTCCAGGACACGGCCGGAGCGGTGGTGACCGTCTCGCACGACCGCGACTTCCTCGACCGCACCGTGACGCGCATCGTCGAGCTGGACGAGTGGAAGCGGGGCGCTCGGGAGTTCTCCGGCGGCTGGACGGAGTACGAGCGGGCCCAGGCCGAGGCGCGGCGGCGGCAGTACGCGGCCCACGGCGCGTACGTGGAGGAGAAGGAGCGGCTCGACGAGCAGCTGCATCGGATGCAGGAGTGGGAGCGCCGGGGTTACGGCCAGGGACGGCGGAAGAAGAAGACGAAGGACGTCAAGAGCGCGATCGGGGGGCGCATCGAGCGGCTGGAGAGCGTCGAGAAGCCGTACGAGCCGTGGCAGCTGCGCCTCGGTCTCGGCGCACGCGACCGCAGCGGCGACGTCGTCGTACGGCTCGCGCAGGCTGTCGCGGCTCGAGGCGACTTCCGGCTCGGGCCCGTCGACCTCGAGCTCGGCTGGGGCGATCGTCTCGCCGTCACAGGCCCGAACGGGAGTGGCAAGACGACGCTCCTTCATGTCCTGCTGGGCTCCGTCGCGCTCGTCTCGGGAGAGCGGTCGCTCGGGACCGGCGTCGTCGCCGGCGAGCTCGAGCAGGAGCGTGGCCGCTTCTCCTCCGGGTCGCTGCTCCGTTCCTTCGTCGACGAGTCGAGGCTCTCGCCGGAGGAGGCGCGGACGCTGCTCGCGAAGTTCGGGCTCGGCGCGGACGACGTCCTCCGTGACGGCGGCTCGCTGTCACCGGGCGAGCGAACCCGCGCCGCGCTCGCACTGCTCGCGGCGCGCGGGGTGAACTGCCTCGTCCTCGACGAGCCGACGAACCACCTCGACGTTGCGGCAATCGTGGAGCTCGAACGTGCGCTCGAGGCCTACGACGGCACGATCGTGCTCGTGACGCACGACCGGCGCTTTCTCGAGCGGTTCCGCGCTACGCGGACGCTGCCGCTGCGACCCAACCGGGCTCCGGCCGCTGCAGCCGGCCGGCGGTGACCAGCCGGTCGATGCTCCCTGCGTCGAGTCGCCGGCGCCACGGGAACCAACGTACGACCTCCCGCTCTGGCGCGACGACCGCTGCCCGAACGGCCGCGACGATCAGGTCGTCGAGGGCACCGACCGGATCGCCGCCCGCGGGCTCGGGGAACAGCTGGTCCCACCGGAGATACTCGAACCCCTCGAGGCGACCGTCGTCCTCCGGTGCGAGCGCGCGTCCCACGATGGCGCCGCAGAGCTCGAGCGGGTAGAGGATCTTCTTCAGCTGCGGCGGCTTGAGCGAGAGCTCGGTCTTCAGGTCGTCGCTCGTCGAGGGCCCCGCGTCGGCGAGATGGTCGAGGAGCATCGCCCAGTCGGCATCGGACGAGCGCAGCCGCTCGAGCTCGGCGCGACAGATCGGGTCGAGGATCTGCGCGGTGTCCTCGGTCACGTAGAGCGTCTTACGGCGGTGGTGGATCTTCGGGCCGTAGACGCCCGGTCGGCGGAGGAGCGCGAAGCTCCAGCCCCACTTCGTGCGCGGCCACTGTCCGAAGCCGCGCTTCCCGGGCGCGTACGGCTCCTCGTGGCAGGCACCGAAGAGGCTCGGCAGCGACGAGTCCGGGCCGCGCGTCAGCAGGCCGCGCTCGCTCAGGAAGGCCGCCGCTTCGTCGATCGTCTCGAGCGCCCGCTCGGGCGTCAGGCGGCAGAGGAACTCCCGCTGTTCCTGGAGCCGTGGGAGGGCCGTATCCGTCTTCGCCGTTTTCACGTTTTCCCTGCACAAAGGCTACTCCCCTCCGTAAAAACGGAAAGGAGACAACAACGTGGGCATCGGAGTGAGCATGATCCTGATCGCAGTCGGCGCGGTGCTGATCTGGGCCGTGAACGCCACGGTCAGCGGCATCGAGCTGCACACGATCGGCTGGATTCTTCTCGCCGTCGGCGCGCTGGGCGCGCTGCTCTCACTGATCTTCTGGTCGACGTGGGGCGGTTTCGGCGCACCCGCCGGCGGCCGGCGCGAATACGTTCGCGAGGACTACTAGGCCGAAGAAGACATCGTCCGGCTCGAGAGGGCCCCGCAAGTGCGGGGCCCTCTCTCAATGGGTGGCGATTCGACCGAGCGGCCAGTAGGTGAGGAACACCTCGCCGATCAGGCTCTTGCGCGGCACGAGCCCCCAGTCGCGTGAGTCGCACGATTCGGCGCGGTTGTCACCCATCATCAGGTAGTCCCCCTTCGGGATGGCTGTTGCGCCGGGAAGGATGTCGCTGAGCGCGAGCGTGCGGTGGTCACGGCGTCCCGCCTGCACATATGGCTCGTCGAGTCGCTTCCCGTCGATGTACACGTAACCCTTCCGTTCGGCCCAGCGGTCGCCCGGAGTGCCGATGATTCTCTTCACGTAGACGCCTCCGCCGCCGCTCGGACACTGGAGCTTCGCCGCGGCGGGAGGGTTGAAGACGGCGATCTCGCCGCGCTTCGGGTCGCGGAAGTGGTAGATGAACCTGTTCGCGAGCACGCGGTCGGAGGTTCCCGCCTCGCAGCCGAGACCGGGTCGCGCGCAGTGCAGTGTCGGCTCCATCGAGGACGACGGGATCCGGTACGGATTCACCACCCACGCCTTGAGCCCGAGGACGACCAGGACGGCGACGACGATGGTGAAGATCCAATCGAGCACCGACCGCTGGCGGCGTGAGAGATTCGGGAAGAGCCGCTCGAGTGGACCGCGCACTTGCCTCCTCTCAGGCGAGTGCGGGCACGAGCTCACGCCCGATGAT
>Ga0066652_100001168_pt1 | contig 13331 bp, 11 predicted proteins | sample GraSoiAngelo_101_FD_71413 | JGI IMG/M metagenome (GOLD analysis project Ga0066652, IMG submission 71413) | Grasslands soil microbial communities from the Angelo Coastal Reserve, California, USA - 14_0903_02_30cm | ecosystem: Environmental > Terrestrial > Soil > Grasslands | place: USA...
CCGCTCGATCCGCGCGACGTCGCATCTCGGCTACTCGTTCATCTACGTGATCTTGAAGAACGGCTCGCAGCGCGCGGCCGTGCGGCAGCTGATCGCGGACCGGCTCGCCGCGATCCGCCAGCTGCTTCCGCCCGACGCGAGCGTGAGCGTCGGGCCGAACGCGAGCGGCATCGGCTGGATCTACGAGTACGCGTTGATCGACCACGAGCAACTCCGCGATCCGCGCGAGATGCGCCTCCTGAACGAGAATCAGGTCAAGCCGGCACTCCAGACGCTGCCCGGCGTCGCCGAGGTTGCGTCCGTCGGCGGCCTCGAGAAGCAATACCAGCTGAAGATCTTCCCGCCGCTGCTCGCGGACGCGGGCTTGTCCTTGCGCCAGCTCGTCGCCACGCTGCAAGCCGCGTTCGAGGAGGCCGGCGGCCGCGCGATCGAGGTGACGAATCGCGACTACGAGATCCGCGGCGTCGTCGCTCACGACAGCATCGACCAGATCGAGGCGCTGGTCGTCGGCCATGCGCCGGACGGCCGCGCGATCAGACTCAAGGACATAGGCTACATCCAGGTCGGCTACGACCAACGGCGCGGGATCGCGGAGCTCAACGGCGACGGCGAGGTCGTCGGCGGCATCGTCGTCATGGAGCAGGCGCAGAACGCCCTCGAGATCACTCATGCGCTCAAGGAGCGGATCGCACAGATCAGCTCGTCGCTGCCGCAAGGCGTCGAGATCGTGCCGACGTACGATCGCTCCGAGCTCATCTGGGCAACGCTGCGCCATTTCCTGATCACGCTCGTCTACGAGCTCGGCGTCGTGATCGTCGTGACCGTGCTGTTCCTGCGCAACATGCGCACGGCGATCGCGCCGGTTTCGATCCTGCTGCTCGGCGTGCTGTTCACCGCGATGCCGATGTCCGCGCTGCATCAGACGATCAACCTGTTCTCCCTCGCCGGCTTGTTCATCGCGATCGGCGAGATGGTCGACGCGACGATCGTGATCGTCGAGAATTGCACCGCGGAGCTCGCGGCGCACCCCGACGCGAACGAAGACGAGAAGCGGCGGATCATCCTGCGCTCGATCGCCGGCGTCGCTCGGCCGCTGCTGTTCTCGCTGTTGATCATCCTCGCGTCGTTCTTGCCCGTGTTCTTCCTCGGCGACAAGGAAGCGCGGATGTTCGATCCGCTCGCATACAGCAAAACGTTCGCGATGGCGTTCTCGACGCTGCTCACGCTGTTCCTGCTGCCGATCGCGATGCTCTGGGTGTTCAAGCGCACGGCGGCCAAGCCGCACGGCGCGATAGAGTCCGCGCTCGTCGCGGCGTACCGGCGCGCGACCCAGGCGGTCGTCCGTTTCCGCTACGCGTTCCTCGCGATCAACGTCGCGCTCGTGGTCGCGGCGGCCGTGCTGCTCCAGGGCTTCCGGCGCGACTTCATGCCGCAGATGGAGGAAGGCTCGATCCTCTACATGCCGACCACGCTGCCCGGCGTGCCGATGAAGGAGGCGGGTTGGGTCTTGCAGCAGATGGACAAGAAGCTTGCGGCCTTCCCCGAGGTCGCGAGCGTGTTCGGCAAGCTCGGGCGCGCGGACACCGCGACCGACGCGGCGCCGGTCTCGATGATCGAGAGCACGATCCTGCTCAAGGACTCGAGCGAGTGGCGCCCGGGCCTGACGAAGGACCAGCTCGTCGCGCAGATGGACCAGGCGATGCAGATCGTCGGCTACGCGAACTCGTGGGTGCAACCGATCAACGCGCGCACGGTCATGCAGGACACCGGCATCCAGACGCCGGCGGGCATCAAGGTCAAGGGGCCGGACCTCGCGACGATCGAGAGCATCGGTAAAGACATCGAGCGCCTGCTCCGCACCTATCCAGGCACGCAGTCGGTGATCGCCGAGCGCATCTCGTCGGGCTATTTCATCGACGTCGAGTTCGACCCGCAGCGCCTCGCGGAAGCGGGCATCGCGGCCAACGAGGCAATGCCCGTCGTGCGCTACGGGATCGGCGGCGACAACATGCTGACGCTCAAGACCGACGGCGGCGCGATGATTCCGTTGAGCCTGCAGTACTCGGCCGAGTACCTCGACACGCTCGAGAAGATCCGCAACACCCCACTCGTCGCGCCCGGCGGCAAGACGGCCAGGCTCGGCGAGGTCGCGGACGTCGCGGTCAAGAACTTGCCCGACATGATTCGCAACGATGCGGGCACGCGGGCCGGATACGTGTACATCTATTTGAATCGCGGCGTGACCGCGACCGACTACGTCGCCGGCGCGCAGCCGTTCCTCGCGAAGAGCCTCGAGCTGCCGGCCGGCTATTCGGTCGAATGGACCGGCGACTATCAGAACTCGATGAAGGCCCGCGATCGCCTGGAGATCGTTCTCCCGGCCACGCTCGCGATCATCTTCCTGCTGCTCGTGCTCGCGTTTCGTTCGATCGCCGACAGCTTGCTGATCATGCTGTCCGTGCCGTTCGCGCTCGTCGGCGGCGTGTTCCTGCAGTGGCTGCTCGGCTATGCGATGACGACGGCCGTGATCATCGGCTACATCGCGTTGTTCGCGGTCGCGATCCAGACCGGCATCATCATGATCATCTTCATCCGCCGGGCGTTGGCCCAGCGCGCGCCGCAAGAGAGTTACATGGACGCCGTGCTCGACGGTTCCGTGCTGCGCCTGCGGCCGAAGCTCATGACCGTCGCCGTCACCGTCTTCTCGCTGCTGCCGATCATGTTCTCGTCCGGCCTCGGGATGGAGATCATGAAGCCGATCGCGACGCCGACGATCGGCGGCATGCTCACGTCGACGATTTACGTGCTGTTCCTGATCCCATGTCTGTTCGCGATCGGCGAGGACATTCGCCGCGCACGGCGGCGGGGGCGCGCATGAGGCTCGCCGATGCGCTGATCATCGCGTGGCTCGGCGCGGCGACGGACGCGAGCGCGCAGGAGCTCGCGGCCGAGCCGGCGCCCGAGCCGCAGCCGGAGCCGGGCTCGACGTTGCCCGACGAGCCCGCGAAGGGGCTCGTGCTCGTGCAGTGCAACATCTGCCACGGCCTCGAGTGGATCGAGCGCTCGGGCGCGGACCTCGAGGGATGGACGGACCGCATCCGCCGCATGATCCGCGCGGGCGCGCAGATCCCGCCCGACCAGATACCGCTGATGGCCGAGTACCTCGCGAAGGCGCTGCCCGAGCGGCCGCGGCCGCCGCCGCCGGGGAAACACGGCCAATCCCCCCACACCCCAAAACGATGAGGACAGTCATGAGCTTCAGAGTCCGTTCTGCCATCCAGGCCGTCGCCGGCGTCGCCGCGGCGCTGCTTCTCGGAACCGCGTGCGGAGACGACAAGTCGGCCGCGACGGAGGCGAAGTCCGCGGTCGTCGCGGGCAAGCCGCTCGAGATCACGTTCCGGACGCTCGCAGCGCCGACCTCGGGCAACAACAAGGTCGAGGCGGTCGTGAAGCAAGCCGACGGGGCACCGGTCACGGATGCGACCGTGAGCGTGACGTTCCGGATGCCGCCGATGCCCGCGATGAACATGCCGGAGATGCACACGACGGCGCCGCTCACCCACCAGGGCGACGGGCGCTACACCGGCACCGGCGAGCTCATGATGGCCGGCAGCTGGAACGTGACCGTGAACGTGTCGCGCGCCGGCGCGCAGCTCGGCAGCGCGCGGTTCACTCTGCTCGCGAAGTAGGGCTCGAAACGCGCGCGAACACGCACGGCTCCCGGCGCGGCGCGCGCCTCAGCGCTCGCCGAGCAGCGCGCGCACGTTCTCGGGCGGCCGGCCGATGACCGCTCGGTCGCCGACCACGACGATCGGGCGCTCGATCAGGATCGGATGGCGAACCATCGCGTCGATCCATTGCGAGCGCGACAGCGTCTTGCCCGCGTACTCCTTCTTGAAGACGTCCTCGCCCTTGCGCACGAGCTGCTCGGGCTCTATGCCGAGCTTCGCGACGAGCGATTCGAGCTCCTTCGCGGTCGGCGGCGTCTTGAGGTACTCGATGATCTTCACGTCGCCGCGGTCCGCGACGAGATCGAGCGTCGCGCGGCTCTTGCTGCACTTCGGGTTGTGATAGATCGTGATCGCGCCCATTCCAACGCTCCTTGTGCCGCCAGACCGCAAAGCGTAGCAGCTCGCCCGAGGCGAACGATCGACTCGGTCGCGGGTCCGGGCTAGCGGCCCGTGTCCCGGGCTCTCGGCCCAGCCGTCGCGCGCACCTGCCCCAAGAGCTCCGTGAGCCGCGCGAGAGTCCCTTCGAGCTTCACGAGGTCGGCGAACTCGATCTTGAGCACGTATCCGCCGTTCGTGCTCGGGCGCAGCGAGACTTTCTCGCCGAGCTCCCGCGCGAGCTGCTCCTGGAGCCACCGCGTCTGCAAGTCGGCGGCCGCCTTCGCGTCGCCCGCGGGCGCGACGAGCAGCGTCTGGACGGCTTTCTCCACTTGCCGGACCGACCAGCCGAGCCGCTCCACCTTGCGAGCCATCGTCACTTGCTGCTTCGGCTCGAGGGGCAACAGCGCTCGTGCGTGACCCATGTCGATCGTGCCGTTCATTATGGAGCTCTTGACGTCGTCGGCGAGGTCGAGCAGCCGCAAGAAATTCGTCACCGACGTTCGCGAGCGCCCGAGGGCCTTCGCGACCTCGTCGTGGGTCATGTCGAACTCCTCGACGAGGCGCGACATGGATCGCGCCTGATCGATGGGGTTCAAATCCTCGCGCTGCAGGTTCTCGATGAGCGCGACCGCGAGCGCGGACTGGTCGCTGAGCTCGCGAACGATGACGGGCACCGTGCGCACGCCCGCGAGCCGTGCGGCCCGCCAGCGGCGCTCGCCGGCGACGATCTCATAGCGCGGCTCGCCCGGCACGCGCTGCGCCGCGGCGACGATCCTCACGATCAAGGGCTGAAGCACACCCTGCTCGCGGATGGACTCGGCGAGCTCGGCAAGGCTCGCTTCGTGTAGCTGCTGGCGGGGCTGATAGCGCCCCGGCCGGAGCTCATCTACATTTAGTTCCAGTGCTTCGGGCTCCGTCACGAGCCGCCGCCGAGTGATTCCAGTGGCCAGACTCTGCCACTCGCTCGGGTTAGAATCCAGGCCCGGATGAGCCGCAGCCGGCTGCCTGTCGACGACGTCATCGCGCCCGGCACCCGTATAATCGCGCGATGCCGACGCTCGTCCGACCGTTCCGCGCGCTGCGTCCGGTACCTCCGCGCGCCGGAGACGTGATCGCACCGCCGTATGACGTCGTGAGCGCGGACGAGGCGCTTGCGCTCGCCGCCGGACGGCCCGCGTCGTTCCTGCACATCTCGCGACCCGAGATCGACCTTCCGCCGGGCGCGTCGCCCTATTCCGACGAGGCCTACGCGCGCGGCGCCGCGAATCTCGCGCGGCTCGTCGACGCGGGCACGCTCGTGCGCGACGCCGAGCCCTCGTACTACGTCTACCGGATCGAGATGCAGGAGCGCGTCCAGACCGGCGTCGCGCTCGTCGCGTCGGTCGCGGCCTACGAGGCGAACCGCATCCGCCGCCACGAGCTCACGCGGCCCGAGAAGGAAGACGACCGCGTCCGCAACATCGACTCGCTGAACGCCCAGACGGGGCCCGTGCTGCTCGCGTATCGCGCGAATGCCGCGCTCGGCGCGCTCGTCCGCGAGGCGGCGGGCTCTCACCCGCTATTGTCCGCGCGCGGCCCGAACGACACGCTGCACACGATCTGGCGAGTCGCCGAGCCCGAGCGCGCCGCGGCGCTCACCACGGCGTTCGACGCGCTCGACGCGCTCTATATCGCCGACGGCCATCACCGCTCGGCGGCCGCGCTGCGCGTCGCGCGCGCGCGCCGCGACCGGCCGCGCGCGGGCGCGAGCGCGCCGGCCCGTGCGGCGCCGCGTTCGGGGGACTTAAGCCACGAGTACTTTCTCGCGGTCGCGTTTCCGCACGACGAGATGCGGATCCTCGATTACAACCGCGTCGTCCGCGATCTCGACGGGCTCGCGCCGGACGCGCTGCTCGCGCGCCTGCGCGAGACGTTCGACGTCGAGCCGAGCGCCGGACCGGTCAAGCCGTCGCAGCCGGAGACCTTCGGGCTGTTCGTCGCGGGCCGCTGGCATCGGCTTAGGATTCGCCCCGCGCTCGTGCCGCGCGGCGATCCCGTCGCGAGCCTCGACGTGAGCCTTCTCCAAGACCACGTGCTCGCGCCGGTTTTGGGCATCCGCGACCCGCGCACCGACACGCGGATCGACTTCGTCGGCGGCGTCCGCGGCCTCGACGAGCTCGAGCGACGCGTCACGAGCGGCCGCGACGCGGCCGCGTTCGCCATGCACCCGACGCGGATGGAGCAGCTCATGGCCGTCGCCGACGCGGGCCGGCTCATGCCGCTGAAGTCGACTTGGTTCGAGCCGAAGCTCGCGGACGGACTGCTGTCGCACGTGCTCGATTAGATTTCTCGCGCAAATCCCTCGTTTCGGCGTTTGTCTTGCGCCTCTGCCAAGTGCGTAATACATTGGCCGTATGAAGACTCTCACGGTGCGGCTACCGGACGCGCTGGTGGCAGAGATCTCGACTGAGTCTCTGGAACGGAGGATTTCAGTGTCCGACGTCGTTCGCGAACGCCTGCAACGACGCGCGAAGGATCGAGAACGCGCGTCGCCGTTGCGCGCGATCGCCGATCTCGTCGGCTCGGTCGCGGGGCTGCCCCCCGACCTGAGCACGCACAAGGGGCGGTACCTGCGCAAGACCGGCTATGGCCGAAAACGTCCTCGTTGACGCCGGCTTCGTGGTCGCACTGCTGCACGGCCGCGACCACCATCATCGTTGGTCGGTAGCCACCGCCGAGCGCTTCCCACCGCCTTGGCGAACTTGCGAGGCGGCGTTATCGGAAGCCCATCACCTGCTCGGGATGCGCGGAGCGCACGCGCTTCGCTCTCTGCTGCGACGCGGCGCAGTCGTCGTCGGCTTCGACCTCGGCGCCGACCTCGAGCCCGTGCTGAAGCTCTTGCAGAAGTATCAAGATCGACCGACGAGTCTCGCCGACATGTGTCTCGTGCGCATGACCGAGACGCTATCGGAGCCGTTGGTTCTCACGACGGACGCGGATTTTCGTATCTACCGACGGCACGGCCGGCAAGTCGTGCCGTGCATGCTCCCGTCGTGACGGGAAATCGCGGCTGCAATGACGCACGACCGTCGTGGATCGAGTATTGCCGAAATAGCCGGCCGACTATACGGTTTGGTTCCGGCCAAGCCTCGGAGTCATCCGCTGTGGGAACTCGCCGGCGTCGCGGCGCCAACACGCTAAGTCTCGTGCTCGCGGCCTGCTCGCTCGCCGCGCACGGCGCGGCGGCGCAAACGCGCTTCACCGACGACGCGCACCGCAACGTCACGCTGCCGGCGCACGTCGCGCGAGTGTTCGCGGCGGGCGCGCCCGCGGAGGTGCTGCTCTACACGCTCGTGCCCGACATGCTCGTCGGCCGCAATCGCATGCCGACCCCGGCCGAGCTCGAGTTCATGCCGCCGACGCTCCGCTCGCCGAGGCAGATCAAGAGGCTCCCGGACCGCGACGATCCGCGCTACGACGACGAGCTGCTCGCGCTCAAGCCCGACGTCTACGTCGACTACGGGACGGTCGACGGCGACTACGTCGCCGCGCTCGAGACGATCAGCGGCCGCACGAAGATCCCGGCGCTGATCCTCGACGCGAGCTTGACGAACATCCCCGCAGCTTACCGCAAGCTCGGCGCGGCGCTCGGCGTACCCGAGCGGGCCGAGCGGGCCGCGGCCGAGGCGCAGCGCATCCTCGACAAGTACCGCGGCGCGGCGCCGGTGCGCGTGTACCTGTCCTGCTCGCGCGACGGTTTGATCCCGTGCGTACAGGGACACGCGTTCGGCGAGGCCGCCGAGCTGCTCGGCGCAGTGAACACGGCGGGCACGACGGAGACCGCGCCGCGCGGGCGGCCGCTCACGGTGCAAGAGGTCCGGCTCTCGAAACCCGACGTCGTGATCGTCGCGAGCCGGCTCGCGGCCGACATCACGCGCCAGGATCCGGCTTGGGCTGAGGTCGGCGCCGTCGCGGCCGGGCGCATCTACTCCCCACCCGATTTGCCGTTCAGCTGGGGTCCGCGCCCGCCGTCCGTGAATCGCCTGCTCGGCGTGATCTGGATGGCCTACGTGCTGCGCGCGCGGCCGTTCGACGACGCGTTCTTCGCCGACGTGCGCTCGGCCTTCGAGACGTTCTATCACTTCACGCCGTCGCGTGAGCAGCTCGAGCGGCTCGTCGCGGCCGCGCGCGGACCCGGCTAGAGCGGTTTTGGGACGCAGTTCGTCTCCGTGAGCATCCAGCGGCGCTGGTCCGACGAGCGAACGAGCTCGCAGCGCGCGTCGCGCAGCACGAGGCGAAACTGTTCCGGCGCCTCGAGCACGCGCCCGCCCGCGGGGTCGCCCTCGAGACCGCGCAGCTGGCGGCGCTCGATCACGAGCACGCTGTCGCGCGTCAACGCGTCCTCCGCGATCGTCACCGGTCGGCCGTTGAAGGCTTCGCCGAGAACGCGCAGCAGCTCGGCCTTGCTCTGCTGCGTCGGCCGCTCGATCAGCGCCGGTTGTTCGGCGGCCGCGAGCGTCGTGCAAGCGAGCACGCCCAACGCGGCGATCGGCAGGCAAGCCGAGCGACCGAGTCTCACCGAGTCAAGAGCACGCGGTTCTGGAGCCAAAGCGGTTTCTTCACGATTCCGTCGCCGCCGGCGAGAGAAGCGGGCTCGAGCGACCCGTCGAGAGCGCCCGGCGCGAAGCCCGAGGCCGCCGGGCACTGCGGGCCGAGGCGATACGCGAGCGCGGCCGCGAAGCGTGCCTCGCCCGGGTCGCCGAGCTCGTGCGTGAAATCGTCGGCCACGGAGCAGCCCGGCACACGTGTGCCGCCGACGCCCGCCGCGTTGTTCGGCGTGAAGCCGTCCGCATAGTCGCCGAAGCCGGCCGCGTTGACACCCGTCAGCTCGATCGTGAAGTAAGTCGTGCCGCAGTTGTCGGCCGGATAGAAGCCGTACGGCTTGCCGCAGGTGCTCGAGCCGATCTGGATCACCTGGACGTTCACGCCGCGCAGGCCGTTGATGACCGATTCGCTCGCCGAGCAGGTCGTCGGGCCCGTCAGCACGAACACGCGCGGAAGATTCAGCGTCGGCAGCGCCGTTCCCGGCGGTCTGCTGAAACCGACCGTCTCCGTGAGGAACGGCATGGGCGTGAGCGGCTTGCCCGTGACCGGATTGATCGACGTGTGCTTGGCGTTGAAGCGCGAGCTCTCGAACGTCTGGCCCGCGGTCGGCGTCGAGCCGGCGATCATGTAGGCGAGCTCGCTCGCGATTGCGAGCAGACCGCCGCCGTTGTAGCGCATGTCGATCACGAGGTCGTCGATCGGCGACTGGCGCAGCGTGTCGATCGCCGTGAACAGCGCGTCCTCGGCAGTCGCGAGGTGGTCGTTGAACTGCATGTAACCGACCCGCCCGGTCGTGGTTACGACGGTCTTCACGTTCTGCACCGGTTGCGACGTCACGTCCTCCGACCGCATCGAGACCGTGCGAACGACGGACGTCAGGTGGTCGCGGATCGTGAACAGGTGCGTCTCGCCGGCCCGGTCCGGATAGAGCCCGGCCACGAACGTATTGATCTCGCCTTGCGTGTTGGAGCTCACGACGTCGACGCCGTCGACGGTCAACACCGTGTCGCCACGCTGCAGATTGGCGGCAACGGCCGGACCACCCTGAACGTAAGCGACGACGATCCGGCGCGGCGGCAAGCTCGCGACCACCGCCCACTCGGCACCGTAGCCCGCGCTCACGCCGGACTGGGCGAGAGCGCGCCACTGCGCCGTGTCGTACGTGAAATGGAACCGGTCTTTCGGGCGGCCCGACGCGGTGGTCGCCGTCGTCTTGAGAAAACCGAAATACGCCGGCGTGTCATAGAGGCCGGGATCGCGATCCACGATCTCGTCATACCAGAGATACAGGTCGTTGCTCCAGGACCGAAGCCAGTTGTTCTGCGTGAGGGTCGTGCCCTTGATGTCGGCGTAAGGCAGGCCCGTGTCGGGGTCGGTTCCCGTCCGCGGGTTCACGCACTGCGCGGCGAAGCTCTCGGCCGGCAGGAAGCTGCCGGGGACCCACCCGCTGGGGCTGCCGGGCACCGGAGCCGGGGCCGGGGCCGCGGCACCGCCCCCACCACCGCCGCCACAGCCCGCGAGCACGACCACGCCGAACGTCAAAACGGCCGCGCACCAGCAGGGTGGCCGGCGTCGAGCTCCATGTAAGGTCTGCGCGCGATCCGTGACGCTGCCGCGATCGGTCGGCAACATGGCTGCAACAATACCGCAGGGATTGTCCCGGACGCAAAATTGTTTCTACGTAATCAGCCAAGGGCCGCGCGCGGACCGCTCGACCCCCCCCGGAAACGACCGGCGTCCCCGCGGCCGGAAGCGGCGCTCGCTCGAGGCGCCAGCTGTTCGTGCTCAGGCCGCTCAGGCCCCTCAGGCCGCTCAGGCCCCTCAGGCCGCTCCGCCCGCGGCGCGCTCGAGCTCGCGCTCCTCTTCGGCGTCGAGCTCGTTCGCGATGAACCCGCCCGACTGGTGGCGCCAGAGCTTCTCGTAGTGGCCGCCGTGGCGGAGCAGCTCGGCGTGCGTGCCCTCCTCGACGATCCGGCCGCGGTCGAGCACGACGAGCCGGTCCATCCGCGCGATCGTCGAGAGACGATGCGCGATCGCGATCACCGTCTTGCCCTCCATGAGGGTCATGAGCTGCTCCTGGATCGCGACCTCGACCTCGCTGTCGAGCGAGGACGTCGCCTCGTCGAGCACGAGGATCGGCGCGTCCTTCAAGATCACGCGCGCGAGCGCGATCCGCTGGCGCTGCCCGCCAGAGAGCTTCACGCCGCGCTCGCCGACGTGCGCGTCGAACCCTAAGCGGCCGTTCCAGTCGCGCAGACCCAAGACGAACTCGTGCGCCTGCGCCTTGCGCGCGGCCGCGACGACCTCTTCGTCCCTCGCGCTCGGCCGGCCGTAGCGGATGTTCGCCGCGATCGAGCGGTGCAGCAGCGACGTGTCCTGCGTGACCATGCCGATCGCAGCGCGCAGGCTCTCCTGCGTCACGCCCGCGATGTCCTGGCCGTCGATCGCGATGCGTCCGGCCTCGGGCTCGTGGAAGCGCAGCAGCAGGTTCACGAGCGTCGACTTGCCCGCGCCCGAGCGGCCGACGATCCCGACGCGCTCGCCGGGGCGGATCGTGAGGTTCAACTGGCGCACGACCGGCGGCGCGTCCTTGCGGCCGTAGCCGAACGTGAGATTGTCGAAGCGGATCTCGCCGCGCGTGACGGCGAGCGGGCGCGCGTGCGGCCGGTCGACGCCGCCGAGCGGCACCGCGATCGACTCCATCCCCTCCTGCACGACGCCGACGTTCTCGAAGATCGCAGTGACCTCCCAGCTGACCCAGCCCGCGGCGTTCGCGGTCTGCCACGCGAGCGGCAGCGCGGTCGCGACGATCGCGGCGCCGATCGCGCCGTGCATCCAGAGCGCGAGTCCGATCGCCGCCGTGCCGACGAGCAGCGCCGCGTTCAGCAGCGTGAGCCAGATCAGGAACTTCGTGATCATCGCCGTGTGCGCACTCATCGCGTCCTGGTGCTGGTCGATCGCGTCGCGCACGTACGCGTCCTCCTCGGCGAGCCGCGCGAACAGCTTCACCGTGAGGATGTTCGTGTAACTGTCGACGACGCGGCCCATCACCGTCGACCGCCCTTCGGAGCTCGCGCGCCCGAGCTCGCGTAAGCGGGGCACGAAGTAGCGCAAACCCACCACGTAGCCGATCACCCAGAGGAGGATCGGCACACCGAGCCGCCAGTTCTCCGAGGTCATGAGGCCGAACGCGGTCACGCCGTAGACGCCGATGTACCAGACCGCGCGGATGCTCGACATCGCGCTTTCTCGCAAGGAACCGCCGGTCTGCATCACGCGGTTCGCGATCCGGCCCGCGAAGTCGTTGTGGAAGAACGTGAGGCTCTGGCGCACGACGTGCCAGTGGCTCTGCCAGCGGATCAGGCTCGTCGCCCCGGGCACGAGCACGTTCTGGCGAATCACGATGTCGCTCAGGATCGCGAGCGGCCGCACGAAGAGCACGAGCGCCGTCATCGCGGCGAGCATCGGCCAACTCGCCGCGATCGCGGCGACGCGATCCTCGGCCGCCATCAGCGCGACGAGCCGGCCGATGATCAGCGGGATCACGGTGTCGAGCAGCGCGACACAGAGGCTCGCGAAGAACATCCCCGCGTACCAGCCCTTCGTCTGGCGGATGAAGTGCCAATAGAACGCGGCGAGCGTCTGCGGCGGCTCGCCGGGGCCGGGGCTTACGGTCGCTGCAATCCTGAAGCGCGCTTTCTTCAAAGGAACACGGACCCGCGGAGTTGCACCGCTGCGATCGTCCTGGGAGCGCCGGCGGCTCGCCGGCCCGCGCACGATACCAGAGTTCGCGCCCGAACGCGTGTCCTCCGTCGCCGACGGGGGAAAAGGGGACATTCCGCTTTTCGCGGACTTCGGACACGGCGATCGGCGAGCTGCGCCGGCCACGAAAAGCGGAATGTCCCCTTTTACGCGTCGAGCAGCGGGAACGCGCCGAGCGGCTGCGGCGCGACGACCGCGGGCGCGGGCTGCAGGTACGCGCCGTCGAGCTCCGCGCAGCGGTTCACGCCGAGCAGCTTCATCGTGACGCGCAGCTCGGTCTCGAGCAGCTCGAGCATCCGCAGGACGCCGGCCTCGCCCGCGGCGCCGAGCGCGAGCGCCTGGAGCCGGCCGATGCCGACCATCGCGGCGCCGCGCGCGACGCCCTTCAGAACGTCGGTGCCGCGCACGAAGCCCCCGTCGACAACGAGCTCGGCCTTGCCGCCGGCCGCGGCCACGACCTCGGGCAGCAGGTCGATCGCGCCGCGCGCGTGGTCGAGCTGGCGGCCGCCGTGGTTCGACACGTAGATCACGTCGACGCCGTGCTGGAGCGCGAGTGACGCGTCCTCCGCGGTCTGCACACCCTTGACGATCAGCGGCACTTCGAGCGCGCGGCGCAGCTTGTCGACGAGCTTCCAATCGGCGCGGCCGCGGTGACCCTCGCCGGCGCGGAGCTCGCCGAACGGCCGCCCGTCGAGCGACTGGCGCGCGTGGATGTGGCGCTCGCGGCGGCCGAAGGTCGGGACGTCAATCGTCAGGCAGAGCGCCTTGCACCCTAAGTCGGCCGCGCGCTTCGCCTCATCGAGCACCCAGTGATCGTCGCCGTCGGTGTACAGCTGAAACACCAGGTTGTCGCCGGCCGCTCGCGCGACCTCGTCG
>Ga0066652_100001169_pt1 | contig 13329 bp, 12 predicted proteins | sample GraSoiAngelo_101_FD_71413 | JGI IMG/M metagenome (GOLD analysis project Ga0066652, IMG submission 71413) | Grasslands soil microbial communities from the Angelo Coastal Reserve, California, USA - 14_0903_02_30cm | ecosystem: Environmental > Terrestrial > Soil > Grasslands | place: USA...
GTGGACGTTCACCCGCGCGGGCGGGCCATGGCGACTGGAGTCCCGCGTCGCGCCGGTGCCGCGCTCGCTCGCCACTCATCTCGACGATTCGATCAAATTCCTCCACGTCTCTGCGCCAATCCGCGTGATGGAGCGCACAGAATGGGCCGAGCAGGGCCTTCGAGAATTCGGCCTCGATCCGCCCGCATATTCGGTGGCGTTGTTTCAGAGCGGGCGACGACTGCTCGCGGCGGACTTCGGGTCGCCGAACCCGCAGAAGGTGCTCCAGTACATGCGTCTCGAGGGCGGGGATGAGGTGTACGTCATGTCGCGCTTTATCGGCCAGGAGTGGGAGCAGGCCTTGGCGGAGGCTCGGCGGTGAAGCGATCCACCATTGCCGTGTGTGTCGTAATGAGTGTGCTGATAGGCACGGGCACGTCGGCATCGGCTCACTCGGGCGGAAGCACCGGCTATGCGTCGATCACCGTCGAGCGGAGCACGGTGCGCTACGCGCTGACCCTGCCGACGGCCGCGCTGACCTCGCAGATGGCCGAGGATCTCCGGCTCGAGCAGCGGGGCAGCGTCCAGGCTCGGGAGCGACTACTCGATGTGCTTCGACGAACGATCCGGCTGCGGGGCAACGGAATCCAGTGCGAGCCTGGACCCGGTCGCATGGAGCCCTCGCGCTTCGACGCGCCGAGCTTCACCATGCTCCTGGACTTCGCCTGTCCCGTCGGGCTGCACGATCTCGAGATCCGCGATGACATCTTCGACGTGCTCGGTGTCGGCCACCACACGCTGGCGAAGATCGAGTGGGCGGGTGAGACGCGTCAGCTCGTCTTCGAGGCGTCGATGCGTGACGGCCGATTCAACATTGGCAGCTCGACGACTCGCGGCCTCGGCAGCTTCGTGCTGCTGGGCATCGAGCACATCCTCACCGGCTGGGATCACCTGCTGTTCCTGCTCGGCCTGCTGCTGCGCGGCGGCAGCTGGCTCGGTCTCGCGAAGATCGTCACCGCGTTCACGCTCGCCCACAGCATCACACTCGCCCTGGCCGCGCTCAACATCGTCGTGTTGCCCGACCGCCTCGTGGAGGCGGTCATCGCGCTCTCCATCGCGCTCGTCGCCGCCGAGAACCTGTTCGGCAAGCCGGTCGTTGTCCGGCGCTGGCTCGTCAGCTTCTGCTTCGGGCTCGTCCACGGCTTCGGGTTCTCGTCGGCGCTCCGCGAGCTCGGGCTGTCGACGCACGGCCTGGTGCTCTCACTGTTCGGCTTCAACGCCGGCGTCGAGATCGGGCAGGGGCTGGTGGTCGCGGTGGCGCTGCCGGCCCTCGTGGTGCTGCGTCACACGCGCTGGGAGCGGCGCATGGTCTGGAGCTCGTCCCTGGCGATCTTCCTCATCGGCGCCGTCCTCTTCGTCGAGCGGGCGTTCTTTTGACCGCGCGGCCGGCCGCCGGCGCGGCGCGCCCGGGCGCCGACTCGGTGCGCGATGGCTTCGTCGGCTCGCTCGCGCTCGTGCCGTCGGTCTTCGTATATGGCACCGTCTTCGGCGGGCTCGCCGCGCAGACGGGCCTGACGGCCGCCCAGGTGCTCGGCATGTCGGTGCTGGTCTTCGCAGGCGCCTCGCAATTCGTGGCCGTGCCGATGCTCGCGGCCGGCGCGCCGGCCGTCGCGATCGTCGTGACTACGTACGTCGTCAACATGCGGCACTATCTCATGGCGGCCACGCTCGCCCCCGCGTTCCGCGGCTACCCGCGACGCTGGCTCGCGCTCATCGCCCACGTGATCAACGACGAGTCGTTCGCCGTCGCCGTCGCGCGCTCGCGGCCGCCCGACGCCAAGGTCTATCTCGGCAGCGCCGCGGCCATCTCGGGCGCATTCATCGCCGGCGTCGCCGTCGGCGTTGCGCTCGGTGGCCTCGTCGAGCGCCCCGAGCGGTATGGCCTGGACTTCGCGTTCCCGGCCGTGTTCCTGGCGCTCGTCGCCGTGCAGCTGCGCCGCCGCGCGGATTGGCTCGTCGCGATCGGCGCGGCCGTCCTCGTGGTGACGCTGGCCCTGATACTGCCGGGCAACTGGCATATCGTGGTGGCCGGGCTGGTCGTGAGTCTCCTCGCGGCGAGCGTGCTGCCGGTGGACGCGGCGGACGAAGGTGACGAGGAGCGCGCGTGAGAAGCGACGTGTGGCTCGTGATCGTCGGCATGGCCGCCGCCACGTACCTGACGCGCGCGCCGATGTTGCTGGCGCTCGCGCGTCGGCCGCTGCCGCCGCGCGTGCGGCTGTGGCTTCGGCTGGTGCCGCTGGCCGTCCTGCCCGCGCTCGCGGTGCCGCTGGTGCTCGTGCGCGACGGCCGGCTGGCGCTCGGCTGGACCAATCCCGCGCTGTGGGGCGCGGTGGTCGTCTTCGTCCTCGCCGCGCGACGGGTGAACCTGCTCTTGTCGGTCGCGATCGCGGTCGGCCTCGTGGCGCTGCTGCGAGCCCTGGCGTAGAATGCTGCGCGGATGACGGAACAGTTCAGCCCGGAGGAGCGGGCGGCCCTCTCGCCGTACGTCACCAATCTCGACGGTCCGGTCTTCGCGCTCGTCAATCTCCCCGAGGTCGTGAAGGGCGCGCTGTTTGCTCGCTATTCGCGCTCGCCGAAATCGCTGCGCCGCCTGTTTCTCGACGAGTTTCTCCCGAGCGGAACGCCGGGAGCGCCGGTGGGCTTCGACACGAAGCGGGCGGAAGAGCTCTACGGCCGCATGTTCTTCGAATACGGCGACGATTCGGTCGCACAGCTGGGCGGCGTGCACCTGGCCTGTGAGGGCGCGTCGAACATCCTGACCAAAGTCCTGGAGTGGGGCCGTCTCGCCGCGTATCTCGAGCAATCGACCCGCTACATCCCGTACGACGATCTCGTCGCCGGTCGCTATCGATATCACGTGCCGCGCGAGCTCGAGGGTGACCTGCACACGCGGTACGTCGAGACGCTCGACGCGATGTTCGACACCTATCGCGCCCTGCTGCCGGTGCTCCGACAGCACTTCACCGAGCGGTTTCCACGCGAGGCGCAGACGTCGGAGGCCGCATATCGGACGAGCATCCGCGCCAAGGCGCTCGACACGCTGCGGGGGCTGCTGCCGGCCGCAACGACGTCGAACGTCGGCATCTACGGCACGGGACAGGCCTACGAGAATCTGCTCATTCGCATGCGCGCGCATCCGCTGCAGGAGGTGCGGGCCTACGCCGACCTCATGCTCGTGGAGCTGCGTAAGGTCATCCCCGCGTTCCTCCGGCGTGTGGACCTGCCCGATCGCGGTGTCGCCTGGTCGTCCTACCTGAACGAGACGCGCCGGGCGATCGCCGGCGTCGCGGCCGAGATCCTCGCCGACGAGGCGCCGACGCCGCGCGACGAGGTGACGCTGACGGACTTCGATCCCGACGGCGAGGCGAAGGTGGTTGCGGCCGCGCTCTATGCCGTCTCGGACGTGGCGGACGACCGCCTGCTCGAGGTCGCGCAGAAGATGTCCGAGGCCGAGCGACGCACCGTGCTCGACGCGTACGTCGGGCGGCGGACGAATCGCCGGCAGCGGCCGGGCCGCGCATTCGAGCGTACGGCGTATCGCTTCGACGTGCTCGCCGATTACGGCGCGTTCCGGGATTTGCAGCGGCACCGCTTGCTCACGCTCGAGTGGCAGCGGCTTTCTCCGCGTCACGGATCCGCGATGCCGGAGGCGATCGCCGAGGCGCACGTCGAGGATCGCTGGCATCGCGCGCTGGACGCGTCGGCGTCACTGCACGACGCGATCGCGGCGGCCGGGCTCGTGGACGTGGCGCCCTACGCGGTCGCGATGGCGTACCGCATCCGCTTTTATATGGAGATGAACGCGCGCGAGGCGATGCACCTGATCGAGCTCCGCAGCGCCCCGCAGGGCCATCCCGCCTACCGGCGGATCGCACAGACGCTGCACCGGCTGATCGCCGAGCGCGCCGGCCACCGCGCCCTCGCGGCCGCGATGAGGTTCGCGGATCACTCGGAGGTCGCCCTCGAGCGCCTCGAGGCCGAGCGCGCCGCCGAGCGCCGCCGAGACGGAGGCTAACCCATGAGCGTCGTGGCGGCGGAAACGCAAACGGCGCTGCGCGCGCGCGTCCGCGACTATCTGCGCGACAACGGAACGCTGGCCCCGACGGCGGTCATCCGCCGCCGCCTGACGACCGCCTTCGAGAATCTCGAACACTTCCTGCGCGCGGCCGATCCGACCCGCGCGGCGCGCCGCGCATGGCCCGCCGAGTGGAGCCTGCACGAGATCGCCGACCACGTCCTCGAGACGCACCGGCCCTCGCATGACGAGCTACGCGAGCTGCTCGCCGGGCATCGGCCGGCCGGTCCGCCCATCCCGGCGTCGCTGCAGTCGAAGGACCCGCTCGCGCGGCCATGGCCGGCGGTGCTCGACGAGCTCGCGCGTGTCCACGCCGACATCGTCGCGGATCTCACCGCCGCGCCCGACGACGCTCCGACGAGCGTGCGAGCGCCGGTGACCGTCGTCATCAACGCCGAGGCGACCGACGGCACGACTGTGGCGCTGTCCTGGGAGGACGAGATCGACTGGAAGGCGTACGCGGTCTTCTTGCGCCTGCACGCGATCGATCACCTCAACCAGGCCCGCAAGGTGGTTTCGGCGCTCGCCTAATCCCTGATCCATGAGTCGGCGGGAGGAATCTGGGGCGGCCGGCCCCGCTCGAGTCGGCGTAGCGCCTCGACCTCCGCGCGGCGGTACAGTCGCCGCCGCTTCGTGCCCTGGCGGTACGACTTGAGGATGCCGCGACTCACATAGGCGTAGAGCGTCGCGGGTTTCACGCCGAGCGCGTGCGCGGCGTCCTCGCCGGTCAGATACTCCTCGCCGTCCACCACGATCGTCGCCACCGCGGCCTCCACGCTACCAGTCGCCGCCGTCTGCGGCGAGACGGCTGACGTAGCCATCAAGTTGAATCAATATAAATCATGTATAATCAATTTACAGACCAACGGGCCGCGACGTGACAGGAGGCGCCCATGCACGACCAATGGAAAGCGGGACTCGAGGACGTGATCGCCGCGCGCTCGGCCGTGTGCGCCATCGACGGCGCGGCGGGCCGCCTGTTCTATCGCGGCTACGAGATCGGCGAGCTCGCGGGGGCGGTGCCCTTCGAGGACGTGGCGGCGTTGCTGTGGACCGGCGAGCGGCCCGACGCCGCCCAGGCGGCCGACTTCCGCGCGCGTCTCGTGGCTGCACGCGGCCTGCCGGCGCCCATCGAGGCACTCCTGCGCAGCCTGCCGCGCGATTGCCATCCACTCGATGCGCTCCGCACCGCCATCTCGCTCGATGCCGCCCTCGATCCGGATGTCGCCGACAGCGGCGCGCTCGCGAATCTGCGCAAGTCGTTCCGACTGATGGTGCGCGTGCCGGAAGTCGTTGCCGCCTGGCATCGCATCCGCAGCGGCCGCGCTCCGGCGGCGGCCGTGTCGAGCGGCTCGCACGCGGCGTACGTGATGCATCTGCTGGAGGGCGTTGCGCCGAGCGAGGACGTCGCGCGCGTGATGGACGTCGTCCTCACGCTGCACGCCGACCACGAGTTCAACGCCTCGACGTTCGTGGCCCGCGTGGCCGTCGCCACGCTGGCCGACCTGCACGCGGCCGTGGTCGCCGCGATCGCCACGCTGAAGGGGCCGCGACACGGCGGCGCCAACGAGGACGTGCTGCGCATGCTGCAGGAGATCGGCGATCCCGCGAAAGCCGAGGCGTTCATCGAGGCGCGGCTGGGTGCGCGCGGTGCGCTGTCCAAGGCCGAGCGCGCCAACCCCAAGGCGCGCGTACCCGGCTTCGGCCATCGCGTCTATCGCGTGGACGACGCCCGGGCGCGCGTGCTACGCGGGATGGCCAAGAGCATGGCGGAGGCCACGGGTCGGGCGCGCCTCTTCGAGGTGGCCGAGCGCGTGTACGATGCCATGAAAGCGCGCACAGACTTGCCGGTGAACGTCGACTTCTTCTCGGCGGTGGTCTACGACGCGCTCGGTATCCCGGCCGACCTCTGCACCTCGATCTTCGCGATCGGCCGTGTCGCGGGCTGGTGCGCGCACGCGATGGAACAGTACGCCGACAACCGGCTCATCCGGCCGCGCGCCGAGTACATCGGCGTCGCGCCGCGCCGCTTGGCGGCCGCCGTGGCCTAGCTCAGCGGCCGGGCGCCTTCACGAGCACCCCGCAGGCGACGCGGGCGCCCGAGTTGCCGGTGGGATCGGTCTTGAAGTCGTCGGCGTTGGCGTGCACGACGAGGGCGCTGCCGTCGGCGTCCCACACCGACGAGGGCCCCGAGCCGAGTGAGAGCTGCTCGGTGGTCGTCTCCATGCGGCCCGTGCCATCGGGACCGACGGTCAGATTCGGAAGGTCGCCCGCGTGCGAGCCCTGCGGGTTCAGCGCGCCGTGCTGCTTGTTCGTCGGATTGAAGTGCGGCCCTGCGCTGTTGAAGTCGGGCGGGTCACACTTGCCGACGGCGTGGATGTGCGCGCCGTGCGGCCCGGGCGGCAGTCCCTTCGCCTCGACCAGAATGCGCACGACATTGCCGGCCTGCGTGAAGCGCGCCGTGCCCACCGACTGTCCCGACGTGTTCGTCAACTCCGCGACGGCGGCATTGTCGCCGCCGGACATCATGCTGGAACACCCGGCCAGCAACAACGCGACGACGACGAGGCCGGCCGCTCTCATGCGTTGCCTCCTTCGCGGGTGAAATCGTGCTTGGCGCGCGCCAGTGCCTCCGGCGAGGCGAGAAGGTCCAACGCCGTGAGCGCCAGCGCCTTGGCGCCCGCCAGCATCCCGGCTCTCGCGAGGGGCGAGCGCGACCACTCCGCGAACTCGCGCGAGTGCCCGGGGACGCCATCGGGCGAGATCCGGATATAGGGATGGATCGTCGGCAGCCGCTGGCTCACATTGCCGCAGTCGGTGGAGCCGTAGCCCGCCTGGCCGTCGTCCGGATCCTCGGGAAAGTCGATGTACTGCAGATTGCGCCTGAACGCCTCGGCCATCGTCGGATTCGGCTTGAGTGGCTCGTGGACCGTCGGATCGGCGGTGACCTGCACGCGACAGCCGGCGGCGGTGGCCGCACCCTCCGCGGCGGCAGTGAAGCGCCGCAGGAGCTCGTGGCAGTAGGGGACCGTGATCGCGCGCAGGTAGAATTCGGCGCTCGTGTACTCGGGGATGATGTTCGCTTGCTCGCCGCCCTTCGTGATGACGCCGTGGATGCGCGCATCGGTGCGGATCTGCTGGCGCATGGCGTCGAGCGCGTTGAACAGCGCGATGACGGCGTTCAGCGCGTTGACGCCGCGCCACGGCCACGACGAAGCGTGCGCCGCCTGCCCGAAGAACTCCACCTTCACCTTGATGATGCCGAGGCTCGGACGCCAGACCTGCGTACCGCAGCGTCCGTGGATCATCATGGCCGCATCCACGCCGTCGAAGACGCCGGCGTCCATGAGCTTCACCTTGCCCGCGCCGCCTTCTTCGGCCGGCGTGCCGATGACCTGGATGCGGCCGGCGAACGGCAGCGTACCGAGCGCCGCGAGCGCCGCGCCGGCGCCCACGCCGGCGGTGGCGATGACGTTGTGGCCGCACGCGTGCCCGATGCCCGGCAGCGCGTCGTACTCCGCCATGATCGCGATCGTCGGGCCCGCCCCCATGCCGGCGATCGTCGCGCGGAACGCCGTGGCGAGCCCACCGACACCACGCTCGACGCGCGCGCCGTGCTTTTCGAGGAACTCCGCGAGCCAGCCGTGCGCCTGCTCTTCTTTAAAGGCCAGCTCGGGCGTGTCGTGGATGCGATGCGAGAGTCGCTCGAGATCGTCGGCGAGCCGGTCGACGGCCTCGGTGACCGTTGGCTTGACCGCGTCGGCGCCGCTCACGCGCGCTCCCGGCGTGGCGCCGTCGCCGCGTCGAATTCGCGGCGCGCGTCGGCGACGACGGCCGGATTCGCGAGCAGGTCGCACGTGGTCATGGCCATGATCTTCGCCGAGGCCAGCATGCCGTCGCGCGCGAGCGGCCGGACGGCCGCCTCCTCGAACGCGCGCGAGTGGATGGGCGTGCCCTCGGGCGCGATCTGCACCATGGGCTGGATCGCGGGAATCACCTGGCTCACGTTGCCGATGTCCGACGATCCCATACGCTCACGACTCTCCGGCGACTCCACCACGCCGAGCACGCGCGCGTTGGCGCGGAAGAGCTCGACCAGGGTGCCGTTGCGCTTCATCGGCTCGTAGGCGTTGTCCGGCTGCTGGACGACCTTGAGCGTGCAGCCGGTGGCTTTGGCGGCCCCTTCGGCGCAGGCGATCACCCGCTTCTGCAGCGCCCACATCTCGTCGAGCTCCGGCGCGCGCACGTAGAAGAGGGCCGACGCGAACTCGGGAATGATGTTCGCCGCGGCACCTCCGCTGGTGACGATGCCGTGGATGCGCGATTCGGGCCGGATCTGCTGCCGCAGCATGCTGACGTTGTTGAACGTCTGGATCACGGCGTCGAGGGCGTTGACGCCTTCCCACGGATCGGCGGAGGCATGCGCGGCTTTACCGGTGAACTCGAAACCCGCGCGCACGATCCCCAGGAGGTCCTGATGCAGAATCCAGCGATCGAAGCCGTGGATCATCATCGCGGCGTCGACGCGATTGAAGACGCCACCCTTAATGAGCCGGATCTTGCCGCCTCCGCCCTCTTCGGCGGGCGTGCCGATCACCTGCACCCGGCCCTTCGGCAGCCGATCGCGCACCGCCGCCAGCGCGGCGCCCGCTCCGACGCCCGCGGCGGCGATGACGTTGTGACCGCACGCGTGCCCGATGCCGGGCAGCGCGTCGTACTCGCACAGGATCGCGATCGTCGGTCCCTCGCCGGTCTCGATGGTCGCGCGAAACGCCGTGTCGACGCCAGCCACGCCGCGCTCGAGCTTGAATCCGTGCTTGTCGAGAAACTCCGTGAGCCACGTCGCTGCCTTGACCTCCTGATACCCGAGCTCGGGATGATCGTGGATCTGGCGCGACAGCGTCTCGAGGTCGGAGGCAAGGCGGTCAACGGCGGGCCCGATCAGGTCTTTGACGGCGCTCATGGGGAGTCTCCCGAGGTCTCAGTTCGGCCGCGCTTGGCGCGACCGACGCCAACTATACACCGGCGGTCGTGGCTCGGCCGCCTGGGCCACGATCAGGGCGCTCAAGAGCGCGCGGCCGAAAACGAGCCAAGTAGGCATACCTGCGAAAAGCGCAAGCAGCACGCCAGTCGGCCTACGGCCGCCACACGTGTGAAAAATTTTTCCCAATCGCGTGAGCTTCTCGTGGCCCCGTCGAGATCGCCGCGCTATCCTCCATGCGCATGTCAGTCAAAGCCGCGTCGGTGTTTCCTCTGCGGCGGCACCTGCTGATGCTCGTGGTCGCCGCCGTCGTGCCGGTGCTCGTCTTCGCGACGGTCATGGTGATCGTCTTCGGCCGCGGCGAGCGCGCCTCCACGGAGCGCGGCCTGCGCGACACGACGCGCGCACTCACGCTGGCCGTCGACCGCGAGATCGAGACGTCCATGAAAGCGCTGGAGGCGCTGGCGGCGTCGCTGCACCTCGATCGCGACGAGTACAACACGTTCGAGCGTCATGCTGGCCGTGTGCTGCCGACGCAACCCTGGTGGCGCGCCATCGTCCTCACGGACGCGCGAGGTGAGGTCATCCTGCGCACCGCGCGTGTCGGCGCTCGCGGCACCCGCGCCTCGCTCGCGGGCCGGCCGTACTTCGTGGACATGACGCGACGGCTGCAGCCCGCGCTGTCCGACGTGCTCGTCGATCGGACGACCGGCGCGCCGACGATCGAAATCGTCGTGCCGGTGATTCGCAACGGCCGTCTCCGCTACGGTCTTGCCGCCGACCTCGAGCCTGCGGCGCTGAGCGGCTTCCTCGCCTCTCAAAGTCTGCCGTCCGACTGGACGGGGACGATCATCGATCGCGACGGCTTCGTCGTCGCGCGCAGCCGCATGCCCGAGACCTGGCTGGGGCGACCCGTCGGCGCGCTGCTCGGTCGACTCGAGGGTCCCGCCGGCTGGATCCGCGGCGTCGACGGCGACGGCGTTGCCGCCTACGCCGCGTATAGCCGGTCGGCGTTCACGGGCTGGACGGTCGCCATCGCCGTCCCCGCGGAGACCGTGGACGCGCCGCTGCGCGGCTCGCTGCTGCTCGCGGTCGCCGGCGGCCTCACGGTGCTGCTCGGGGGCGCGCTGCTCGCGCTCGTCGTCGGGCGACGGATCGCGCGGCCGATTCTCGCGCTCGTGGACGCGGCGGAAGCGCTCGGGCAGGGACGCGCGCCGGCGCACACGGCGAGCGCGGTGACGGAGGTCAATCGCCTCGCGGCGGCGCTCGAGGCGGCCGCGCGCGATCGCGACCGGTTCGAGCGCGCCCTGCGCGACAGCGAGGCGCAGCTGCGCGCGGTCTTCTCGTCGACGCTCGATGCCATCGTCGTGCTCGACGACGACGCGCGCGCCGTCGACGCAAATCCCGCCGCCGAGGACCTCTTCGGAATTCCGCGCGAGCGATTGCTCGGCCGCCGTCTGCACGACGCCGCCTTGCCCGGCGACGTCGAGCCGCTCTGGCTCGGCCTGCAGACCAAGGGTTCCCTCGTCGGCGGCTTGCGGCTGCTGCGGCCGGACGGAAGCGAGCGTGACGTCGAACTCTCCGCGACCGCCCATGTGCTGCCGGGCCGCCACGTCGCCGTGGTCCGCGACGTCACCGCACGGCGGCAGGTCGAGGAAGACTTGCGGCGTCGCGAGCGCGAGGCCACCGCCATGGCGGATCTCTCGCGCCGCATGAACGAGCGGCTCGACCTCGACGCGATCCTGCGCCTGGTCTGCGAGACGGCACGCGAGCTGTGTGCCGCCGACTCCGCCGCCATCGCGCTGCCCGAGACGGAGACGCCGGATGTCATGGCGCTGCGCCATCGCGTGCCGGCGGAGGACCCGGCCCCCGACGTCGCGCGGATCGAGCGCGGCAAAGGCTTCGGCGGGTTGGTGATGACCACGGCCCAGCCACTGCGGAGCAACGACTATCTGGGCGCCGCGGTGCTCGTGGTGCCGATCGTCGACGATGGCGTGGCGGGCCTGCTGTACGTCGCCAACCGCGCGCGACGGCCGTTCGGCGACGCCGACGAGGCGCTGCTGACGCGGCTCAGTGAGCAAGCGACGTCCGCCATCCGCAACGCGCGCCTGCTCGCGCGCGAGCAGGCCGCCCGTGCGGACTTCGAGGCGGCCAACCGCTCGAAGGACGACTTCCTGGCCACGCTCTCGCACGAGCTCCGCACGCCGCTCACGGCGATGCTCGGTTGGGCGCGCATGCTCCGCGCCGCGCGGCTGAGCCCCGAGCAGGCGACGCGCGCGCTGGAAACGATCGAGCGGAACACGTTGTGGCAGGCGAAGCTCATCGACGATCTGCTCGATGTCTCGCGGATCATCTCCGGCAAGATGCAGCTCGAGCGGCAGCCGGTCGACGTGGTCGGCGTCGTGGGCGCCGCAGTGGAGGCGCTACGGCGTGATGCCGAGGCCAAGGGCGTTGCGCTCGACGTCGTCCTCGAGCCGGGCACGGCGGTCGTCAACGGCGATCCCGTGCGACTCGCCCAGGTCGTCGCGAACCTGGTCTCCAACGCCATCAAGTTCACACCGGCCGGAGGTCGCCTTGCCGTAGAGCTGTCGCACCCGCCGGGCGAGGCGATCGTCACCGTGCGCGACACCGGCGCCGGCATCGAGGCTTCGCTGCTGCCGCACGTCTTCGACAGGTTCCGGCAGGGCCAGCGCGGGCGCGGCGCCGGCGGCCTCGGCCTCGGGCTCGCGATCGTCCGGCACATCGTCACGCTACACGGCGGCACCGTCAGCGCACACAGCGACGGGCTCGGGCGCGGCGCCGTGTTCACCGTGAAGCTGCCGTTGAGCCGGGAGTCGCGCGGACCGGTTATCGGCGCGGGGCCACGTACCGTCCGCGCCGCCCGACCGCTCGAGGGCATTCGCATCCTGGCCGTAGACGACCATCCCGACGCGCGCGAGCTGGTGGGCGTCGCGCTCGCCGACCGCGGCGCGGAGGTGCACACAGCGGCCTCGGTGAGCGACGCGCTCGCCGCTCTCGAGGATGTGGCCGTCGACGTGCTCGTGAGCGATCTCGGCATGCCCGGCGCCGATGGCTTCGCGCTCGTCGCACAGCTGCGCGAGCGCGAGCGCACCGACGGTCGGCCTCCGATGGTCGCGATCGCGCTCACCGCCTACGCGAGCCCGCACGACCGCACGCAGGCGCTGGCCGCCGGCTTCGATCTGCACGTCGCCAAGCCGGTGGATCCCGATGCGCTCACCGACGCCGTGGTGGGTGCGCTCGAGCGCGCGCGCTGCCTGGGCCGGCGCGTCGGCTAGTCTAGGCGGATCCTCGCTCGAACTCCCACGCCGCGAAGCACTGCAGGTGGACGTGGAACTTGTCCAGCCCCGGATTGCTGCCGTCGCGGGCGAACTCGATCTCGAACTCCATCTCGGTGGCTTGCACGGGAAGCTCACAGATCGCACACTGGGCGCCGACGCCCGGACCTCCCCAGGTACGGTCGGGCCGTCGCCGCGGGAGCTTGCCGTTTCGGACCACCAGGCGCGCCTTCTCGCGCAGGCTTTCTTCGTCCATCTGGCGTACCTCGGAAGTCGACGACCATCCCAAACGCCAGATGCCAGCGGGAGCGGCGCCTGCCGCGCCTCTCGAAAGCCCGATGGAAGGCGATTCAGTGTATCGCCTCTTGGCCGGGGCCACTGTTGGACCAAGGTGATACGTACGTTCTGCGAATCCAGCGGTAAGATCACAGCCTGAGTCCTGCGTCCGGTGTGGCGCCCGTAACTCAGTTGGATCAGTTTCGTCGGCGGCGCTCCCGAAGGCGTGTGACGAACGCCCACACGAGAACTCCAACGAGCATGAGACCGTAGGCGAGCGGAAGCCACGGACTCAACTCGGCCAACCCTCTGAATGCCGAGCTACCCATATCGCGAGTATTTCAAGACAGGGTAAACGGCCGTTCACCACCTGGACATGTAAACGGTGACACAGGGTATGATCACGACCCGAGTGCCTCGTAAGTGCTTACGCGCCCGTAGCTCAGTTGGATAGAGCATCAGCCTTCGAAGCTGAGGGTCGGGGGTTCGATTCCCTCCGGGCGCGCCACCTACCTAGCTCGATTTTCCTCGGGACGCTCGCCGATCGGCATAGACTCGCGGCGATGACGCCAGCCGCTTCGTCGGGGGACTGGGTGCGGCGGGCGGCGCGCCTCGGCCGCTGTGTCGCACGGTTTCGGCTGGCGAGCAGGCCGCAGGTGGCG
>Ga0066652_100001172_pt1 | contig 13322 bp, 9 predicted proteins | sample GraSoiAngelo_101_FD_71413 | JGI IMG/M metagenome (GOLD analysis project Ga0066652, IMG submission 71413) | Grasslands soil microbial communities from the Angelo Coastal Reserve, California, USA - 14_0903_02_30cm | ecosystem: Environmental > Terrestrial > Soil > Grasslands | place: USA...
CTGCTCGCGGTGACGTGGGCTGTCGCCCTCGGCGCCGCGAGGCCCGAGCCGTGCGCGCCCCGGCTGCTCAGCGAGACCGGCCTTTACGAAGCCGGGCGGCCCGGAACGATCGCTCCGGAGAACCGGCCCTTCTCGCCGCAGTATCCGCTGTGGTCGGACGGCGCGGCCAAGTCGCGCTGGGTCTACCTGCCGAAGGGAACCGCCATCGACGCCGGCAATCCGGCCGACTGGCAGTTCCCCGTCGGCACGCGCTTCTGGAAAGAGTTCACGTTCAACGGCCGCAAGGTCGAAACCCGGTTCCTGTGGCGGGCCGCGCTCGACCGCTGGATTTTCGCGACATACGTCTGGAACGAGGAGCAGAACGATGGTGTATTGGCACCCGACGAAGGAGTCCCCGGGATCGTCGCGATCGCGGGCGGACGACGACACGACATCCCAGGCGCGAACGACTGCCGCGCCTGTCACGGAACCGGGCGCCCTGGACCACTCGGGTTCAACGCCCTGCAGCTCTCCACGGATCGCGATCCGAACGCCATCCACGGCGAGCCGCTCGCGCCAGGCATGACCACGCTGGCGACGCTCGTGACCGACGGGCTGATGCAACCCGCGCGGCGCGAGCTCGTCGCCAGCCCGCCGCGCATCCACACCGACAGCCCGCGGACGCGATCGGTGCTCGGCTACTTCGCCGCGAACTGCGGCACGTGCCACAACCGCGGCGGGGAGACGACGTTCGCCGGTCCGTCGCTGAAGCACAGCGACGTCGCGGACGGGGACGCCGTCGCCCTGGCGCTGACCCGGTATGCCACGGCGTGGCAGGTACCGGGCCAGCCCGATGGTTCGAGCCGCATGCTCAATGCGCTGGCGCCCGAGGCAAGCGCGATGCTCGTGCGCATGCGCTCGCGGCGGCCCTCGTCGCAGATGCCGCCGCTCGGCACGGCGGTGCGTGACGACGCGGCGATCGAGGCGGTGACGAAGTGGATTACGACCGACCTGGCGCGCCGCTAGCCGTTGAGAGGCCCGCGGGACCCGGGGGACCTTCCGCCTGAAGGCGGAGCCAGGAGATCGAATTCAATCCGCCCGCAGTGCCTGGATCACGTCGACGCGCGAGGCCCTGGCGGCGGGCAGCAGCGACGCCAGAATGCCCGCGGCCGCCAGCACCGCGGCCGCCGCCACGATCGGCAGGACGCCCGGGATGCGGACGTCGGTGATGAAGCTGCCGACCACCTTCGCCAGGATCAACCCGCCGATCACGCCGGCGACGATGCCGGCGCCGGCGATGGTGGCGCCTTCGCCGAGCACGCGGGTCAGCAGATGCCGCGGCGCCGATCCAATCGCCAGCCGGATCCCGAACTCGCGCGTCCGCGCGCTCACCGAGAACGCCAGCACGCCCGCGACGCCGACCACCGCGATCGCCACCGCGACGCCGGCGAACACGCCGAAGACGAGCGCGTTCAGACGATCCGGCGCCAGCACTTCGGCGCGGATGTCGTCGAGCGTCGCCGCCTTCTCGACCGGCTGATCGGCCGAGAGCTCGCGGATGATCCGCGTGATCGACGGCACCAGCGTGTAGGGATCGATGCTGGCGTGGACGAACAGCCGGCCGCCGCCGATCTCCTGCTCGAACGGATGGAACACGCTGATCGCCGGTCCCGGCACGACGTTCTCGTCGTCCAGGTCCGCGGAGATGCCGACGATGCGCCGCGGGGTGGTCTTGACGTCGATGAACTTCATCACCGGATCGGTCCACATCAGGTGCCGGTTGAGGGCGTCCTGGTTGGGGAACATCCGCTGCGCCAGGCTCTGGCTGACGATGACCACGGGCTCGGCGCTGGCGCGATCGGCGTCGTTGAAATCCCGTCCGGCGATGATCGGCACGCCGAGCGCCGCGAAGAACCCCGGCGACACGGTGCGGAAACGCGCGCGCGGATCCTCCTCCCCGTTGGCCTTGGCGTAGCCCTCGACCGAGAACTGGAACCCGGGACCGAAGGTGCCCGCGTCGCGCCAGGGGACGATCGTGCCGGCGGCCACGCGGTCGACGCCGGGCAGCTGCGAGATCCGGACGATCGCGTCCTTGTAAAGGCGCGCGAGCTCTTGCGGGCTCCGCTCGTAGGAGATGATCGGCACGTTGACGGCAAGGACGTTCCGCGTCTCGAACCCGGTATGCGCGCGCTGCAGCGCGAACAGCGTCGTCAGGAGCATGCCCGCGCCCGCCAGCAGCACGAACGAGGCGCCGATCTGCGTGACGGCAAACAGCCGCAGCCGGCGGCTGGTACCCGAGGTGATCCGCACGCCGGCGCCGCTCACGCCGAGCCCGTTCGCCGCTTCGGATGACGGGAGGCGCGGCACGAAGGCGAGCAGGATCGCCGCGGCGAGCGCGAGCCCGACACCTACCCACAGCAGGCTCGCGTCGACCGTCAGGTCGAGCGCGCGAACGGAAAACCGCGCCGCGTACCGGGCCAGGACCGCGACCATCGGCCGGGCGAGGGCAACGCCAACGATCGCGCCGGCGCCGCAGAGCAGCAGGCTCTCAGCCAGCAGCGTGCGGCGCAGCGCCCAGCGGCTGGCGCCGAGGGCCGCGCGGATCGCGAGCTCGCCTTCGCGACGCACCGACCGCGCCAGGATCAAGTTGGCGACGTTCGAGCACGCGATGATGAAGACCAGCCCCGAGGCCGCGAGCAGGACGAGCAGCACGGTGCGGGCCGACGAGGTGATCTGATCGCGCAGCCGTGTCGCCTCGATCTGGAAGTCGCCGTTCTTCGGGTACGACTCCGGATGCGCCACGATCATCGCGCCATGCGCCGTTCGCAGTTCGGCGCGGGCCGCGTCGATGTCGGCTCCCGGCGCGAGACGCGCGAAGAGCTCCGTCATCCGGTGGACGCGGCCGTCCTGCATCGTGGCCGAGAGATGGTGCGGGCTGGTCACGATGTTGGCGATGATCTCGGTTTCGGCCGGATACGGGACCGACGGTTCGAGGACACCGACAATCGTCGCGCTGCGATCGCCGAGGCGGATGGTCTTGCCGATCAACGACCGGTCGCTTCCGAGCGTCGTCGTCCAGAAGCGATAGGTCAGGACCGCGGCGCCGGCCGCCGCCGGCCCGTCGTCGGTGGCGTCGAGCAGGCGTCCGACGACCGGCCGCAGGCCCATCACGTTGAAGTAGGACCCGCCGACGACACCGGCGCGGACCACACGCGGCTCGCCAAGGCCGACCATCGTGAACGTGACCTCTGAGAAGTCGCCGAACTCGCTCAGGCTTCGGATGCGGCCGCGGAGATCGTTGATCTCGGGGACCGAAAAGGCGGCGTTGTCCGCGCCGATCCCCTTGGCGCTCTGGCGGATGTAAATCAGCCGGTTCTCGTCGCGGTTCGCGAGCGGTCTCAGCAGCACGCCGCGGACGACGCTGAAGATCGCCGCGTTCGCGCCGATGCCGAGCGCGAGCGTCAGGACGACGGTAACGGCCAGTCCCTTGACCCGGGAGAGGGAGCGCAGCGCGAAGCGAAGATCGGTCATAGGCGTCATATCCTCTGATTACTCGTCGAACGACGCTTCTTTAGATCGACAGCGTCCCGCCCTATTTTCTACGCAAAGCGTCCAGGCTCCACGGGCCGCCGCCCGCCGCCGACAAGTACAAGAAAATGAAGCAGTAAAGGGCCGCGGGCTGCCCCTGGTTCACGATCGGCCACAGCCCGTTGGGCTGGTGAAACTGGAAATAGGCCACGGCCATTTCGCCCGACAGCACGAACGCGACCGGGCGGGTGAACAGGCCGGCCAGCAGCAGCGCCCCACCCACGACCTCCAGGAGTCCGCCGATGCCGGTCTGCGTCATCAGGCTGACGGTGCTGCCGTCCGGCATCGCCATGGGCCAGCCAAACAGCTTCGTCGTCCCGGCCTGGAGGAACATGAACGCGCAGACGATCCGCAGCACGCTCAACAACACCGGCGCCAGGCTCCGCCATTTCGCGAGGACGTTCGAGTCGGACATCGTCCCTCCTTTTGCTCTCATTGTCGATCCGGCACCGTCCCATTCGACGAGGATTTGAAGGGCCTGGACGAGTACTGGATGAGCCGGGGCGCCAGGTTGCGCGGACGTACTGAACATGATGTGATCGCTGGCCGTGGCGGGCGACGATCGCATCCAGGAGACGGTCAGTGCGATATACGTCGCCGAATCGCGGCGCGTGCTGGCGACGCTCATCCGGCTGCTTGGCGACTTCGATTCGGCCGAAGAGGCGTCGCACGAGGCGTTCCGGGCGGCGCTCGAGCAGTGGCCGCGCGAGGGGGTGCCCGCCAACCCGCGCGCCTGGCTGGTCTCGGCCGGCCGGTTCAAGGCCATCGATCAGATGCGCCGCCTCAAACGCTTCGACTCCCTCGACGCGCCCGGCGGCGAAACGGACGTCGCCGTGATCGATACCGCCGCGTGGGCCGACCCGGAGAGTGTCGAAGACGACCGGTTGCGCCTCGTCTTCACCTGTTGTCACCCCTCGCTCGCCGCGGATGCGCAGGTGGCGCTGACCCTGCGCGAGGTCTGCGGTCTGACCACGGAAGAGATCGCGCGCGCGTTCCTGACGCCGGCCCCGACACTCGCCCAGCGAATCGTGCGGGCGAAGGCGAAGATCCGCGACGCGCGCATTCCCTACCAGGTGCCGGAGCCGGCGGAACTGCCCGAGCGGCTCGACGCCGTCCTGCGCGTCATCTATCTCGTGTTCAACGAAGGCTATTCCGCCTCGTCGGGCGCCTCGCTGACGCGGCACGAGCTGTCGAGCGAGGCGATCCGGTTGGGACGCCTGCTCGTCGACCTGCTGCCGGAGCCGGAGGCCCAGGGACTGCTCGCGCTGATGCTGCTCCAGGAGTCGCGCCGCGCCGCGCGCACCACGGCCGCCGGCGAGCTGATCCTGCTCGACGACCAGGATCGCTCGCTGTGGGATCGCGCGATGATTGACGAAGGGACGCGGCTCGTCGACCGCGCGTTCTCGGACGCGCAGGTGGGCCCGTACGCGATCCAGGCGGCGATCGCCGCCGTCCACGCGGGAGCGGCGACGCCCGCGGAGACGGACTGGGCGGAGATCGTCGGGCTCTACGACGTGCTGGCGCGCGCCGATGCCTCGCCCGTGATCGAGCTGAACCGGGCGGTGGCGGTCGCGATGCGCGACGGTCCGGCGGCCGGCCTGGGGATCATCGAGACGATCCTCGGCCGCGGCGATCTCGTCGACTACCGTCCCGCGCATGCCGCGCGGGCGGAACTGTGCAGCCGTCTCGGGCGCACGGCCGATGCCCGGGCGTCGTACGCGCGCGCGTTGGCGCTCACGCGCCAGGAGCCCGAGCGCCGCTACATCGAGAAGCGTCTCGCCGAACTGACAGAAGGGAAGCGATGAAATATCTCTGCCTGGTGTATCTCGAAGAAGACAAGCTGCACGCCGTGCCGGATCGCGAATGCCAGGCGTGCGGCGACGGATTCAGGAAGAGCGGCCTGCTGGTCGCCGCCGAAGCGCTGCAGCCCGTGCAGACCGCGGCGACCGTGCGCGTGCGCAACGGCAAGCTCTCGGTCATCGACGGCCCCTTCGCGGAAACGAAGGAGCAGCTTGCCGGGTTTTACCTGATCGAGGCGCGGGACCTGAACGACGCGATCCAGATCGCCGGCCGGATCCCGCCGGCGCGCGAAGGCAGCATAGAGGTCAGACCGGTCAGGCAGCTCGAACCCTAGGTCACCTCGGCTTGATCACTGCCAGCAGGCTGCTGAACGCGTCGGTCCAGACGACGACCGGATCACCCGGGACCTCCGGCTCGCCAAGCGGCGCGGCGACGGCCATGAATTCCTCGCTGTCCGACAGCAGCATCCAGGTCGTGCGATCCAGTCCGAGGTCGAGGATCTGCTCGGTGTTGATCTCCAGCACCTTTTTCCCCTGCTCCGCCCCGAGGCCGCGCACGACCGGACGCAGATCGAGGTACTGGTTGCTGACGTGGACGGCGAGGACGCCGCCCGGCGCCAGCGCGTCGGCGTAGCGCGCGAACGCTTCGCGCGTGAGCAGGTGCACGGGGATGGCATCGCCGGAGAACGCGTCGATCACCAGGACGTCGTAGGCGTGGACGCCCGTGCCGTCCCGCAGCTCGCGCTCGATCGACAGCCGCGCATCGCCGATGACCACGTCGACCGCCGCACCCGAGTCGGCGAGATAGGTGAAATACCGCCGCGCGAACACTTCCGCCTGCGGATTGATCTCGAAGAACCGCATCCGGTCGCCGCGCTCGCCGAGCGCAGCCACGGTGCCGGCGCCGAGCCCGACGACGCCGATGCGGAGCGGCTGCTGCGCGATGCGGCGCGGGTGCTGCCGGATCGCCAGGTCCACGCCCGTACCCTCGCCGTAATACGTCGTCGCCCGCGGCCGGCGGATGGGATCGAGGAACTGGGCGCCATGCAGGATCCGGCCGTGCTGCAGGCGGCGCATCCGCACCGGATCGTCCACCCCGTCGTCCGACACCGTGACGATGCCGTAGAAGTTCCGCGCGCGCGCGATCTCGCCGAAGGTCTCCGGGATCGGTGACTTCGCCACGGCGAACACTGCCCCGCCCAGGATCAGAAGAAGGAGCGCCCAGGCGAGGGGATGCGCGCCGCGCGACAGGCGTGACGCCGGGTCGCGGAACAGCGCGACCAGCAGCAGCGCGAGCGGCAGCACGACGAAGAACGGATACTCCCACAGGCGCTGCAGCACCGCCGGCGCGAGAAACGCGACGCTCATGCCGCCAAGACTGCCGCCGGCGGCGATCGCCAGGTAGAAGGACGTCAGCCGGCTCGCCGGCGGACGGATGCGCACGAGCTCGCCGTGGCTGACCATGCAGCCGGCGATGAGGACGGCGGCGAGCGCCGACGCTTCCCAGGCAAACGCCATCTCGCTCTTGCGCAGGAGCCATCCCGTCGCGCCGATCGCCGCGAGCAGGACCGGGATCCACATCCAGCGCCGGTACAACCCGGAAAAGCAGACGATGAAGGTGAGCAGGTAGAACGTCAGCGGGACGATCCAGAGGAGCGGAACCACCGCGAGGTCGAGACACAACTGGTTCGTCGCCGCGAGCAGGAGACCCGATCCGCAGGCCGCCCACAGAACCCACATCAGTTGATCACCACGAGACACGGAGGCCGCGGGCTCCTCGCCGTTGGCCACGGGAACGGCTTCTGCGTCATGGCCGCGATACCGGATCAGACGCCACGACGCCGCGACGCAGGCGAATGCGAACAGGATGAACAATGCCGACCAGCCCAGCGACTGAATCCGGAGCGGCAGGAACGGCTCGATGACGACGGGATAGGCGAGCAGGGCCAGGAGCGAGCCGAGGTTGGACACGGCGTACAGGTGATACGGGGGCTCCCCCGAACCGCTGCGCGCGAACCAGTCCTGGAGGAGCGGGGCGGTCGCCGAGAGGACGACGTATGGCGCGCCGACCGTAACGGCGAGGACGAGCAGGATGCGCGCGGCGGGCGCGGCCGGGTCAGCCGCGCTCCACGCCGCGGACGGCGCGATCGGCAGGGTCAGCGCCGACAGCGCGAGGAGGGCGAGATGCAGCCGGGCCTGGCCGCCGAGACTCAGGCGGCGCGTCACGTGCGCGTAGGCATAGCCGGCGAGGAGCGCGACCTGGAAGAATACGAGGCAGCTGCTCCACACTGCGGGGCCGCCGCCGAACCACGGCAGGATGAACCTCGCGGCCATCGGCTGCACGAGAAAGAGCAGGAACGCTCCAAGCGCCACGGCGGCGTAGAGCGGCGCTCTGGCGACGGTGGGCACGCGCCGACTACTCTACACGCTCGCCGTGATATATGAATCTGTCATGCGGTCGTGGGCCATCCTCCTCTCGCTGACGCTGGCGGTCGCCGCGGCGCGGCCGGCCGCACAGGTCCCCGCGCGCAACGTCGTGGTCATCACGCTCGACGGCCTGCGCTGGCAGGAGATGTTCACCGGAGCCAACCGCGACTACTTCAAGAAGGGGAAGGACGGCGAGCCGGGCGCCGCCGAGAAGCGCTTCTGGCGCGATTCCGCCGCCGAGCGGCGCGCGACGTTGATGCCCTTCATGTGGACCACGATCGCGAAGCAGGGACAGATCTTCGGCGACCCGGAGAAAGGCAGCAGGGCCCACCTGACCAACGGTCTGTGGTTCTCGTATCCCGGCTACAACGAGATGCTCGCCGGCGCCGCCGACGCGCGCATCGACAGCAACGACAAGGTGCCCAATCCGAACGTCACGGTGCTCGAGTGGCTCAACACGCGCCAGGGTTTCACCGGCCGCGTCGCGGCGTTCGGCGCATGGGACGTGCTCCCCTTCATCGTCAACACCAGTCGGAGCAGGATTCCGGTCGGCTCGGGGTTCATGCCGGTGCCGGCGCCGAAGAACGACCTCGAGCGCGGCATCAATGAGCTCGCCGCCGACCTGCCTCCTTTTTGGGACTACGGCACCTTCGACGCCCCGATCGTCTACGCGGCGCTCGAGTCGCTGAAGACGTCGAAGCCGCGCGTGCTCTACGTGATGCTGGGCGAAGGCGACGAGTGGGCGCACGCCGGCCGCTACGATCTCTACCTGGACGCGACGGCGCGGGCCGACCGCTTCATCCGCCGGGTGTGGGATACGCTGCAGTCGCTGCCGGAGTACGCGGGCAAGACGACGCTGCTGGTGACAACGGACCATGGCCGCGGCGCGACGACGGCCGACTGGAACGACCACGGCCGCAAGGTGCCGGCCGCGGAGAACACGTGGATGGCCGCGCTCGGCCCCGGAGTCGCGCCGCTCGGGGTGCGTGAGGCGACGACCGTGACGACATCGCAGCTGGCCGCGACAATCGCGGCCGCTGTCGGCGAGAATTTCCGTGGCGCGGCGCCGAACGCGGCGCCGGCGCTGCCCCTGGTGAAATGAGCGAGGTTCGAATGTCTGATACGTCCCTTTCACGCCGGCGCTTCCTTCAGTCGATCGGCGCGGCCGCGGCCGCGGCACCTTTCCTGTCGATTCCGTTGCGCTCGAGCGGCGCGACGCTCCGTCACGCGAGCATCGGCGCCGCCGGCCAGGCGTTCTCGGATCTCCAGTCCTTCGCCAGGCACCCGGCGTTCGAGCTGGTCGCCGTGGCCGACGTCGATCTCTGCCGCATCGAGCCGCTGCAGCAGAAATTCCCCAAGGTCCGCGTCTACCAGGACTGGCGCGAGATGCTCAAGAAAGAGCGGTCGAATATCGACTCGGTGAACGTGTCGGTTCCCGATCACATGCACTGCGCGATGGCGCTGGAGGCGATGAAGCTCGGCAAGCCTGTCTACGTGCAGAAGCCGCTGTGCAACACGCTGCGCGAAACGCGGCTGCTGACCGAAGAGGCGCGCCGCCGCGGCCTGACGTCGCAGATGGGGATCCAGGTGTCGTCGAGCAAGGCGCAGCGCTACGGCGAAGCGCTCGTCCGCAGCGGCATCGTCGGCAAGATCAAGGAAGTGCACACCTTCTCGAACAAGAACTGGGGGGACGACAAGCCGCTGCCGCCGGCGGTCGATCCGGTGCCGGCGTCGCTCGACTGGGACGACTGGGTCGGGGTGAGCGAGCCGCGTCCGTTCAAGCGCGGCGTCTACCACCCGGGTGAATGGCGGCGGCGCATCGGCTTCGGCACCGGCACGCTCGGCGACATGGGCTGCCACATCTACAGCCCCCCGTACCGCGCGCTGAAGCTGACGTCGCCGGTGTCCGTGACGGCCTACGGTCCGCCTCCGAGTGAAGAGAGCTGGGCGACGAAGGCGCGCGTCAAGGTAACCTACCCGGGGACCGAGTACACCGCGGGCAATACCGTCGACGTGTGGTGGTACGACGGCGGCGAGCTGCCGCCCGATGCGCTGCGCGAGCCGATCGGCGCCCGCTGGCCGCAGCAGGGCAGCGTCGTCGTCGGCACCACCGGCCTGCTCGTGCTGCCGCACGGCAACACCGAGCCGTTCGTGCTGATGGCCGACGGCAAGACGGTGGAGCTGCCGAAGATGGATTTCCCGGATCGCGATCACTACGGCGAGTTCGTCGACGTGGTGCTCGCGGGCGGCAAGGAGAAGTGCTCGGCGAATTTCGACTACGCCGGCCCCCTGACCGAATCGGTGCTCATCGGCAACGTCGCGGCGCACTTCCCCGGCGAGACGCTCGAGTTCGATGCGAAGGCGCTGTCGTTTCCGCGCAAGCGCGAAGCGAACCAGTACCTCACGCGGCAGTATCGCGACGGCTGGAAGATGAAGGGCTAGGGCACGAGCGCGTCCGGGATGCCGAGGCCGGGTCCGCGGATGCCCGAGGTGCGCACGTAGCCGTCGCGCACGTCGAACAACCCTGGAAAGCGCGCGGTCCACGGCTGATTCGCCGCGGGCACGTATTGCCGCGCGTTGGCTTCGATGCCTGCTACCGCCGGCACGTGGGCCGAGATCCCGACGGAGTGGATGAGCGACGCGCCCGGGCAGGTCAGGTCCTGGACGCAGACGAACATCTTGTACTTCCGCGCCGCCGCCGCCATCAGCATCGCCTGGCTCTGTCCCTTGCACGCCTTCAGCGCGACCCCGTTGTAGCCCATCTCGCGCGCGAGCAGCAGGCTCTCGAGATCGGTCAGCGATTCGTCGATCACCACCGGGCGCAGCTTCGAGGCCTCGTGCATGACGTTGCCGCGATTCGCCTTCAAGTCGCGCGCGGTCGGCTGCTCGACGTAGAGAATCCGCGCGAAACCGGCCGGTGACGCGGCGCGGATGCCGCGAAGGCACTCGAGCACGTAGTCGACGTTGGGGCAGCGCTCGTTGAAGTCGAGACAGTAGGACCAGTCGGCCACACCGCGCCTGGCCTGCGCCGCCACGGCGATGCGATCGATCGCGAGCGCGCGATTCGTGTCCCACGCCAGATCCTCGCCGCTCAACTTGATCTTGATGCGGACCAGGCCGCTCCACGCGATCCAGCCAGGAAGCGTTTCCGGAAGCCCGTCGTTGAGCGGGGTCTCCAGATCCTTCGCCTCGAGCGCATCGAGGCCGCCGACGCTGTGAAAGAGCGGGATGCGATCCTGCGGCTTCGGCAGCAGCGCCCGGTCGAGCCGCTCGCCGCGAAAGTCGCGGCCCAGATAACGGGACAGATCGCCCGGCAGCAGATCGGGGCCGTATGTCGCGTAGACGTTGCGGCCGTGCACCTTGCCGAACGCGTCGTGAATCGCCGCGTCGAACGGGGAAGCGACGACCTGCGTGCACAATTTCGGGATCGGCTCGTCCAGCGCGCGCGCCGCCGACACCTCGCGCGCCGCCTTGAGATACTCCGGCTCGAGGAGGTGATTGAGATCCAGCGGGTGACCCACTTCACGGCAGTCCGCGGTGACCTGCCGAATCCGATCGGCAAGCGCCTTCATCGCATCGAGCGTCGTGTCGTACGACATCGTCTTCGACGGGAACGCCCACATGTTCCCCATCGTCATCGACCCGAACCCGCGCGCGGTCCTGCCGCCGCGCGTGGTGACGCGGCAATGCACGTTGAGGAGCGTCACCCGGTCGACGACGCGCCCGCCGAACTTGTACGGGGCGCGATACACGTAGTCCTCGTAGCCGTGGCGGATCTCGTCGATGCGGATGTCGGTGGCGGGAGGCACGGTCATGGCCGCGGTCACCGGTGTCGCGGCCAGTGCGGCGAGGAATTCCCGGCGCGAAATCGCCACTACACGTAGGCCTCGGCCAGGCGCGCCTTCGCGAAGGCCAGGTCCTTCGTCGCCGCGGCAATAGTGTTGGCTTCGACGGCCTCGAGAGTGCCGCCGGGAATCTCGTATTCGAGGTGCAGCGAGACCGGCCCGTGGAAGCCGGCCTGGGCCAGCATCGCGAAGTAGGGCTTCCACTTGACCATGCCTTCGCCCAGCGGGCAGTCCTTGATGCGCCAGCCGGCCGCCGCTTTCTCCCAGTAGAAGTCTTTCAGCGCGATCATCTTGATCCGCGGCGCCGCGGCGCTGAAGGCGCTGCGCCACCCGCCGTCGCCCCCCTCGACCACGGCGTGGCGGACGTCGAAGTAGTAGCCGACGAACGCGGGATCGAGGCTGTCGACGAGCGGCACGATGTCCCACACGCCGCCGCCGATGTAGGCGGCGTGATTGTGGAAGCCGAGCTGCACGCCGCTTCGTGCCGCCAGCGCCGCCAGCGTGCGGAACTGCGCTCCCGCGTCCGCGAGCTCCTTCCGCGCGTCGGCGAATTTGTAGCGGTAGTAACCGGGCTTGAGGTACGGGATGCGGAGCGACGCCGCCGTCTCGAACGTCGGCCGCGCGGCCGGATCGGCGTCCGACAGGAGCTCCGTCGTGATCATCGGGAGCGCAACGCCTTCCTTGCGTACCGCTTCGACGAAGGGCGGCAGGTCCTGCGCGACGCGCTTGGGATCGATGTGACCGCCGGGCCGGACGGTCAGATCGACGCCGTCGAACCCGAGGACCTTCATCGTCTTGCCGAGCCGCTGGCCGTCCATCGCCGGCAGGTGCTTGGAGAAGAAGCACACCTGGCCGCGAAATCCCGCCCCGGCGCCGGCCACGCGCGCGAGCGGCGAGACGGCGGCGAGCGCGCCTGCGGCGCCGACGGTCTCGATGAAGCGACGACGGGTTACAGCGTCCATGGATTCCTGTACTCGGGGTGCCGGATGCCCGCGTTTCGTGTGCAACCCGCGGCAATTCTGTGCACCATGCCAGGCGTGCCGTCTTGCACCAAGTGGACCACCTTCCGGTCATGCGTGCCCGGGCGCTGGAACCGGCGTCTGGTAGACATGCCGGATTCTAGATCGATCAACAATGGCGGGGCATGGAACCGTGGCGAGTACACAAATTCGGCGGGTCGAGCGTCGCGGACGCGGCCTGCATGGAACGGGTGGCGGCAATCCTCGAGAACGATCCCCTGCCCCGGGTCGCGACCGTCCTGTCGGCCTGTCGCGGCGTCACCGACGCGCTGCTGACGCTGGTGACCGCGGCCGAGCGGCAGGTCGACGGCGACGCCGACCGGCTGGAAGCGATCAGGCAGCGCCACATCGGCATCGCCGGCACGCTGCTCAGCGCCGCCGCCGCGGATGAGTACGTCACGGAACTGACCGCCAACTGCCGCGAGATCGCGGGCATCCTGCAGACCGTCCGCCTGATTCGCGTCGCCTCGCCGGTGGTGCGCGATCTCGTCGCCGGCTTCGGCGAGATCTGGTCGACCCGCCTCTTCGCGCGCTACCTCCAGGCGAGAGGACGGCGCCCCGGCGAAGTCCACTGGGTCGACGCGCGGGAGATCGTGCAGATCGACGCGGCGCCGCTCGGCCCGACCGTCCTGTGGCCCGAGTCGCGCGCCAACGCCGACCGCCTG
>Ga0066652_100001173_pt1 | contig 13317 bp, 14 predicted proteins | sample GraSoiAngelo_101_FD_71413 | JGI IMG/M metagenome (GOLD analysis project Ga0066652, IMG submission 71413) | Grasslands soil microbial communities from the Angelo Coastal Reserve, California, USA - 14_0903_02_30cm | ecosystem: Environmental > Terrestrial > Soil > Grasslands | place: USA...
CGCGGCTGCGACGACTTCCTCGCGCGCCCGTTCGAGTACGAGGAGCTGCTGGCACGGATCCATGCCGTGCTCCGCCGCGCGACACCGACGGAGCACGAGCATCTGGCGGCGGGCCCGATCCGCGCCAACCTGGCGACGCGAACGGTGAACGTGCGCGGCCGCGGCGTTCGGCTCGCGGGCAAGGAGTACGAGCTCCTCCTGAAGCTGATGACCGATCCAGAACGCGTGTGGACGAAGGAGCAGCTGCTGCGCGACGTCTGGGGCTTCAGGTCGCTTGGTCGGACGCGCACGCTCGACTCGCATGCGTCGCGGCTACGTCGCAAGCTGCAGGCGGTGGACGAGGGGCCATACGTCCTCAACATCTGGGGAGTCGGCTACCGCTTACTGACGACGGAGACGTGCTAGAGCAGCGCCCCCTCGAGCCGCAGCAGCGCCTCCTTGCGAGGCAGGCCTCCGCCGTAGCCGACGAGCTTCCCGTTGGCGCCGATGACGCGGTGGCACGGGAGGACGATCGGAATGGGATTCCGGTTCATGACTGTGCCGACGGCGCGTGCGGCGCGCGGACGGTCGGCGCGGGCCGCGAGCTGTCCGTACGTCACGACCTCGCCGTACGGCACCTGGGCGAGCTCGCGGAGCACGAGTCGGTTGAAGTCGGCGACGAGCGAGAGATCGACCGGCAGGTCGAAGGCGCGGCGGCGGCCCGAGAAGTACTCGTCGAGCTCGCGGCGCGCGGGATCGATCGGCTGCGCCGAACGGAGGACGCGCACGCCGAACGTTCGCGCCAGCAGCTCGAGCTCACGGTCGGGCTCGGGATCGAACGAGATCCGGGCGAGGCCGCGGCCGGTCGTGGCGACGAGCAGCGTGCCGATCGGCGTGTCGACGAGGTCGTAGGCGGCGTCGAGCAGCTGCTCACGCGCTGCGGCGTCGCGGAAGCTGCGATCGAGCTCGGGCGAGACTGTGGTCACTGGTTCTCCTTCTGGCGTAGTCGGCGGATGCCGGACGAGGCCGCCTGGCGCGCGGCAGTAGCATTCGATCCCAGGGCGGTTCCGATGTCTGCGTAGTCGAGGTCGTAGCCGTAGCGGAGGACGACGGCGGCGCGCTCGGTCGGCGGAAGCTGGTCGGCGAGGTGCTCGAGCTCGGCGAACGCCGGCCGACCGTCCTCGCTCGCGAGCTCGGGCATCGTCCCCTCAGGGCGCCCTTTTCGGTGCTCGTCGATCACGATGCGGCCCGCGATCGTGAACGCCCAGGCACGCAGGTGCTCGCCGTGCCGGAGGCTCGAGTAGGCGCGGAGCGCGCGGAGAAAGGTCTCCTGGAACGCGTCCTCCGCCCGGTCGCGTCCAAGCCGGCGGACGAGGAACGCGAATACCTCGTCCCGATGATGCTCGTAGAAGCGCTCGAACGGCGGCAGCGTCACCACGACATCTTCTAACGCGGCCGGTGGCCCAGGTGTGAGGATGAACCGTGCGCGTCGCGGTCGTCGGTCATGTGGAGTGGGTCGAGTTCGCCCGCGTCGAAGCCGTGCCCCGGGCAGGTGAGATCGCGCATGCCCTGGAGACGTGGGAAGAGGCCGCCGGTGGGGGTGCCGTCGCGGCGGTTCAGCTCGCGCGGCTGGCCGGCGGATCGACGCTTTTCACCGCCCTCGGAGACGACGAGCTCGGGCGAAGGGCACGCGCGCAGCTGACCGAGCAGGGTGTGACCGTGCGGGCGATGGTCGATCCGTCGCCGCAGCGGCGCGCTTTCTGTCTCGTCGACGACACCGGCGAGCGCACCATCACCGTCCTGGGGGACAAGCTGCGGCCGAGCGGGGCGGACTCGAGGCTTCCCTGGCGCGAGCTCGCCGGGGCCGACGCGGTCTATTTCGTGAGCGGCGACGAGGACGCGGTCCACCGGGCACGCCTCGGGCGTGTGCTCGTTGCGACGTCGCGCGAGCTTCCGCCCCTCAAGGCCGCCTCGGTCGCGCTCGACGCGCTCGTCGGCAGCGGTGAGGACGAGGGCGAGGCATATCGCCCCGGCGACCTCGATCCGGCGCCGGGTCTCGTCGTCACGACGTCGGGCGGTCTCGGCGGCTGGGCACAGCCGGGCGGCCCATTCCGTCCCGCACCTCTGCCCGGGCCGGTCGCAGACACGTATGGCTGCGGCGACAGCTTCGCGGCGGGCCTGACCTTCGCCCTTGCCCGCGGCGACGACGTGGACTCGGCGATCGCCTTTGCCGCGCGCTGCGGAGCCGCGGTTCTGACCGGCCGGGGCCCCTACGCGGCCCAGTTGCAGGCGGGCGACCTGTGACGGCCGTCCGTCGCTGCTTCGGAGACGACTCCGAGCTGTACCGGCAGTACCACGACGAGGAGTGGGGACGTCCCGTCCGCGACGAGCGCGGGCTCCTGGAGAAGCTCTCCCTCGAGGCGTTCCAGTCCGGCCTGTCCTGGCTGACGATCCTCAGGAAACGCGAGGGCTTCCGCCGCGCATTTTCCAACTTCGACCCGGAGGCCGTCGCCAGCTTTGGCCCGGCCGACGTCGACCGCCTGCTGGGCGACGCGGAGATCGTCCGGAACCGGCAGAAGATCGAGGCGACGATCGCAAACGCCGCAGCGACCCTGGCTCTACGGACGACGGGCCGCGACCTAGCCCACCTGATCTGGGCGCATCGCCCGGCGCGCAGGCCCCCGCCGCGGACGTGGGCCGACGTCCCGGGCCAGACGGACGGGTCGCGGGCGCTCGCGAAAGGGCTCAAAGCGAACGGCTTCCGCTTCGTCGGGCCGACAACGGCCTATGCGCTCATGCAGGCCTGCGGCCTCGTCAACGATCACCTGGCGGACTGCGTCGTCCGCGATGCCGTCGAAGCCCGCCAGGCTGCGGTTCCCGAGCCATAGCGCTTGCCCCGAAAAGGGGAGGCGAGGGTAGACAGGTGGGGGATCGTGGTTTAAAGTGGGGCGAAGTGGTAAGCTAACCCACGCCCCAAACGATGCTTCTAGGCGCATACGAGCACACGATCGATGACAAGAACCGTCTCACTCTTCCCGCCAAGTTCCGGAAGACCTTTGCGGAGGGTATCGTCGTCACACGAGGCCTCGACGGGTGCCTGTACGCATTCCGTCGTGAGGATTGGGATCGACTCGTCGAGTCTCGACTCGCCACGCTGGATCCGCTCAGCCCGGAAGGACGGCGGCTCGAGCGGTTCTTCTTCTCCGGGGCGACCGAGGCCGAGCTCGACGGACAGGGCCGCGTGATGTTGCCGAAGGAGCTGATCGAGCACGCAGGGCTGAACCGGGAGGTCATCGTCGCCGGCGTCAACGAGCGGCTGGAGATCTGGGATCGGGCCGCCTGGCGCAAAGAGCTGGCAGAAGTCGAAGGGAGTGCTGAGGATGTTGCCGAGCGTCTTGCAGCCAAACGAGACTGACCACGTTCCGGTCCTCCCCGATGAGGTGCGGGAGCTCCTCGCCGTCGAGCCGGGTGAGACCGTCGTCGACGCCACCTTCGGGGCGGGCGGCCACGCCGAGCTGCTCGCCGCCGACTTGCAGGGACGCGGAAAGCTGATCGCCGTCGACCGCGACCCGGGAGCGCGCGACTATTTCGACGCGCTGGCGAAGCGGACGTCCGTGCAGATGCGGTTCCTGCGCGGCGACTTCGCCGTGGTGCTCCAGCAGCTGGCCGAGAACGACGTGCAGGCGGACGCCGTCCTGCTCGACCTCGGCGTCTCCTCGATGCAGATCGATCGACCGGAGCGGGGGTTCTCGTATGCAGTCGACGCGCCGCTCGACATGAGGATGGATCCCGGCGCCGACGTCAATGCGGCCGGCATCGTCAACGAAGCCGACGAACGCGACCTCGTGACGATCTTCCGCCGCTACGGCGAGGAGCGGTACCCGAAACAGATCGCGCGTGCGATCGTCCGCCGCCGCAAGGAGCGCCGCTTCGAGCGCACCGCCGATCTCGTCGACACGATCCGCGGCGCCATTCCGGCGCCGGCGCGCTTCGGGGACGGTCATCCCGCCAAGCGCGTGTTCCAGGCGCTGCGCATCGCCGTCAACGACGAGCTCGGCTCGCTGGAGGCGGCGCTCCCCGCCGCGTTCGCAATGCTTCGCCCGGGCGGACGCATCGCCGTGATCGCCTTCCACTCGCTCGAGGACCGAATGGTGAAGCGCTTCATGCGCGACCTCGAGCGCGGCTGCGAGTGCCCGCCCGACTTCCCGGTCTGTATCTGTGGGCGGGAGCCCGAGTTGCGCGCGCTGCCGCGCAAGGCGATCCGGCCGTCGGCGCGAGAGCTCGCGGCGAACCCACGGGCGTCCTCGGCGCGCCTGCGCGCGGGAGTGAAGACGCGCTGATGGCCGGCTGGACCGCTGCCGCTCGGGTCGAACACGTCCAGGTCCGCGCGCGGCCGCGTCCGGCAAAGCGTGCTCGCTCCCAGCGCCGGGTCACCGGCGGCGTGCTCTGGATCGGGGCGCTCGCCGCGCTCCTCGCAGGCGTCGTGGCCATGAACGTCGCCGTGCTGCGCCTGAACCTGAGGCTCGACAAGCTCGGTGGCGACCGCGCGGGTCTTCGTGCGGACAACGCACGGCTGTTCTCGCAGCTGTCGAGCGCGGCCGCCACGGGACGGATCCAGTCGCTCGCGATGAAGCGTCTTGGCTATGTCCAGGCGTCTCCAGAGCAGACGAACTACGTTCATCTCGGGCGCTGACGAGGCGATCGATGAGCCGTCTGGTCAACCGGCGGATTCGGCTGTTCCTCGCTGTCCTGGTCGCCGGGTTTGCCGTCCTGTTCCTCCGTGCTGCCTGGCTCCAGGGAGTTCGCGCGCAGTCGCTGTCGCGGCTCGGCCGCACACAGCACCGCGAGGAGGTGACGCTCCCGGCGGTCCGCGGCACGATCTTCGACCGGATGGGTCTGCGGCTCGCGCTCGGCGAGCAGGCGACGACGGTGTACGCCGACCCGATGCAGATTCGCGAGCCGCGGCGGGTTGCCGCAACGGTCGGTCGGGCGCTCGGCCTTGATCCCGATGCTCTGTATCCCAAGCTTGCCGACCGCACGCGAGGCTTCGTCTACCTCGCGCGCCAGGCCGATGCCGCGCGGGCCGCGGCGCTTCAAAGGCAGAAGATCGCGGGGCTCGGATTCGTGCCCGAGGAACGGCGCTTCTATCCGCAGGGGTCCGTCGGGTCGCAGGTGCTTGGCTACGTCGGTGTGGACGGAAACGGGCTCGCCGGGCTCGAGCTCGAGCTCGACAGGGACCTGGCCGGCAAGGACGGACACCAGACGCTGATCAAGGATCCGAACGGCCGCGTGATCGACGTCGCCGACGACCGGCCGGACGTGCCGGGGCGCGATGCGACGCTCACCCTCGACCACTCGATCGAGGCGAACGCCGAGCAGGTGCTGAGGGAGACCGTTCGCAAGTGGGGTGCTAAAGATGCGAGCGCGATCGTGCTCGACCCGCGCACGGGCGCCATCCTCGCGATGGCCGTCGAGCCCGGATATGACGCGAATCTGTACCCCGCCGCGCCAAGCGAGCTCCAGCGGAACCGGACGGTGACCGACACCTACGAGCCCGGTTCCACGTTCAAGCTCGTCACCGTCGCCGCAGCACTCTCCGAGCGGCTCGTTTCCCCGACGACCGAGTTCACTCTCCCGTACTCCATCCACGTCGCCGACCGCGTGATTCACGACGCCGAGCCGCGCGGAACCGTTCGGTACTCGGTGAACCAGATCCTCGCGCACTCGTCGAACGTCGGCGCGATCACGCTGGCGGAGCTGCTCGGCAGGGACCGGCTGGCGTCGTGGATCTCCCGCTTCGGTTTCGGACACGCGACCGGGATCGATTTTCCCGGCGAGAGCGCAGGCATCGTCCTCCCTGCGGCGAAATGGTCGGGCTCGACGATCGGGAACGTGCCGATCGGACAGGGGATTGCGGTTACGCCCGTGCAGATGGCGGCCGCGTACGCTGCGGTCGCGAACGGTGGAATCTGGTCGCGCCCGCACCTGGTCGACCGAGTCGCGGGTGGTGGGCGGCCGTCGCTGCACCGCCACCGGATCCTGTCGGCGGCCGTCTCGGCGTCGGTGCGGCGGATGCTGGAGGACGTCGTCGCCGAGGGAACGGGAACATACGCGGCGATCCCCGGTTATCAGGTTGCCGGCAAGACTGGGACCGCGCAGAAGCCGGACGAGCACGGTGGTTACGCGACGGGCCGCTACGTCGCTTCTTTCGTCGGGATGGTGCCGGCGTCGCGGCCGCGTCTGGTCGTGCTCGTGACCGTCGACGAGCCGCACGGCGCGATCTGGGGCGGCCTCGTCGCCGCGCCGGCGTTCCAGCAGATCGCAAGCTTCGATCTGCGCTACCTCGAGATCCCACCGGACGCTCCGCTGATCCGGTAGCAGCGCGTGTGGGGGCGGGTCGGCACGTGCGGAATGCGACACACAATCGGCACAGACACGCGCGTCGCGGGCCCATAGCCTGACGGCTTGGTGGGCGGGGTCAGGGGCTCCCGGTTCGCGCGTGTACCGACGAGGTGCGACGGCCGGTTCCGGTGCGCTGACTAGACTCCGCGGGCGAGATGCAGCTGGAGCGGCTCATCGCCGCGCTCGGCCCGACCGAGGTCGTTGGGCGCGCTCCCGTCGAGATCCGCGAGCTCGCGTACGACTCGCGTGCCGTGACCGACGGCGCGCTCTTCTTCTGCATTTCCGGCGCTCGCGTCGACGGGCACGACCACGCTGCCGCCGCGGTCAGCGGAGGCGCTGCGGCCCTGGTCGTCGAACGCCGGCTCCCTGTCGACGTCCCTCAGGTCGTCGTTTCCAGCGTGCGGGAGGCGATGCCCCGGGCGGCGGTCCAGTTCTTCGACGACCCGACGACCGAGTTGCAGGTTGCCGGGATCACGGGCACGAACGGCAAGACGACTACGGCGTTCCTCCTGCGCGCGATCCTCGAAGCGGACGGCAGGAGCACCGGCCTGCTCTCGAACATCGAACGCCGCGTCGGCGGAGTTGCCCACCCCGTGGACCTGAACACGCCCGAGTCGATCGACCTCCAGCGCCTGTTCAGGCAGATGGTCGAAGCCGGCGACGTCGCCTGCGTGCTCGAGGCGACGTCGATGGCCTCGGTCAGGCGGCGGCTCGACGGCACGCGGCTCGCGGTGCTCGTATTCACGAACCTGACGCAGGACCACCTCGATTTCCACGGCACCATGGAGGAGTACTACGACGCGAAGCGGCGTCTGTTCGCACAGGCCGAGCGAGCAGTCATCAACGTCGGCGATGAGTATGGCCGCAGGCTCGCTGACGAGCTTCCGGAGGCAATCACGGTCAGCCCTGGCGACGAGCTCGACGCCGACCTGCAGCTGCACGGAAGGTTCAACCGCGAGAACGCGCTCGCCGCGGCCGCTGCGGCACGCGCGCTCGGCGCTTCCGAGCATGCGATCCGAGAGGGGCTCGCGGGCGTCGCTGGAGTCCCCGGCCGGTTCGAATCGCTGGACGAGGGCCAGCCGTTCACCGTCCTCGTCGATTACGCCCACACGCCGGATGCCCTGGCAACGGCGCTGCGCGCGGCCAGGGAGCTCGCCCGGGGTCGCGTCATCTGCGTCTTCGGCGCTGGCGGCGACCGCGACCGGGACAAGCGGCCGCTGATGGGACGTGTGGTCGACGAGCTCGCCGACGATGGGATCGTGACATCCGACAACCCGCGCAGCGAGGATTCCGCGGCGATCGCCGCCGCCATCGCCGGCGGCCTCGAGCTCGACGTGGAGCTCGATCGCCGCGCTGCGATTCTGCGGGCGATCGAAGGCGCACGACCGGGTGATGTCGTCCTGATCGCGGGAAAGGGTCACGAGCAAGGCCAGGAGTTCGCGGACCGGACCGTTCCGTTCGACGATCGGGAGGTAGCCCGCGCGGCGCTCCGAAATCTGAAGACGCCCGCATGATCCCGCTCCCGACCTCGTTCCTCTCCGGCCTCGGACGCGTCGACGCGCAGCATTCGGAGCAGCTCACCGGCGTCCAGGTGGACTCGCGGCGGGTCCGGCCGGGCGACCTCTTCTGCGCGATCGGTGCGGGCACGGAATTCCTCGACGACGCACTTTCGCGCGGCGCCGCGGCGACTCTCGTACCCGACGACCCGTTCTTCGCGCTCGGGCGCATCGGTGCCGAGGTCCGTGCTCGAAGCGGAGCGCGTGTCGTCGCGATCACGGGCTCGATGGGCAAGACCTCGACGAAGGACATCCTTGCCGCGCTCTGCACCCCGGTCGCACGGACGGTTGCGGCCGAAGCGAGCTTCAACAACGAGATCGGCGTGCCGCTGACGCTCTGCCGGCTCGAGCCCGACTCGGAGGTCTGCATACTCGAGCTCGCGATGCGCGGGTTCGGGCAGATCGCCGAGCTCTGTGCGATCGCGCGGCCCGAGATCGGCGTCGTCACGAACATCGGCCCCGTGCACCTCGAACTCGTCGAATCGCTCGACGGCGTCAGGCGCGCGAAGGGCGAGCTGATCGCCGCACTTCCGAGGGGCGGGACGGCGATCGTTCCGGCAGACTTCCCGATCGACCGCGACGACATCGACGTCGTACGAGTCGCGGTGTCTGACGCGCACGTCGAGGAGGGGCGGACTACCGTCGGCGGCGTCAGCTTCAACTTCGCGGCCGCGCATCAGGTCGGAAATGCGGCCGCCGCGATCGCTGCGTTCGACGCGCTCGGCCTGCCGCGCCCGGCGCGCGTCGACGTCGACTTCTCGCGCTGGCGTGGCGACGAGGACGAGCTGCCCGGCGGCGGGCTCGTGATCAACGACGCCTACAACGCAAATCCCGTTTCCATGCGTGCAGCGCTGACCTACCTCGTCCAGCGTGCCGAAGGTCGTCGCACCGTTGCGATTCTCGGCGACATGGCCGAGCTCGGCCGTACCGGCCCGGACTACCACCAAGAGGTCGGCGAGGCGGCGCGTGAGCTGGGGATCGACGAGCTCCTCGCCGTCGGCGAGCTCTCGCGCGGCTACCTGGAGTCAGGCGTTCCGGGCAGGTGGGTCCCGAACGTGCACGAGGCGCTGCGCGAGCTCGACGAGGTCGTACGGCCAGGGGACGCCGTTCTCGTCAAGGCGTCGCGCGCGCTCGGTCTCGAGGCCGTCGCCGAGGCGTTGACCGCGGTCGCAAGCGCGTGATTCGCGTTCTCATTGCCGGCGTAATCGCGATGGTGGTCTCGATCGTGGTCGGTCCGCACTTCATCGCCTTCCTCCGCAGAAATGAGTTCGGACAGCACATCCGCGCGGAATTGCCCGAAAGACACAAGGGCAAGCAGGGCACGCCGACGATGGGCGGCCTCCTTATCCTCGTCGTCGCGACCGCCGCGTTCCTAGCCGTCTCGAAGTACAAGGTTCCGGCACTCACGGTTCTGTTCGTCACGCTCGGCTGTGGAGCGGTCGGCTTCCTCGACGACTTCATCAAGCTGACCCACCGGCGTTCGCTCGGATTGCGCGGGCGGTGGAAGCTCCTCCTGCTCGCGCTCATCACCATTGGCGTCGCGTTCGCCGCGCGTCACCAGCACCTACCGACGACGGTCTTCATACCCGTCGTCCACTGGAATGTGCAGCTCTCCTACGGCTGGTATGTCCTCCTCTTCCTCGTGATCGCGGGGAGCGCGAACGGCGTCAACCTCGCGGACGGGCTCGACGGCCTCGCCGCCGGGACGGGAATCATCTCGCTCGTCACGTTCACGGCAATCGCGATCGTGACGTACATCCGCTCGAACGTCCCGGGCCACCGGTTCGACTCGCGGCTTGACCTGGCGATCGTCGGGGCGGCGCTGATCGGCGCCACGATCGGCTTCCTCTGGTACAACGCTTTTCCCGCCGAGGTGATCATGGGGGACACGGGCGCCATGGCGCTCGGTGGTGCGCTTGCGGCGTTCGCGATCTTCACGAAGACGATCTTTCTGCTCCTGTTGATCGGCGGGATCTTCGTGATCGAAGCGCTGTCCGTGATCATCCAGGTTGTCGCGTTCAAGTACGACGGAAGACGGGTCTTCTTGATCGCGCCCATTCACTACCACTTCGAGATGAAGGCGTGGTCGGAGACGAAGATCATGGTGCGTTTCTGGATCGTCTCCGCGATCCTGTGTGCGATCGGCTTCGCGCTCTTCTACCGCGACTTCACGTTCTTCCGACGCTGACCACGTTGGTTGTCGACATCGGTGGCCGCTCGCTCGCCGAGGCGCTCCAGCGGGTGGGATCCGACGGCGACGTCGTGGTGATCGACGATTCCGTCGACCGTCTCGAACAGCTGCGGCACGACTGTTCGGCGCCGAACGTGGCGTATCTGATCGGGAACGAGGACGTCTTGCCGCTGCCGGACGACTGCGTGGACGCCGTCCTCGGCGTCGATCACGGAGACGAGGTCTCCCGGGTGCTCCGCTCGCCGTGAAGCTGCCGCGTCGCGCGCTCGTCGTCGGACTGGGGCAGACCGGCCAGGAAGCAGCGCTTGCGCTTGCCCGACACGGCGTGTCGGTGATCGCGGCCGACCGCGATCCCGGGCTCGAGGCCGGGAGGCTTGCCGAGGCTGGCGTCGAAGTGCAGGTGGGGAACGAGGAGGAACGGTTGCTCGACGGCGTAGAGCTCGTGGTGAAGGGGCCGGCGGTCCCGGCGGAGTCGCCTCTGCCGGCGTCTGCACGCGCGCGCGGGATCCCGATCTGGAGCGAGATCGAGCTCGGCTACGGTCTGCTGCAGGGCAATCCGCTCGTCGGCATCACCGGCACGAAGGGAAAGACGACCGTGACGCGCCTCCTCGGCGCGATGTTCGACGCCGCAGGGCGCCCGGTCGCGCTCGCAGGGAACGAGCACACGCCGTTGAGCCGGGTCGCCGACGATGTCGGTCCCGCCACCTGGATCGTGTGCGAGCTCTCGAGCTTCGCGCTCGAAGATGTCCACGAGCTCGCGTGCGACATTGCCGTGCTCCTCAACCTCGAGCCTGACCATCTCGACCGGCACGGCACCTTCGAGGCGTATCGCGACGCCAAGCTACGCATCTTCGAACACGCACGCACGAGGATCGTTCCCCGCGGTCTCGGACTCTCGGGCATCGAGTTTGCCGCCGACGACGCCCTGCCCGCCGAGCCGCTCCTCCCCGGCGTCCACAACCGAGAGAACGCGGCGGCTGCGACGGCGGCAGTCCGGGCGGCCGGCATCGGCGACCCGGCGATCGCCGAGGCGTTGCGCACGTTCCGCGGTGTCGAGCACCGGCTGGAGCTCGTCGCGGAGATTGACGGCGTCCGCTACGTTAACGACTCCAAGGCGACGAACACCGCGGCTGCGCGGCGAGGAATCGCGGCGTATGCGCATCAGCCGCTGCGGCTGATCCTCGGCGGGTCGTTGAAAGGCGAGTCGTTTGACGAGCTTGCCGCCGGTCTTCCCGACTCCGTCCGGTCGATCGACCTGATCGGCGAGGCGACGGCACAGCTCGCGGCTGCCCTCGACCGTGCCGGGCACGCGTACCGAAGGTCCGGCGACCTTGCGACCGCGATCGAGCGGATCGCCGGCGAGGCGAAGCCGGGGGACGTCGTGCTGCTCTCCCCGGCCAGCGCGAGCTACGACCAGTTCCGCAACTTCGAGGAGCGCGGCGACACGTTCCGACGGCTCGTCGACGCACTGCGATGAAGCGCGCGAACGCCGTCGAGTCGCGCGTCCTCGTGCTCGTCACGCTTGGCCTCGTGGCGTTCGGACTGGTAATGGTGTACAGCGCGACCTCCGCGCGCTCCGCACTCGCGAACGCGGATCCGATGTCGTATCTGAAGAAGCAGGCGGCCTACGCCGCGATCGGGGTCGTGTTGATGATGCTGGCGGCGCGCTTCGACTACCGGCGCCTGCGAGCGCTCGCACCCACGCTTGTCCTGGTTGCGCTCTTCCTCTGCCTCGCGGTCCTCGCGATCGGGACGCGCGTGAACGGCGCGCGTCGGTGGATGACGTTCGGCCCGGCGACGTTCCAGCCGTCCGAGCTCGCAAAGCTTGTGCTCGCGGTCTGGATCGCGTCGTACCTGGCACGGCGGCCGCCGCCTCGGACCCTGGCCGATCTCTGGCGACCGATCGGGATGCTGGTCGGCGTGTTCTGCGTGCTCGTTCTCGCCGAGCCCGATCTCGGAACGGTGATCGCGATGGTGATCGTCATCGGAGCCGTGCTGCTCATCTCGGGCACGCCGACCCGCACCTTTGCCGCCGGGAGCGGCATCCTCGCGACGCTCGCGCTCGCCGCGATCATGTACGCGCCGTACCGGCGCGCCCGCTTCTTCAGCTTCCTGCACCCCTGGCATGACTCGCAGGGAGCCGGGTATCAGATCGTGCAGGGAATGATCAGTCTTGCGTCCGGGGGCGTATTCGGTGTCGGGCTCGGAAACGGCGTCGGGAAGATCAACTACCTCCCGGAGGCGCACACGGACATGATCCTGGCCGTCATCGGCGAGGAGCTCGGGCTCCTGGGTGTCACGGCCGTGATCGCCGCGTTCGTCGCCTTTGCGTGGGCGGGACTGCGCGTCGCGCTCCGATGCAAGGATCCGTTCGGGAGCCGTCTCGCAACCGCTCTCGTCGCCCTCGTCTGCGGCCAGGCGGTCATCAATCTCGCGGCAGTTCTGGGGATGGCTCCGCTCACCGGGATCCCCCTGCCCTTCGTCTCGTACGGCGGATCGTCGCTCGTGGTCGCGCTCGCGTCGGTCGGAATCCTCCTTAACATCGCCGGGAGACATGCAGGGACAGCGAGAGCTTCGGTGCCTGATCGCGGCCGGCGGGACCGCCGGCCACGTGCTGCCGTCGCTAGCGGTCGCTGAGGCGCTCGAGCAGCGCGGCGTCCACGTGACCTTTGCCGGGTCGCCGGACCGCATCGAGACTCGACTCGTCCCGGAGGCGGGGTACGAGCTCGACACCTTCCCGATCGCCGGCCTGCCGAGACGGCCCTCGCCGGCGCTCGCGCGCGCGCTCCTGCTCGCGGGACGCGCACCCGCGGCGTGTGCGCGAATCCTGACCGCGCGGCGTCCCGACGTCGTGCTCGGTGGCGGCGGCTACGTCAGCGGCCCGATGGTGTTCGCCGCCGCACGGCGTCGCATCCCGACGGCAGTGCTCGAAGCCGACGCGCACATCGGCCTCGCGAACAGGCTCGCGGCGCCATTCGCGCGCCGCGTGTTTTTGTCGTTCCCGATCGGCGGGCGCGACGGTCGTGGCAAGTACCGCGTCACGGGCCGGCCGATCCCGCTCCGGTCGCGCGCGCTGCCGCAGGAGGAGGGACGGCGCCTCTTCGGGCTGCCCGAGGTCGGCCCGGTGCTGCTCGTCTTCGGCGGGTCACTCGGAGCGAGACTGCTGAACGAGCTGGCAGTGGACGCGTT
>Ga0066652_100001175_pt1 | contig 13303 bp, 15 predicted proteins | sample GraSoiAngelo_101_FD_71413 | JGI IMG/M metagenome (GOLD analysis project Ga0066652, IMG submission 71413) | Grasslands soil microbial communities from the Angelo Coastal Reserve, California, USA - 14_0903_02_30cm | ecosystem: Environmental > Terrestrial > Soil > Grasslands | place: USA...
ACGAGATCGAGAAAGCGCATCCGGACGTCTTCAACGTGCTGCTGCAAGTGCTCGATGACGGCCGCATCACGGACGGGCAGGGGAGAACGGTCGATTTTAAAAACACCGTCGTGATCATGACCTCGAACATCGGTTCGCAATACATCACCGAGGAAGAATCGCGTGAAGCGCGCCGCCGACTCGTCACAGATGCGTTGCGCGCTCATTTTCGCCCCGAGTTTCTCAACCGCGTCGATGAGATCATCATTTTCGACCGACTGATGAAAGACGATTTAAAGAAGATTGTCGAAATTCAGCTCAAGCGCTTGTCGAAACGCCTCGAACAACAAAAGATCACGCTCAAGCTCTCCGATTCAGCCAAGGAACTACTCGCGCGCGAAGGGTACGATCCAGTTTATGGCGCGCGCCCACTGCGGCGCACCATTCAGAAAGAAATTCTCGACCCCCTCAGCATCGACATCCTCGAAGGAAAAGTTCGCGAAGGCCAGATTATCTACGTCAATGCTAAAGACGGCGCGCTGGAATTCGCATCCAAGTGATGAGCTCCAGAAGTCGATCAAGGGTCGAAAAGCACGGGGAAATTCCAGCGGACTGGCTGGAGGACTTCGAAGCAGCCGCGCGTCGTCCGCTGGAGACGCGAATGCGCTATTCGTTTATCAAAACATACAAGCCGATTTTAGACGACGCGCCGTACCGGTCTTTCAATAGCACAGCGGAATATCGTCGCTGGTGCGAACAGAATCTTCCGGACTGGCTGGGATATGGCCGCGTTTGATTACCGTCAGGCGCAGGAGATTCGTGATATCTTCGCGCAACATGGCGTGCGCTATCTTTTTATCGGCAAATCCGGAGCGATCCTGCTTGGTTTCCCAGACACGACGCAAGACGCCGATCTATTTCCAGAACGTACCGCGGAAAATGGCCGGCGCCTGGTTTCAGCTTTGCGCCAACTCGGATTTGCTCTCACAGAATCGCAAGCTGCTGAGGTGGAGCGGGGCAAAGATTTTATTCAGTTGAAAAAGGGTCCCTTCGATCTTGACTTAGTGTTCGCGCCTGATGGAATCGAACGTTTCGCTGATGCTTGGGAAAGACGCGTCGACATTGAAGGCTTTCCGGTCTGTCATATTGACGACATCATCGCCAGCAAAGCAGCGAGCAATCGCGCTCGGGATCGCGAAGTGCTTCCCCGGTTGCGTTCCTTTCGGGCATATTGGATGAGCAAAAAATGACAGCAATCTCGAAGGCAAAGTCCGCGAAGGTCAAACTGTTCGCGTGGACTCAAAAGACGGCACGCTGGAATTTCGCGAAAAATATTTGTCAAAAGCGCGGGATTCGGGCATTGATTCCGTCTTTTAGTAAGCGCGAGACTCAAAACCATGATCCAGTTCAACGGTCGGGAGTACGCCAGCACTGATGATATGCCCATCAGCGTCAGGGCTGCATATGATCGCGCCATGGCCGAGAGGCCCGAGCTCCATTCCGGTGCGCGACTGGCAGCAAAACTGAATGCGAAGATCATCATGAACGACGCCGAGTTCAGTCATGCTGGGGAAATGTCGGTGGACGATCGACACTTGTATCACGAAGCGCTCGCGGCCGTGTTCCCGCCAAACATTACGGTATCCGTAAGTGGGCCGCCGAAAGTCAGGCAAAAGAAAGCGCTACTGCTTGTTGTCGGCGTGAGCGTTTTCGCCGGAGCTCTTTATTTCTGGCTGCACGGCTTGTTCGGCTAAAGCGGTCAGCTTAAAAGAGGAATTCTCCTCGGCCCGCGCCGCCACAACGCTTCTACGCGTTACGCCATCACTTCCTTAAACGCGCCCAGAAAGGATTCCATTTCGGATTTCTTCCCCATGGTGAGGCGCATGTAGTTTGGAAGCGCTGGGAATAATCGGCCGACCTGTACGTTGCGTTGCTTCAACGCCTGGATCAGCGGCACGACTGGTCGTTTGCAGTCGAACATGATGAAGTTGGCCTGACAAGGAATTGTTTTGTAGCCCAGCTTAGCAAGCTCGCCGATGGTGAACGTTTTAGCCTCGTTATTCAAACGCTGGCCGTTTGGAACTTGATCGGGATCGTCGAGACTTGCGCTGGCCGCGGCCAACGCCATGATGTTGACGCTATCCCACATTTGATGCGCGTGCAGTTGGTCGAGCGTCTCTTTTTGCGCGACACAGTATCCGCAGCGCAGTCCGGCCATGCCGTAAACCTTTGAAAACGTGCGCGACACGATCAGGTTCGGATGATCCCTTACCAGAGAAATCACACTCTCGTAGTCGGGGCTGTCGGCGTAATGGAAGTACGCTTCATCCACGAGAATCATCGTTTCGCCTGGCGTTTTTCCGATGAATTCACTGAGTTCATTCTTGGGCGTAATGCTAGCAGTGGGGTTGTTCGGGTTACAAACATAGATCAAACCTCGCTTCGCGGAGGCAAGCATCTTTGGCAGATCATGCGCAAAGCTGGCGGTTAGCGGCACCTTTACGACTTCGGCGCCGTTGATTGCCGCCTGTTGCGAGATCGGTTCAAAAGTGGGATCAGCGGCAACGAGCGTCCCGCGCGTTTTCCCGGTAAATGTCTCCGCACCGAGCTTCAGAATCTCGCTAGAGCCATCGCCGAGCAGGATCTGATCGTGACCGACGTTGTTCAGTTTCGCCAGCTTATCAATTAGCACATTGTTGTGTTCATCGGGATATCGGCAGGCGAGGCTGAAAGAATCCGTCATCGCCTTCAAAGCCATCGGCGAAGGTCCGTAAGGATTTTCGTTCGCGCTTAATCGGACGATCCCGTTGCCTGACTGTAGAAACGTTGCGATTGACTGAGTTCGCTTTGCGAAAGAAAGCGACGGCCTCACGACCGCGACTGCTGCGCCTGCGCCCAACAACTGCGCAAATTTACGTCGAGAAATGGACATGGTATTCATTTTTTGAACCTCCTGGTAGATTGTTAAGCTGATCGGAACCGAATGCCAGACCGAATTGCGCTAATTGCGTTTTTGATGGCTGCCTTCGTCGCATTCGCAATGGGCGGATGCACCAAATCACGCCAAGGCGAAGACGCACAGCAGCTCGCTGCGCGTGTGCGCACTGAATTCCTGCACGCTTGGAATAATTACGAGCGTTATGCGTGGGGTCACGATGCGCTGCGACCTTTAAGTAAAATCGCGCATGATTGGTACGGACAGTCGCTATTAATGACGCCAGTCGATGCACTAGACACACTGATCCTGATGCGTCTCGACGGCGAGGCGGAAAGGGCACGATCGCTTATCGTTAGTGATCTATCGTTCGATCGCGATATCTATGTCAAAAATTTCGAGATAACGATACGCCTGCTCGGTGGGCTTCTCTCCGGCTATGAACTGACGGGCGACCAGCGCCTCTTGAGCCTGGCGGAAGATTTGGGCAACCGTTTGATGCCGGCCTTCAATTCACCGACGGGACTTCCTTATGGTTATGTTAATCTTCACACTGGCCAGATACGCGACGCGGTGACGAATCCGGCCGAAACCGGCACGCTGCTATTGGAATTTGGCACTCTAAGTAAACTGACCGGCAAGCCCGTTTTCTACGAAAAAGCAAAACGCGCGTTGGTCGAAACCTTCAAGCGTCGTTCGCCGCTCGGTCTCGTTGGGCAAAGCATTAACGTCGACACAGGCGCCTGGACAAACACTGACAGTCACATCAGCGGCGGCATTGATTCGTACTACGAGTATCTTTGGAAATGCTGGCTGCTGTTTGGCGATAAAGATTGTCGCGACATGTGGAACGCCAGCATTCCCGTCGTTCATAAATATCTTGCAGACGAAATCCGCGGCGAATTGTGGTACGGGCACGCCGATATGCAGACAGGTAAGCGGACCGAGACAACTTATGGCGCGCTCGACGCATTCTTCCCGGCATTACTAGCTCTGTCCGGCGATTTGAAGCGTGCGCGTCGTCTGCAAGCTTCATCGTTCAAAATGTGGAACCTGCACGGCATCGAGCCGGAAACGCTTGATTACAAAACGATGCGCGTGGTCGCCGGAAGTTATCATCTGCGTCCCGAGATCGTGGAGTCCACTTACTACCTTTATCATTACACGGGTGACCCGGAGTATCGGCAGATGGGCAAGAAAATGTTCGATGATTTTGTTAAATACTGCCGCACGGACTCCGGCTACGCTGCGCTCGCCGACGTGACCAGCAAACAACAGCGCGACGAAATGGAGAGCTTCGCGCTGGCCGAGACTTTCAAATATTTTTATTTGCTCTTCGCGTCGTCTGAAACCTTGCAATTCGATAAAGTCATCTTTAATACCGAAGCGCACCCACTGAGGCGAGCGTGGTGAAACCTATTTTCATATGATCTTTGAGTTCCTGAAGCAACAGAGGCGACGTCGCCTGCGAGCGCGGCCGTTTCCGAAGGAATGGCTGAAGTTGATTCAGCGTCATGTCGTATTTTTTTCCAAGCTGTCCGCAAGCGACCGCGCGGAACTGCTTGGTCATATTCAGGTATTTCTTGCCGAAAAACGTTTCGAGGGATGTGGCGGTTTCGCGATCACCGATGAGGTCCGTGTGACGATCGCGGCGCAAGCTTGTCTTCTGCTGCTGCATCGCGAGACAGATTATTTCCCAGGGTTGCTCACGATTCTTGTTTATCCATTGACATACATGGTTGAAGAAAAACGGCAGGTTGGTGAGCATGTTTGGGAAGAGGGAACTGAGAGTCGTCTTGGCGAGACCGGCCGTCGAATGGGTTCGTTGGTTCTGGCGTGGGGCGCGATTAAACATGGCGCTGCTGATCCTTCCGACGCTAAGAACGTTGTCCTTCATGAATTCGCTCACCAACTCGATTTCGAAAATCATGCGGCCGACGGAGTGCCGGCATTGGCAACGAGCGAAGAGCAATTGGCCTGGAGCGAAGTGATGAGATCTGAGTTTGCATCGCTGCGCGCCGCTGATGAAAGTGGAATACCGACGTTGCTCGATACCTACGGAGCTACGAATCCCGTCGAGTTTTTCGCCGTATCGGTCGAGGCGTTCTTCGAGCGGCCGCGTGTGTTGCGCTCTTATCACCCGAAGCTATACGCGGAACTGCAAAACTATTTTCGACAGGACCCAGTCGAATATTCTGCGGAGCAGACGTATTGGTAGGCACGCTGCACTCGCGCCGTTCCTGCCAGTTCGACGATAGAATTACTGCGGTTGCGGCACGATTCGGAGATACGGTTTTGGCGCTTTCCAGCCTTGTGGATAACGCTTCTTCGCCTCCTCGTTGGACACCGAACCTGCAATGATCACCTCTTCACCCGGCTTCCAGTTCACTGGTGTAGCTACCTGGTGTTTGGCCGTCAGTTGTAGCGAGTCAATCACTCGCAGCACTTCGTCGAAATTCCGGCCCGTAGTCATTGGATAGACAAGAATCAGCTTAATCTTCTTGTCCGGGCTTACGACGTAAACATTGCGCACGGTCGCGTTATCGGCGGGTGTGCGCTTCTTCGGGTCACCCTCGACGTCCGCGGGCAGCATCCCGTACAACTTTGAGATCTTGAAGTCGGCATCACCGACGATTGGATAGTTTGGCGCGTGGCCCTGCGTCTCTTCAATATCTTTTGCCCAGCCTTGATGATCGCCCGTCGAATCAACTGACAATCCCATGATCTTCACATTTCTGCGCTCGAACTCCGGCTTTATTTTTGCCATGTAACCGAGCTCGGTCGTGCAGACTGGTGTGAAGTCTTTTGGGTGAGAAAACAGAATTGCCCAGGAGTTACCGATCCAGTCATGGAAACGGATCCGGCCCTCCGTAGTTTCTGCTTCAAAATCCGGTGCTGTCTCGCCAATTTTCATTTGTTTTCCTCTTTCTTTTTTGAGAACGGTTATTTCAGATTTTCAAGCCTAAGTCAATGCTTGTCTGCGACGCCGGCGTTTTCACTGTGCGATGAGCTCGCAGAACTTATTGAGATCGATGTTGCCACCTGAAACGATTGCGACAATCGGACCTTTGCCGGCTCTTCCACTCAGCGCCGCAGCGAGCGGCAATGCCCCCGCGCCCTCTGAGATAATCCGCGCTTTTTCAGCCATGAGTCGCATCGCGTTTTTTGTTTCCTCGAGGGTGACGACCAGGTAACCGTCCACCACGGGTTTCATTCGTTCCCACATGCGCGGGAACATGCTTTGCCCGCCGGCGCCATCGACAAACGAAGCTTCCCAGTTTGGAAAGGCCTGTGGCGAACCCTTCTCGAACGAAAGCGCAGCAGGCGCTGCCGTCTCTGGCTCAACGCCGAAAATTTTGATTTCCGGTTTGAGTGCCTTGATTGCGCTGCCCACGCCGGTGATGAGTCCACCGCCGCCGATGCTTGCAATCACGGCAGCGGTGTCTGGCGCCTCCTCCAGAATCTCCAGTCCCATGGTTCCGTGGCCAGCGATGAAATTGTCGTCGTCGAACGGGTGAATGAACGTTCCGTCAGCTCCGGGAAACGATCGTTCGTCGAGCGCCTTCCAAGCGACGTTGTACGGAACGGGAATGAGTTTGGCGCCCAGGGCTTCCATCCGTTCCAACTTTGATTTCGGTGCAGTTTCAACAACCACGACCGCACACGGCACATCTGCCGCTCTCGCTGCATAGGCGACACCCTGACCGGCGTTTCCCGCGCTGATTGTCCAGACGCCGCGCTTGCGTTCTTCTTCGGAGAGCAGCGCCACCGCATTGGCTGCGCCACGCAGCTTGTAAGCGTTGATTGGCTGCAGATTCTCCAGCTTGAGTCGAATTTCAGGAAACTCTCGTCCGAGCTCGAGGCGAATCAGCGGCGTGCGCACGATGGTGTTTGCGATTCGCTCGCGTGCCGCGCGGATGTCAGAGAGCTTAATCGGACGAATAGGTTCCGGCGTTGTGGACATGCATACTTAGTGTAGAGACCATCGAGACCGCTGCAATCAGATGCCGCCTAAATACAAACGAACAGCGCAAAAGAGAAAAGCTCGTAGTTCTACCGCAGCCAAGGGACGAAGCGCCGTCCCGCTCACCCACTTTACAGCATTCGGACGACCCGATCTCCTCATCCTACTCGGTCTGGCCGTAGTGACGTTCGCGATTTACGCGCAAGTGATCGGACATCAGTTCATCACTCTCGATGACCCCACGTATATCCAGGAAAATCCAATGGTAAATCGCGGTGTTACGCTCAGGGGACTCGCCTGGGCGTTCACTACGTTTCATGCGACAAACTGGCATCCGCTCACTTGGATTTCGCACATGATTGATTGCCAGTTCTTTGGCATGAACGCAGGCCGTCATTTGCTGGTCAACGCGCTGATTCATGTGGCGAACACGTTACTTCTCTTCTGGTTTCTGTTGCGAACAACACGCGCCCGCTGGCCGAGCGCGCTTGTCGCCGCGCTTTTTGCGCTGCATCCGTTGCACGTGGAATCGGTGGCATGGGCGTCGGAACGCAAAGATACCCTTTGCACATTTTTCGGATTGCTGTCCCTGATCGCTTACACGCGTTACGCGAAGGCGCCTTCGATTAGTCGCTACGCGTGGGTCGCGATAACGCTCGCACTGGGACTACTCGCCAAGCCGATGCTGGTGACATGGCCTTTGGTAATGTTGCTGCTCGACTACTGGCCGTTGGGACGTCTGGGAGGTCCGAGGGTGAAGGAACATCGGCGGGGCGCTTCCCACAGGGAAGCGGCTACAGGGATCGCGTCGCTAGTGTGGGAAAAAATCCCGCTGTTTGCTCTCGTGGCAGCGTCCGCGGTTATCACATTTCTCGCGCAATCTCATGGGGGCGCTGTGCGCACATTCACAGACGCTCCTATTGTGCTTCGGCTTTCGAACGCGCTTGTGTCGTATGCAAAATACTTGCTGCTCACGTTCTGGCCGAATGATTTGGCGGTGTATTATCCGTTTGCGTGGGCGGGCATACCGGCTTGGCAGATCATCGGTGCAGCGTTCGTCCTCATTGGAATTACTGCGTTTTGTTTTTCTCAACGGAAAATCCGGCCATATCTCATCGTAGGCTGGCTTTGGTTTCTGGGAACGCTGGTTCCTGTTATAGGACTCGTTCAGGTTGGCGGTCAAACCATGGCGGACCGCTACTTCTATATTCCATCGATCGGTTTGTTTGTTGCGCTGGCGTTCGGATTAGCGGACGTCGCAAAGAGCTGGCGTGTTGCGCCAGCGCTGAGTGCTGCAATAGCTGGTGGGACTCTCCTGGTTCTTGCTACTCTCACGAACGCGCAGATACAGCGCTGGCATGATAGCTTCACTCTGTTTGAGCACACGCTCGCAGTCACTCCGCCCAATCTCCGGATAGAAAACAGTCTGGCCCTGGCGATGGGCGCTAGCGGCAAATACGACGAGGCCGCCGCGCATTTTGAAAAGACATTGCAGATCGACCCCAATTTCTACGACGGTCTGGTAGGCATGGGCGTTACTCGCGCGCTACAGGGCCGCATACCCGAAGCCATCGGTTATTTCCAAACGGCGATCCGTTCACAGCCGGACGCGCCCAAAGCGCACGTGCAGTTGGCGCTCGCACTGTGGAAGCAGAAGGAGGATCAAGCCGCGCTTGAGGAGATGCGCCGGGCGTCACAACTTGCGCCCAACGATGCAGACATTCTGGCTGACTTGGGACTGGCGCTGGAATTGGTGGGCCGCATACCGGAGGCTATCGAGCAACTTCACGAAGCGCTCCGCATGAATCCCAACAGCGCTGAGGCACACAGCAATTTGGGTTTGGCCCTGCTCACTTCGGGGAAAGCGCGGGAAAGCATTCCCGAATTTGAAGTGGCGCTGCGTCTCAAGCCGGAGTTGAAAGGCGCAGCCGACAATCTCCAGCGTGCGCAGTCGCAGTTAAGCTCGCAAAGATAGCAGTTCGGAAAAGATGCGTATCAAGGTGGTTGACCGGCGAATACAAATTGAACAGGTCGCGTGTCGCGCTGTCTGAGCATTCACCATGATTAAAATTACTACCACCGTTCTGGTTGCGGCTGCGATGCTTACCGCGTCCGCCGCATTTGCAGGAGACAAGGCATGTTGCGTGAAAGGCGCGTCGAACAAAAGTTCAACGTCATGCGTTAATTTGGCAATGCTCAATCTGACGCCAGATCAAAAGGCCAAAATCGAAACGTGGCAGACCGATTGCATGAAAGCCGGCTGCACTAAGGAGAGCAGGCAGACGTTCCTAAGCCGCGCGAAGGGTATCCTTTCTGCAGAGCAGTTCGCTCAGTTGAAAGCGCAATGCAAGAAAACAGCAAACGCAAAGAAGACCGAAGCCTGATTTTCAGGCGATAATTTCTTAAGGGAAATCGCGCCGTGGGAAAACCCGGCGCGATTTTTTTTGACCTCAACGCATCAACCAGCGGCATCCCGCAGCATAACGCGGCGCGTCCTATTCGTAGGCAATGCTGGCTAAGACGCTTTTTCAGAGTCGAGAAGGATTGTGACTGGGCCTTCGTTGACCGATTCGACCGACATCATCGCTTGGAAAACTCCTGTCGCCACGCTAACTCCCAACCCGCGCAGCGCTTCACTGAACTCTTCGTACAGTTTCTTCGCTTGGTCCAGCGGCGCCGCAGCAATAAAGCTGGGCCTGCGCTGACCGCGCGCGTCGCCGTAGAGCGTAAACTGGGACACGACCAGCGCGCTGCCTTTCACGTCTAGCAGGGAGCGATTCATTTTTCCTTCATCGTCCTCAAAGATCCTCAGGTGCGCGATCTTCTCGGCCATACTGACGGCGACGACGGAGGCATCATTGCGGCCGATGCCAAGCAAAATCAACAGACCGGCCTCGATTTCTCCGGTGACGCGACCCTCTACGGTTACGCGCGCGCGGCTTACACGTTGGACAACGGCTCGCATTTTTCGACTTAAAAGAATTTCTGCTGTTGGCCCGGCTTCATCGGTTTGCGCAGCGACGCTCGCTCTCTTGCCGATTGAATTTCGTTCTGCCCAGAGAGTCCACGAAATAGCTCTCTACTCAGCCACCAAAATTGGCGCGGATTTGCTCGAGGCGTTTCTGAAGTTTCGTGAAGTGTGATCCTGACCAATAAACTTGTCCGCAACCAGTGCAACGCCGGAACTTGCTGTAATAAATCTTGGTAAGCGGTTCGAGCTGGCCGATCACCTTTTCCTTTTCAGTGGGCTCCAGCAAAGCGTTGCAGCGCAAACAACGGCTGAACGGCGACAAGATGGCGCCGAGATCGAATCGTCGGAGCACTTCGATGGTCTGTTCGAGTGGATTTTGCGAGCGCAGGTAATAGCCGTGCTGCACAGCAGCATGCATCAGCAGACGCCGGTCGCGGGTGAGGAGAGCGCGATTATTCCTGCTGGCGATCTCTACCAATTGTCGATCTTCGGCCGCGGGATCATAAGCAACGTCGATCCCGAGCAAGCGGAGATCGCGAACCAGTTTTCCGAGGTGTCCGTCCGCGACAAATTCCGTGATCGTATGAACTTGTAAGTGTTTTTCTCTGAAGTTAGGAGATTGTACTCCGGCTGGATAAAGCTCGATTTCGGTATCGTCTGTAATCGCGTAGGTGAAATCCACGGCCTTTCCGTTAAGCAAGATTAGATCGACCTCCGGATGCGGAATCCCGCATGATTCGATCACATCTTTTATGGAGGTTTTTTCGCTTAAGCGGCGGTCAACTTTTCCACCACGGATTCTTGGTCCGAGAAAAAAATCAAGATCGCCATAGACATGCAGACGAACCATAAACGGCTTCACATCAATCCAGGATTCGCGCGTTGGCGTAAGCGTATTCAAAAGTAGTTGCACGCGGCCGGCCTTGTAGTTTGCCTGGCCCGAGCGGTTCGTCTTCGCCAAAATAACAGTCGATTTGCCAGCGACGCAGCCCGCCGCCGGTGTCCATGATTTTCCACCGAGTGCTGCCAAAAACTTTTTGCACCTCTGGAGAAGACGTCTCGACAATGGCTCCGTGGCGTAGGCTGCCCTGAGTTGACTTGATCGCCGCAGAATAGCGGTCCACCAAAACTCCGCCTCCGCTTGTTGGGTGCGAAGCGAAGGCAAACGAGCCTCCGCCGTTGTAACGAATGTAATGGCGTCCGTTCACCGGCGTCACAATTCGCCCAAAGCCTTCCTTTTTCACTGAGCGAAGAAAATCGCGCGGATACCGTCGTCCGCCCAAGCCGGGCTTTGTCACTGGCGTTGCGTCAAAGCCGCGCTCGAAAGTGAAACCAGATTCTCTTGGAGTGTAATAGAGAGTGCAGACTACGAAGTATTCGCCGTCATGGCCTTGAGGACGCCGCGCTAGTTTTTCGTTCTCGTAGGCGAGTCGTTGTACGACTTCCGGCCATGGAATATCTGCGCGGAGCTGCGAATAGCCCGCTGCCAAAATGGCGAAACTCGCAATCTTGATGCTCAGTCGCCGAAAATCGATTCGATTGGGCCGCCGATTAGAATTTCGATGGGAAGTTGTTTCCATTCGTATTCGTAGGGTGGTTGTCTCCATTGAAAATGCTCCGCGTGAATCTTGCGGATGCGCTTGATAATTTCCACTCCTGTAAGAAAAGGCTGGAAAGTTTCCCGGTCGATCACATGCAATTGCGCACCACCGCAGAGCTCACCGGCAAATTTGTGAAAGGTTGGTTGGAAATAATTTTCCCGAAAGAAAACGCCAGGCAGGTTTAACGCGTTCAGTTCGCCGCAAAGCTTCTCTGCATTTACGAATGGCGCGCCGAAAATTTCGAACGGCCGCGTTGTGCCGCGCCCTTCGGAAATGTTTGTGCCCTCGAGCAGACACATTCCGGGATAAACCGTCGCTGTATCAAGTGTCGCCATGTTGGGTGATGGCATGACCCACGGCAGACCGGTTTGGTCAAACCACATCTGCCGTTTCCAAGTTTTCATTGTCAAAATCGATAATTCACATTTGGGAAACGCTTCGTCTCGGAATTGCTGTGCCAGCTCGCCGATCGTCTTTCCATGACGAACCGGAATGGGATGCATCCCGACGAACGATTTACATTCGGCGTTGAGCACCGGCCCCTCTGTGATTACGCCGTTGATCGGGTTCGGTCGATCGAGCACAACGACTGCGACGCCGCTCTGTTCACAGGCGCGCATGCAAAGATACAGCGTCCAGATGAAGGTGTAGTAGCGCGCGCCGATATCCTGGAGATCGACCAGCAAAACATCGAGACCTTGCAGCATTTCCGCAGTTGGCTCGCGATTTTCGCCGTAGAGACTGTAAACGGGAATACGCAGGCGCGGGTGTTCATAGCTTTTCCACTCCACCATGTTGTCCTGCGTCTGGCCAAGGAATCCATGTTGTGGACCAAAAAACGCAGCGAGCCGAAAGAGATCGTCGTTGTATCTCTCCAGGATTCGCGAGGCGTGTTCAAGGCTTGATGAGACCGATGCTGGATGCAGCAGCGCACCGATACGCGCGCCGCGAAACTTGTTCGGCCAAAGTTCGTCCAGATGATCCAGTGGCAGTTCGACCGGCACAGCGCTGTCTTACTACAAGACCGAAACTCTCGCGAGCGATTGTAGGCCGGCGGGTGTCAGCCGCCGGCTCGAGTGGCGTTCGCCGCGGCGAACGCCCTACAATTTCTGCCATCGGAGGAAACCCGCGATCAAAATTGCTAGCACTGCGATTGCAGCACATACCTTCGCGAACAATTCGCCATGTCGCGTGTAAAACGTCAGCTCGTGTTCCGTCGGCACCTTGATTTCGCCCGTGAGGACGCCTTCGGTAAACGTGCTGCCGGTTTCATCGCGCAATACCTGAGTGACGCGGCCGAACTGATTCACAAAACAGGTCACCCCCGTGTTGGCTGCCCGGGCCATCGGGCGACGCGTTTCGACGCAGCGAAAAATTGCGTTGGTCAAATGCTGCTGCGACCCAGCGGAATGCAAAAACCAGGCATCATTTGTGAGGTTCACCAGCAAGTTTGCGCCTCGAATTACAAATTGCCGCGTCAAATCGCCAATCGTGTCTTCGAAGCAAATCAACGGCGCGATCTGCGCATCGGCATTCGTGGGGCGAAACAGGGTGTATCGTTCGCCCTTGACGAAATCGCCCGGCACCCACTCCTTCGCTACGGCGGCGAAAAGCGGAAAAGAATGTCGCAACGGGATGTATTCGCCAAACGGTACCAGATGCACCTTCCAATAGACCTGCATCTCCTGCGTGGCGCCGGAAATCAGAACTGCTGCGTTATAGTCCTTTCCATTTTCCACATCGAGCGTTCCCAGCAGAAGGTCTGTTTTTGAGGACGCGACAAATTCAGTAACGAAGTCGTTGCTCTCCGCCGCCGGATCGCGCACCGGATCGGGCATTGAACTCTCCGGCCA